>ATLU01000017.1_pt1 | contig 112348 bp, 104 predicted proteins | sample 178751 | NCBI WGS metagenome assembly ATLU01 (sample SAMN02211837, study PRJNA209200) | bioreactor metagenome | isolation source: day 23 sample from continuous culture bioreactor inoculated with sediment... | place: Germany: Wadden Sea | collected 2011
TGCCATGCTTTTTTTCATGTTCATCATGTTAATGATCACTCCTCAAATACTCTGTCTGTAATTTGTTGTGTTTATCATGCGTTTGTTGCAGCTGTCAGTACACCTCACTGCATCTACGCTGATCACTACTATACATTCTAATTATTACCACGCGAAACCTAAGGATAGCCGGGCTTTTATGACCTCTAAACATGAAAAATAATGCATGTTGTGGGATATGAGGTGTGTTGGTTAATGCCGGAATTTCACTTATATTAGCTTTGATGAGCGTTATTAAGAGAGCGTGTTCCGTAGCAAAAACCCTTTAAATGCCGTTGTTTAAGGATTCGAAGAGTGAGCATAACGGTTACTCCCTGCTTGGGTCAACAGGGTTATGGAAAAAGTGATGAATAGGGCGGGGGAGGGCTAAAAGTATCTAAGTGGGTGTTATAAAAGCAAAAAAAACCGTTTCAATTGTAAGTAATATATTCATTCCCTGATAAAAGTCAGGTTTATCGTGAAATATTTTACCTATTTTCTATAAGGGATGAACGGAACATGAAATATTATTCATGTTCCGTTGTTTTTGATTAGGCGGCAAGCTGTGCTTTTAGCTTACCCATAGCCGCTTTTTCGATCTGGCGAATACGCTCTGCCGAAACCCCATATTTGTCAGCCAGTTCATGCAGTGTCATCTTTTTCTCTGCGAGCCAGCGAGCTTGAAGAATCTCTTTGCTGCGATCATCCAGCCCGTCTAGAGCAAGATAGAGTTGGTTTCTGTCATTCGCTTCGGTATCAGCGGATTCCAGCTGTCGGGAGGGCTCCATGCGCATGTCAGCCAGATAAGCGGCGGGCGCTGGAGCCTGGTCGTCGTCACCTTGATCGATACCATCGTAGGCCAGGTCGTAGTTGTTCAGGCGGCTCTCCATCTCAAGCACGGTTTCTGGTTTTACACCAAGATCTTTAGCTACGCCCTCGACTTCTTCTTGAGAGAACCAGCCCAAGCGCTTTTTTGAGCTGCGCAGGTTGAAGAAGAGTTTACGCTGGGCCTTGGTGGTGGCGACCTTTACGATGCGCCAGTTGCGCAGAACAAATTCATGAATTTCAGCCTTGATCCAGTGGACGGCGAAAGAGACCAACCTGACACCGTGGTCAGGGTCAAATCGACGTACCGCCTTCATCAGACCTACCGTACCTTCCTGAATTAGGTCAGGAAGCGCCAAACCATAGCCCGCATAGCCTCTGGCAATCCGAATAACAAAACGAAGATGGGACATGACCAAGGCACGTGCGGCCTCAAGGTCATCGTTCTCCTGCAGTTTCACCGCCAAGCTATGTTCTTCTTCGGCACTTAGCATCGGTAGCTGGTAAGCAGCACTGATATAGGCGTCGATACTGCCTGTAGGCAGTGTAGTTGCGATAGCGAGATCTTTGCTCATTAGAAATACCCTAGTTATTTGGTCTGGTATTATATTAGCACTCTTTAATATTGAGTGCTACTCTATTTTAGCACTCACGCTGTAAGAGTGCTAACCGATCGGTTAGTTCCAGCAATATTTCAAAAAAGGTATTAGGTGGGTTCGATTTCATTGAGATGCCGACCGACCGCGATCCATGAGCCAGTGAGTCCCAGTAGGGTGCTGCCTCCAAGCAGGATGCCCAGTGTAGCCAAGTCAGCACCGCTGAGCTCAAAGCCGCTTTGATAGAGCCCGGCGAGCCGGGCAACAGGATTATCCAGCAAAAGAAGCGAGATGGAGACCATCAGCCAGGCAGATATGCCGCCAAACAGGCCATACCAGGCACCGTTATAGAGAAAGGGGCGACGGATAAAGGCGTTAGTGCCGCCAATTAGTTTGGTGATTTCGATTTCGGCATGGCGATTTTGAATCTCCAGGCGAATGGTGTTACCTACAATGAGCAATACAGAGAGTCCCAATAGGGAGGCCAGGATCAGGACGCCACGTTGAGCAATTTCAGTAATAGCGTGGAAGCGGCGAACCCATTCCAGATCCAATTGGGCAAATTCAACGGCAGTGATCTTTTTTAACCTGGATAGAAGTACCTCGGCCGGAGCGGGCTCAGCATGCTCCGGCTGCGGTTCAACAATAATCAGTGAGGGCAAAGGATTCTCTTTCAGAGATTCCAGAACATCAGCAAATCCACTGAGTTTTCGAAACTCCTCCAGTGCCACTGATCGCTCAATCACCTGAACCTGCAGGATGGCGGGATCGAGACGAAGTTTATTTGCCAGCTCATGGGCTTGTTGGTCATTGGTTTCCTGAGTAAGGAAAAGGGAGATGCTGGCGGCACCATCCCAGTTACCACTGAGTGCTTCGGCGTTATTCAGTAGCAGATAAAGACCCGATGGCAGGGCCAGTGCGATACCAATGACCAGAGTAGTCATCAGGGTAGATAACGGTGTTCTGACTAATCGACCAAGACTGGCGAGCGCGACCTGAAGATGCCGCATGAGCCAGATATCAATCCGCAGGCTACTACGGGGAGAAATTTTGGCAGACTGTTTTTTGCGCTGCTTGCGGATCAACAGGCCACCTCATTTGCGCTGTCTTTTGCCAGACGGCTCTTATCCAGAACCAGGATTCTGCGGTTCATACGAGAGATGAGGTCCAGGTCGTGGGTGGCAATCAAGAGCGTTACACCTACTTCATTGAACTGTTCAAACAGGGACATGATTTCACGTGACAGGGCGGGGTCGAGATTCCCTGTCGGCTCATCAGCAAGCACGACAGGAGGTTTACTGACAACGGCACGGGCAATACCAACCCGTTGTTGCTCCCCGCCTGAAAGCGTAACGGGCAGGTCTCTTTCCTTTGAGAGCAAGCCGACCTTATCCAGTGCTGCACGTACCCGGCGGCCTATTTCGAGATGGCCCAGGCCGGCCACAACCAGCGGCATGGCCACGTTGTCGAAGACGGTTCGGTCATAGAGCAGTCGGTGGTCCTGGAAGATCATGCCGACTTCACGGCGATGGTAGGGGATCTGGCTGCGGCTTAGGCGCGTCAGGTTTCGTCCTGCCACCCTGACTTGTCCCCGGGTGCTGCGCTCCAGTAATCCGATCAGTTTAAGCAGTGTGCTTTTTCCAGCGCCCGAGTGTCCGGTCAGGAAGACCATCTCACCTGGTTCGATGTGAAAACTGACGTTACTCAGGCCTTCGTGCCCGCCGGGATAGCGTTTAGTGACATTGTCAAAATGAATCATCAGTAGTCGGTATCGAGTTATTCAGCAAACAGGGCATTTACAAACTCTGTTCCGTCAAAGTGGCGGAGGTCTTCGATTGCTTCACCCACACCGATAAAACGTATCGGTAAGCCCAGCTTTTCAGCAATGGCAAAAACAATACCACCCTTGGCGGTGCCGTCCAGCTTGGTCAGTGTGATGCCGGTAACACCCACTGTCTGGTTAAATTGAACGGCCTGGTTCAGGGCATTCTGCCCCGTTGTGGCATCCAGTACCAGCATCACCTCATGGGGCGCATCGGGATCAATCTTTTTCATTACCCGGGCGATCTTGGCCAACTCTTCCATGAGATTGCTTTTTGTATGCAGTCGTCCGGCGGTGTCAGCAATCAGTACATCAACGCCTCGTGAGGTGGCCGCTTGCAGGGCGTCAAAGATGACGGAGGCGGAGTCAGCACCGGTATGCTGTGCAACGACCGGTATATTATTGCGCTCACCCCAGGTCTGTAGCTGTTCTACGGCTGCGGCACGGAAGGTATCGCCCGCTGCCAGCATGACGCTCTGTCCCTCTTCCTGTAGTCGCTTGGCCAGTTTACCGATGGTGGTCGTCTTGCCAGCACCGTTGATTCCGACCATCAGGATAACCTGTGGTTTTCCGGCAACGGCTTGCTGAACCGGGCTGTCGCATTTGCCGAGTATCTGTTGCAGCTGATCTTTTAGTATCTCGGTGAGTCGATCTGGGTCTGAGAGTTCTTTGCGCTTAACCCGATCAGTTAGATCCTTGATGATCCGGGTCGTAGCGTCGACCCCAACATCAGCCATCAGCAGGAGTGTCTCAAGTTCTTCCAGAAGGTCATCATCGATGCTCTTGCGCCCGAGTACCAAGTTGGCCAGCCCATCAGTCAGATTGCTGCGGGTCTTGACCAGTCGGTTTTTAAGTCGAGAGAACAGGCCTTCCTTTGTCTCAGGCTTTGATGTGGCTATTTCAGGTGCTTCGACTTCGGCTGCGACCGCTTCAGGTGCGGTTTTGGCCGGTTTCTTTTTTCCAAATCCAAACATGCGGGTTTAATCCAGTACGCCATTGAACTGATGGCGATACGTTTTGTCTCTTAATTGGAATCCCGGCGGTTGAGCCAAAGCGGCTCACTTGAAAAAATAACTGACAGTCCGGGTATAAGTGTTAAAGTCGGATCGTAACATTTTGCGAGGAATCAACCTATCCCTCTGGCCTAAATTCAGAGACTAAAGGGTGTTATGGAACACACTATGAGACTAATGCTAAGCGCAGCCCTGATGCTGCTCTCCTTTTCGTTATTGGCTGAGAGCCGGGTACAAGAAATCGTACTGGATAACGGTATGAAGGTGATTGTTAAGGAAGATCGACGTGCGCCGATTATGGTGTCACAGGTCTGGTACAAGGTGGGTGCCTCCTATGAGCCCGATGGTATCACCGGTATCTCGCATGCCCTTGAGCATATGATGTTCAAAGGTACCAAGGTGCATAAACCCGGTGAGTTCTCCCGTATAATTGCTCAGAATGGGGGTACTGAAAATGCCTTCACCGGGCGGGACTACACCGCCTACTTTCAGACCATGTCCAGTGACAGACTGGCGATTTCATTAGAGCTGGAAGCTGACCGAATGCGCCATCTCACCCTGCCGGCAGAAGAGTTTGCGAAAGAGATTGAGGTGATTAAAGAGGAGCGGCGCCTGCGTACTGAGGATAAACCGACAGGGCAGGTGTACGAACAATTTTCGGCCCTCGCTTACCGCAGTCTGCCGTATGCCAATCCGGTTATTGGTTGGATGAATGACCTGGAAAATATGCAGGTGAGTGATCTTTCAGATTGGTATCGACTCTGGTATGCACCGAATAACGCTACCTTGGTTGTGGTAGGTGACGTAGATCCTCAGGAGGTTTTCCTTCTGGCAAAAAAATATTTTGGGCCATTGAAAAGGGAAGCTATTCCTCAGCTGAAGCCGCTGCGTGAACCACAGCAGAAAGGTGAGACACGCTCCGTGGTGAAGGTGCCGGCGAATGAGCCTTATATGATTATGGGCTTTAAGACGCCGGTCTTAACCACGGCTGAAACGAGCTGGGAACCTTATGCTCTGGAGATGCTGGCGGCGGTTCTGGATGGCGGCAGCAGTGCGCGTTTTAGTAAAAACCTGGTGCGGGGTAGTGAAGTGGCCGTGTCGGCGGGTGCTGAATATAACGCCTTTACCCGTCTGCCGGGCATGTTGTTGGTTGATGGTACGCCAGCTAAAGGCCGCACAATGCAGGAGTTGGAAGAGGCCTTGCGGCAGGAGATTGGCCGGCTTCGCAGTGAGCCTGTCACGGAAGAGGAGTTGGAGCGTGTGCGGACTCAGGTAATTGCTTCAAAGGTATTCCAACTTGATTCCGTCTTCTATCAGGCCATGGAGATTGGCATGCTGGAGACGGTAGGGTTGGATTGGCGTCTGATTGACCAGTACGTATCCGCTTTAAAAAAGATAACACCGGAGCAGGTCAGGAACGTGGCGGAGCGTTACCTGGTGGATGACAACCTGACCGTCACCCAATTGGAGCCACAACCCATGGAAAATAGTAAACCGGTACGAAGATCCGCAGGTGGTCGTCATGGGGGGTAAAGAGATGCGTGTCAGCTGGTTACTGTTGTTGATAGTGACTTGGAGTGGTCAATTATGGGCGGGTCCCGATATCCAGAGTTGGCAGACCAGCAAAGGGGCCCGGGTGCTCTATGTGTCGGCTCCGGAGCTGCCGATGGTGGATTTGCGGATTGTGTTTGATGCCGGGAGTGCACGAGATGAAATCCCCGGTGTGGCCTACCTGACCAATGCACTGCTGGAAGAGGGGGCCGGTGAGTGGGATGCCGATCAGATAGCCGAGCGGCTGGACAGTGTCGGTTCTGAGATGAGTGCCAGCTCGCACCGTGATATGGCCATGGTGAGTATACGTAGCCTGACAGAGAAGCGCGCATTGACTACCACTATCGATACGCTTGCAGAAGTAGTGGGTAGCCCTCGGTTTGACGGGGCTGATCTTGAGCGTAACCGGAAGGCCGTGCTGGTCTCCCTTAATCATAATGAACAGTCACCTGGTACGGTTGCAAAGAAGGCTTTTATGAAGGCGCTGTTCAGAGAACACCCCTATGCAACCGAAGTTGAGGGGACAAAAGAGTCTATGGCAGGCATAACCCGTCAGCAGGTCATCGCTCATTATCAGCGCTATTATGTGGCCAGCAATGCCGTCATTGCGATAGTCGGTGCAGTCAACAGACTTGAAGCTGAGCGGTTGGCAGAACAGGTTACTCATCGACTCGAAGCGGGTGAGCGTGCTGCCGAACTGCCGATGGTCAGTACGCTTGAGGCGGCGACAAAACTGGCAATTCCTTTCCCCTCCAGTCAATCGCATATCCTAATGGGCCAGCCGGGAATCTATCGTGGGGATCCAGATTACTTTGTGCTCTACGTCGGTAACCATATTCTGGGTGGCAGTGGTCTGGTCTCCCTGTTGAGCGAGGAAGTGCGGGAGAAGCGTGGGCTCTCTTACAGTGTCTATAGCTATTTTTCGCCTATGCGGCGTAACGGTCCCTTCCTGATCGGTGCCCAGACTCAGAATGCCAAGGCCCAGGAAGCCCTGGATGTTATGAAGCAGACCCTTGACAGGTTTATTGAAGCGGGCCCCAGCCAAGAAGAACTAACGGCCGCAAAGCAGAATATAACCGGCGGATTTCCGCTGCGTATTGCCAGTAACAGTAAGATTCTGGAGTATCTTGCCATGCTCGGTTTCTATGATCTTCCTCTGGACTACCTGGAGCGTTTTGTCGACAACATCAACAGTGTGAGCCGTGAACAGGTACGTGAAGCATTTCAGAGGCGGATTCAGCCTGAAAACCTGATCACGGTTGTTGTAGGGAATGACCAGAAACCGGCTCAAAGCAACTGAGGCGGGCCGCTTTATGCGTAAACGGCCTGGCCAGACTAATCAGATCAGGATTGTTGGGGGGGAACACCGGGGTCGCAGGTTGACCTTTCCAGATAGTCAGGGGCTCCGGCCCACATCGGATCGCACCCGTGAAACCCTGTTCAACTGGTTGCAGCCACTGTTGCCGGGAGCGGTCTGTCTGGATCTTTTTGCCGGGAGTGGGGCGCTGGGTTTTGAAGCGGCATCCCGCGGAGCAGGCCCAGTTACGCTGGTTGAACAGAATGCTCAGGTGGTGAAGCAGCTACGGATCAATCAAAAATTACTGGAACTTGATCGGGTAGTCGTCGAGCAGCGTGATGCCTTGAGCTGGCTGGACCAGGAATCAACGGCATTTGATATTGTTTTTCTCGATCCTCCTTTTGCGGACAATCTGTTAACCGAATGCTGTGAAAAGCTGGAGCAGAGGGGCTGGGTAGGGCGTGATGCACGAATTTATCTGGAGTGGGATCTGCATGGGCCGACACCTCAGTTACCTTCTAATTGGCAGCCTTATAAAGAGAAAAAAGCGGGCCAAGTGGCTTATGCACTCTATACACGGCAGACCAAAAAAGGCCCTGAATGAGGGAGAAAATGCGATTTCTCATTTGACATTGTCTCAACTGATACTATTATCTCGCACCCTGGGGAATAAATTAGGCTGATTTTTGTATTCGTTTACGGAGTCGGTCGTTAAACAAGGTATTATTCGTTCTGTTGCCAATAACTTGGACATAGCACGCTATTATCTTACTTTCTTAGTTGATCAATCGCTGTGGCAGTCTGTATCGGTCGGTGGTTGTGAAAAACAGGACAAGTTATGGCCATTGCAATCTACCCAGGTACATTTGATCCCATTACAAACGGTCACACTGACCTGATACACCGTGCCGCTAAATTATTTGATAAAGTCATCGTGGCCGTAGCTGCGAGCACAGGCAAGAAACCTCGCTTTACTCTCGAAGAGCGGGTAGATTTGGCGAATCAGGTTTTGGCCGGTGTGGACAAGGTCGAGATTATTGAATTTGATACACTGCTGGTAGAATTTACCCGTCAGTGTAAAGCCGATGTGATACTGCGCGGATTACGAGCGGTATCAGATTTTGAGTATGAATTTCAGTTGGCGGGTATGAATCGACGGCTGGCACCAGAAGTGGAAACAATGTTTCTGACGCCCGCTGAGCAGTTCGCCTATATTTCCTCAAGTTTAGTAAAGGAAATTGCGGCACTGGGGGGGAATGTGTCAGAGTTCGTTCATCCTTTGGTTGTTGAAGCGCTGAACGGTAACCAGCCGGCATAGTTTTATAAGGTTTAGAGGTAAGGATCCTCTTTCAGGAGTTTGTGTTATGGCATTAATTATTACTGATGAATGCATCAACTGTGATGTATGTGAGCCTGAGTGTCCTAATGGGGCTATCACCCAGGGTGACGAGATCTATGAGATCAATCCCGATCTCTGTACCGAATGCGTGGGGCACTATGATGAGCCGCAATGTGTTGAGGTGTGTCCCGTCGATTGTATTCCCAAGGATCCTGAGCACGAAGAAACACCAGAGGAACTGATGGAGAAGTACGAGCGTATAACCGGCTAATCTATACGTCCTCTATTGGTAAAAAAGGCCCTTTCATACAGGGCCTTTTTCATTATGAGGGGACCAGGAACTGTTCGCTTATCTGCTGGGTCGAGGCTACCGCCTGAGTGGAGTCCTGTCGTTTGGCCGAGGGTGCCTTGAACAAAAGGCCGGTGGCCATGCGATCATTTTCTTGTACCCGCTGGGCAGCGATCACCGGATCAGCGGTAGTTTTTTCAGTTAGTGCATGCACGCTCCGCTTCCACTCTTTTTGCTCCGGGTGGTAGGTGATGCAGGGACTGAGCACATGAATAAAACTGAAGCCGGGATATTGGATGCCCTCAATCAGCAGTTGAGTCAGTCCGCTCGGATCACCTGAAAATCCTCTGGCGATGAATCCCGCGCCTGAAGCCAACGCAATAGCGGCCGGATTGAAGCTGGGTAGGCCGGTTCCATGTGGTGTGAGGCTGCTCTGTTCCCAATCGGGAGCTGTTGTAGGCGAAGCCTGTCCCTTGGTCATACCGTACACTTCGTTATCCATGACGATATAGGTCAGATCTAGATTTCGCCGGCAGGCATGCATGAAATGATTGCCCCCTATAGAAAAACCATCGCCATCACCGCCGGTGACCAGCACTGTTAGATCGTCCCTTGCCGCCTTCAAGCCGGTGGCAATCGGCAGGGCGCGTCCGTGGATACCGTGAAAGCCATAGACATGGGTATAGGCGGGTAAACGTGACGAACAGCCAATGCCCGATACTAGCGCAACCTGTTCAGGTGGCAGTGATAGATACGCCAGTGCCTTGGTTATCGCGCTTAATACGGCAAAATGACCGCAACCGGCACACCAGATCGGTTTAACATCCGATTTGTAATCTTTTGCCTTCAGGGGCGGTTTGGGTGGTGGGCCGTGCATATCAGAGTCCTTGCATGATGTGATTGTAAATAACGTTGGGTCTGATGGGGAGTGGGCCTGGTTGTGCCAGCGATTGAGCCTGTTGCGGTAGCGCCCGCTGGGCATTCAGGTATTCAAAGAACTGCCTGCCATGGTTCTGTTCGACAACCAGAAGTTTAGCTGCGCTGCCGGTGGCCTGTCTGAATCGTTCTACAGATAAGGGTGCCAGTAATCGCACTGCCAGGACTCGGGTAGGGTGGCCTGCCCGGTTGAGTCGGGCAGCCGCTTCACGGGTTGCTCCCGTAGCTGAACCCCAGGTGATGAGGCAGATGTCACCTTCACCGGTTATCTCAGCCCAATCATCGCCATAGTCAAATCGAGTCAGTTTCTGACGCCGCTTGTCCAGTTGCCGTTGATGATCTTCCGCCATGGCAGAGGGTACGCCCTGCTGGTTGTGCTCCAGCCCATCAGCGGTATAGATGCAGTTGCTATCGCCGGGGATGGCCATGGGGGATACGTTATCTTCGGAGAGCGCATAGCGTTGGTAGTGTTCTGTGGCACTGGCCAGTTTGCGTTTACCTTCCAATGAGGTGTGGCTGGGTGGTTGAATGACGGCCCGAGCTTGTCCCTGTGATTGATCAGTCAGTACGATGGCAACAGCCTGCAGTGTCTCGGCCAGTTTCACGGCCCATTCTGTAGTAAAGGTGCAGTCCCGTATGGAGAGTGCTGAGAGGACAATATGGGGTGCGTCACCATGAAAACCGTAGAGTGCCAGATTAAGGTCCGACTGTTCAGATTTTGTCGGAATACCGGTAGAGGGGCCGCCGCGCATGACATTGGCCACGACAACAGGCGTTTCACTGGCCACAGCCAGTCCCAGGCCCTCCATCATCAGGCTGAGACCTGGCCCGGATGTGGCGGTGAGTGAGGGAATGCCACCAAAGGAGGCACCGATAATCATGTTGATTGAGGCCAGCTCATCCTCCGCCTGCACCAGGCGGCCACCGCTCTTTTCCAGATTGGGGGCGAGCCACTCCAGGATCTCGCTGGCCGGTGTGATCGGGTAAGCGGCTACAAAGCGTACCCCGCCCCGCAGGGCTCCAAAGCCACTTGCCTCGTTGCCACTGATGTTCCAGCGTGGTTGGATTGTTTCCGGTGCTGACAGGGGTGCGAAATAGCGCTCCTCCGGCGTCTTTGAATAGCCGAGCTCAATACACTTCAGTGTAGCCTCTATTACGGTGGCACCCTTTTGTCCGAGCGTGTCGCGGGCCGCGTCGCAAACTATCCTGCGTGGTAGGCCAATCAGGCTGGACAGAACACCCAGAGCTACCATGTTGGCTCTTCCCTGCTCGATCGACTTGGCCAGTTTGCTGAGAGGGGTCAGCAGTTGACGATTAGCCGTATGGTTGTAGTGATCAGGTAAGGCACCCTTATCGGGATCGGCCAGTATCAGAGAGTTTTCTGTAATCGGAATCTCGTCGACGAAGCGTTCTGCATTCAGCCAGTCGAGCGCAAATAGCAAGTCAAAGTCATCATCCAATGAGTCAACAGGTGAGGAACCAATGCGCAACATAACAGCGGATTCACCCCCGCGTATCTGTGGCCCGGAAGAGCGGGACATGAGGGCAAAAAGACCAAAACGGGCAATACTCTCAAGCAGTATCTTGCCAATTGTGACAACACCGCTGCCACCCGAGCCGACAATGGCGACAGAGAGGGTTGAGGTTTCAGTCTGATCTGTTTTTCTATCCACGGATCATTTCCTGTTGTACAGCGTTTGTCATGCTGGCTTGGTGTTGTGTTTCTTAGCGCATGTTTATCATCGCTTGTTGCGGCTAATAAGGTAATGATAAAAATCATTCGTTAATGGGATATTAACAGGGTAAAAATTGAGGGAGTAGTCAACTGTCAAGATGTTACACGTGCTTATTCACATTCCTGACATTGCTGGCATCTGCTTATTGCCTTGCTGGCGATGTTCCCGCGTTACGCACCTTAAGGTTTAATGCACAGAAAGTGAATTGGTTGACATGAAAACAGATTATTATCCTCGGGGTGTGCTGGCCAGAGCAGTGAGTATTTCACCAACGGGTTGCTCGAGTTTGAATGTGAATAGTTCATCTGCGCGGGTTTTACCCTGATTCACTGCCACAATGGGTTTTCCCAGACGAGTTGCCTCGCGGATAAACTGGAAGGCGGAGAAGACCATCAGTGAGGTGCCGGCCACCAGTAAGGCATCGGCCCGGTGGAGGGCGACGTAGACCGCTTCAATGCGTGATCGTGGTACTTGTTCACCATAGAACACTACATCCGGTTTTAAGATTCCACCGCAGATAGGGCAGCCCGGGACGACAATACGACTGAAATCTGTCTCCAAATCGGCATCACCATCGGGCGCAAGTGAGGCGGTCAATTCGTTAATGCCTGGGTTGTGAGCGCCGAGCTTCTCCTGCATCCAGAGACGCGTCTCTTTTTCACCACAGTGCTGGCAAACCAGGTTTTGCAGATTGCCGTGCAGATCTATAACCCGCTGGCTGCCTGCTTTCTGATGCAGGCCATCTACATTTTGTGTCACTAATTGGATGATCCTGCCCTGATCCTCCATGGTGGCCAGGGCGCGGTGTGCGTTATTAGGTGTGGCCTGACTGAAAGGCAGCCAGCCCAAATAACTGCGGGTCCAGTAACGCTGGCGGACTCGGCTGCTGTGCATGAATTCCTGGTAAAGAATCGGTTTGCTGCGTTTCCATGCGCCCGATTGGTCACGGTAATCAGGAATACCCGATTCGGTGCTGCAGCCGGCACCCGTTATGACCAGTAGACCGGGGTGATCTGTTAAAAATTGTTGCAGCACGTCTATCACGGTGGCTATCTACTCCTGCTCTCTGCGATAGTGTAGCGGAAATCAACTGGATGAGGGGCAGCTCCCAACTGTCCTGGTTTGCACAGGAAATGACATTATGACCAAAGTTGCCATTCTGATAATTATTTTTTTGATTGTCGCGGCCGGAATCTACACCGAGATGCAAAGAGGCAATAATCTCTCCAGTACAGCCAAACGTCTCGGGTTAGAGTTTCAATCCGGACTCCAGCCGGTGCCGAAAGAGTGGGCGAGCTTGGGGTTTGATCTGTTAGTACAGGGTAACTCGGGAATTGCCAATCGAATGTCCGGAATGCATTCAGGGAGAGTGGTAGAGCTGTTTGATTATAGTTTTGATGCTACTGCCGCTGGTGAGGGCTTTAAAGACCACCCTGTAGCCGATGATCATGTCAATATTGAGCGTAGAAACCAGACGGTTATCTATCTGCGTGCTGGCGTGACGCTGCCTGATTTTGATATAAGCCCGGCGGACGCACACATGCGTGGTGTTGCGCAGCGGTTCGGATTTTCTCCACTAAAACTGCAGGAGAACAGAACTTTCAGTCAGGTGTTCAATCTGTTGGTACATGACGCTGAGCGTTGCAGGCTGTTGTTTAATGACGCTGTCCAATCATTTTTCCTGTTGCACCCGGATCTGGTGGTTGAGGCGCGGGGGCGTGATGTATTGATTTATCGATTTGAGCAACGGCTGAAAGCGAAACAGATCGGCGTTTTTTTGCAGCAGGCAGATTCACTTATGCAGTTATTTGAAACGGCTGTTGTTGATGGGAGCAGTCATTAAAGCCGATCGGCACTGAGTGTTTGGCTTAGTGAGTCCAGCAGGAGTCGGAGTTGCTTCAATTGGGTCTGTATCTGCAGGCGCTCCTCGTTCGTTACCGGTTTATAACCTCGGCCAAAAGACCAGCCATAGCCCCAGCGAAACGGTGTCGGCCAGTAAGGTGAGCCGCCCACCCGCACGCCCGCCAGCATCAGGTCCGCGACCTTATCTTCTCCTGCCTGGGTAACACAGGATTGCAGGGCCTTGTCGGCCTGCGCCCGTTGTTCGTGCGTGCCGCCTTGCCAATAGGCGAGATCGTGGCGGATGCAGCAGTTAACCCAGAGCGATTGTTGTTGTAGCGTGCCATCAGGAAAGGCGCTGCATCCATCGCTGGTGAAGGGTTTCAACTCATCGGCCAGCAGTGGCGCGGTACTGAAAAGGCAGGCGATCAGCGCCAATAGAGCAATCAGCTGTGAGTATCGTCTTGCCAAAATCGAATCCTTGTGGAGTTGAGAGTCACTCACTGTTTGGTGTTAATTCAGATAACAGGCCAAGCCCAGTTACATTTTATTACAAACAGACATAATCGGGAAAACTGCACGGCTTACACTTCTGCCCTTCATTACTAAGGGGAAGTTAGCATGGCAAGTCGGATTAATACACATGTAGTTAAGCTTTTTCCAAGAAAAATCATCACGCCAGTTGCCGGGGTGTTGGCGCTGATTATTGGCTTATCTGGAGGCCTGTTGTTTTTTCATTTAGGTGATGGCCTGGTCAAAGGGGTACATGAGTGGCTAGGCATGCTTTTTGTTGCCGTGATGGTGATTCACCTGCTCACTAACTGGACAGCTTTCACAAAACATTTCAATCAGGGAGCTGCCCGGTTAAGCGTGCTCTCGATCATTATGACGGCAGGCATTTTTCTGGGTAACAGCGCCCTGAGTCAGCAGGCTGGGCCTGATAGGTTGTTTAGCGCGCTTGAAGAGGCACCAGTGACAACACTGGCACTGTTGTTTGCAGTTGATGAAGCACGACTGATGCAGGAGCTCAATGGCCAAGGTGTTGCAATTACAGAACATAACCAGACGCTTCTTGAAAGTGCCGCGCTTAGTGGCCTTGGGCGGCGTGAGACGCTGCAGAAACTATTGGCGAGTGTGGATGTTGTACAGCAAAAGAAGTGAGAGGGTGTTGAATGTTTCAGGGTAGATGCTGATGGGGAAAGGGGGTTGTTAGGCTTATGGTGTTAACTAATCGAGGTGTTTCTGGGTAGAATGCACATTCCTTTTAGTGACACCTATGTCTCATGCGTTTGGAGTGGCCGCTATCAATGCGCGCGTTTAGCTATTTTGTACTGCTCATGCTGGGCGCGCTTTTTATTAGCGCGTTGATTAACTACCCTCTGTATGCCCTGTTTCAGGAGAGCATGAGTAAAGGGCCCCACAAGCTGATTAATACAACGGCTAAGCTGATTGCCATACCCGGGTTTATTCTGTTGCTTCGCTATTATTCTCTGGCTAACAAGAGGGGGCTGGGATACGACCTGCCAAGGGCGGTCTTTTTGCGGGATGTTTTAAATGGCTGGCTAAGTGGCTTCATGATTCTGCTGTTACTCAGTGCGGTACTCTTGTTATTGGGAGTGCGGGTGATGAAGCCTCCGTTTGATGAGTTACTCTTTCTGCTGATCAAGACGTTTACCGTGGCATTAATTGGTGGTGTGCTGATAGGCTTCATTGAAGAGACCTTCTTTCGCGGCGGGCTGTTTGGAGCAATACGAAAACAGCATGGTTTTACGGTTACACTTCTTCTATCAAGTTTATTCTATGCCGCATTGCATTTTATAAAGCCTCTGCCGCTGACGGGCGGTGATCCGCATGGCTGGCTTAGTGGATTGGAGATTCTTGCAGGGGCATTTGATCAGTACACAGACTGGGAAACGTTTGATTCATTTCTGGCCCTGTTTGGTCTGGGCGCGTTCTTTGCGGTAGTGCGGGAGCGAACGGGCAACATCGCTTACTGTATCGGCTTACATGCAGGCTTTGTATTTGTGATTAAGGTGGTGCGTAAATTTACCGAGGTTGACCCGGAAAATACATTCAGTTTTGCTGTCGGCAACTATGATGGAATGATCGGTTACCTGTCAGCAGCAGGTATGCTGATACACACGCTTATTGTTTACCGCTACTGGCGCGTGAAGAAGTCGTAGGGCTCTGTTGTGATAAGGGTTAGAACGGAAATTGATTTGTAGTGTGAGCGAAGTGAATTTTAAGGCCATGCTTTAACACTTCATCGCCTTTTGTATGGCCGTAGGTATCATTGATCTGTTTAAATTTATCGATATCAAAATAGACGAAAGTGCGTTTCGCTTGACGTCTTTTTGTTATCGATAACGCCCTCCTTAACATCTTCTGAATAGATTTCTGATTGTAGAGGTTGGTGAGGGAATTCATCTTCCTGTTCTTCAAGACCATCAAAAGAGATATTTTATTGATCTCGGTCTGCTTTTCGTAAAAACTCATCCATAATGATATCGATGTTGTCTTCGATCAATAATTTGTGGCTGGTGAGAAACTTCAGGTCATCAATGCTGAGATTGAGTAGTTTCATGCGACATACTATTCACTATCGCTGATCTGTATCTGCTCAAGGAGTGTAGTGCAAGTTTTCAATTGTTCGCGTTTATAGGATCGCTATGGTCTTGTGTCGGTAGTTTATTGGCCTCGGTTTAATATATTTTCATAATAATTTCAGGTCATTATAAATGATGTAAATTGTCTAGCATTTTATCTCGGTAACGGTCACCATTACATTGGGTGTTTCGTCAGTATAGAAAAGTTTTGTTCTAACCTCTGCGGTGAACTCAGAACCATCTTTTTTGATCTGTTTTACCTGGATATTCAGGCCTCCTTCTTCGAGTTGTTGTATACTCATGGCGTCTAGGTTTTCAGCAATTTCTCTTGGCACGAGTTGCTTTACATTCATGCCAATAAATTCTTTTTTGCTGTATCCATACAGTGCGCAGGCCTGATGGTTGCAATCGAGTATCTCTCCTTCGGGTGTTTCAAGAAATACCGGTGTTGAGGCGAGTTCAAATAATGAGCGATAGCGGTTTTCGCTTGCGGCTAACGCCTTTTTAGTGGCCAGTTTCAGTGTAACGTCAGTCACTGAAGAGAACATTCTGTCTTCATTTCCCTCCACGATCATGGTGGCTGATAGCGAGCCCCAAAACAGCGTGCCGTCAACGCGCTTAAATTGAATGTTATGATCACTAATGGGGCCTTCTTTCAGTTGCTCTAACAGTACAGACCGGTCTTGTTTATTGATATAGTGTTGATAGACGGAGTGCCCGATGGCTTGTTCGGTGGTTGTGTAGCCAAACATCACGGCACAGTAGGGGTTGCAATCAAGGATTTCACCCTGTGAGTTACTAACGATAATTGCAATAGGCAACTTTTCCTTGAGCTGTTGTAATCTGTACTCGCTCTGCTCTAGAGCCATTTCATACTCTTTGCGTTGGGTTATGTCTAGAACGCTTCCTATCATGCGTGTGGGCGTTCCCAGCTCATCAAGGTGGAGAACGCCATCTATCTGAATATACTTTACTGATCCATTCTCTGTTGTAATCTGAAACTCTCTTTTGCTCTTTTCGCAAGTACTGCTGTTTCTGGGACTGCTAAGGCAGTGAATTAATTGGTCTCTGTCAGACGGCTGAAGCATGTTGAGAAAGCTATAGTAGCTTGGGGTGTAATCCTCTTTGTTTACGCCAAAGATGCGGTACATCTCGTCGGACCAATGGGCCTGGTCGTCGGAAATTGTCCATTCCCAGCTTCCAAGGTGAGCGATTTGTTGCGCATTCACAAGGTTGTTTTGAGCCTGCTGTAATTTGATTTCCGCCTGTTTTCGGTCGGTGATGTCTTGAAGTGCTCCGAAGAGGCCCTGGCAGCTATGCTTATCGTCCTCGTTTCGAATAGTCCAGGCTGTAACCCAGGCAATGCTTTTATCAGGTTTGAGAAGGCGGATTTCTGTCTGGTTCTCAGGCACGCCTAACATCAGGTTAATCAAGGTTTGCTCGTAGGCTTGGCGATCATCAGGGTGTATCAGCTTGAGGAACTGCTTTCGAGTAAAGTGAGTGGTGTTTTCGGTAGTTATGCCGAAGTGACGCCTTATCTCTTCACCAAAGGTTATCTGGTCTGTGGCGATGGAATATTCCCATGTGGCCACTTTGGCGATATCGAGTGTTATGCGCAGTGATTGTTCGCTTTTGATCAGACGCTCAATCAATGAGCTGCGTGTTGTGCTCCAGGTGTCATCAGGATCGCCGCGTCTATTCAGGGTTGTCGCATCAATATCGCCGTAGCGCAACCAGGCAGGATTGACCTCAAGCAGTTGTGCCAGTTTTTGCGTGTTCTCGGCGCTAATGCCGCCAACTCTGATCCATTTGTAGATGGCCTGACGTGAAATGCCAAGTTCCTTGGCAATAGCCGTAATGGTTAAAGAGCGCTTATTCAGAAGGCTTGAAAGGCGCTTGCCAAAGTCATGCATTTATAATCTCATTGTAAACCAATGGTTTACAGTTTAAGTGCTGGTTGACAGTAGGGTTTATATCCCTAGAATGAGAGTTCAGTCGTGTGAGTAGTCATCATGAATATCCCATAATAAATAGAAAGTGTAAACCAATGGTTTACATGTGATCGCCCTGTCATGAAATCGCCGACGTTTCCAGGTGTGTCGCTAGTAAATAAAACGATCTCGTTCCACTTAGAAGTAAAAGTAGGAGTAGGTATAAGTTGGCGCGTCTCTTCGCAATAGAAAATAAAAGCGAATCGTATCGTGTAATAACCGCAACGATTCTGCTCATGGCGGTGGTGCTGCTGTTTTTTGCCGGTCAATCGACCTGGCGCGCATGGGATGATTTTTATGCGTCGGCGGACAGAGCTGTTGCCAGTCAGGCGGTAGTGCATCTGATGAATGCCTCCAATATCCGGGCACAAGAGCGGGGCTTTACGCTGGCCCTGCTGAGCAATTCTGCCCAGAGCAAAGATCTTGAACAGAAGAGAGCCAGAATTAATACGCTAAGGTTAGAGGGTGATGCCAATTATGAGCGTGCGGTAGTCTTGGCAAAGCAACTTGTGGAGAAGCACCCCGGTAACTTTGTGTTGCGTCTGGGTTTGTTGCATGTTGAAGATGTCACGGCTTTGACAGGTCGCGCGAGGGAGATTGCTGACAAACAGATTCTCGACGTAGGTGAAGCGCTTGCCCCTGGTGAGTGGTTTGATTCATTGACAGAAGTTATCAATCACGAGCAGCATTTTCGTGATCTGCTTTCAGTTGCCATGATTGAGGCACCAACAAAAAACAGCGCTTACTGGACTATCCGAAATTGGTTGTGGCTGATCAGTGAACATGCGGGTCGTGAACGTGCTCTGCTGGGTGAGCACCTGTTTACCCAGAAACCGATATCAGATAGTACTCGATATGAATTGAACAAATATCGTTGGATTGTAAATGATCACCTTGATCATATCAGGCAGCTACGGAGTGAGCCCGGGATTGATAAACGGTTGTTGGATGCTATCGAAGCGATGGAGACAGTCTTGGCGGGAGAGTATGGGGTAGTCAGAAATGCCATTTATGCCAACTCAAAGACAGAAAATTACCCTATATCGGGCGATCAATGGCTCGATGTGGCAACGCAAGCCATAGACAGTATCCTGAATGTTTCCAATATAACGTCGCTCATTATTGAAGAGAATGTCACTGAAGAAAAAAATTATAAATCGGCCATGGGAATTGCCTTTTCAATTATCATTATTGTGATCGGCATGATGGTGAAAGGAGCAATCACGAGGGTTACGGATACAACCAAGGCATTGATTGAAGAGAAACAAAGAGCAGAGCGTTTTGCCGATGAATTGGGCAAAGAGATTGACCAGCGAACGCTTCTTGAACAAAACCTGCTGACCACGCAACAGAACTTTCTCAGTCTGGTCATGCTTAATCCAACGGGAATGCTCATTATTGATGCGGATGAACGCTGTGTCTTCAGTAATCCAGCTGCCCAAGTCATGTTGGATCTGGATGAGAATGATGTAATAACCAATAAGCGACTGCTCTCGGCACCCCATGGTAATCGCATAGAACTGGAAGTTCACTGTGAAACCAATCTATGGGGGGTAGCCGAGGCGCATAGTACGGAGATCAGCTGGAATGACAACCCATCAAGACTGATACTTCTTCACGATATCACCTCGCGAAAGACCGCAGAAAATGAAATCAAACACATGGCTTATCATGATGCGCTTACCGGGCTGGCCAATAGAACATTGTTTAAAGATCGTCTTGATCACGCGATTAAACGCGCCAAGCGTAAAGCGGCGCTGATTGTTGTTCTGTTTATTGATATCGATAAGTTTAAAGTGATCAATGATAGCCTGGGTCACGCCGTTGGTGATGAATTGCTCTGCAAGGTGTCAGGTAAACTGCTCTGTTGCGTGCGAAATGACGATACTGTTGGGCGTATGGGAGGGGATGAGTTCACGGTTATCCTGGAAGATATCGCTACGCCTGAAGACGCAAATGTTATTGTTGAAAAAATTCGATATGAGCTGACTACGACCTATGTTATTAATGGGCATGTTATACATCTCAGTGTCAGTATTGGCACCTCTACGTATCCACATGATGCTACGGATAATGATTTGCTCATACAGTTAGCCGATACAGCCATGTTCCATGCCAAAGAGAGCGGGCGAGGTTCTGTGCAGGCCTTTAAGCCAGAGATGGGTGAGCGATTTACCCGCAGGCTAAAGCTGGAGGGTCGACTGCACAGGGCGGTGGATAAAAAAGACTTTACTATTTATTACCAGCCCCAGGTTGATCTGGAGAGTAAGCGAATTATCGGTGCCGAGGCTCTGTTGCGATGGACTGATGATGAGTTTGGGGTGGTGTCGCCCGTTGAGTTCATACCAGTGCTTGAAGATATTGGACTAATTACCAATGTGGGGAAGTGGGTGCTTAATGAGGTGTGTACTCAGAATAAATATTGGCAGGATCGTGGTCTAAGTCCTATAGCGGTTTCGGTTAATCTTTCACCCGTTCAAATTGTATTGCAAACGCTTGAGCACGATGTGGCGGAGGTATTGAAACACTCAGGGTTGGCATCAAAGTATCTGGAATTGGAAGTTACAGAAACGGCATTAATGAAGAGTCCCGAGGCTTGCTCACAGATACTGCAACAACTTATGGCGATGGGTGTGCGCATTTCAATTGATGATTTCGGGACAGGCTATTCATCGCTGAGTTATCTCAAAAAACTGCCTATCTCTACGTTAAAGATTGATCGCTCCTTTGTTATGGATATTCCCTATGATTTGAGTGATATGTCGATTACAACGGCCATCATTGGTCTGGGGAAAAGCCTGAAGCTGAATGTTATTGCTGAAGGTGTTGAAACCGGCGAGCAATTAAACTTTTTACGTGAACAGGGATGTAAAGAGGTACAGGGTTTCTATTTTAGTCAGCCGCTACCTGCTGATCAGTTTGAAACGTTGTTAAGGGCGCAATCGCCTGTTCAGGAGCAGAGTAATCAGCGCTTCGCGCTGCTTTGAACAATGACTATTGGCCGATATGGGCATTGGTGCCCATACCGGCATTACTTTCTGGACCTAGCCAAATCGCTTCCTGATCTCTTCGCTGCGTAATCTGGCCTGTGTATAACGGGCTAAGGCCTGAACGCCGCGACCACAAGAACGGAACACGCAGACTCCTTGATCCATCATCTGTGCAACCAGCGCATCATAGAGTTCTCCACCGTCCACAATACCAATCAGTGGCTTACTGAGTGCCTTGACCAGCTTCGGCATCTGGTGGGCAATACTCTGTTCGTCGCTGGTGTCATAACCCGGGCGCAGCTTGTTCTCCACCAGCGTGCGCATGACTGGTGACATGGGATCAAGCCCTACCACTACAGCATCAATAGCAGGATCATCGGCAAACGCCTCGGCGCACTGCAGATGGGCTTCGTCATCAGCACCGGGGTTGATGTCCATAGGGTTTCTCACTTCCATCAGGGCATCCAGCCGTTTGGCAGCCAGGATTTCTGCAATACGTTGTTCGGTCTGCGGTGAGAGGGTGGGAACATCCAATGAGAAACTATCTACATGAATGTTATCGGCCATACCCACGGCTTCAAAACCGGCCCCACTGACGGCACCCAATCGATTACCGCCAATAGCGTTGTCATGCAGACAGTCGGCGATATAGAAAAGATCGTTAAAACGGTCAAAGTCATTGGATACAATGCCACCGGCCTGGGTGATGACCGATTCGCAGAGATCATAATCGCCAGCGATAGAAGCGGTGTGGCCCATGGCGGCCATGGCGCCAGGCAGAGAACGCCCCGCCTTGTAGAGTACGACTTGTTTGCCTTGCAGGGTCGCCTTGCGCACCGCCTTGGCAAAGGTGAGTCCATCCAGATCGCGGAATCCCTCGGAGTAGACACCGATGGTTTTTATCTCCTCCTGATCAGCAAAGTAGCTGACCATGTCGCCGTGGGTGATGTCGTTCTGGTTACCCAGAGCAGTCATGTAGGCAGGGTCAAGCCAAGGATTGTTGCTGATACGGGTGATCATGAAGGCGCCGCTCTGACTGATCAGGGCCGAGTTGCGTTGCAGTTTTTTCTGGCCCTGCGGCAAACGGTTTTTGGGAATGAACCAGGTATCATATTCACCGGGGTGAGAGACGATCCCGAGACAGTTGCCACCGAGAAATACCGGGCCGCCTTCATCTGAACGGTGTGCCTCATTGATACGCGTCATCATCGCAGCGGCCTGTTCGCGGCTGGCGGCTGTTTCACCCAGTCCACCCGGTATCAGCATGACGGCTTCTGCTGCCTGTGTTGCGATCACCTCATCCACCAAATCGAACACGGCATCGGCGGCGATGGCCACTACGAACAGATCCATTTTCTGTTCCAGTGCGGAGAGACTCTCCACACATTTTACGCCGTCTATGGATTCTTCATTGGGCCGAATGATAGTGAGTTGGTCGGCCGGGTAACCACTGGCCAGGATGTTCTTGAGAATAATCCGCCCGAAATTCATTTTAGTGCCGGAGACACCGATGATGCCGATCGATTTAGGATGCAGCATTTTGCCGATCTTTTCAGCGGGACGAGGGGCCGGTGTTTGACGGGGTTTGCTAAATTGGCAGTTGGCTGATTCAATCACTAACTGGCCATTGGAAAAGGTGCAGGGGTTGATGGTGAGTTCGTCGAGTACAAAAGGCGCATCTGGATTATTCGGCGCGTAATACTGAGCCAGCTTGATCAGCGTATCGAAAACGTTGATCAGGACCTCATCATTTACCTCGCCATTCAATTGCCGATAAGCGAGGGTCTGTTTAAACGCTGCCAACAGATCATCGCCCTGGGTCAAATCGGCCGCCGCACTGACGCTGAATTGTCCCTTGATCAGACTACTGGCCAACAGGTTTCCCTGATCGCCCCCCAGGCCCACGGTGATCACCTGTCCGAACTCTCGGGTGTTACGCAGGTTCAGTGCCAGTGCGTTGCCTGATAGCGTGTCGGTAGGAGATACAGGTAAGCCTGCGTGCTCCAGTAATTGATTCAGTGAGGCAGAATCGAGTGTCCATTGCTGGGCGTCTGCGGCGTTTTTAAGCAGGGCTGTGAGGGTGTCTGTATCCAGTGCAGTGGCTGTGGTCATAGTCTTCTCTAAGTCAGTAATAAGTTGCTTGATAGCGTTTGTATCAGACGCGCTCAATGATCATGGCGATACCTTGGCCAACACCAATACACATGGTGCAGAGGGCGTAGCGTCCACCGATGCGGTGCAGTTCATGGGTTGCGGTGGTGAGCAGGCGTGCGCCACTCATGCCCAGGGGGTGGCCCAAGGCAATAGCACCACCGTTGGGGTTGATGCGGGGGTCGTTATCCGCCAGTCCCAGGTGGCGTGTGACCGCCAGTGCCTGGGCCGCAAAGGCCTCGTTGAGTTCGATCAGATCCAGGTCGTCAAGGGTCAGACCGAGTCGCATCAGTAGCTGTTCGCTGGCGGGGGCCGGGCCAAATCCCATGGTGCGGGGTGGCACGCCAGCGGTCTGCATGCCGAGGATACGGGCACGGGGTGTCAGTCCCTGCTCGGCAGCCGCTTGTTCAGAGGCAATGATCAGTGCACAGGCACCGTCATTGACACCCGAAGCGTTACCTGCCGTAACGGTACCTTCTGGATGGACGATGGGTCTGAGCTTGGCCAGCTGCTCAAGGGTTGTCTGGGGGCGGGCGTGTTCATCCTGGCTGATAATCAGCGGATCCCCTTTTCGTTGTGGCAGTGTGACCGGGATAATTTCTTCGGCGAGTCGTCCGGAAGCCATGGCCTCCCCCGTGCGCTGTTGTGAGCGCAGTGCAAAGGTGTCCTGATCCTCCCGGCTGATACCGAACTCTACGGCCAGATTTTCTGCTGTCTCGGGCATGGAGTCCACGCCATACAATTTTTTCATTTGTGGATTGATAAAGCGCCAGCCGATGGTAGTGTCAAAAATGTCTGCCTGGCGGGAGAAGGCGCTTTCTGCCTTGCCCATCACAAAGGGGGCGCGGGACATGGACTCCACACCGCCGGCAATCATCAGCTCTGCTTCACCGCTCTTAATGGCTCGGGCGGCTGTCCCTACTGCATCCATCCCTGAGCCGCAGAGTCGATTCATTGTGACGCCTGGTACCGCATCCGGCAGGCCCGCCAGCAGGGCGGTCATGCGGCCCACATTGCGGTTATCCTCACCGGCCTGGTTGGCGCAGCCGTAGATCAGATCATTCACCTGATACCAGTCGACATCAGGGTTACGTTCCATTAGTGCCCTGACAGGCAGGGCGGCGAGGTCATCAGTACGGAGGGTGGAGAGTCCACCGCCATAGCGACCAATAGGGGTGCGGATGGCATCGCAGATAAAGGCTTCAGGCATGATTTTGATCCTTGCAAATTTAACAGTTATTCAGGCCTTCCTGTCCGTACCGATAATCGGTATGGAGTGGGAGCAGTGGTTTTTGGTTAATACTTTTTCAATACGCAGGGAAGCCGAGGCCCGTGCCGTTTTCAGAAAAGGAGGCGGAGAAAGGTGGTGCAGACCGCAGCGTGTGGCTGCGGTCTGAGAGGTGAGGTGTTATCGGTTCAGTTGAGCTTAACTACCCTGCAGGTAGGGTGCGCACTGTTTGATCAGGGTTTCCAGACTCTGATCAATGGTCTGGCCTGATGTCATTATCTGATAATCAGCCAGTCGATAATCACCTTCACGTTCTGTCAGTATCAATTTCAAATCATCCATGGCCTGCTGATTGCCGGCCATGGGCCGCATATCACCCTGTTCGATGACCCGGTTCATGTGGTCTTCAGGCAGAGCACGTACCCAAACGGTGAAGAAGTGTTCCCGCAGGACGCGATAGGTCTCCAGTTCAGAGATCAGGCTGCCACCGGTCTCGACTACTACATGGCGGTAGTCGGTAATGGTCTGTTGCAGCGCCTGCAGTTCCAGTCGACGGTAGTTGGCCTGTCCGGTGAGTGAGATCAACTCGCCCATATCCATGCCCGCCAGTTGCGCAATCACATTCTGCATGCGAATAAACGGCACTTGAAAGTGTTTCGCCAACTGTTCGCCCAAGGTGCTTTTTCCGCCCCCACGAAGGCCGATCAGTGCTACACCTCGATAGGAGCCGTGACCTTGTGAGAAAGCGCCTCTGAGTAGCTGATAGGCCTTCTCCTGAGTCTCCAGTTCGAAGGTTTCGATCAGCTCACCGAGTGGGGGATATTTAATGCAACTCTCTTCCTGCTCGGGCAGTAAAGAGCCGATGCGTACCCCCAGGGCCTTGGAAATGCGCGACAGCAGGGCCAGTGAAACATTGGCCGTGCCGCGTTCCAGTTGAGCCAGGTAGCGTTCTGAGACATCCGAGTGGAAAGCGAGATTCTTCCGCGTCAGACCGCGCCGCGACCGAACCGACCGAACCCGTGAGCCAACCTCCTGGGTTAACTGCTCAATATTTAGTTCGCCTCCGATGGCGGTGGTTGTCTCAGTCATGCGCTCACAATCCTATTGGGACCCTCTTCCTTCTGATATTAACATGATACTGATTTTTGTACCTTTCCCACATGCTATTTCTGGTTATTTCTATCCTCCTGCCAACATGGGTACGAGACTGATCTCGTCGCCACTGTTTAGGGTCTGCTTCATCTCTGTGGAGACCAGCAGTTGATCGTTAATGGCGATACCCAGAGCCTTGTCATTCAATGCTTCGGCCGCTTGGGGTAGTGCCGTGATCAGGTGCTGGCGCAGTTCGGCCACATCCTTTACCGGTCGATTCAGAATCAGGCTGTTGCGTGACACGCCGGGCAACTCGGGCAGGTTCACTTTCAAATGGTACCCTGTGATCACCTCAGAAAGATCGTTCCACCATTCGCTATTGGGCAGGCCATCCGGTTCGAACCCAGAGACTTCATAGAAGCGCTGTTTCAATTCCTCAAACGCCGCCTTGTCAATCTTCTCACCAGTAAAGGGGCCTGCGGTGTTGGGTTCATCAAACCAGCGTTTTGGTAGTGTATCGTCGGCTGCCGTGAGTCCCCGGTGGGCATTGATCATGCGTTCCAGGGCGATGATGTTGCGACCCGCATTGAGCAGATCATCACTGCTCATCTCCACACCGGTCAGCGCCTGCAGCTGTGCCGCAAACTCTTCTGTGCTGGTGAGTGAAGGTGAATTGAACAGTTTGGTAGTGAAGCGGCACATGCCGACCGCATCACCCACAGCGAAAGTATCTTCACAGCGACGAACAGCAAACTCTTTGCCGCCGTATTCATTGGGTTCGGCAGAAACTTTCCCGCCATAGAGTTCGGCCTTGAATTCCGCATCGTCATTAATGCGGGCGTTAATCTCCAGTGTCACGCGATTGCGCAGGTGATCCATACCACGAGTGGCGACCGCAAGACCCAGTGCAAACGCCTTGAGAATACGGCTGTCATGGGGATCGGATTGGAACAGGCCCTTAACCGTCATCCGGTAATCAAGGGCTTCCTTCGGGTATTTGCCCGTGGCGACGGCTTGACCGGAGTCGGCGACCACATCACCAAAGCCTTCCCGTTTTGCCATCATGAACAGCAGTTTTTCAACGGCATCATAATTTCCCCAGGTTAGATCGAGACCACCGGTGGTCTTTTGGTCGATGATGCCGCGCTGGTAGAGCTCCATTGCCCAGCCAATAGCACCGCCGGCTCCAGATGAGTCAAAGCCGAGGTCATTCAGAATATTGTTCAGTCGTAACACCTTTTCCGGTGATGTAATACCGATGTTGGGACCAAACTTGCCTACGGTGACATACTCGGGGCCGTCACCCTTGTCATAACGGTCGAATACCCCGTCGCCATGGATGCCCTGATAGTCTGCTTTATGTTCATGCTCAACTTCAGCCTGTGAAGTATCGTAACTTGCGTTACCAGAGACGCCTTTCAGGGCGTGGGCACCAAAGCCCCCTTCAGCACCGGGTGTCATATCATTCAAGGGACGACATTTCACCGGGCACTTGTAACAGCCATCCATGCCGGTGCGGTAGACATCGAAATTATCGGCATCGAGATCTTCAACCCATGTATTCTCCTGATTGTTTTTGGTGCCAATGGCACCCAGGATGCGGCTGGGCTTGTAAAGAAACGGTGTGCCTACAGTTTTCAGAGCATTGCGTATAACGCTGGTGCTGATGATTCGATTGCTGATCTCTTTAGCGCCCAGCTTGAACTCTTTGGAGGAGGTGATCTTGCCAAGTTTTCCGTCGATCATAATCGCTTTCAGACCGAGGGAACCCATCTTGGCTCCTGCGCCACCGCGTGCCCAGATCGCCTTGATGCCACCCATGATGCCAGCACTGAGGGCCAGGTTTTCACCGGCGCTGGTAATTCTTGCCAGTGCCATATCCTTGCGCTCGGTACGCTCGAAATCACGCTCAATCGCTTCTGCGACATCCAGGTTGTTGAGTCCCAGGTAGGGCGTGGCGTCGAGAAATTCGATCTCATCAAAGGCGATTTTCAGCAGTGTCCATTGGGGATTGCGGCCATATAAAACAACGTGTTCATAGCCGTGATGTTTCATGAAGGCGGGAAAATAGTCACCCGCATTACTGTCAAGGATGGCATCACTTTCGGGCGACAGACTGGTGACGTTGCCACGGGTGGCAGACGCCATGTAACCGGTAAACACACCATTGCCAAAGATCAGCGGAACGTCAGTATCCAGTGCTTCCTTCTTCTCGTTTGCAAGCAGATTGTAGAGCAGGTACATGTTGGCACCCCGACCACTGAGGAAGGTGGTGAGTACCGCTTTTGGAAGATAGGCCTTCTGATGCGTGCGCGTGGTTAGATTGACAAACAGGACCGCGCCTTGTGTAGGGTACTGTGGTGTGTCATGCATGCGCTCAAGCAGTGCGTTGACGCGATCTTGGGTATTCATAGCAATTCCTCTAAATATGCTTCTGTTAGCAGAAGCCCTGCAACTTGTTGCCATCAGGTGTCGGTGTCAGACTTGACTCCGACACCTTGCGTAAATGTGTTACTTCTGCTCGAACAGATTGCAGCCAAATTCACCCCGTGTCTGAATCCCTGCAAATTCATCATCGGCGCGCACGATCGCTCTCAGTGGATTGGCGCGCATCTGATCGAACAGCTCACAGATGCCGAAGCCTTCCTGCTCATGCTCGTTACGCAGGGCGGGATTCTGTTCGAATCGCCAGTGGTTACACTCTTGGCAAAAGCTCACAATCATCTCCTTACTTTTTTCTAACTGATCTAACAGGGGTCTGAATCAAATTTACAAATTTTACTCCGACCCCGTCTTATCATTTCTGTCGCAGATCTTTGACGCGAACCGCCTTGCCCTGTGAACGGGGGACTTCACCCGTACCCAGTACATTGACAGTACAGGTGACACCAATCAGTGATTTGATGTGGTGCTTTGCTTCTGCCCCAAGGGCAGTGCGATCACCGGTGAAATCGGGTTCTGCTTCAATATCCACGGTGAGTGTATCCAGTACCCCTTCACGCTTAATAACCAGTTGGTAATGCGGTGCAACGCCGGCGATGCTGACAAGAACGGATTCGATCTGTGAGGGATAGACGTTGACGCCGCGAATAATCATCATGTCATCATTACGTCCTGCCACCCGTAGAATACGGGCATGTGAGCGTCCACAGCTGCAGGGCTCATCGGTCAGGCGAGTGATATCATGGGTCCGATAACGAATAATGGGTAGTGCTTCTTTGGTCAGCGTGGTGATGACCAGTTCGCCTACCTCACCATAGGGGAGTGGCTGTAGTGTTTCGGGATCCACAATCTCGAACAGGAAGTGATCTTCCCAGCCATGCAATCCATTCTGTTCCGGGCATTCGCAGGCAACACCAGGGCCCATGATCTCGGAGAGGCCATAAACGTCCATTGCTTTCAGGCCAAGCTGTTTCTCCAGCTCGCCACGCATCTCATCACTCCAGGGTTCTGCGCCAAACAGACCGATACGCAGTGGTCCGGATGCCAGATCAACACCTTCACTTTTTGCTACCTCAGCAATATTGAGTGCATAGGAGGGAGTGGAGAAGAGTACGTGAGAACCAAAGTCATTCATCACCGCAATCTGTTTTTCCGTGTTGCCCCCTGACATGGGGGTGACGGTACACTTCAGGCGTTCTGCGCCATAGTGTGCGCCGAGCCCACCAGTAAATAGTCCATAGCCGAAGGCATTATGCACGATGTCTCCGGGGCGAGCGCCGGCACAGGAGATACTGCGTGCCATCAAGTCGGCCCAGTTATTGATATCACCATCAGTATAGCCAACCACCGTGGGTTTGCCGGTGGTGCCTGAAGAGGCGTGCAGGCGAGAGATCTGCTCCCGCGGTACGGCGAACATATTGAAAGGGTAGGCATCCCGCAAATCATTCTTGATGGTGAACGGGAACTTCGCCAGGTCTTCCAGTGACTCAAGCTGTTCTGGTTTTACGCCCTGTTTGTTGAATGCCTCACGATAGTGTGGAACATTATCATATGCATGCTGAAGGATTTTCTTAAGTCGCTGCAGCTGCAGTTGTAACAGCTGTTCACGGGGCATGCACTCCGCTTCAGCATCAAAATAGTAATTATCGGCACCTGTATCAGACATGGTGTCACACTCCTCCTGGTTCTTTTAATTAAGTCCGGCAAATCGCTTCAGGGTTTTAACCCGGTCGTTTACCTCTTGCTGGATATGCGCCAGCTGTTGTTCATTGACATGGCGGTATTTACCGCTGAGATTCAGATACGCCTCTACCGGCAGTGGGTTGTCGATGGAGTGGGTGAACTGCAGTTCACCGCCTCGCTGGTATTCCCACAGGGGGGCGAAATTGGTCTCCACGCCCTTACGACAGACTTCAATCGTTTGCGATGAGGGGAAGCGCCAGCCAGTCGGGCAGGGTGAGTAGATATGCAGATAGGCGAAGCCGCGTTCGGAGGCTTCCAGCGCCTTGTCCAGTTTTTCGTAGTAGTCTTCCACAAAGGCCGTGGAGGCCGTTGCGACATACTCGCAGTTATGATTCATCATGATCATCGCGAGATTTTTCTGATTGGTGGGTTTTCCCTTCATCTCTGGGCCAACCGGTGTAGTGGTGGTCCATGAGCCATAAGAGGTACTGCCAGAGGCCTGCATGCCGGTGTTCATGTAGCCTTCATTGTCGACCACGATAAACAGTATCTGCTCGTTTCGTTCTGCGGCACCTGAGAGTGATTGGAAACCTACGTCACCAGCACCGCCATCACCGGCGAGGGCCATGGCTGTTACCTTCCGACCCATTCGATTGTACTGTTTTTTCAAGCCAGCCAGCATGGAGGCGGTATTCGTCAGGAGCGGATGAAATACAGGAACCTTGGTGCCTGTCGTGCCATTAAAACCGACTGATCCCATGCCGGGGATACAGCCGGGTGGTGTGGCCAGTACGGTATCCGGCCCCACCTTGCGCAGTGAGTGGCGCATGATCATTTCCGAGTTACAGCCCTGGCAGGCCGAAAGACCCGGTACAAACAGGTCTTCACGCTCATGCTGTTCATTGAAAATGTTGGCCGAGGTGAGATAAGTCAGTGCACCGGTAGGGCATGCCTTGACACAAGCGGGATCACCATCACACATGTCACATTTCGCTACGTGCTTGAGCGTCATGTTGTAGGTGATGCCGCCATAGGTGCAGCCGACGGTACAGAGCAGACAGTCGATACAGAGACTTTTGTCCCAGTCGATAATGCCGGTCTGTTCGTTCTTGGTCAGCGACGTTGAGGGGCAGCTCTTGGTGCACTCCGGATCACCACACTGGCGACAGAGTGCCAGTTCCGGCTGGTTACCATTGATGCCCGCAACTATCTTGATGCGTGAATGTAACGGATCGTCCGTGCCAGACTTGATTTGGGCGCAGGCGGTGATACAGGCATCACAATCGTTGCAGCTTTCACAGCGTGAGGGATCAAATGCGATGGTGTTATAGGCAGTCATTAATCAGTTCTCCTGTTATCGCCAAGTGCTGGACATGAGGGCGCGGCCAGTCTCGAGCGGCTGAGCGATAAAGGCGTCTTTTACCGGTGTAAGATCAATTTTACGCAGGATCAGTTGCCACATGATGCCGGCATCCATCTCTTCATTAATGCTGGATATACCCTGCAGTTGATTATCTTTCAGAAGAATCTTCAGGTAGCTCTGGCTGTCGTCATCGACTCGGCTCAAGGTTTCGGTCTGTTCATCCGCCACCGATTGGCCGACCGAGATCGCCTGCTGCCCAAAGAAGGTGTAGGTATTGATGGGTACGCCACCACTGTAAGGCTGAAGGGCTTCATCCTCTGCCATATCCATGGCAGCGATAGCGCCTTGTGTGACGGCGTTGGGGAGAATGCCCATCATCACTTTTTCATCTTTATAGAAATCAGCGGCCTGGGCAACATCGCCTGCGGCCCAGATATTGGCCGCATCGGTGCGCATCGTACGATCTACCAATATGCCCTGGTCGATCTGAATCGAAGTGCCTTTCAAATAATCCAGTTTTGGTTTTACACCGGTGGCAACCAGCAGCAGATCAGCCTGCACGGTCTGGCCATTTTCCAGGGTGGCCTGACAGCCGCTCTCCAGGGGCTCAACTTTAACCACGCCGCTGCCCATCAGCATGTGAATGCCGTTGCTGTTGAATGCAACTTCAATGACAGAAGCAGCCTGATTATCAAAGTAGCCCGGTAGCACCTGGTCGCACATCTCTACAATAGAGACATCCAGACCGGCGTGTCGTAGATTTTCAGCACCGTGCATACCGATCAAACCGGCACCCAGTACAATCGCCGTTTTTGCATTCCCTGCATGGGTGCGCAGGTTGATAGCATCCTGCATGGTGCGGAGTACATGAAACGGTGTTTCACTCAGTCCGGGAATGGGGGGGATGATTGGGTCGGCACCGGTGGCCAGTAACAGTTGTTCGTAGTGCCACTGTTCCCCTGATTTCAGGGTGACCTGTTGCGCAGCTTCGTCTATGGCAACCAGTTCGTTCCCGGTAATCAGATTAACATCTTGTGATTTGAAATAGTCGGCATTTCGAAGTACCACCCGGTCCGGTTCGCTTTGCCCGGATACCACGTAAGGCAGAATGGTCGGTGAGTAGGGGAGCTGCGCATCACGGGTAACGACGGTGATTGATGCTGTTTCATCAATCAGTCGAATGCGATGTACCGCTTCCAGTCCGGCATGGCTGGCGCCAGCGATGAGATAATGTGTCTGGTTCATCAGGCGTTCCTCAGTCATTCTCGTTAAGCCAGATCGGACTGTCGATGGCTGTCTCATCGGCCCACATGGTGGCGGTGGCTTGAATCGCTTTGGTAAAGTGAGATTCAGTCAGATCGGCACCGGCGAGACCACCGATAAAGGGTCTGGCCGTAATCTGTTTCCCGGTTCTGTAGAGGCAGCTCATTACTTCCTGGTAGAGCGGACCACAGTTCCAGCCGTAGTGAACGGCACGATCGACAACGCCAACGGCCTGTACTTTGGATAGGGCGCGAGTCATTGCCTCTATAGGGAATGGCCGGAAGGTTTTAATCTTGATCAGGCCAACTTTTTCACCCCGTTCACGGGCCGTGTCGATAGCATCTTTGGCTGCACCTGTCATGGAGCCGATGGTGATCAATGCGTAATCGGCATCATCCAGGCGGTACTCTTCAATCAAGGGGGCATAGTCACGGCCGAAAATTTCACCCCACTCCCGGTGTGCCTCTTCGATCACGCCAAGGGAGTTTTGCATGCCTTCACAAAGACCTTGTCGGTAGGCCACAAACTTGCTGGGTCCGGGGCCTCCCGCACCGCCGGTCAATGGATCAACCGCCATGGGCCGGAGTGGATCAAGTGCGACGTGCCAATTGACATCCTTCTCGCCGAGGTAGTCATCGACAGCGGCCTGCTCAGGCACTTCAACTTGTGTCACGCCATAGGAGAGATAGTTACCATCGTGGCAGATGTTAACCGGCAGCATCACATCGTGATGTTCTGCAATGCGATAGGCCATGATGGTGGTATCCAGTACCTCCTGCACGGTCTCGCAATAGATCTGAATCCAGCCGGTCTCCTTCATGGTCATGGCATCCTGCTGACCGCCCCATACGCACTGAGGGGTGATGCCGTCACGGGTCACCAGTGAGGCCACAATCGGTAACCGCATGCCCGGGGTGCGCCAGTAGGGTTCAAACATGAAGGCCAGACCGGGACCACAGGTAGCGGTATAAGTCCGCCCGCCGGCCAACGCTGCGCCATGCAGGGCAGAGAGCACACTGTGCTCACCTTCCACATTCATCAGTTCAGCCTGGATTTTTCCATCGGCAATAAATTGTGAGACGTACTCAACCAGTGATGATTGAGGGGTGATGGGATAGACAGCCACAACATCCGGGCGGGCCAGAGCGACAGCCCAGGCGGCGGCTTCGTTGCCATCACAGACAATCGATTGTGCACATCCGGCATGGGTTGGTTTTAGTGCAGGACTGGCCATTATTTGACCTCCTCTATCATCTTGATGGCATTCTGCGGGCACTCAACGGCGCAGATGCCGCAACCCTTGCAGGTATCGTAGTCGACATCAAACCAGGCTCGTTTTTCGACGATGCACTGTACCGGACAGAAGATCCAGCAGATGCCGCATTTGACGCACTTGGCCCGATCTACAATAGGACGTTCAGCGCGCCAGTCACCCGGCAGCATGGGGTTTTCAATCGTGGCTATCGGACACAGATTGTCCGGCACCTGGCTCATATCGGGTCGTGGATGGGCTTTCATCTTACTCATACCCACACGTCTCCTTGTCGTTGTTTAATAATCGCTTCGTTATAACCGCGCTCAACTGCGATCAGATTCTGTTCCAGTCCGGCATCTCTAAAATTGGCCGATTCAAGTCCGGCACGTAACTCATCCATGGTGATGATGCCTGTCGCCCTGGCAAATGCACCGAGCATAATGGTGTTGGTAATGGGGCGGCGAAAAACCTCCATGCCGATAGTGACGGCATCGCAAAGCACGACGGTACTGATCGCTTCCGGGCAGTTAAGTGATTCGGCTGAGTGGCGTGTGGCCTGGATTAATGTGCTGCCAGGTTGTACGCCTGCAAAAATATCCACCGCTTTGGGAATGCTGGGGTCAATACAGATGATGTAATCCGGATCATAAATATTGGTGACCGCCCGCAGTGGTTTTTTTGAGTAACGCATGAAGGCGGCAACGGGTGCGCCACGTCTTTCAAAACCAAAGGCAGGAATAGCTGTTACGTGCAGGCCACTCATCGCGATAGCCTTGGCGAGTATCTTTGATGCCAGCACGGCACCCTGACCACCACGGCCATGCAGTCGTACTTCATGGGTTATCTTTTGTGCTACGGCAGTTGTCATTGAGGTAATCTCCAGCCGGGCTTCAGTCCGGGGCCGGGTTTGCCAGCACCGCGAGCGGGTGTGTGTGTGATGGCAAAGCCTTGGTAATAGGCGGCGTAGATGATGATCTGATATTTTAAAAACCAACCCGTAAAGGTCATGAACAGTCCAGCCGTAGCCGCCAGTGGTAGTTGGTAGGCGGTATACTGCTTACCCATGAACAGCAACACGATGGGTGTCACGAAACCGAGAAGGACGATGACGATATTGGCGCGTTCCAGTACTTTGAGTGTCTCTTCCGGTGCATTGTTGGAGAGTGAATAGCGGTAGTTGAGCCAGGCGACGCCCCGCAGGAAAACCAGCGACAGCGCTACAATCCAGCCGTAACCTGCGAAGAAGGCCTCGATGTTACCGGTAATCAGTCCGGTAAGAATAAGCAGTGCTCCCATTCCTTCTGTCAGACCTGTGGTCAGGATCATCGGATTGATGGCATGGGTGCGCCAGGCGGGTATGCCCTTGGCCATGTGCAGGATGCGGGCCTGGGCAAACAGAAAAAAGGCTGCCGGTAGTGCGGTTAATATCAACAGCGAATTTGACTCAATAAAGAAGGTGAGTAGACCCATGGGGATCAACAGCAGGGCCACCATACCTTCCCGTGTCATCCAAGAGGTACGGGGATTGCGGAATACATTCATGGAACGAAGGGGTCGGCCAATCTCCAGCCACACAAGCCCCAGTCCTGCTGCAACGAAGACGCTGGCAAGCAAGGCATATACAGTCGTGACTAATCCCATAGCAGAGAGTGTTGCCGCTATGATCATCAGGCCGGTACCGGTGCCACCGCATATGAAGTTGCCGGCGGCGCGCCAATCCCAGCGTTTTTGTAAAGTGGGTCCCAACATTATTTTCGCTCCCATAAATAGTAGAAGCCTGAGCCGGTTTCCAACTCTTCGTGCATCTGGAAGTGTTCATGTGTACGCAGCAGTTCAGAGACATTGCTGTTGGGATCATCAATGTCGCCAAAGGTGAGTGCGTTGGCAATACAGGAGTTGGCACAGGCAGGCGTGGCATCAGGATCAATACCGGGTGTCAGGCCATTGGCTGTACCGTAGTCGACACGGTCTGAACAGAAAGTACATTTCTGTGCCACGGCTCGGCGTTCCGAGTGGGGTACTTTCTGTTCATGTTTCATTTGGCCGAACTCTTTTCCGTACGCCTTGTTGGGGACATCTACCCGGTCACGTGCCTGGTATGGGCAGGCCTGAATGCAGTAGGCGCAGCCGATACAGAGGTCATAATTGATTGAAACGATTCCATCCGGGCGTTTGTAGGTAGCCAACGTCGGGCATACATCGGCACAGGGAGCATCGAGACAGTGATTACAGCCAACAGGTATAAAGGCACGACGCACGTTGGGATAGGTGCCGACTTCAAAATCCAATACCTTGCGCCACTGCACGCCGGGTGCTGTAGCGTTGGTGTGCTTACAGGCAGCCGTGCAGGTCTGACAACCGACACAACGGTTGATGTCAGCGACCATTACATAGCGGGTCATTTAACCTCTCCAATCTTCTTGATCTTTACTCTGGCCAAGTCAGCGCCTGAGCCACTGGAATCGGTTAGATCCAGTAGCATGGGAACCAGTGAGTTCATACTTGGCACATCAAAATCTTTTGCAAAGGGGGTGGCCCAGTGATCAAACTGGCCCATCAGCATCAGGGTGTCGGGACGTATGCCTTCGCGTGTTACCAGAATGCCTCGAGTAGCACTGAGGGGTGAGGTGATCTCGACCCGGTCGCCATCCTTCAGCCCCAACTTGTGGGCGCGTCCGGTATTCATCACCAGACCGCCGTGGGTTCCGATGTTTTTTGATACTTCCCGAATCATCTGAATGGAAACATTACCGCCCCAGGCATACTGCATACTGCGGGAAGTGACCAGCCAGAAAGGGTAGTCGCTGATATCAACGCCGAAGTTACGTTCCAGTGCCCCTTCCCAGAGCGCCTGAAAATCCATCATGTCGGGCAGTGATTCATACTCTTCCAATTGCTCATCCCACCAGCTGATACCCTTCTCATGCAGACGTCGGCCTAATTGCACACCGACCCGTTTGAGGGTCTCCTGATAGGGCAGCTCATAACGCACACCTTCGTCTTCCATCTTGGCGGTCAGGTACCATTTGATGCGGGGGAAATCAGTCAGGCGATACCCCTTCTTCTTGTAGTAATCCAACCCTTGCTGTTCCTTGCCATCAGTGATCTCTGCACTGGCGGCCTTGCAGTTGGCGTCCCAGATGGTTTCAACATCATGTTCTTTATCAACGTCGAGACTGAAGTCGTACTTGTCTGTTTTTAGTGCTACACCTGCAGCTCCGCGATTGAGTGCCTTGTTGTATTTGTCCAGTACATTGCAGCGTTTAGCGAGCTCTGTGCTGATCCAGGTGAAGTCACGGGTGTCGCCCTGGGGTTCTGTCACTGGCTGGCGCAGAGCAAAGCCCTGATGGTCCCAAAACTGTTCGATAAACTTGGTGCCACCGACACGAATCAGTTGTAATCCTTCCAGGTCGGTTCTGTCCGGAAGGAGGATATCGGCCATGTGATTGGTCTCGTCCCGTGTGTAGGCGAAACAGACCGTGAACGGAAAAGTGGCGATGGTACTGGTGATCTGTTCGGTATCCCAAAATGAGACGGCCGGGTTGGTCCGATAGACAAACCACAAATCAGGTTTAGTGGCTTGTGGCCAGTGATCAGGCCCTTTGTCCTGTTGCATCCAGGCCAGATGGGTGGGGCCCAATGCCTGACTCCAGGCAGAATTACCAACCAAAGGTACCAGGGTGCGATTGGCATTGCGTACATCGGGCGTGGCCAACCAGTTCTCTTTGTCGGTGGGGTTCATCGGATAGGCGAGGAAACCATCTTCTGAAAGTTTGACGCTGTCATTGCGATCTGAGGCGGGACGATTGATGCGTACCGTGGTGCCAATGGTGCCACCAGGGACTTCCAAAGCGCCGACAAGAACAGCAAGCATGGTTCGTGCCCAGCAGCAGTGGTAACCACCCCAACCATTATTGACGGTTTTGCCCAATGTCACGGCAACAGGGCGCAGTGGCATAGTACGACCATCGACCTCAATGGTCTCACCCACCTTGGCGTGATCCAGGTATTCCAATGCAATGCGGCGGATGACCTTATTGTCCACATCACAAACGCGTGACGCCCATAACGGCGTGAAGGGTTTCATGTGTTCAATCAGTTTTTCGAAGGCGGTAGAGACTTTGATGTTGTGGTGTTCCCACTGATCATCATCGGCACCCAACTCTATACCGCTCAAGACAAACTGGCCTTCCAGTGCAGGTTCTATGTCGGCGGTATCAAAGGGTACGGCCTGTTTGCTTTTTAGATCATAGACCAGGGGTTTTTTCGTTTCGGGATCGCGTAAGTAAAAGCCGTTGGGCGCCACCAAGTAGGGTGAGCCGGTACGATCGCGCAAAAAAACCTTATCCAGTCGATCACGTTGTTCATGTAGTAGCACATGAATTAGTGCATACATAAATGCTGGATCGGTTTTTGGTTTGATCGGTACCCATTCTGCAGAGGCGGCACCGGATTGTGAAAGATGCGGTTCAATCTGAACCCGCTTGACGCCGCGTTCACGGGCGTCGGCATGACGGCGGACACCGCAAACACCACCAGATGCCTCAATGTTCATTCCGAACGAGATGATGTAATCACACTTGGGTGTGTCTGGCGCAACAATAAATGCGCGGTGCCAAAGTTCCCCATAAAGGTGTTCAGAGTGATAACACTTGACGCCCTGGCCGCTACCAAAACCCATATCAATAGGGGTTAGGGTACTCAGAAATGCGGGGAATGTACCCATGTAATAAGTGGATGTACCTCCCCCACCAAAACTGGCTGCAACACGGGGATAGCCGGCAGAATCAATTTTGCCTTCTGATTGTATCTGTTTGACCTTGTCCGCGATGGTGTCGAGCGCCTCATCCCAGCTGATGGGGACGAATTTAGGGTCCTCATCACGCCCCTTTTTTGGGTTGGTCCGTTTCATTGGGGTCAAGATGCGGTGTGGATTATAGACCTTCTGAATCAACCCGAAGGCTTTGACGCATACTTTGCCGCCTGCCGGCGTACAATCGGCTGCACCGAAGTTTGGTTGTACTTCAGTAGCGATACCATCCTCCACTCTCACATTAAGCAGGTCAGGACCTGCAACACACTGATAGCAGTATGTGGGGATTTTGGTTTTACCTGTGGGTGATTCCTGGGTCATGCTGGTCTGCCTTTAGCTGTTTGCTTTTGCGGCCTTGGCTTTCAGGCGCTCCGCTGTTTGGGCTGTGTCCACTACAAAGCGGTAGTGTTTTCCCTTGGCGACATTTTCCAGGTTGTCACGGGCTGTAAAATCGTAGCTCACCATGCGGCCTTTGACTTCAGAAATAGTCGCCGTTATTTCAACCCACATACCGAGCAGGGTGGCACCGGTATGGTCCATCTCTACACGAGTGCCAACAGAATCTTCGCCTTCATCCAGATGCTCCAGAAGTAGATTTCGGCTGGTTACTTCCATGTCATAAATCAGACTTGGTGTGGAATAGACGGCGCACTCATCACCAACAAAGTTTACGGTGCGTGGCTTGTCTATTTCATAACGATCAGTTTTGGTGAGTCCTGCCTGCAAGCTCTCTTTCATGGCTTTTGCCTTTGTCGTTTGTTTGTGGTTACTAAAAAAGCATGCTTTTTTGTCATGCCGTAAATTTGGTTTCAGTCTTGTTGTTTCTAATTAGTTTCAAAATAAACTAATTATACCGGACGTCAACACCTTTTATATCAGATCTTCTAATAACTGATATATGTCAGTTAATGCATCTATTTATTCGTAATAAATATTACTTAAATTCAATTAAGAAAATAGTAACATATGCAACTATTCGAGTAGTTGTGGTGGGTCATGATCTTCATCCCAGCCAACTTCGGGTACTGGATGTTCCGAGCGCTTGACTATCAGATACTCGTGAAACTCTTTTGCTTCACGTGCAAAGCTTCGTGCAAGTTTTTCTGTTTCAGGTGACTGTGCATTACTCTCTATTTCACTGAACAGCTTTGCCGCACTCTGCTCTACATCGATGGCGAGGCTCAGTGTATGGTAAGGCGTCATCATGTAGTGGGCACTGCTGTGACCCGGTACTTCTGTGTTAATGGCATCATCCCAGTCATAATCCCAGGGAGAGATATGAGGTAGTTCCAGTCCTTCACTTAACTTTTTCACCACCTCGGTTCTACTGTTTTGTTTGTCGGATAACCAGCGGAAGATAGTGGCAGCTTCAGGGTTATTGACCACATCCATCTGATCAGCAAACAGATCATAACGTTCTACTGTTTCAGAAAGCATAGTCAAAGTACGTGCCAGAAGATCGGCTTTACTTAAGATGCTTGTTTCGTTCACAGGATAAATCCTTTGTCCAATTCAGAAATATTATCGACCGTGGCCTTCAGTTCAGGCTGATAGGCGGGGCGGTCTCCTTTGTAGAGGGTGCCAAGGAAGAAGTTGTCATCGGTCATTAAACGTTTTGCGGCAACAGCGGGATCTGTTGTGGGCTCTACGGGTGCTTGCCGCACCATCTTTTTCCAATCTTTCTGCTCTGGTCTGAAGGTGACGCAGGGGCTCAGCATGTGGACAAAAGAGAAGCCGGGGTGGCGCATCGCATCGACCAATACTTTAGCGGCACCATTGGGATCGGTACTGGAGGCGCGCGCAATAAAGTTGGCACCGGAGGCGAGTGCGACCACCAATGGGTAGTATGGGTTAATCTTGGTACCACCCGGGGTCAATTTACTTTTGTCCCAATCAGGGTCAGTCGTCGGCGAGGCCTGTCCTTTGGTCATGCCGTATACCTGGTTATCCATAACTATATAGGTTATGTCTACATTACGACGACAGGCGTGCATGAAATGATTTCCGCCTATTGAAAAACCATCGCCATCACCGCCCGCAGCAAGAACGGTAAGGTCTGGACGTGACACTTTTAAACCCGTGGCAACCGGCAGTGCGCGCCCGTGGACGGCGTGGAAACCATACACGTTCAGGTAGGCGGGCAGGCGTGACGAACAGCCGATGCCTGATACCAGTGCAACGTTCTCCGGAGAGAGGTTCATCTCGGCCATTGCTTTGGTAATCGCGAGCAGGACGCTGTAATCCCCGCAGCCGGGACACCAGACCGGCTTAGTACCGGATTTGTAGTCTTTAGGTTTAAGGCTAGGACATGGATTGGCTGTTTCCATCATGCGTTCTCCCACGCTTTAACTTCGCTATAGACATCATCTGGTCGGATCATTAACGGACCCGGTACCGCCATGGAGCGCATCTGTCCGGGTAAATCGTAATGGGCTCGCAGGTAATGATAAAACTGTGCGCCGTGACACTGCTCTACCACCAGTATCTTCTCGACACCATCCAGAGCTGCGGCTAAACGTTCTGGTTGTATGGGTAACAATAGACGCATACTGATTAAACGCACATGTTTGCCTTCCGCTTCCAGCATGCTGATGGCCTCACTAACAGGGCCGGTACTGGAGCCCCAGGTGAGAACGGCTGTCTCACCATTGCCACTGACTTTTGCCCAGTGATCTCCATAATCAAACAGATCAAGCTTGCGTTTACGTTTATTGAGTTGCTGAATATGATCTTCAGCGCGGCTGGAAGGTGTACCCGTGGGGGAGTGCTCTAATCCATCAGCGGTGTATTGGCAGCCCGGTGTGCCTGGAATGGACATGGGTGATACACCGGAATCATTTACCGCATAACGCTGAAACGATTCGGCCTTGCTGGTGATCGAGCGTCCGCCCGAAACGAATGAGATATCGGCGGGTTTATCAATCAGGGCGCGGGTCTGTCCCAGTGATTGATCAGATAGCACGATAGAGGCCGTTTGCAATGTTTCTGCCAGGTGGGTTGCCCATTGGGTTGTGAACAGGCAATCCCCAATCGACATGGGTGCTACCACGATATGCGGCGCATCGCCATGTAGGCCATAGAGGGCGATATTCAGATCGCTCTGTTCGGATTTGGTTGGAATGCCGGTGGAAGGCCCGCCGCGCATAACATCAACCACCACAACGGGGGTTTCAGACGCGACCGCCAGGCCAATCGATTCCGTCATCAGGGCGAGTCCCGGGCCGGATGTGGCGGTGAGGGAAGGCGTACCGCCAAAAGAGCCGCCAATCAGCTGATTGATTGAGGCCAGTTCATCTTCTGCCTGAACCAGCACGCCACCCACCTTTTTTAGATTGGGCGCCAACCACTCAAGGATTTCTGTGCCAGGCGTGATCGGGTAGGCCGCTACAAAGCGCACGCCCCCGCGAATGGCTCCCAGACCGGCCGCTTCATTGCCAGTAATGCTCCAGCGTTCCCGGCCGGGGGAAGGGGTAACTTTTAAATCAGGGATATCCGGGATCTCAGAGGCCTGATCGGCGCCTGCGCGAATACCGCTGATACTGGCATCAATGGCCTCTTGCCCCTTTTTCTTGAGTGATTTGGTCAATACGACTTCCAGCGCATTGATTGGCAGCCCAATCAGTTGGGCCAAAGCGCCTAGTGCCACCATATTGGGGCGTCCGCCGCTGATACTCTTGGCTAGCTCGCTCAGTGGTAATTCAACATAGCGACCGCCCATATTGCTGATCGCTTCCGGTACTGTTCCGCCGTTATCGCCGATAACAATACTCTTTTCATCCAGGATGATCTCACCCACAAATCGATCGGCATTGAGCCAGTCGATGGCCAGTAAAATATCAAACCGACCTTTATGTGTCTCAACTGGCTGTGGTGAAAGTCGCAATAGTGCAGCGGCTTCGCCCCCACGAATTTGAGGTCCAGATGAGCGGGTCATCATGCCGTACCAGCCGGCCTGCCCTGCGGCATCCAGTAGTTGTCCGCCTGCTGTCATGACGCCCGAACCACCGCTGCCCAGTAGGGCAATTGAGAGTGAGTGTGGCGCGCCTTTGCTGTTCGTACTACTAAGGGATGTACTATCGTTCATTATGTATACCTTAATATAGGGCATATATCACAGTAATTCGCTGGGAATTACCCCGCTAAACGCAGTGTAAATGAATCATATTTCATGAAATATCACATGTCAAAGGAAATATAGTACATAAATTTAAGTTGACATGAGGCGAAAGTGAAATATAATTCATCACCACAGCATTAGTGCGTGAAATAAATATTTTGGAGAGATCACACTATGAGTATTAACGGACACCGATGGGTAATGACTGCTGTTGGAGAGCCCTTTGTAAGAGAAGATCTCTCTTTTGATCTGCCTGCAGCAGGTGAGGTGACGGTGGAAGTGGCCGGGTGTGGTGTTTGTCATACCGACCTGGGATTCCTGTTTGACGGTGTTCGTACAAATCATGAATTACCCCTGACGCTGGGCCATGAGATCAGCGGCCGTGTTGTTGCGGCGGGTGAAGGAGCGGAATCAATGACCGGTAAAGCGGTTGTGATTCCGGCCGTGATGCCTTGTGGCGAGTGTGACCTGTGTAAGCGTGGGCTTGGCACCATGTGCCGAAGCCAGAAAATGCCTGGTAATGATATTCAGGGTGGTTTTGCTACTCATATTAATGTACCCGCTCGCGGGCTCTGTCCAGTTGATGAGAAACAGCTCGAAGCGGCGGGCATGAGTCTGGCGGAAGTCGCGGTTTTGGCTGATGCCGTCACAACCCCTTATCAGGCAGCGGTTCTGGCAGAGATTAATGAAGGTGACGTGGCGATCGTGATCGGTGTTGGTGGTGTCGGTGGTTATGCCGTACAGATTGCCCATGCGATGGGAGCGAATGTGATCGCCATCGATGTGGATCAGGGCAAGTTGGATCAGCTGAAAGATTTTGGTGCCGCGCTCACTCTGAATGCCAAGGAACATGATGCCCGGGCCATCAAAAAACTGATTAAAGAGTATGTGAAGAACAACGGTCTGCGCGCTACCGAGTGGAAGATTTTTGAGTGTTCCGGTTCTGCTCCCGGTCAAGAGACCGCGTTCAGTTTGGTGACCTATGGGTCTCATCTTGCTGTAGTGGGTTTCACTATGGCAAAACTGGAGTTGCGCCTTTCCAATCTAATGGCATTCAGTGCGCGCCTTCAAGGTAACTGGGGTTGTTTGCCTGAGTATTATCCAAAAGCACTTGATCTGGTGATGCAGAACAAAATCCAGATGAAACCGTTTGTAAAACTTCATTCATTAAACGATATCAACGCAGTGTTTGAGGCGGCCAAAAACCACCTACTGACAGAGCGTGCCATTTTGGTTCCGAATCTTTAAAGGGGACGTATCATGAGAGATTCAACTCGTAACATTATCAATAACAACAAGCCAGCCAATCCGGTTGATCATAACCTGGTACCAGAACTGAGCTTTGACGGCCTGCTGGTCGAGAAACGCCCGGCCAAGCGTCGTGATGGCACCGTGGCTGAAGGGCTCTACAACATGTGGATTACCCTGAATAACCCAGCGCAGTACAACTCTTATACCACCGAAATGGTCAAAGGTGTGATTCTGGCTTTCCGCGCCGCAAGCAATGCCCGTGACGTTAACGCCGTGGTATTTACCGGTGCAGGTGACAAAGCGTTCTGTACAGGTGGTAACACCAAAGAGTATGCCGAGTACTATGCAGGCAACCCACAAGAGTATCGCCAGTATATGCGTCTGTTCAATGACATGGTCAGTGCCATCCTGGGTTGTGACAGACCGGTTATCTGCCGTGTGAACGGCATGCGTATTGGTGGTGGACAGGAGATCGGTATGGCTGCCGATTATTCTGTTGCACAGGATCTGGCCAACTTTGGTCAAGCCGGACCGAAACATGGTTCAGCGGCTATTGGTGGTGCGACCGATTTTCTTCCGGTCATGATCGGCTGCGAGCAGGCGATGGTTTCGGGTACTTTGTGTGAGCCGTTCTCAGCGCATAAAGCGTATCGCCTTGGCATTGTTTCCCAGATTGTTCCTGCACTGAAGGTGAACGGTGAATTTGTTGCCAATCCAATGGCTGTTACTGATCAGATGTTGGATGAGTATGGTCGCATTGTTCACGGTGAATTCAAGACAGGTGAAGAGGCGAAAGCCGCCAAGGCCATGTTGAAGAGTGGCGAGATCGATCTGAGTCTGCTGGATCAGGCGGTAGAAGATCTCTGCGCCAAATTGATTGAAACCTTCCCAGAGTGCATGACCAAAAGCCTGGAAGAGCTGCGCAAGCCGAAACTGGATGCGTGGAACCGCAATAAAGAGAACTCCCGCGCCTGGTTGGCGTTGAACATGATGAATGAAGCGAACACCGGTTTCCGCGCCTTCAATGAGGGTAATCGTGAAGTGGGTCGTGAGATTGATTTTGTCGCGCTACGTCAGGCATTGGCAGAGGCCACACCCTGGTCGCAAGACCTGATCGAAAGCCTCATGCCAGGTAAGGAGGGCTAATGATGAGCGAGTCTCCGCTCAAAGTTTGGTTGGATCAAGACGGGACGTTGCTGCGTCTGCGTCTTGATCGTCCCAAGGCCAATATTGTCGATGCCGCCATGATTGGTGCATTGCAGTCGGCCTTTGAGCAATATGCCGGGCAGGCGTCTCTCCGTGCTGTGTTACTGGATGCTGAAGGTCCCCACTTCAGTTTTGGTGCCAGTGTTGAGGAGCATCTGCCTGGCAGTTGCGCCGAGATGCTTCGGTCATTGCATCGTTTAGTAGAAACCATGCTGGAATTCCCGTTGCCTATTCTGGTGGCTATAAAGGGCCAGTGTCTGGGAGGCGGCCTGGAAGTGGCGGCAGCGGGTAGCATGCTGTTTGCCTCTGAAGATGTCCGTTTGGGTCAGCCGGAGATTCAACTGGCGGTGTTTGCACCTGCTGCCTCTTGTCTTTTGCCTGAACGTATTGGTCAGGCAAATGCAGAAGATCTGCTGTTTTCTGGCCGCAGTGTTAAGAGTGATGAAGCGCTCGCCATGGGATTAGTAAACCAGTTATCTGAAGACCCTGAAGCGTCGGCCATCGCCTATTTTGAAAAATTTCTTGCTCCCCACTCAGCCTCCTCGCTGCGTTTTGCAGTGCAGGCAGCTAGAACAGATGTGGTGGCGCGTATTAAAGCCAAACTGGCAAGTGTTGAAGCCCTTTATCTGGACAGCCTGATGGCCAGCCATGATGCAGTAGAAGGTTTGAATGCGTTCCTGGAGAAACGTCCAGCCAAATGGGAGGACAGGTAAGTATGAGTACTGCAGAGATAATCGCACGCTGTGAAGAGTTGTATGAAGATACCACCTTCGCCGCATCACGTGCATGGAAAGAGGCCGAGCCCGGCCGTAAAGTGATTGGCTTCATGCCGGTCTACATTCCTGAAGAGATCATTCATGCCGCAGGCATGCTTCCTCTCGGTATTCTGGGTGGTGGTGATGAACTGGAAGTTATCCATGGTGATGCCTTCTACCAAAGCTACATCTGTCGTATTCCCCGTTCTACCATTGAACTGGGTTTGACGGGCCGCCTGGATTTTGTCGATGGCATGCTGTTCCCCAGTATCTGTGACGTGATCCGCAACCTGTCCGGTATGTGGAAGCTGATGAAGCCAAACCTCTACGCCAAGTATTTTGACGTGCCACAGAATTATCGTGACGACATTGGTGGTGAGTATTACCAGAAAGAGATGCAGGAGCTGCGTCATGATATGGAGAAAATATCAGGACGCAAGATTACCGATGAGGCGATCAGCAACTCTATCAAGATCTTCAACGAGCATCGCCAGTTAGTTCGTGATGTGTATCAGATGCGTTCCGATGAGCCATGGAAAGTGCCAAGCTCAGAAGTCTATCTGCTGATGCGTGCTGGCATGGTTCTGCCAGTTGAAGAACATATTCCTATGCTCAAAGCCTACATGGCTGCGGCACAAGAGGAAGATCGTCCAAAACGCGATAACTGCCGCATTATTACGACAGGTGCTTTCTGTGAACAGCCGCCATTGAATCTGATCAAGTCGCTTGAGATGTCAGGCTGCTATGTGGTGGATGATGACTACATGTTGGTCAATCGCTGGTTGATGGAAGAAGTGCCAACTGAGGGTGATCCGATTAAAAACCTGGCAGATGCCTTCCTTCATCACTCGGCTGATTCATCGGCAAAATATAGTGATACACAAGAGAAGGTTGGACAGTATCTGTATGACTCGGTGCAGAATAACAAAGCAGAGGGCGTGATTTTTGCGGCGCCTTCTTTCTGTGATCCAGCACTGCTTGAACGACCTCTACTGGCAGCCAAAATGTCTGAGAACAATGTTCCGCACATTTCGTTCAAATATGCTGAGAACTCGGGTCAGATGCAGCCAATTCGTGAGCAGGCAGGTACCTTTGCCGACTCGATCAAACTTTGGGGTGAGGAGATATAACCATGGCCGATATTCAAGCTGAAGTGATAAAAGATGCTTCAATGCTCAAGCAGAAGGAGATGATTGCGCGTAACTATGATGCGATTACCTCTGCTCCTGAGACAGGTCAGAAAGTAGCCTCGACCTTTGTTCCTGGTAACTTGAACGAGTTGATCAGCAGTTTTGGTATGCTGAATAATCTGCCTGAAATTAATGCCATTAATAACGGCATGCGTAAGCAGAGCGGCGGCATGATTATGGATGCCGAACGCTCCGGTCATTCTGAAGATGTCTGCACCTATGTGAAGGCCGATATTGGCATGATGTCTAAAGGCAATATTGCGCCTAATGGCAAACCGATGCCAGCACCTGATCTGTTATTGCTCTCGTACACCGGCTGTTTCACGTTCATGAAATGGTTTGAGCTGTTACGCAAAGAGTACAACTGCGAAACCGTCATGCTGCAGGTTCCCTATACCGGAGACGGCGTGGTGACTGACAACATGCGGGATTTTGTGGTCAAGCAGTTGAAAGAAGAGGTGATACCCACACTGGAGCGTGTCTCTGGTAACAAGTTCGATATAGACCGCCTGCGTGAAAATCTGGCGCGTTCAGCCAAGGCTGAAGATGATCTGGTATGGGTTTTGGAAAGTGCCAAAAATGTACGCTCACCGATTGATGCCTACTTTGGTGGTGTCTACTACATTGGCCCAATCTTCACCGCCTTCCGTGGTACACAGGATGCGATTGAGTATTACCAGTTGCTGCGTGGTGAAATCGAAAAACGGATGGAAGCCGGCCTGGGTCCCATCACTCCTGAAGGTGATATGGGTGAAGAGAAGTATCGCCTGGTTGTTGAAGGACCACCTAACTGGACCAGTTTCCGTGAGTTCTGGAAGATGTTCTATGACGAAGGCGCCGTGGTTGTATCCAGTACCTATACCAAGGTAGGTGGTGTCTATGACCTGGGTTTCCGTCACGACCCTGAAAATCCGCTTGAGTCATTAGCTGATTACTGTCTGGGTTGTTATACCAATCGCAACATGCCCAGTCGTGTCGATATGCTGGAAAAGTATATGAACGAGTATCAGGCCGATGGTCTTCTGATCAACTCCATCAAGAGCTGTAACAGCTTCTCTGCTGGTCAGTTGATGATGATGAACGAGATTGAGAAGCGCACCGGCAAGCCTGGTGCCTTTATTGAGACTGATCTGGTTGATCCGCGTTATTTCTCTGCAGCTAACGTGAAGAACCGCCTGGAGAGTTATTTCCAGATGGTTGATCAGAAGCGTCAGTCCAGCAGACAATTTTAAGGGGGCGTAAGATGAAGTGTTATATAGGTATTGACTTAGGTTCTACCACTACCAAAGCGGTGGTGATGGACGAAAAGGGCGAAGTACTGGGGCGCGGAATTACCAACTCCCGTTCAAACTATGATACGGCTAGCCGTGTGGCAAAGTTGGAAGCATTTATCAGTACACGTCTGACGTTGTTTCATCGTGCGCTTGAAGGATTGGCTGGACTGGAAGGTGAAAAGATTGATCGTCTGTTATTCAATCTGGAACGTCATTTCCGGTTGGAGCTGTTTCTGGAGCAGCTTAATGATCTGCATCAGACCTGTGCCCAAAATGCGGATGATCTCCGTTATCCGGGACAGAAAGATAAAATCTGTGGTGTACTGGATGTCGCCTTTACCCGTCTGGCAGATAAACTGAAAGGGTTGTTTGCTCCCGGTGTTGTACGTAAATCGGATTTCTTCCGTGATCTGGCTGGTTCAGAGTACATGAACATTGCCGAAGAGACCGCGAAAGAGATGGATGCGTCATTTGATACGCTGATTAACATCTACGACAAGTCAATCATTGAAGTGGAGAATCGTCCACCGAATGATGACATGGAAGGCAAGTTCCTTCGCGCACTTGAAAATGTCCTGAAGGAAGAGACTGACCTGAGTGTTGATTCGGGTGATGTGATGAAGGCGATCAAGAGTGTCCTCGATCTGGATCTTGAAGAGACCTTTGTTGTGGGTACAGGCTATGGTCGTGTACGTCTGCCGTTCCCGAAAGAGCACATTCGTTCAGAGATCCTCTGTCATGGGTTAGGGGCGCATTTAATGTATCCCAAGACTCGCACAGTATTGGATATCGGTGGTCAGGATACTAAAGGTATTCAGGTTGATGACAAAGGTATCGTAGTTAACTTTCAGATGAATGACCGTTGTGCTGCGGGCTGTGGTCGCTACCTGGGCTATATTGCTGATGAGATGAATCTGGGTCTGCATGAACTGGGCCCCATGGCCATGAAAGCAACCAAGACCACTCGTATCAACTCTACCTGTACGGTATTTGCAGGTGCAGAGCTGCGCGACCGCCTAGCAATGGGTGAGAAGCGTGAAAACATTATGTCCGGATTGCATCGCGCAATTATCTTACGCGCCATGTCCATTATCTCTCGTTCAGGTGGTATTACCGATGAATTTACCTTCACCGGTGGTGTGGCCAAGAATGAGGCAGCGGTTAATCAGTTACGTCAGCTGGTGAACGAAAACTACGGTGATGTGAAGATTAATATTGACCCGGATTCAATTTACACCGGTGCATTGGGTGGTGCAGAGTTTGCGCGCCGCGCCGTTGAGGAGGCTTGAACATGACTACCAGTATTGGCATCGATGTAGGTACCGGCTGTATCAAGACGGTTTTGTTTAAAGTAAACGGTGATCAGATCGAGTGGGTGGCCAGACGTAATGACAAGATCCGCCAGCGTGATCCGATGGAACTCGCTCGTCGGGCCTATGATGAGGTGATCGAAGAGGCCGGTCTGACCGAGGCGGATATCGATTACACTGCTACCACCGGCGAAGGTGAGAGTATCACTTTTTCAACGGGTCACTTTTATTCAATGACCACACACAGTCGTGGCGCCATCTATCTTAATCCTGAGTCACGCTCGGTATTGGATATGGGGGCGTTGAACGGCCGTGCTGTTAAAATGGATGAAAACGGTAAGGTGTTAACCTATCGTATGACCAGTCAGTGTGCATCCGGTTCAGGTCAGTTCCTGGAGAATATTTCACGTTACCTGGGTATTGCCCAGAATGAAATCGGTGAACTCTCCATGCAGGCTGATGATCCAGAGAACGTATCCAGTATCTGTGCCGTGCTGGCAGAGACTGATGTGATCAACATGGTTTCCCGTGGTATTTCTGCCTCGAATATTCTCAAGGGTATTCATGACTCTATGGCGGGCCGCCTGGTTAAACTGTTGAGGGTAATCAAGGCTAATGAAGGTGTAACATTCTTGAGTGGCGGTTTGGCTCTGGATGATGGTCTGAAGGCTTCAATTAATGAATCAATGGTGAAGATGAAAGTACAGGGTAAAGCGGTTAGTCATCCTGATTCGCCCTACTCCGGGGCCATCGGCGCCGCTATCTGGGGTGCTTATCGATTCGATAAACTGGCGGCACAAGGTGATGAGCTGGCAAAGGCCTCGTAACCTATCTGGATCGTTAAAAACGTATTAACCACTACAGAATATATTTTGAGTAAGGAGAAATGTTATGGCCCTTATGATCAATGAAGACTGCACCGCATGTGATGCCTGTCCAACGGAATGCCCGAATGATGCGATTACCGAAGGTGAAGAGATCTATGTAATCGATCCACTCAAATGCACCGAATGTGTGGGTGCGGAAGATGAGCCACAGTGTCAGCTGGTTTGTCCTCCTGATTGTATTGTACCCAATCCGGACTTTGATGAGACTGAAGAAGAGTTGATGGCAAAGTACGATACGTTGCACTAAGTTGTCAGCTATGCAGGCAATGGTCTTTACAGACAGAGATGAAAACACCTTTCTGCTGTGGATTAATTTGTCCTGAGTGCTAACCGATTGTTGCGATACTTCGCACCGGAAAGCAAAACCATATACCCGGAGGTGGGTTGAGATGTCAGAAAAAAAATGCCAGATCCAGTCATTACAGGAAGGCGACGTAGAACAGGTTATTGGATTAGATAAAAATCTGGGCGGAAGTGCGCGCCCTGAGTTTTTCAATAAACGTCTACAGGCGATGGGACGTTCTCCAGAGACCTATATTAGTCTTGTTTCGAGTATGAATGGACAAATTTGTGGGTTTCTGTTCGCCCATGTACTGCAAGGCGAGTTTGGAACTCATCAACCGGTTGCGGTAATAGATGCACTCGGTGTGCAGCCAGGTGAACAGGGTTCAGGTGTCGGTATGATGCTGATGAGTGCCCTGAAAGACGAAGCCAAGAAGCGTGGTTGTGGTTCACTGCAGACACAAGCCGATTGGCATCAGCAAGAGTTACTGGCCTTTTTCGCGAATGCTGAATTTGCACTGGCCGCACGGAATGTATTGACCCGTGATACCAGTCCACTGTTGTTGGATGAAGAAGATGATATTGGTCTGCGACCAGTGCGCTCACTGGCCGAATCTGATCTTGATTCAATTCGTCGCATTGACAAGCATATTACTAATGAAGATCGTGCCACCTATCTACAACAAAAGGTGTCTGAAGTGATCTCGGACAGCGGTATTCGTGTCTCGATGGTGGCAGAACAAGATGGTTTGGTTGCTGGCTTTATCATGGCGCGGGTTGACTATGGTAGCTTTGGTCGTGCCGATTCTACCGCTGTTGTGGATACACTGGGAGTTGGCCCCGAGTATAAAGGTAGCGGTATCGGATCGGCTCTGATGGCACAGTTGATGGATAACCTGGCATCACTTCAAGTTGAGAATGTGCGTACCGAAGTAGAGTGGGAGAACTTTGATTTGAATCGTTTCCTATCCAATTCGGGATTCCGTCCAGCTCAGGAGTTGTCACTCTCCTGTGTGATTTGAGGCGGCTGCTATGTGGAACTTTAAAGGTCGAAAGGTGGTCGTCACAGGCGGTGCCAGTGGCATTGGCAGAACCATTGCCGAAATGCTTGAACAGGCGGGTGCTGAAGTGCATGTGTTTGACCTGACCCTGGGTGATGCGAAGGCATCGCCGGGCACTTTTCATGAGGTCAACATCGGTGATCCTGCAAGTGTTCAGGCCGCTGTCGACAAGCTGCCCAATGATGTGACGCTACTGGTCAATAATGCGGGTATTACCCGGGACAAAAGCATTGCCAAGATGAGTGATGATGAGTGGAGCTCGGTTATCAATATTAATCTGGGCGGCGCCTTTTATCTGATCAGGGCATTGGCTCCTCGCATGCGTGAGCAGGGCCATGGTCGTATCGTCAATATTACCTCAATCAATGGTATGCGAGGTAAGTTTGGTCAAGCGAATTATAGTGCGGCCAAAGCTGGTATGATCGGCCTTACTAAAACGGCTGCCCGTGAGTTAGGTAGTAAAGGTGTCACTGTAAATGCTGTGGCACCTGGTATGGTACTGACCGAGATGGCCAAAAAACTCCCGGAAGAGTTTCTGCAGAAGGCACTGGATGAAACGGTGCTTAAAGAGTTGGCCACGCCGGAAGATATTGCCAACGCCGTGCTATTCCTGTTGTCAGATGCGGCGCGTATGATTACTGGCGAAGTGATTAAAGTAGATAGTGGGCAGTATATTTAGCTGGGTAGGGTGGCATGCTTTTATGTCCGCCCTAACCGATGGTCCAACTTACAATTGATAGAGATGCAGGGTGGATAAGCGCAGCGCTTCCACCATTCTCAGATAACCGGAAGAGTGGCTATGAATTCGAAATCACAGGCAAGAGCCCCATTCAAGTGGGAAGATCCGTTGCTGCTGGATCAGCAGTTGACGGAAGAAGAGCGTATGGTGCGGGATACGGCGCAAAAATACTGTCAGGAACAGTTGATGCCACGTGTACTGCTAGCCAATCGTAATGAAGTATTTGATCGTGAAATCATGAATGAGATGGGCGAGCTTGGTCTGCTTGGCTGTACCATTGATGGTTATGATTGTGCCGGTTTGAACTATGTGTCCTATGGCCTGATTGCTCGTGAAGTAGAGCGCGTTGATTCAGGTTATCGTTCTGCCATGAGTGTGCAGTCCAGTTTGGTTATGCACCCGATCTATGCCTATGGCACAGAGGAACAGCGCCAAAAATATTTACCGAAACTTGCGACTGGTGAGCTGGTTGGTTGTTTCGGTTTGACTGAACCTGATCATGGGTCAGACCCTGCGGGTATGAAGACACGGGCACGCACTGTCGATGGCGGTTATTCATTGTCTGGTGCCAAAATGTGGATTACCAATTCACCCATCGCTGATGTGTTTGTGGTTTGGGCCAAGGATGATGAGGGTGTTATTCGCGGTTTTATTCTGGAAAAGGGCATGAACGGCCTCTCCGCCCCGAAGATTGAAGGCAAGTTTTCTCTGCGCGCCTCCATTACCGGCGAGATTGTCATGGACGAGGTGTTTGTACCTGCAGAAAACCTGTTGCCGAATGTAAAAGGTCTGTCTGGTCCTTTTGGTTGTTTGAATCGTGCGCGCTATGGTATTGCCTGGGGTGTACTCGGTGCTGCAGAGGATTGCTGGCATCGTGCACGTACCTATACCCTGGATCGTAAGCAGTTCGGTCGTCCTTTGGCCGCTAACCAGTTGGTTCAACTGAAGCTGGCCAATATGCAAACAGAGATTACGCTGGGGTTACAGGGTTGTCTGCAGCTTGGGCGATTGTTTGATGAGGGTAATGCGGCCCCTGAAGCGATCTCCATGATGAAGCGCAACAATGCAGGCAAGGCACTCGATATTGCACGAATTGCACGTGATATGCATGGCGGAAATGGTGTGTCAGATGAATTCCATGTGATTCGTCATGCTATGAATCTTGAGGCCGTGAATACCTACGAGGGTACTCATGATGTACATGCGCTGATCCTCGGGCGTGCCCAGACAGGTATCCAGGCCTTTGCGCCATAGGCTGCTTTAGAAAATGCCAGATTTATCAGTTTATACTATGCATCGTGTGAACTGATACTGATCATCTTGTTCTCCTATTCTCTCTTTGGGGTGTCATTTATTGGCACCCCATTTTTTTGCTTATTGGTTACAAAAGTAACAAAAAGCGACTCTCTGTGATATGTCAGACAATAAATGTGATACGGATATCAAAAATTGCAGAAAATAACTGTATTTAAATGCTTCTCCACTTCTATGCTTCTAACTCGGGGATCTATTTGTTGCATTTAAAACTAATATAAAGGAGGAGAGGGTGAAATCCATTTCGTTAAAGTACCGTATGATGTTGTTGGCCATGCTACCGACACTATTGGTGAGTATTGCCATATCGAGTTTTGCTATCCATGAAACACAAAACTTCGGCAAGTTAAATAACGCCACATTTCGTGACCAGATGCTGACGCTGCGGCGGAACGAGCTGCATAGCTATACCACTCTGGCAGAATCGGCCATCGATGCACACTACAACAACTCCATCCAGGCGCCGCAGCAGGCCCAGGAGGAGGCAAAAGGCATTATTCGGGAATTGAGTTATGGTCCAAGTGGCTATTTCTTTGTAAACGATTACAAAGGCACTACCCTGGTACATGGGGCCAAGCCTGCGTTGGAAGGCCGCAATCTGTGGGATCTAAAGAGCAAGGATGATAAATTTCTCATCAGGGATATTGATCAGGCCGCCAAGGATGGAACAGGTTTTACAGAATATATGTGGGATAAGCCCGGTTTCCCTGATCCAGTAGGTAAAGTCACTTATGTAAAGACGTTGCCCAAATGGGACTGGATCATCGGGACGGGTCTCTATACCGATGATATTGAGGCCGTGCATACCAAGCTGAATCAGGAGCTCGATAATAATCTTAGTCAGAGCCTGTGGGTTTTTCTGGGATTGTCGGGTGGTTCGTTATTATTTGCCGCCTTGTTGTTTGGCCGTCTGACCCTGAAGGAGGGTGATAGTGCAGACCACAAGCTGAAAGCACTGTCGGACCAAGTGAACCGTGCCCAGGAACATGAGCGCCAGGCAATTGCATCAGAGATTGAGGACAGCGTTCAAGAACATCTGGTTGGCCTTAAAGAGCGACTGCCCAATCTGTTGGCTGATAAGGGCGTGAGTGATGAGGTGGTGTCGCTGCTCAGAAATGAAGTGGGGAAGGCCGTCAAGGCTGTTCAGCAGATCTCGCATACGCTTAATCCTAAGAGCCTTGAAGAGCACGGCCTTTCATATGGCCTGGATATCTTATGCAAGCAGTATAACGATAGGGGCAGAGTGCCGGTAAAACTTTATCAACAGGGTTTACTAACCAAGCGCCTGCCAAAGGGTGTGGAGTGGGAGTTGTATCGCGTGATTCAGGACGTGATGCGTTTCGTTGAACAGAGTGAAGGGGAGGGTAAAGTGGTTGTACGCAGTAGCTTCTCTGATGATTCTGTACAGATATCGTTACTGGAGGATATGGTTGGGTTTGATCCAAAATCCAATAACAGCAGTGGTTCGGATATGGCTGCGATGTTGCTGAATACGGTGATATCTCGCGTGGAAGGGATTAATGGTGAAGTCTCGGCCTTCGGTACCAAGGGTACTGGAACGCTGTTGAAGATCAAGGTTGACTTTGCCGGGGATGTGTTCGGTATGGAGCCAGCCTTGGCCAGTTAATAACGGTTGTATGAATAGCAGGCGCCTTCTTTGAAATGGAGTTGACTGAAGGCGCATTAGTGACCTATATGTGCATTACTGGGTGGAGCTGAACTGATCGCGCTCTTCTGGTGTGTTGATGTTCAGGAAAGTCTCTGGCGAGTCTGAAAAATCAACTGTAACCGTATTGTGCTGTGCATACCACTTATCTATTTTTCGCTGCCCGGCCTCTAGAAAGCTGTTTAATGAGGCTTCAAGTTTTGTGCTGATTAACGCATAGACTGGTTGCATACGATTGCCATCATGGGCAACAGCAATATCAGCCTTTGCCGTTTGCTGGGCACTGGATAGTCGCTGAATCAGGTCATCCGGCAAACAGGGGCCATCGCAGGGAATGGTGACAATAAAGTCACTTTTTACTTTCTGCATTGCAGCCAGAATACCAGCAAGTGGGCCTTGGTAATTACTTAATGAATCACTTATTACTGGATAACCGTAGGTGCTATACCGTTCGGTATTGCGGTTGGCATTAATCAGTATCTCTTTAGCCTGGGGGGCAATACGGGTAATGACATGTTCGATGAGTGGCTTTCCGTCCAGCTCAACGAGTCCCTTGTCTTGCCCGCCCATGCGGCGGGCCATACCCCCAGCAAGGATGACGGCAGTGATGTTGCTGTATGAGGGATCGGTGTTCATGACTTTTTTTGTTTCCGAATTGTTTTTGGTGGCTGGTCATAGAGGAATTGTTCAGCGCCATGATAAAGCAGGAAGTGCTCACCTTTGGCTCGGGCGACCAACGTAACCCCTAGCTTTTGTGCCAGTTTAAGCCCCATCTGAGTAACGCCTGAGCGTGAGAGCAGGATGGGTATACCCATCTGGGCCACCTTAATCACCATCTCAGATGTCAGGCGACCGGTTGTATAAAATATTTTGTCATGCCCAGAGGTGTGGTTCATCCACATATGGCCCGCAATGGTGTCAACGGCATTGTGCCGGCCAACCTCCTCGACGAAATGGAGGATTTCAGTGCCCATGCAGAGTGCGCAGCCATGCACAGCACCGGCACGACGATAGATCTCATTGTGCTGATCAAGAGACTTTAATAGTCCATAAACAAGAGACTGTCTCAGGGTTGTCTCGGGGAGTTGGATTTTCTCCAGATCATCCATCAGGTCACCGAAAACAGTACCTTGTCCACAACCCGTAGTTACGGTCTTACGCCCCAGCTTCTTCTCAATGTCTGCGACCGGTGCGCGGGTTTGAATGGCAGCTGTATGAGTATCCCAATCTACCTGAATTACCTCGACTTGATCGACGTTCTGAATTAATCGCTGATTGCGTAGCCAGCCCAATACCAGCATCTCGGGTTGTGAACCGAGTGTCATCAATGTAACCAGCTCTCGTTTGTTAAGGTAGAGTGTCAGGGCGCGCTCGGCGGCAATATGGCCTTCACGCATCTCGCCATGCTCATTCAGTGATGAGGCCGCAATGGTGGAATCGAGTCCCGCATCTGTCAGGATCAGATTGACAGGAGGCAGGAGATTGGTAGGTTCATCTGTCATTTAGGGTGGTATTCCTATTCGGTCTGGTCAGTATGATCAAGTCGAAGAGACCGCGCAGCACTGACTCATCGGTTGATGATTATGCCATAGAACCGCCTATTGGCAGAAAGTGGATTTCCCTTGAAAGAAAGTGGTTTGCTGTTTCTTTTGCAACAGCTGATAACAGGTATACTTCCCTGGTAAGGCAACACCCTATTATACCGTTGTCTGCTTAAACAAAGGTTTCGTTGGGATAAGTCACTATGAATCACCTGCTATTTTCAAGAGTGAAAAAACAAAAGCATTGGCAGCTCATACTGTTAGGGTGGTTGTTTCTTATAATGGAAGCGCAAGCCGCCGTGGGGCATGTCGGCATTGCCTCTGCACACCCACTCGCCACAGAAGCGGGGATAGCCGTTCTAAATCAGGGTGGAAATGCCTTTGATGCCGCCGTCACCGTGGCGGCCGTGCTGGCTGTGGTGGAGCCATACAGCTCTGGAATGGGTGGTGGTGGGTTCTGGATGTTGCACCGAGCGAAAGATGACATGGAGGTTATGCTGGATGGCCGGGAGCGGGCGCCACTGGCCGCGCACCGAGATCTCTATCTGGATAAACAGGGTGAGGTCATTCCTGGGCTGTCTGTCAATGGCCCGCTTTCAGCGGGTATTCCCGGACAACCCGCTGCCTTAGCCCATCTTGCGAAGATGTATGGACGATTAACCTTAAGCCAGAGCTTGGCGCCTGCCATACGTATTGCCCGTGAAGGGTTTCCGGTTGATGAACATTATCAACGCATGGCCCGTTGGCGGCTTGAGCAGTTAAAACGTTGGTCCGATGCACAAAGAGTATTTCTGGTTGCGGGTGAAGTGCCTGCATTGGGTTACTTGGTTAAACAACCGGATCTTGCCGATACGCTTGCTGCGATAGCAGCGCGTGGTCACGACGGTTTTTATCAAGGTGCTGTAGCTGAACGGTTGGTTCAGGGGGTGAGACAGGCTGGTGGGATCTGGACAATGGAAGACCTGGCTAGTTATCAGGTGATGGAACGGAAACCGATCAGGGGGGAGTATCGTGGGATGAAGATTACCAGTGCCGCTCCTCCATCATCTGGTGGCATTGTGTTGGTCAGTATGCTTAATCAACTGGCGCAGTTTGAACTCGAAAGCCTGTCGGCGGTCCAGAAGAAACATTTGATCATTGAGGTAATGCGTCGCGCCTATCGGGATCGAGCGGAATACCTTGGTGATCCTGATTTTGTCTCCATTCCGGTCAAGCGGCTGATTGATTCTGAATATGCCGCGGGTTTAACACGGAGTATCCAACTGAATTCAGCGACCCCAAGTCAGCAACAACCCAAAACTCTAATCAGTGAGGGACAGGATACAACCCACTATTCGATTATTGATGCCGAAGGCAATCGGGTCTCCGCAACCCTGAGTATTAATTATCCCTTTGGGTCGTGTTTTATTGCACCCGGCACAGGGGTGTTACTTAATGATGAAATGGATGATTTTTCTGCCCGTCCTGGCACACCTAATGTTTATGGGTTGGTTGGAGGTGAGGCAAATGCCATTGAGCCAGGAAAACGAATGTTATCCAGTATGACCCCAACCTTTGTTGAAACCGAAGCAGAAATCGCGGTGTTGGGTACGCCTGGGGGCAGCCGGATTATCAGCATGTTGTTGCACGCTGTTCTGGCGTTGTCTGAAGGTGAAGCGCCTGAAGAGTGGGTGAGTCGTCCACGTTATCATCATCAATACCTACCGGATACGGTCCAGTATGAAGCGGATGCGCTAACGCAAGAAGAGCAACAGCAGTTGATGGCATTAGGGCATTCACTGAAGCGGCTTGATAACAGCTATGGCAATATGCAGGCTTTGAAGATGGATATTAAAAGCGGCGAGGTGACAGGCGCCAGCGATCCAAGAGGATTGGGGAAGACGGTGGTTCAATAACACTGCCTTGACAATTTTTAATCGCCCCCTATGCTTGTGGCCCCATTAGAGGCATTTTCACACCACTTCGAATAGGTACCGTTTTGAGACTACTACTTATAGTTTGCTTGCTTGGGATGTTTTCAACCTCAGCGGCACTTGCTGGTAAATATCGTCAACCGGCCTACCTGACCAATCTTTACTTTGCTAACAAATTGCAGCACGAGGACGGTTTTGTACAGCCGGATAAAGTGTTTAATAAACTCAAAGCGAGTGATAAGGATGTGGGTGCCTATGTGGTTATGAACCTGGTTGTCGACAAAGGCGAACACCAGGTTGAGGTGGATATTCTGGATAAAAACGGTACGCTGTTTGATAAGTTGAAATTTGAACCGGTTTTGGCCAATCAGGATGACTGGACGTACACTGCAACGGGTCAGTTCGGTGGTGAGATGCCTGAAGGTGGGATCTTTTTCAAGGTCTATGATAGCCATGAGGGTGGTGTAAAAGAGGTTATCGGTACGTTTAGGCTGATGACCGCTCAGTGGTAGTAATAGTGAGGAGATAAGTTATGCAATTTAGCCCTTGTAAAGGCGGTGACTTCTGTAGTCAGGAAGGTACCCACTGTTCAGGTTGTGGTCGCAGCCATGAAGAGATTGGCAAGACCCGGGAACTGGTGATTGCGGTTACGCAGTTTGCGGTACAGATGGGTTATGAGAATGTCGAAGAGTTCACTGCTTTTGTCGGTGAGAAGGCGGCGAAGAATGTACGGAAGCAACAGCAGATGAGTCAGATGGGTGGTATCGGTATTCCGATTGGTAAGTAATGGGGTTTGTCTCGTATTGCGGGATATTGTTTAGAGGGGGCTTCGGCTCCCTTTTTGTTTTTTTGTATCGCTACGCGCTGTTATTTTAATGGGGGTCCCCTGCGTTTCTCACCAGGCACGGGGCGCGTATAACTCGCCGCCCAGGCGGCTCAAACAGATACGCGCCTTGATCCGTACCCGGCTGCGATACTCGGTGGTGTGGAAGTCGCAAATCGGTGGGATACCTCGTGCTGTTATCTTATCGAAAAAAGCGTCAACCGTGATTCTATCCTCGACCTTATCCCCTTCCGGCCTGTCGAGCATCGCAGGGGTGAGCGGAAACAAGCGCTAATTTGTCTGAGCCGCTTTAGCGGCGAGTTTATTAGCGCGCCGCTCGCACCGAGAAGCGCAGAGAACCCGAAGGCCGTGTGAAATAAATCTTATGTAGGGGGCCGGGACCCCCATTAAAAAAAGCATCGCGTAGCGATACAAAAATCTAACCACACACAAAAATTGATAACCGGTTATCGCTGACACTTCCCGCAATAAAAGCTCGACCGCTGACCAATTCGTTTCTGTTTCAATGGTTCACCACAGCCAGGACAGGGCTCACCGGCCTTGCCATAGACCAGTAGTTCCTGGGCAAAATAGCCGGGCTTACCGTCTTCCTGTTGAAAATCCCGTAGTGTTGTACCGCCTCGTTTAATAGCCGCCGCCAATACCTGCTTGATCTCTTCTGCCAGCTGGCTGTAACGATCTGCAGAAATACGATTGGCGGTGCGTGAAGGGTTTATGCCGCAGCGAAACAGGGCCTCATTGGCATAGATGTTACCGACACCTACCACGACTTTTCCATCCATAATCAGATTCTTGACGGCGACGCTCCGACCCTGTGCCTGCTTATGCAGATAGTCACCAGTGAATTCTGGTGACAAGGGTTCTGGTCCCAGATGTTTGATGAGTTTGTGGTCGGCAACAGGTTCTGTTGTCCAGAGTATCGCACCAAAACGACGGGGATCATGAAAGCGTAAACAGAGTGTTTTGAACAGGAGATCGAAGTGATCATGTTTGCCTGGTTCAGTTGAGTGGGGGAGTATACGCAGGCTGCCTGACATGCCGAGGTGGATGATCAATGTACCCTGAGTGAGCTTAATTAACAGGTATTTTGCTCGTCGCTCTACAGCGCGTATCTTGCGGCCTTTCAGGTGTTGTTCCAGATCCTTTGGTATAGGCCAGCGCAGTTGAGATTGCCGGACGACCGTGCCTGTTATTTGTTGACCTGTAATGTGAGGAGCAATACCACTGCGGGTGGTTTCGACTTCGGGTAGCTCGGGCATATCAGTCAGCGTTACCAGGTGGATGAAGCAGATTATCTGAAGTAAGACGATAGGCGAGGCCTAACCTCTTATGTATCAGCAAGGTCTGCTTTTGCAACTTTACAATGTCGAAGGTAATCGGAGCCTGATTATTTTTGAGAGTGATGGAGATGCTGCCTGTCGGTTCGGTTTTGGGTGCCTTGGTCACCTTGGATACCGACGTATGCAGCCAGGTGTCTATCTTGCTTTGCAACTGTTCGGCTGTAATGTTGCTGGTCAGGGGGGTGAGTAGCCATTCACCGCCCTGTTTTTTGATCTGCCAGTCAGGTGTAATGATATGACTGATCTGTGCGTTCCCGGGCAGCAGGGCGTGGCTGATAAAATCCTCTGCCTGAGCCAGCACGTGGTGAGGGAAAATATCGTTAATCAAGTAGAGCTGGTCCTTAATGCTGACATAACGACGATAGTTGTAGGGGTGTGTCCCGCCAAAAGTAATCAGCGTATCATCGAATATCACTTTGGCCAGCGGCTTGTCCAGGCCAAATTCTGCCAGTCGGTCAGCAGGCAGAGGGATTGCTTCTACCTGGGGGGTGGAGAGGAGGTCCATAAGAATATCGATGCGTGGACCGTTGGCCTGTACGGGATAGGGCTCTGTCATTTTCCATTTGTCTGCTTCACGTTGCAGTACAAAACCCGGACCGTTGTTGTTGCGAATTTCGATGCGCTTTATATCGGCTGAATGTAATGAGGTTAAAGGCCCTAATGGGTGTTGCTCCTCTTTTTCTGGACTCATCCAGACGAAAAGCCCCAGCACCAGCACTATCAGCAGCAGGAAAATATTTATCAGACTTTGTCTTCGCATGCAGGTTTTCCTTAGGCGTTACGTCGGCGCCACCAGATCAACAGACCTGAGCTGATAAGTAGCATGGGCAGAATAAACAGGAAACCCAGCCCGATTGCCGCTCCGATAGTTGGGGAGAGATTCAGCTCAATATCTGAAGCGGTTTTGACGGGGATGTCTAGTAGGTTGTCATCTTCGGCCAGCCAGCGAATCAAATTTAGCCCGAGGTTCATATTACCAGCATTACCCAGGTAACTATTTGACAGGAAGTCTCCGTCACCAATAACCATGAGTCGTTGTGATTGATTGTTGTGCGTACGACTGAAGGCGATACCAATGGTTAAGGGGCCAGCGATTTCTCCCTGTGCCTCATCCCGCTTTATTTCACCCGTTAGCGGGCCTGTCTCATTCCAGCTGCCCGCTTGGGTCTGAAGCAGAGGTGTCGTTTGCCAGATATCTGAGGTGGCTCCCTTCAGCGCAGCGGCATAAGGATAGAGTGTCACCAGATTAAAATTAGCTGTAGCTGGGTGGTCAGTAAAACGGCTTGCCACGGCAATGGCCGGACTATCCAGCCCGAGTTGTGCGGCATTGGCATCAACAATAGTGCCGGGCAGAATCTTTAGACCGGTCTGTTTGAACAGGCTGAGGATATTGTGTTGCTCACCAGGATCGGTTAACCACACGAGGTTGCCGCCCTGATCGATGTAGTCGCGTATCAGTTTCAGTTCGCCGGGTAAGTAGTCAGTCTGTGGGCTGGCAACCACCAGTAAAGAGGTATTCCTTGGAATCATCGGTTGCTGGGTCAGCTCAAGGCTCTGAAGGCGATAGCCTTTCTGTACCAGCGTTGAACCAAAACTACCCAGGTCATGGTTGGCTTGGCCGGTCAGTTTTCGTTCGCCGTGACCTTCAATACTTACGATCCATCGTTCACCCTGTTGTATGAGTCGTTGAATGGTATTGCTGATGGCTTGTTCATTTAGAATGCCGAGGTTTTCACTACGTCCCAGGTAACTGAGCTGTAGCTCACCGGAAAGACGGATGCCCGCTTCACGGGTTACTTGAGGCTGGCTGGCAGGATCAATGAATGTGAGTCTGATATCTGAGCGGATCTGTTGATAGGGCTCGATCACGGCCTTGATGCGTGCCCGCAACTCTGGATTGCGCGGGGCGAATGAACGGATCTCCAGGGGAGCGTCCAGTCGCGTCAGCAGTTGTTGGCTGGACGGGGAGAGTGTGTTTCTGGATTGACTGCTCCAGTCAAAATGCGTGTCATAGCGTTGAGTCAACCAGCCTATCAGCCCTACAGCAGTTGCCAGGAGCAGATAAAAAAGTGCACCTTCAATGCGTCGTTGAATTTGAGCAGGAAGCTGGAGATTCATCTGCCCCCCACGCCCTGTCGTTGCACCAGTTGATGCATGCTCATCAGCAGGGATGCGCCGATTATCAAGATAAAATAGCTGATGTCACCAGTGTTGACTACGCCGGCCAGGAATGGGCGATAGTGACTGGCGAGGGAGATCCATCCGAACAGTTCACTTTCATTGGAGAGATTGATGATCCACAGGAATAGCAGGACACCATAGGTACCGACAGCGGCGACGGCCGGTTGCTCTGTCAAGCTGGAGAGCAGCAGTCCAATAGCACCATAACTACTGATCAGCAGGGCAAGCCCAAGTAGCGAAGCGAACACTCTGCCGGTATCAATGTCTGCGCCGAAAAGCAGGGAAAAAGGTAGCAGGGCCGTCAGCAGTAGTGCGCAGGCGAGCGTGCCCAGTAGGGCAAGGTACTTACCCAAGATTATCTGGCGGGTCGATAATGTTGATGAGAGGAGCAGTTGTATCGTCCCGGCACGATACTCTTCACTCAGCAGACGCATGGTCAACAGTGGCGTGATAAGTAAGAAAACCATTGCACTGGAGTCGAACAGGGGGGTAATGATCAGATCAGTGACACCCTGCTCAGAACTGCGTGAAATCAGGTTGGGTTCTATTTTTAGGTAGGTTTCTATCTGCACCAGAAAAAGCCAGGCTAAAACAAGGGTCAATACAGCCAGCAGTGTCCAGGCCAGGGGTGACTGGAACAGTGATCGCAATTCTCGGATAGAGAGGTTGATTATCATTGGTTGCGATCCTCCAGTGTCAGTCGACTGAAGGTTTGCTCAAGACTGCTTTGGTCGGCCCGCAGTTCATGCAGTCTATCACCATGAGTGATAATGGCATGCGCGATATCAGCCGCAATGGTGGTGTCAGACAACTGGATTCTGAATTGTTGGTTGTTGACCTGCTCAACAAGGCATACGCCAGCCAGTTCCGATAGGTAGTCACAGTTGCTCCCTTTGTCCAGTGTGATCAGCAGGGTGTGCTGGTCGTTTGGCGTAATAGCTCCCCTATAGACGATATCACCCTGGTGCAGTATCAGTACCCGGGTACAGATGGACTGAACCTCAGACAGAATGTGGGTGGATATCAGAATGCCGCACTGGCTGGCCAGTGACTTAATCAGGTTGCGGATCTCCTGGATCTGGTTGGGATCGAGTCCGCTGGTTGGTTCATCCAGGATTATCACACGGGGGTTGTGAATGATTGCCTGAGCGATACCCACGCGTTGCTTATACCCTTTGGATAAATTGGCGATAAGTCGCTTTCCCACGCTTTCCAGGCCACACCGCTGTTTAACCTGGGTTAGGGCGTGTGGAATTTTATCAGGGGCGATCTTCCTCAGGCGAGCACAGAAAGCAAGATACTCATCTACCCGCATTTCACTATAGAGGGGTGGGGTTTCTGGCAGATAACCAATATGGCTTTTAGCTGTGACCGGATCATTCTGCAGACTGGCGCCATTGATCATGACCACGCCACAGTTGGGTGCAAGCGTCCCGCAGATAATCTGCATAGTGGTGGATTTTCCTGCCCCGTTTGTTCCGAGAAATCCCAGCACTTCGCCTGGTTGAAGGTCGAAACTAATACCATCCAGGACGCAGTGATCACCGTAGGTGTGCGTAAGCTTATCGATGTGTATGAGTGCAGCCATTGTGGCAGCAAGTTACAGGAGATTGGGGCGTAAGATCAAGGCGTGTGGCCCCAGTCTGCCGATGACTAGACGAACTGCGGCTATTTTACCGGTGGTCTGCAACCCAGGGTTGATCCCAGGAGTAAAAAGAGTGTTATGGCACCCAGTCCGGCTGCTATCAGCGCAATACCTGCTTCAGAATCCAAGAGGCTAAACAGGACACCTAATCCCACGCACAGCAGAGTAAGAAAGAGTATCGGTTTTCCAGATACACGGAAGGCCTTTTTAAGGCATTGCAGTCTCATGTTGTCACCCCTCAGTTTTCGTTCAGGGTAGCCTGGGCTCGAGTTTGCCTGGTTGGCAGCTGCAATGAGCCGTCCAGCGGGCAAAGGTGTGTTCAGAAGGTGGCTTTACCCCGATATAGTCGGCAGAGAGGCTAATGAATTCGGCTAGTCGTTGTCGGTTTAGTTGATTGCTATTGTATTGTTCCATCGGCTTTTCCTGGTGCATTGCTAAGTCTCCATAATAACTTACTAAAATAGTCGGATATTATCAAGTATAGAGATTGCAATGGTTTTTTTCTGCGGTTAGCGGGGGATGAACGGTGTCAGATTATCTTTGCGAGGGATGCTGTATTTCTTCAATAAGGCAATAAACTTTTTGGCGGGGACGGGCTTGCTGATGAAGTAGCCCTGGATCTCGTTACAGCCACATTTTTTTAAGAAGTCCAACTGTTCCTGAGTCTCTACTCCCTCTGCTATCACGGTCAGATTAAGGCTTTTGGCCATGGCGCCGATGGTCATGGCAATGGCGGCATCATCGGGTGATTCAGTGATATTACGGATAAAGGCACGATCAATCTTAAGTTTATCAAACGGGAACCGCTGCAGGTAGGAGAGGGAAGAGTGTCCCGTGCCAAAGTCATCCAGGGCTAATCGGATACCCAGTTCCTTAAGCTCACTGAGAGACTCAATCATCCGGTCAGGGTCTTCCATCATCACACTTTCGGTAATCTCCACCTCCAGTGATGAGGCGCTAATACCATACTGGTCCAGCAGATGCTGTAAGGTCTTTGTCATATCCTGGCCTTCCAGTTGGCGAACAGAGACATTGACGGCGACCATCAAATCATCAAATCCTTGTTGCTGGAATTGTTTCACTTGCTGGCAGGCTTGTTCCAGTACCCAGTCACCGATGGGCAGTATCAGCCCGGTCTCCTCTGCCAGGGGGATGAACCGATCCGGCGGGATCATTCCATGTTTGGGATGATGCCAGCGTATCAGTGCCTCCATGCCAGTGATGGTGTGCGTGGTTAAGTCTAGCTGGGGTTGGTAATAAAGTTCCAGTTCGCCACGAGCAATCGCTTCTCGCAGATCATTTTCCATATCCATCCGTTGCTGAACCTGATTATTCAACTCCTCGGTAAAGAACTGCAGTTTTTCACCACTGCGGCTCTTGGCCTGGTACATGGCGGCATCGGCATTACTGAGCAGGTTATCCAGTCGCTCACCATCCTCGGGCCAGAGGGCAACACCAATGGAGCAGCTTACATGTAGTATGCGCTCATCTATCTCCAGAGGCTTGCTCACTTTTTTATGGATACGGCGGGCGATATCGGTAACGGTGGTGACCGATTCAATATCGGGTATCAGCATGACAAACTCATCACCCCCATAGCGTGCTACCGTATCGCTGGTACGGGCCATGCGTTGCAAACGGCTACCGATCTCGACCAGAACCTGGTCGCCAGTTTCATGCCCCAGACTGTCGTTGATTAATTTAAACCGGTTCAGGTCCAGCATCAGTAATGCGATTTTTGTATCCCGGCGTTTCGACTGGCTGATAAGCTGAGTGAACCGGTCGACTAGCAGAGTACGGTTGGGCAGACCGGTCAGTTCATCATGATAGGCGAGATAGTTGAGTCGCTCCTCCATCGCCTTGCGTTGGGTAATGTCGTGCTGCATGCCGATGTAGTGGGTGATGGTTCCCTGTGTATCACGGACTGGAGAAATACTCACCAGTTCCCAGAACAGTTCACCACTCTTTTTCTGGTTCAGCAGTTCTCCTTCCCATATTTCTCCTGATTTGATGGTCTCCCACATCGCCTCATAGACGGAGATGGGGGTCTGGCCAGAGCGGATTTGATTATACTTTTGGCCAATGACCTCTTTCTCTGTGTAGCCCGTAGTGAGTTCGAAACGATGATTAACATATTCAGTGATACCCTCTGAATCAGTGATAATCAGGGAACTCACGCTCTGTTCAACCGCCTGGTGCAGTTTGCGTAACTCCTGCTCCACCTGTTCACGCTGTTCGCGGTCCTCCAGCAGGCTCAAGCGCATGGATTCAAAGCTTTGCCCCAATGTGCCGAATTCATCCTTGGCATCTACCACAATTTGTCGCTTGAGATTACCACTCTGTATCGTTTTGGCCGCCTGATCCAATCGATTGAGGGGGTCGAGTATGCGACGGTAGGTAATCAAATAGGCCAAAACAAACAGCACCAGAACCAACAATACGGTCGCGATAAGGGAAACAACCGTGTTGTTGGCACGCAACTGGATCGCCTGGATGTCTGAACGGATATGTTGATTAAAGGCCTCGGAGAGTTCGGTAATGGTATCAATTGAGCGGGATGCTTCAGAGAACCAGATCAGTTCGGAAACCGGATATGGGTCTCGTCTGGCGGAGGCTTGCAGTACGTTTTGGCGTATCTCTTCGTAGCTGCCGAGAAAGATGCTCTGATAGCGTGCCAGTGCAATATTCAGCTTATCGGTTTCCGGATATTGCTTAGCCAATAGTGTAATCTGTTTCTGGCCGCTGTTGAGCACTTCGCGGTAGTCGGTGAGCTGGGTCAGTTGGTCGTCCGTGAGACTGTCTTTTGTCACAATGGCACGGCCAATTATGGCACGTTCCCTGCCTGCGGCTTCTGTCAATCTAAAAAAAAGCGTGCGTAGCTGTTGTTCCTGAGCGATTACATAGCCTGCGTCCTGAGTTGGAATCATGATCTGCCTTTGCAGTCGGGCGACATCATCAATGATGCCACTGACCAGACCAAACCATTGCTGTGAGGTGTCCCGGTTATCATCGCCCATATAGATGGCGTCGATATGGCCGCGCAGGCGAGTCAGCTGCTGGAAGTGGGTTCTTAAAGTTTTGTATCCAAGGTGCAGTGGTTCACTGCTGTTGGATTTATGATGGGCTTTCAGTGACACTAATAAAGCCTGGAATTTTTCATCCACCCGGTTACGCTGTTCGCTCAGGCTAATCAGTTGGTCAGCATGCTGGCTTTTTTTTGCGGCTAATAGCGTTGAGCTCAGACCTCGTTCTATGGCCAGTTCGGCGGTTAGCAGCAGTGACTGATCAGCCAGTTGGCTGTTAAGGGTGAGACGATTGGCTGCCCGATGCTGTTCCAGAACGGTTAAGCCGTTCCATATCAGTGCCGCAATGGCCACAGCACTTAACAGACCCATGACCATCAATAACAGCCGTCGAATCTGGATATGGCAGATTAGGTCTTGAAACCAGCGCAAACGATCACCTGTATTGTTGTATGGTCGAGCCCATGGTGTAGGTTCAGTGTAGAATCCTTGCTTTCAGCCTGTTTCTTATGGTGTTATGAGCTGTAGATGAACAGGGTGTTTAGCTTTCATATACTATTGTAGTCGACCATAACCACTGATTCTTTAATAAGATTTTTACAAATCTTTACCAACTTTAAGGTTGCTGGTCCAAGCCGCTTATTTTATTAATTATCTGACAGAGAAACTTCATGCAAATATCCGATTTTAAGGCCGTTATTCTTGATTATGTGACCCGTGATCAGAGTGGTGAAGTCATTGACAGTTCCGCGAATGATGGCTATCTGACCTATATTCACGGGACTGAGAGCCTTATCCCCGCCCTTGAAGCGGCCCTGGCGGGTCATCAGCAGGGCGAGAAACTCTCGGTCTCTATCAGTTGTGATGATGCTTACGGGGAACGGGATGAGAGTCTGATTGAGTCAGTGCCAAGGGCGAATTTCCCCGGGGTAGACCAGATCGAGATCGGCATGCAGTTTCAGACCGAAATGGACGAAGGCGTTCCTTTTATGGTGACAGTAGTGGATCTGGATGATGACGCGGTAACGGTCGACGGCAATCACCCGCTGGCCGGTAAAGAGCTCAACTTCGAGCTGGAGATTGTAGAGGTTCGCGATGCCAGTTCGGATGAGATTGAACATGGGCATGTTCACCATGACGGCGCACCCTGCCAGACCCATTGAGCCCCATTCATTCCTGAGTTGAGAGAAAGCCAGAGTGGGCTTCAGAATACCGGAACAGATAGAGACGGAACGATTACTGCTGCGCACCTTTCAGGAGTCCGATTGGCGGGACCTGCACGCCTACTACTCTGATCCGGATTGTACCCGCTATACCGTAGGTAAACCGCTTACAGAAGGGGGAACCTGGCGCATAGTGGCGAGCATGATTGGGCATTGGGTGATGCGGGGTTATGGTCCCTATGCCGTGGTTGAGAAGCAATCGGGCCGGGTAGTTGGACCAGTTGGTCTCTGGTATCCCTGTGACTGGCCAGAGCCTGAGATTAAATGGGCTCTGGCCAGAGACTGCTGGGGGCTCGGTTATGCCAGCGAGGCAGCGAGTGCCGTGAATACCATGGCCCAAGCGTATCTGCCTGAGTTACACCTTATCAGCTTTATTAATGAAGAGAATCAACCCTCTATTGAGCTGGCGAAGCGAGTTGGTGCCCGCTTTGAACAAACGCGGCCATTTCGTGGCGGTATTTGGCATGTCTATCGGCATCAGAAAGAGTGACTATTTGATGCGTTTTACAGGGGGTGAATGATGCCAGTTGAACCACAGGAGATTCTCGATTTCTGGTTCAGTGAACCGGTCTGCAATCACTGGTTTGCTTCAACGCCTGAGCTGGACCGTCAGATCAGTGGTGTTTATGTATCACTCTGGGGGCTTGCCAGCGAAGGGCAACTCGATCACTGGATGACAACGCCTGAAGGCTGTCTTGCCCTGGTTATTCTGCTCGATCAATTTCCACTGAATATGTTCCGAAATCAGCCGCAGAGTTTTAAGACGGAAGCGCAGGCTCGTGCTGTTGCTGGATTTGCCATTAAGCGTGAATTCGATAAATCACTCACAGAGCAGCAGCTGGCCTTTCTCTACATGCCCTATATGCACAGTGAAGATCTGGACGATCAGGATCGTTCGGTCGCTTTGTATTCCCAGGCAGGACTGGCTGATAATCTGTCTTTTGCCAGACAACATCGAGAGATCGTGCGTGAATATGGGCGCTTCCCTCACCGCAATGCCATTCTGGGGCGTCCCAGTACTCAGGAGGAGAAGCGCTATCTCGCTTCTGATGGGGCCTTTACCGGTTAATAAAGGCCCGTCCGGGACTGTTGTTTATTCGTAGGTACAGAGATAGGCCGTCTCTACGGCCACCTTGAGTTGGAATTTCTCGTTGGCCTCGACAATAAATGAATCGCCCTGCTCAAAGTCCTGCCACTCTGATGTGCCGGGCAGCATTACGGTCAGACAGCCACTGACAACGGTCATGGTCTCTTTCTGGCTGGTGCCAAATTCGTACTCACCCACCGCCATCACCCCAACGGTGGCCGGCAGCGTAGCCGTTTGAAAGGCGATCGAGGTTACTTTTCCATCAAAGTACTGATTGGTTTTGAACATGGTGGGTGTGACTCCGGTGATCATTTTAAAAGCGCTGTAGAAGAACCGATTCAACGGCGCTCGTCAATCATTATCGTGTCTCTTTATTTACCTGCTCAAGCAAGTCACTTGGCAGTTTCGGCTGGCACTCTATTTCATCTACCACGACGGATGTTTTGATACTGCCTACGCCAGGAACGGACATCAAGCGGTGCATCAAAAACTCTGACATCGCTTTCAGATGGGGGAGTCTTGCCTTAATCAAATAATCTGTTTCGCCCGTCAATGAGTAGCACTCAACCACCTCGGGGACTTCACGAATCGCTTCACTGAAATGGAGGGCAGGGTTGGGGCCATGGGCATCCAGAGAGACATTTACAAACAGGGTGATCTCCTGTCCCAGCGCCTGAGAATCCAGTAGCACGGTATAGCCCCGAATAATCTGCAGTGACTCCAGCCGCTTGACCCGGCGATGGCATTGGGACGGTGACAGGAAGGCGACCTCTGCCAGCTCATGATTAGAGGCCTTGGCGTTGGTCAGTAGATGGGCCAGGATTCGAATATCGGCCGAGTCGAGACGCTTGTCATGCATAAATAAGCCCATTAATGTTTAATATATGCAAAATAATTGCAATTAATGGGGTTAATTATAGGTGTTTTGCAAAAAGATTGAAGGAGTTTGATGGTAATCTTGCGGCCTGATTTTGTCTTAATATCGCGGGGCTGCCAGTTGATAAGTGACTGTCTGAGGATCTGCCGCCATAGCTGGGTTGAATATTCCCATGAGGAGTTTATCTGTGAATGCCGTTGCTGAAGCGATTCATCCTGTTCGTCGACTGATGTCCGGTAACGAGGCGATAGCTCGCGGCGTCTGGGAAGCCGGAGTTCGTGTGGCAACCGCCTATCCGGGTACTCCGGCTACGGAAATCCTCGAATATATCGGCACCTATGATGATATCCATGCCAACTGGTCACCCAATGAAAAGGTATCACTGGAAGTCGCTATTGGTGCCTCCATGTGTGGTTCGCGTGCTTTTTGCTGTATGAAGCATGTCGGTATGAATGTGGCGTCCGATGCCCTGATGACACAGACTCTGGCGGGTGTTGTGGGAGGCCTGGTAATTGCCATAGCGGATGATGTGGGGATGTCATCCTCGCAAAATGAGCAGGACTCTCGCTACTGGGGACGTTTTGCCCATCTGCCCATTCTGGAGCCGTCAGACTCACAAGAGGCCTATGCGATGGTTATCCAGGCCTTTGATCTGTCAGAACAGTTTGACTGTCCGGTGATTGTTCGAATGACCACGCGCATCTGCCATGTGAAAGGGGTGGTTAAGGTGGGTGAACGACAGACGCATACAGCGGCTGGTTTTACGCCCAACCCTGCGCAGTGGGTGATGGTTCCAGGGAATGCCAAGAAGCGACTTCAGGTGCAGCAGCAGCGGGATGTGACGCTGCGGGAATTCAGCGAACAGTCGGCGCTGAATTATTGTGATCCAGGCAGCGACAGCAAATACGGGTTTATCACGTCTGGCCCCGCCTATACTCATGTAAAAGAGGCCTTTCCTGAAGCGCCCGTCTATAAACTTGGTTTTACCCATCCTCTGCCAGTTGAATCGATTCGGAAATTTGCCGGGGATGTGGAGACGGTGATCATTGTTGAAGAGACTGAACCGCTTATCGAGATGGAGCTGAAAGCTGCTGGTATGGCTGTAGTCGGCAAGGATATCCTGCCCTCAACAGGGGAGTTGGCTCCAGAGGTTCTAAAGCGTAGTCTTCGTGCATTGCAGGGTGAGGCACCGGAGCCGGAGATAGCGCCGGTCATGCCGCCGGTACAGGCGCTGTTTCCCCGGCCGCCCACCATGTGTGTCAGCTGTCCCCATCTGGCGGTTTTTTATACTTTGTCGAGATTGCGCAAGAAGGCCAATTTCGCCGGTGATATCGGCTGCTATACGCTGGGCGCCGGGCAGCCATGGAATGCCCTGGATACCTGTATCTGCATGGGCTCAGCCCTGGGTATTGGGCTGGGGATGGACTTGGGCCGTGGTGAGAGCGATCAGGGTAAAGGGATCTTTTCGATTATTGGTGACTCCACCTTCCTGCATCTGGGGATCCAGGGGTTGCTGGATCTGGTTTATAATCAGGGCAATGTGACGGTGATGATTCTGGATAATTCGGCCACCGGTATGACGGGTGGGCAGAATAATCACGGAAACGGTAAAGATCTGCGTGGTAAAGAGGCGCCACAGGTCGATTTTGCCGAGCTGGCTTGTGCTCTGGGCGTAGCCCGGGAGCGGGTGCATGAGGTTGACCCCTATGACCTGCCGGTGCTGTATAAGCTCGTCAAGCAGGAGATGGCGGCGCCAGTACCTTCTGTCATTGTGGCCAAACGCCCCTGCGTGTTGACCGAACGCTTTACCCCGCGCCGCCCACTGATGGTGGAGGCGGATAAGTGTAATGGTTGTGCCAATTGTCTCAGCGTGGGGTGTCCTGCGATCCTGGTGACACGGCGTGAGACAGAGGTGCGTGAGAGTGGACGGGAGGTGATGAAGGCGTGGGTACGCATAGAGTCAGCGGCCTGTACTGGTTGTGATATCTGTCTGCAGACATGCGGGCCGGATGCCATGGCACCTGCGGATCTGACGACGATTACGCCGATTGCTGACACGCCTGTGGAGGGTGGCTGATTAGATCAGGAACAGGGTCGCCAGGCCGAGAAACGAAAGAAAGCCTACGATATCGGTTACCGTGGTCAACAGTACCGATCCGGCCAGGGCAGGATCGATTCCAGCTTTATCCAGTGCCATGGGGAGCACAGTGCCCATCAGGGCGGCCAGGATCAGGTTGATACACATGGCAGTGGCTATGAGAAGTCCGATATTGACGTCGTTGAACCAGAAACCGGCAATCACAGCGACCACAAAGGCCCAGATGACACTGTTGAGAGAACCAACGGCCAGCTCTTTCAAGATTAGCCACCGGGTATTTTTACTGGACAATTGGCCCAGGGCGATACCGCGTATCGTCAGGGTTAGGGTCTGACTGCCGGCAATGCCACCCATGCTGGCCACAATCGGCATCAATACGGCCAGTGCCACCACCTTTTCGATGGTGGCTTCAAATTGCCCGATGACCCAGGAGGCGAGCAGGGCTGTGATCAGGTTGATACCTAACCAGAGTGCCCGGCGACGGGTGGAGACCAGTACCGGCGCAAACATATCCTCATCTTCTGAAAGACCTGCCTGCCCCATGAACTGATGTTCCCCCTCTTCACGGATTACATCAACGACGTCATCAATGGTGATGCGGCCGATCAGTTTACCCTCATCATCCACCACTGGGGCGGAGATCAGATCGTGCTGCTCGAAGCGATTGGCGACCTTGCCGTCATCCCAATTGGCGGGAATGGCACGGGCGTCCAGTGACATCACCTCAGCAACCGTGTCGTCAGGATCGTGGGTCACCAAAACGGTAAGTGGAAGAACGCCCAGATACTTACCATTGCGATTGACCACCATCAGAATATCAGTCTGGGGTGGTATCTTATCTTTTAGGTGGCGCAGATAACGCATCACTACATCCAGTGTTACCTCTGGTCTGACCGTGATGGTGTCCGGATTCATCAGGCCGCCTGCTGTATCCTCCGGATAGGAGAGGATTGCCTCCAGCCGTTCTCTGTGCTGATGATCCAGTGAGTCGAGGATCTCCTGAGTGATCGTACGTGGCAGCTCCTGGATCAGATCGGCCAAGTCGTCGGTATCCATGCCCTCAGCCGCCGCCAGTAACGCCTCACGGTCCATCTTGCTGATCAGGTCATCTCGTACCTCGTCTGCAACAAGGGTCAGGACTTCACCGCCATTCTCTTCATTGACCAGTCCCCAGATGATCTCGCGCTGGGCCAAGGGTAACGACTCGAGCAGATGGGCAATCTCACCGGGATGGAGGGCATTGAGCATCTTTCCGGCCTGCAACAGGGCACCACTCTCCAATGCGGCATGGAGACGATCGAGGCTGGTGTTTCCAAATTGTAGGGGGACCTGATCTGACATGGCCGCAGTGATACCTCTCCGGTGGGTGTTGGGTTACGCAGACGGGCAGATTCTAACAGCAGATGATGGCGAGCGGGAGATAGAGGTGAATAAAAAAGAAGCGTTACTCAGTGCGGTTTGCAGATCTTGTGCAGCAGGGCTTCGTGTCTGGGTTCATCCAGTCGCTTCATCAGTTTTCGGGTCTGCTTGGCCAGTTTTGCTGAGTTGAGTGAGAGAAGGCACTCTTTGGCAATCAGTAGTGAACCAGGCTGCATGCTGAACTCACGCAGTCCCATACCGATAAGCAGGGGAATGTAGCGTGGGTCTCCTGCCATCTCACCACACATGCTGACCGGAATACCTGCGCTTTTTCCCGCTTTAATAACAATCTGGATCAAACGAAGAATAGCGGGATGCAGTGGGTCATAGAGATAGTTCACTTCCTCATCTACCCGATCAACGGCCAGAGTGTACTGAATCAAGTCATTGGTACCAATGGATAGAAAATCCAGCTCTCTGCTGAATGCGTCAGCGGAGAGGGCGGCGGCCGGTACCTCAATCATGCCGCCGATGGGAATATCATCGGCAAAATCCAGCCCATCCGCTGCCAATGCCTTTTTTGTTTCGCTGATGATGGCTTTCAGTTTTCGAACTTCTTGCAGGTTCGAGAGCATCGGGATCATGATCCTGACCGGGCCGTGCACGGCTGCTCTCAAGATGGCCCGTATCTGTGGTTGAAACATTTTGGGTTCTTTCAGGCAGAGCCGAATGGCGCGCAGACCCAGGGCCGGATTGCAGCTGGCCGTGACGGTGCAGCCATCAACCTGTTTATCGGCTCCCAGATCAAGCGTACGAATGGTGATGGGTATTCCGTTCAGGCCCTCGATTACTGCCCGGTATGTTTGATAATGTTCCTCTTCGTCCGGCATCCCTTCACGATTCATATAGAGGAATTCCGTTCGGTAGAGGCCTACCGCATCCGCGCCAAGCACCCGGGTCACTTCGATATCTTCTGGCAGCTCTATATTGGCCATCAACGCAACCCGGATACCCTCTTTAGTGGTGGCAGGCTTTCCGATCAGACTCAGGCGCTGGGTTGCCTGGTCGGCTGCTGCATGGATGTTTCGACGGTAATACTTCAGTGTGCGTTGATCGGCATCAGCCAGTACGACGCCCCGCTCACCGTCCACGACGATGAGCTCACCCTGACGTAGAATACGGGTAATACTCGGAACACCGACGACCGCAGGTATGCCCAAGCTGCGGGCCAGGATGGCGGTATGGGACATGGGACCGCCAAACTCGGTGATAAAGGCCGCTATGCCTTGATGGCGCATCACAATGGTGTCTGCTGGCGTGAGATCCTGGGCCAGAATCACCTTTCCCGTCAGGTTCTCCTCTTCCTCTTCATCTTGCTCATGCAATGCCATCTGGATCTGGTTCACGACATGTTCCACATCATCTTTGCGGGTTCGCAGATAAGGGTCATCCATGGTGTCAAATACTTGCACCAGTGACTCTTTTTGCAGCTGCAGTGCCCATTCTGCTCCATAGGCATGCTCAGTGATCAGGTTGATCGGTACCTCAACCAGCGCCGCATCGTTCAGCATCAGTAGGTGTGTATCGATAAATGCAATGATGTCAGACCGGGTGTTGTCAGGGATTTTTTCACGGATTGAGTGCAGACGGCGCCTGGCGCAGCAGATGGCGTCTTTAAAACGGTCGATCTCTGCCTGGATCTCAGTTTGCTCAATACTGCGAGGAGTGATCTCCAGTGTGCCACGCTGTAAGATATGGGCACTGCCGATTGCGATGCCTCTGGTGATTCCAATGCCGTTTCCGGCAAAGCTCATTCGGGCTCTCCAAAGCGGTCGTTGATTAATGCCTCCAGTGCTGAGGCGGCTTCCTGCTCATCTTCCCCCTCGGTTATAAGGGTCAGCTCTGTTCCCTGGCTTGCCGCTAACATCATTACCTCCATGATACTTTTACCATTGACCGGTTTGTCATCCCGGGCGAGCAGTATCTGGCTGCTGTATTGACCTGCTTCAGTAATAAATTTGGCTGCTGCGCGGGCGTGTAGCCCCAGTCGATTTATGATTGTTATCTGTATCTTTACCATGGATTGCTCAAGTCATGTAGGTAGAGGCGAAACTATCTCACACTCTATACCTTTGTTGAAATGGCGTGCAATGACAAGACGTTCATACACGATCGACCGCTGCAATCAGCACAAAGCGTAGCATAGAACAGGAATTAAAGCTGTTGATTGATCGGGGTTAGCTGGATTTGGTTGCGGGAATATCCCGATGCCGGGTCTGGATCTGTCGACCGCAGGTGCGGAAATGGCTGGCGAGTTGCTCCACCATAAACACGGAGCGATGCTGGCCGCCGGTACAACCGATAGCAATGGTCAGATAGCTGCGCCCTTCGCTCTCAAAACGGGGGATCCATTGCTCCAGAAAGCGAATGATCTCCGCTTTATATTGCAGTACATCTTCGCTGGCACTCAGGAAATCCATTACGGCAGTGTCCCGCCCAGTTAGTGGGCGGAGTTCGGGCTCCCAGTGCGGGTTTGGGAGGCAACGAACGTCGTATACAAAATCGGCATCACGTGGTACGCCCTGTTTAAAGCCGAATGATTGGAACAAGAGCGAGATTTTTGTATCCAGACGTTCGCAGATACGGGAGCGGATGATGTGTCGTAATTCGTGTAGCGTCGTCTGACTGGTATCAATGCGTAGATCGGCCATATTCAGAAAGGGAGCCATCAGCTCTCTTTCATAACTGATGGCTTCAGATAGCGGTCGTTGTCCACCGGTAAGCGGATGGCGTCTCCGGGTCTCACTGAAACGCTTTATCAGTGTTTCATCCTGTGATTCAAGAAAGATCACTTCGTGGCGTATGCCGCGTTCTTTTAGCGGTTTCAGGAGAGTCGCAATGCTCTCGAATTCATCCGGAGCATTGCGGGCATCTATGCTGATGGCAACCAGCTCGAATCGCTTGTCCCGGCGTGTCGCCAGTTCACAGGCCAGAGCAGGTAAAAGAAAGACCGGCAGATTATCGATACAGTAATAGCCCTCATCCTCCAGGGTATGCAGTGCGACACTCTTACCAGAACCGGAAAGGCCGGTGATAATGGCCAGTTTCATTGGCTCACTAGCTCCTTTTATGATTCACTAAGCTTAAGTTAATCTGCTGGATAATTGTGCCCCTGATAGTGCTACTTTATCAGCGCATCGAGAACGGATCAGGCGCTGGCACTTTTTGGCATGGGTTCGATCAAAATAAACTCATGCAGCAGTGTTTCACTGTCTTTTGCCATTCTGAGTCGATTACACAGTTCAGCGTTACTGAACAGTGTTGCTAATTTGGCAAGTAGTTGGAGATGAGCTTCAGTTGCCTCTTCCGGTACCAGAAGACCAAACACCAGATCCACCGGTTGCTGATCAATGGCATCAAAGTCAGCACCGTTTTGCAGTTGTATGAAGGCTCCTCTGGCTTCAGATATGCCGGTAACCCGGGCATGGGGAAGGGCTATGCCATGCCCCAGCCCGGTGCTACCTAATCGTTCCCGCTCAAGCAGTTTGTCAAACACAGCGCCTTGAGTCAGCTCTTCGGATGCGGTCGCCAGCAAGCCGGCAACCTCCTCAAGGATACGCTTTTTGCTAGCCGCCTGATTGGCTGCGCTTATCCGTTCAACACTTATGAAATTTGCCGGGAACATGGTTTCGCCTGTTGATCAGATTTCTGCATTGGCAGGGTCAATACCCTTCATACCAACACCATTTCGATGGTTAGTGCTCTTCTCCTTAAGTTTTTTGACCTGGCGATCAATCTTGTCCACCAATCCATCGATGGCTGCATACATATCTTCTTCTACACACTCGGCAAAGACATCGGCGCCGTTCACATGGAGTGTGGCTTCGGCCTTTTGGCGTAGCTTTTCGACACTCAGGATGACGTGGATTTTGGTGACATGATCAAAATGACGCTCAAGACGTTCAAATTTAGTATCAACATAGTTGTGCATGGCTTCGGTGATGTCTACATGATGACCGGTGATGCTGATTTGCATGATTTGCTCCTTGGTTACTGGCCTCTATATGAGGCGCTTGCGCTCGTTTGACGGTGGAATCGCCATAGACTCGCGGTATTTTGCTACAGTCCGCCTTGCGACCTGGATACCCTGATCGGCGAGTATGCTCGCCAGCTTGTTGTCACTGAGCGGCTTATTGGGTTTCTCGGCCGCGACTAACTTCTTGATCAGTGCTCGTATCGCTGTGGCGGAACACTCTCCCCCTCCAGCCGTGCTGACATGGCTGGAGAAGAAATACTTGAATTCAAGTGTACCCCTGGGGGTATGCATGTACTTCTGGGTGGTGACCCTTGAGATGGTAGATTCGTGCAGTTCCAGCGCTTCGGCAATATCGCGTAAAACCAGCGGTTTCATTGCCTCTTCACCATGTTCAAAAAAACCGCGTTGCAGTTCCACAATCTTGGTGGCTACCCGCAATAGTGTTTCGTTTCTACTCATCAGGCTTTTAATGAACCAGCGGGCTTCCTGGAGATGGTTTTTCAGGTAGTTGTTGTCATCGCTGTTATCGGCGCGGCGAATCAGCCGGGCATAGTCGGGATTGACCCGTAGTTTAGGTGCTGACTCGGCATTCAGGTTGACATGCCAAGTGCCATCCCGCCGGGTAACAAAGACATCAGGTATGACATACTGTGGCTCAGAATCCGCTACCAGGCTGCCGGGTCGAGGGATCAGTGAGCGTATCAGCTGGTTGATGCTGCTCAAGGTCTCGTCGTCTATCTTCAACTTGCGTTTGATCTGGTTGTGGTCCTGCTGTGCGAGCAGGTCAAAGTGATCCTTTACCAGGCGTGTGGCAAGTTCAGAAGCAGCATGAGGCTCGGTCAACTGCTTGAGTTGGATCAATAAGCACTCTTGCAGGTTTCGTGCGCCCACCCCGGGTGGATCGAACTGCTGGATTCGATGCAAAACGGCCTCGACTTCATCCATTTCGATCTCGTCATTATCCAGGCTTTCGAGAATCTCTTCCAGATCGGCTCGCAAATAGCCATTCTCGTCAATGCCGTCAATAATGGAGAAGGCGATATCTCGATCAGCATCACTGAAGCGTGTCAGATTAAGCTGCCATGTCAGGTAATCGAAAAGTGTGCGGGCGGAGCGTCGCTGCGCGAGGTAGTCGTTATCGGCTGAATCACGTGAGGCCCCAGAAGAGGGGGGGAGGGTACTGTCGTATACATCGTCCCAACCGCTATCGACGGGCAATTCTTCGGGCATGGATTCAGCTTCAGCATTGATCTCTTTCTCGTTGTTTTGATCATTGCTAGAGGTTTTGTCGCCCTTTGATCCCTCTCCATTAAGGCCTTCCAGGGCTGATTGCTGTTCAACCCTTTTGGTCTCTTCCCGGGCGCTGTTCTCTTCCTCGGTCTCGAGCATGAGATTGGAGTCAAGCGCATCCTGGATCTCTTGCTTGAGATCCAGCGTCGAGAGTTGCAGCAGCCGTATGGCTTGCTGCAACTGCGGCGTCATGGTGAGGTGCTGGCCGAGGCGAAGCTGGAGCGTTTGCTTCATGCGGGCATCTAAATCTGGTACGTAATTTGTATAGTTTTCACAGTTTCATTCTAGCGTAAAAAGTGAATTAGCGCACAAGGAGAAATTAGCTTTTTGCTATGAATCAATTGAACGAAAGAAAACCTACTAAAGGCTGAACTCTTTACCAAGGTAAACAGAGCGTACCTCTTCGTTGGCCAAAATGGTCTCAGGCACACCTTCTGCGAGCACTTTTCCCTCACTGATGATATAGGCGCGCTGACATATTCCTAAGGTTTCCCTTACATTATGATCCGTTATAAGCACACCGATCCCCCGGGCCGAGAGGGTTCGGATGATATGCTGAATATCCTTGACAGAAATAGGATCAATTCCAGCAAAGGGTTCATCCAGCAGGATAAATCGGGGCTCCATGGCCAGTGAGCGGGCAATTTCGAGTCGGCGGCGTTCACCGCCCGATAGACTCATGGCTTGATTATTTCTTAAGTGGGTGAGGTTGAAATCCACCAGAAGTGCTTCACAGGCGGCAATCTGCTCAGGCTTTTTAAGTTCTTTCCTGGTTTCGAGTATGGCAAATATATTATTGAAAACAGTGAGTTTGCGGAAAATTGATGGTTCCTGGGCCAGATAACCGAGGCCGAGACGCGCTCTGGCATGCATGGGTAAAGCGGTTATATCGTGTCCATCAATGGTGATTTTTCCGCCCTCAGAGGGGATCAGGCCGGCGATCATGTAGAAACAGGTGGTTTTTCCTGCCCCATTGGGACCCAGTAGACCAACAATTTCACCACTGGATAGCTTCAGGGAAACCCCGTTGACAACAGCGCGTCGACGATAGTGCTTGGCTAGACTTTCTGCGGCTAATACGGTCATGTGCTGATTATTTCTTTCCGCCAATGGTAACTTTGACGCGCTCTTTTCCCTTGGCACTGGCACCGGCCTTGACTACGGCGCGTGCCCGATCATAGATGATTTTGTCACTCTTAAAGGTGTCTTTTCCCTGGTTTAGTACTGCATCGCCCGTCATGTAAATAATCTCGCTATTGGCTGAGTATTCGGTTTTCTTCGCCCGGCCTTTTATCGCGCCTTTTTGACCTTCGGTATCCTGTTTGAAGGTGACTGGGTTACCCACGGCCTCAATCAGGTCGGTTTGATTGGCCTGTTGGGTGACGATGACTTTGTCAGCCTTGATAACGATGCTGCCCTGTGTCAGTTCAACGTTACCCTTGTAGGTGCTGATCCCTTTTCTGTCATCAATATCGACCCCATCTGCCTCAACATAGATGGGCTGATCCTTATCGGATTTCAGTGCTGAGGCGAGACCGGGTAGTGCTAGCAACAGGATGATGGCCAACCATCTTAGGTGATTAAGTTCAGTCTTATGGATTGACTTCATAGCGTCCTCTAACATTGGCAAGTAGTTTGATACGCATGGGCTGTTGTAGCCATATCTGCATACCTTTGGCGTTGATACGATCCTTGTTGCTCCGGGCAAAAACATCGGCATCGGTCTCTACGTAATTATCCCGTTGCTGAATTCTCAGATCACGGGTGGTGATATGAAAAGGCCTGATGCCAGGAGCTGCTGAGCGGTCGATCTTGACAGCCCCTTGCAGCAGTAACACTTCCCCGTCCCCTGATAGCCAGCCAGTATCTGAATTCACCCGCCAGGGTGGGCGTTCCTGATCATACAGTGTCAGGCGGGGTAGTTTTAGCGCTGTGCTGTCATCATCAATAAAGTGGGTCATGCGCTCGGCTACCAGACGCTTGGCCGGTTTTCCGTCGAGGCCCATAATAGTCGTATCAACTGCTTCAAGGTAGTAATCAGGCCGGTGCTCCAGCTTGGTGTAGTCCGTATTATTCACCTGACTGAGCTGTGTCAGCCAGAGTGACCCGGCAACCAGTAGCAGTAAAATGCCACCAATGATCCTGTTTTTATACTCGATCAAGGTTGCACTCTCCTCGGCAAGTTATACAGCGCACGGTTGTGTGTGAGTGGTTGTATATCATTTGAGAAATTGGGCGAAGGCCAGCTCCAGGTTGCCCTGTGCCTGCATGATAAGTTCACAAACCTCGCGAGCAGCGCCGTGCCCGCCGGGTTGCCGGGTCTGCCAGTGGGCTTGTTGTTTTACCAGGTGATGCGCGTCTTGCACGGTTATGGCAAGCCCCACCTGATGCATGACCGGGAGATCAACTACGTCATCACCCACATAGGCGATCTGTTCATTGGACAAGCACAGTTCGTCACGTAGCGACGTATAAGCGGTGTCTTTATGCTGTTGCCCCTGGAATACATGCTTGATTCCAAGGCTTTCCATTCTGATCTTAACAACATCAGAGGTGCGTGCGGTGATAATGCCGATATCAACGCCGCTTTTTAACAGCAGCTTCATGCCAAAACCGTCTTTTGAGTTGAACGCCTTGTACTCCTGGCCATCATCACCTAGAAAGAGAGTGCCGTCAGTGAGTACGCCATCTACATCGAAGATGACGAGTTTGATTGGTTTAGCCCGCTCCAAGATCTGCTGCATACTACTTAATCCTTATGACTGCGAAAGCTCGACTCGTGAATGCGCTTGTCTGTCAGACGATACCGGCCAGCAGGAGTGTGTGCATATTGAGTGCTCCAATTGGTATCTGATTTTCATCAACCACAAACAGGGAGTTGATCTTTTTTTCCTGCATCATCTTCAACACTTCAGCCGCCAATATGTTGGCTGTTGCGGTAGTCCCACCCTGTGTCATGACATCTGCAACCCGAGCGTTACGTATATCGATATCCCGGTCAAGCGTTCGTCGTAAATCGCCATCGGTGTAGATGCCTTTGATACGCCCGGAGCCATCGATGATTGCGGTCATGCCCAGTCCTTTGTTGGTCATCTCAAGCAGCGCATCGCGCAGGCTTGCCTGATCTGAAACTAAAGGGATGTTGTCTCCTGTAACCATGACGTCGCTCACCATAAGAAGCAGTCTTCGGCCAAGACTGCCGCCGGGGTGAGAGCGGGCAAAGTCCTGCTCGGTAAATCCTTTGGATTCAAGCAGTGCCACGGCTAAGGCATCCCCCATGGCTAAGGTGGCGGTGGTGCTTGATGTGGGTGCCAGATTCAGTGGGCAGGCCTCCTGCTTCACGCTGACATCGATATGTACATCAGCCTGAAGTGCCAGAGTGGACATTGGATTGCCAGTCAAGGCGACAAGGGGAATGCCCAAGCGCTTTAGCAAGGGCAGAATGGTTACAATTTCAGCGGTCTCTCCCGAGTTGGAGAGTGCCAGAACCACATCTTTTGCCGTAATCATCCCCAGGTCACCGTGGCTGGCTTCGCCCGGGTGGACAAAAAAGGCCGGACTTCCCGTACTGGCCAGTGTGGCGGCTATCTTGCTGCCTATATGGCCCGATTTACCCATGCCAGTGACCACGATCCGTCCTTCGCATGCCAACATATAACCGCATGCATGGGCAAAATCGCCATTAATTCGGCTTGCCAAGGCCTGGATGGCTGCTGCTTCGTTATTGATTACAGCAAGCCCAAGCTTCTGGAGTTTTTCTGCCTCTTCAGGTGAGGGTCTGCTCTCCTTATTCATAGGTAGTGCTGTCCTGCTGTCTGATGGTAAGCCGTCGGCTCAGTTGTTGGAGTCGGATCGGCGTTCATGAAAAGTACTGATTGATAGCCGATAAACGCTATGATCAGTAGCAGCCCTTCAAATCGATTAATGCGCCCTGAACCGCCAAAACCATAGCCCATTACAAACAAGGCCAGTGTCAACCCAATCATCATGGGCATATCCCTTGTCAACACCATAGGATCAAATGGTCCGGGTGCGATCAGTCCGGGTACGGCCAGCACGGCAAGCAGATTATACATGTTGGAGCCGATGACGTTACCAATGGCGATATCATGTTCACCTTTAAGCGCGCTTACGATACTGGCGGCCAGCTCTGGCAGGCTGGTTCCCAAGGCCACGATGGTTAATCCTATAACCAGGTCGCTTACGCCGTAAGCGGTGGCAATATTGACAGAACCCCAGACCAGGATTCGGGAGCTGAAAAGCAGCAAGCCCAAGCCGAGGCTAAAGTTGAGCACTGCTTTTCCTGTACTCATGGCTTCCGGCATTTCTGCGAGAATCTCGGCCTTCATGGGATCACTCGCCAGGCTGCGCATACTGATGCGGACCATGGCGAACAGCATGGCGATTAAGCCTACTAGCAAGATCACGCCATCCATGATCCCCAGGACACCATCCTGCAGGAGTACCAGTGTGCCAAGGCAGACGGCCAGCAGGATGGGGTATTCCCGGCGCAAGGTCTCTGATTTCACCAAGAGAGGGGTAATCAGTGCGGTGCAGCCAAGGATCAGACCAATATTGGCGATGTTTGAACCGAGCGCATTCCCGATGGCCAGACCTGGGTTACCCTGCACAGCGGCCATGGTTGATACCAGTATCTCAGGTGCTGATGTGCCGAACCCTACTATCGTGAGTCCGATAATCATGGGGGGTAATCCCAGATTGTTGGCAAGCGCCGATGCGCCACTGACAAAACGGTCGGCACCCCAGACTAACAGGGCAAAACCAACGATGATCGCGAGAATATCAAACAGCATATAAAGAGGGCTTTAAAGGGTTAGTTGTTCAGTAAGATGTACAAGAGGTACGCGCAGGCATTGTTTCAGACCTTGTGAAAATTGTCCAAGTTTCTTGGGTAGTTAGTCTGGTGAGTTAACGGCAGCTTTTAGGTTGGCTACTCGGCGCGATTTCTTACGGCTCCGCATCGAACACAGCGATAGTGATTGACAAGTTTTCCCTGCTTGACATCAAAAATACGGTTTTTATCGATAGACCACTTGTGATGTCCATTTCGACAAAGAGTGTTCCCCTTGTGTCGAATGCTCGCCTTGGGCTTCTTAAAGGGGAGTATGGTAGCCATGTCAGTCGATGTAAAACTCCTGTTTCAGGCTGGCCTTACCCGTGCGTTGGCTCCCTTCGGGTGTTACCTCAAGCGTAAAGGTAAGCGTTTCGCCATCCACAATCGGGAAATCGCCGATATAGTAGATGGCGTCGCCCTCCCGTATCTCCTTGAGTGAGATGGCATGTCGCCTGCCTATCAAGTTGATAGCATAGGCTGAAACCCTGGCGGTAACCGGTTCGCCAGTTGTCCCAGAGACATTTTTGATGATACTGACATTCAACAATCCGCGATATTTACTGCGGGTGATTTTATAATTGCTGGCAACTTCAGGGGTCAGTAGTGCTGTTGGTATGGCGTTATGATGGATGGTAAAGCCATTAAACTGCGTACTGTTCTCCGCAGCGGCAGTCACCGTCACAAGGAGCAGTAATAGAAGAGACAGAAGGCGGGCAATCTGGTTGTACATAAAGAGACCTCTTTATCATGATGCGTCACTCGAATTCATGACACACTACACTAAAGAATAGCCTTTAAGCCGATCGGGTGTAAATTGTTTGCCCCTTCAGTTGGCGGCCTTTTGGGTAGAGACCAGCTTAGGCTTTGGACGTTGCAGGCTATCCAGAGGCGCGCTTGCATTCAATGTCGTGTGGATGTTGCGAAGAATGGTCAACTGCTTGGCGACGGCATTGTGCTGATTTTTCAGCTCATTGACCCGGGATTCCAGCGTGTCACGTGAACGGCTGATTTTTTGCAAATCTAACAGCCGTCTTTCCATCAGCTCTTTATGCTCTCGGATCTGAAATGTAAGTGGCTCTAAAGCCGTGCTGAGCCATGTATCCACTTCCTGTCTGGCTTGAAAAAAGATGTCTCGGGCGCGACTGACCATGGCAACAAAGAAGCGTTTAACCACGAAATGCTTCTCAGTCATGGCGGTTACCGGGCTCTTACGAAAAATCTCCGCTTCTTGATAGAGCATCTCCAGCTCTACTCGGTAGCGCATAATTGAGAACATCTTCGGGTGGGCTGCCGAGAAGCCGTGCTCATTCTGGAAGCGTCGATAGATACTTCGAATCAACTTTCTGGCCTGCTCACTCTGGTCTACAACAATCTGCATGTTGCTGCGCATGTCATCGAACAGTGAACGCATATTGGATTGCAGGCCCAGCGTGGTCCAGTTATCGGCCATTTTATTGTGTGCGGCGTTTATTGAGCGTTCCAGCTTCTTAAGGTCAAGCGCCTCTCTGAGCGTGGTGGCCTGATCCTTGAGGATTTTGCGGCTGGCCTGAAAGCTGTTGACATTACGCATATATTCCGCTTGTTCATTGCGGGTTTTTGCCATCATGTGTTCAATCATGTCCTGGCTTTTCCCGCTCAGCTGACGCAGCTCATCCAGTTGAGATTGAATGCCGTTCAGCTTGGTGACCACGATGCTGCGGGTGCTCTCAACCATCTGGCTGATTTCGGCGGTGATGGTATCCTTTATGATCTCCTGTCGTGAATCGAGAATGTCATTGGAGAGGTAATGCTCCAGGTCCATCAGTCGGCTCTGTTCCATCAGGTCGCTGTCGTGCTTGATCTTGGCCAGTAGTCCCTTATGGGCCGAGACAGGAAATATGGCGTTGCGACTGACGCCAAGAATCTGAGCGGTGTGATTGCATTGACGGTTGATGGCGCTATCAATGCTCTCTTGATCCTGCAGCTCATCCCACAGGGTATCGATCTTATTCAATACGACCATCAGGCCGCGTTGACGACTACGGTGAAAGCCCTTTATGTGGTTTTGCCACATCTCCAGATCGCTGCGAGTGACACCCGCATCCGCACCTAGTACAAACAGCACTGCCTGTGCAGAGGGTAGCATTTTCAGGGTTAATTCCGGCTCGCTGCCCAAGGCGTTCAAACCTGGGGTGTCGAGGATTGTCAGTCCCTGTTTCAGCAGTGGATGAGGGAAGCTGATCATCGCGTGCCGCCATTTCGGGATGTCAACAAAATCGGGTGGTTTGCTCTGGTTTGGATGTTGTTGCGGGTCATACATGCCCAAGCGCACGGCCTCGGCCAGGGTGACCTTGCGTGTCTTGATGACTTCTTGCAGGCAATCCTCAACTTGATCAACGGAATCCAGATCCAATGGGTAGGTGACCCAAAGTGCAGGTTTTTTCTTCAGCTCACGTATGCCGGTATCCTGCAGCTTGGTCTCGATTGGTAGTAACCTGACATAGGCTTGATCGGCTTTTTGATCATAGAACAGCTCGGTGGGACACATGGTGGTCCGGCCGGCGGTTGATGGGAGCAGACGACGGCCAAAATCTGAGAAGAAGATGGCATTGATCAGTTCAGTCTTTCCCCGTGAAAATTCCGCTACAAAGGCAATGGTGAGTCGATCACTGTAGAGCGAGGCGAGACATTCACGAATGCGCTTTTCACTCTCATCGGTGGCCAGGCGGTGTTTGCTCAACCAGCTAAAATAGAGCTTTACCGTGCGGATAATATCGGCCTTCCACTGCTCATAGGCCTTGAGCTGACTCTCCAGACGCGATTGTTCCACCGGGCTTCCTTCTGTTGTTTTACCGATCTTACTACAGGGTTCTCTCAATATTCGAGAAAGTATAGGTAGTATATTGGCTACTACATTGAATTATTGAGAAAAATATTCACTTTTTTGTGGGTTTTGTGAGTGGGATCGGATATTTCGCAGGCTGTGTGATACGAAAGCCCTTGTTTTTGCTGGTTTCTCCGATGATAAGGGTCACTTGGGTCCGATTTACACCAAACGCCTTGGCAAGCAGACGAACCAAGTGTTTATTGGCCTTTCCCTCAACAGGGGGAGCGGTGATTCGGATCTTGTACTGTTCGCCGTAGGGTCCGACAAATTCATCCTTATTCGCGTTTGGTTGGATCCTGAGGTTGAGAAATAGACTCGTTCCCTCCCAGCGAAACCAGTGATCATTCACGGGTTAGAGAAGTAGATTGGTGACAAGTGCCTGCAATGGGGGGAGCAGGAGCATCTTGAGTAATTGCAGACCCACAAGCACCAGCATGGGGGAGAGGTCAAGTCCGCTGATTGGTGGTATAAGCCGTTGCGCTGGACCCAAGATCGGCTGGGTGATGCTATGCAAGAGCGCTGTAGCTGGATTGTAGTGCCCTGGATTGACCCAACTGAGAATGACTTGTATCAGGATGGCAAACAGAAAAAAGTTAATCGCCAGCTCCAGCAGGTCAGGGACGGCCAGAGCCAAGGCTGCCAATGGGTGAGCGCCTTGTCCAGATACTAGCATGATCAGAGTCAACTCGATCGACTTGAGCAAAAGCATCAGCACAATCGAGGCCATATCGATGCCTGCAACACTGGGTATAAGGCGTCTTAGGGGGCGCAGTGCCGGGGTTGTTACTTTTACTGCGAACTGGGAAATAGGGTTGTAGAAGTCCGCATGCACCAACTGCAGGATAAAACGCAGCATAACCACCATGATATAGAGGTCGAAAACGACCTGAATCAAAAAAGCCAGCGGATCGGTAAGATAGTTGCTTCCCATTAGTGATTACCCAGCATTTCAGACAACTCTTCTGAGCGTTTCTTTGCCCCTTCAAGAGCTTGGGCAAATAACGCTTTCAGATCACCCTGCTCCAGTATTTCCAGTGCACGTTCTGTTGTGCCGCCCGGAGAGGTGACCTTTTGTCTTAACGTGGCGGGTCCATCACTGCTCTCAATGGCCATGCGTGCGGCCCCGAGAGCGGTCTGAATGGTCAATAATCGCGCAGTATCCGCGGCTAATCCGTGGCTAATCGCGGCGGCTTCCATGGCTTCCATGACCAGAAAAAAATAGGCGGGTCCACTGCCTGAGAGTGCCGTGGCGATATCCATCAGCTCTTCATCATCTACCCAGCGGGTCAGCCCAACGGCTCGGAGAATAGATTCAGCCAAGTCTCGCTGCTGGTCAGAAACCCCTTTACCGGCATGTAATACGGTTGCACCCGCCTGCAGCATAGCCGGTGTGTTGGGCATGCTGCGGACCAGAGCGACTTCGCCTCCCAGCCAATGCTGCAGATCAGTCTCGCGAATGCCGGCGGCAATAGAGACGATCAGTGGCTGTTTTTCCTGTATTACGGTCGCCAAATCGAGACAAATCGCCTCGAGTACCTGTGGTTTCACCGCCAGAACAATGACGTCAGCCTGTTTAACGGCAGCCGAGTTATCTTCTGCCGATTGAATGCCAAAGCGGGCTGAGAGGTCGGCCAGTTTCTCACTGTCAGGATCACTGGCGATGATCAGTTTGGGGTTGTATCCATCCGCAACCAATCCTCCGATCAGGCTGGTTGCCATGTTTCCGCTGCCGATAAAGGCGATAATCTTGCTGTTCATAGTCTAAATTTAAGATTGCTCAATTTGAAATGCCGGTATGGCTATGTGCCTATCCTATCGTATTCGTTTGCGCTGATATATCCCTCAGATGCTCATTCAGGTGGGATAGTTTCTCGGGCCAAAAATGGCTGTACCAATCCGCACAATGGTCGCTTCCTCGGCAATGGCTGCCTCGAGATCATCACTCATCCCCATTGAGAGTGTTTTCAGCGGCTGTTCAGATGTGGCGAGTTGGTCTCTTAACAGACGTAAAGCTCGAAACGGCTGACGCTGGGCATTCAGCTCTTCTGCCGGGGCGGGTAGTGTCATGAAGCCTTGCAGGGCGAGTCTGGGATAGTTTGCCATGTCTCCAACGATTGCCTCCATCTCTGTAGGAGCAAAGCCGGCCTTGCTCTCTTCATTGTCGATTTTTACCTGTAAGCAGATGTTGAGAGGGGGGGAATCATCGGGGCGTTGGTCATTCAGTCGTCTGAGCTGCTTGCTGTTGTCGATACTGTGAACCCAATCGAAGTTTTCAGCTATGGATCGCGTCTTGTTTCCCTGTATCCTCCCTATAAAGTGCCACTCGATACCCAGACCCTGAAGTTCGACTATCTTGATCAGTGCTTCCTGGATATAGCTTTCACCAAAGCAGCGTTGCCCGGCTGAGAGGGCTTGTCGGATTTCCTCACTGGTTCGCGTCTTGCTGACAGCCAGGAGTTTTACAGAACCGGCTGTACGATGATGGCGCTGCATGGCCTGCTGAATCTGGATGTTGACGTTTTCAAGTCGCTTCTTGATTAGGGGCATGATCTTGGTCGGCCTGTGTGTCTATAATAAGAGAATAGTGAATGGTTATGGCTGTTCTGCTATTAAAACAAAAAACATCAGTTTCCCCAATTGCGGTCGCTATCCGTTCAGGGAGATACGCGGGGTTGCCTACAGTTTGCAAGGGGTACTGACGTGTTGGACATTAATAACACAATAACGGGAGATGGGGTGTATGGATATTGCTGAGCTTCTTGCCTTTAGCGTCAAGCATGAGGCCTCAGACTTGCACATTTCGGCGGGGTTGCCGCCAATGATCCGGGTAGATGGTGATATTCGCAGGATCAATGTGCCAGCGCTGGATCACAAGGTCGTACATGCTTTAGTGTATGACATCATGAATGACAAGCAGCGGAAAGATTATGAGGAGTTCCTGGAGACAGACTTCTCGTTTGAGATTCCCGGGCTTGCAAGGTTTCGTGTCAATGCATTCAATCAGGATCGGGGTGCCTCCGCGGTGTTCCGTACCATTCCGGCCAAGGTGCTGACCCTGGAGGATCTGGGTTGTCCTGAGACCTTTAAGGATATTGTGAATGTCCCCCGAGGTTTGGTGTTGGTAACCGGCCCTACGGGTTCAGGTAAATCCACCACGCTGGCGGCGATGATGGATTATAAGAATGATACTGAATATGGCCATATTCTCACTATTGAGGACCCGATCGAATTTGTTCACACCAGTAAGAAGTGTCTGATCAATCAGCGTGAGGTGCATCGGGATACTCTGGGCTTCTCTGAAGCGTTACGCTCGGCACTGCGTGAAGATCCAGATATCATTCTAGTGGGTGAGTTACGTGACCTGGAGACCATACGACTGGCGCTGACGGCTGCGGAGACGGGGCATCTGGTGTTTGGGACCTTGCATACCAGCTCGGCAGCGAAGACCATCGACCGTATTATTGATGTGTTTCCAGCGGGTGAGAAATCCATGGTTCGCTCCATGCTCTCTGAGTCTCTTCGGTCTGTAATTGCACAAACCTTGATGAAGAAGGTTGGTGGTGGTCGAACAGCCGCTTGGGAGATCATGGTGGGTACCCCGGCGATTCGAAATCTGATTCGTGAGGACAAGGTGGCGCAGATGTACTCTGCCATTCAGACGGGTCAGGCTACGGGCATGCAGACCCTGGACCAGCATCTCCAGGAATTGGTTAAAAAGGGAATGGTCAGCCGGCTGGATGCACGCATGAAGGCGGCTAATAAAGAGATATTCTCTTGATTCAGATGTAGCTAATGGAACCGAAAAACGTTCGGTAGCGAGGGAAATGTGGACTTTAATGCACTGTTGAATCTGATGGCCCAGAAAAAGGCCTCTGACCTGTTTATAACAGCGGGGATGCCGCCTTGTATCAAGGTCAATGGCCGGATCATGCCGGTTGCAAAGAGTAAATTCAATGATGAGCAGGCGCGGGAGCTGGTCATTGGTCTGATGTCACCTGCTCAGCGGGAAGAGTTTACCCAGACCAATGAATGCAATTTTGCCGTGAGCTCCAAAGGTGCTGGGCGTTTCCGTGTCAGTGCCTTTGTGCAGCGTGATTCGGTTGGCATGGTGTTACGGCGGATTGAGACGCGTATTCCGGAAATACGGGATCTGTTGTTACCACCGATTCTGAAAGAGTTGGCGCTTGCAAAACGGGGCATGGTGATCTTTGCTGGTGCCACAGGCACTGGCAAATCTACCTCATTGGCATCCCTTGTTGGTTATCGTAATCGTAACAGTTCGGGTCACATTATCACCATAGAAGATCCGATAGAGTTTATTCATAATCATGATGGCTGCATCATTACCCAGCGCGAGGTTGGTATTGATACTGAGTCCTATCAGGTCGCATTAAAGAACACCCTCCGGCAGGCACCCGATGTGATTCTCATTGGTGAGATCAGGACCCGTGAAACAATGGATCATGCCATTGCGTTTGCCGAGACAGGGCATCTGGTGTTATCCACATTACATGCCAATAATGCCAATCAGGCGCTGGATCGTATAATCAACTTCTTCCCGGAAGATCGACGTGATCAGGTATTCATGGACCTCTCGCTCAATCTTCGCGCTATTGTGGCCCAGCAGCTGGTCAGGCGGCCGGATGGAAAGAGCCGGCGGCCAGTGGTTGAGACGCTCATTAACACCCCGCTGGCGGCAGATTTGATCCGTAAAGGCGAGGTGCATAAGCTGAAGGAGCTGATGAAACGCTCAACAGAACAGGGCATGATGACCTTCGATCAAGCACTTTATAAGCTCTACACCGAGGGTGAAATCACTTATGAGGATGCCATCCTGCATGCAGACTCAGCCAATGAAGTTCGCTTAATGATCAAGCTGGGGGGTACGGATGCCGAACGCTATGCGGCACGCATGAATACTGTTACCTTGCTGGATCAGGAAGAGATGTAGCTTGATGCATCCCATCTGCAGTGACAGATGGGATACACAGGTTTAGATTGGAAAAACCGCGCGTGAATCGAATACGGGGCCATCCACGCATACCCGTTTCATCGCAGGTCCTGCCTCCGTTGCAACTTCTACAACACACCCGGCACATCCCCCGACGCCACAGGCCATGAACTCTTCGAGTGATACCTGGCAGGGTAGATCAAACTCGGCTGCCAGTTTGGCGACACTCTCCAGCATGGGATGGGGGCCACAGGAGAAGATTTCCACTTCGCTGCGCTGTTCGGCAGAGAGATTATTCAGCCAGTGTCGGGCCAGGTCGGTCACATAGCCTTCAAAGCAGCCCGGAAATCCCTGCAGGCTGGCCAGTCGACTGGGGATTTGCCACTCATCAAGTAACGGCATACTGGCAATGACATCCTGGGGCATTTCTGGTGTGAGAATGCTGGAGGGGTGCGGTTTAAAGGGGAAGGGAACTTCAGACCCCAGAATCACCATCGGGTGGTACTTTGTCGCGCCCGCTAGGCTCTGGGCAATAAATATCATGGGTGGCATTCCGACCCCGCCACCGATCAACAGGGGTCTGGAGCGTTCAGGGTGGAGAATAAAAGGTAACCCGATAGGGCCCATGATGCTCAGATGCTCACCTTTTTTTCTTTGTGCCAGCAAACGGGTGCCTTTACCCACTGCCTTGTAAAGAAACTCAACCCACCCCTCTTTAGCAGAGGTGCGCATGATGGATATGGGCCGACGTAAAGGCTTTGAACGATCACACTGTATATGGGCGAAACTGCCGGGTAGGGCTTTTTTGGCACACAGAGGGGCATGGACGCGGAGTATAAACTGCTCTCCCTCATAGGCTTTGTGAGAGAGGATCTCGGCCTCTTCTACGAAAATGGTGTCACGATGGGGTTTTGTCGTCATATCTCGTATTACGCTACGGTTGAAGTGTCAGAGTTAAAGACAATACGGCCTTCAAACAGGGTGTGTGTCACTTTTCCCTGGAACTCCCAGCCAATAAAGGGGGTATTGCGTCCTGCACCCGGGATTTCGCCTTTTTTCAGTACCCAGTGCTCCTCCGGGTCAAATATGCAAATATCGGCACTACTTCCTGCATGCAATCGACCGTAGGGGAGATCCAGGATGTCGGCTGGACCGCAGGTGATTCGTGCTATTGCATCTGATAATGGAAGCACCCCTTCATCCACTAGCTTAAGGGTCAGTGGCAAGAGTGTCTGCAGGCCTGACATTCCAGTCACTGTAGATGGAAAGGGAGCCTCTTTGGCATCCTCTTTAAGTGGTTGATGGTCCGAGCAGATGGCGCCAATAACCCCTTTAGCCAAAGCGATGCGAAGTGCCTCTCTGTCGGCCAGACTGCGTAGTGGAGGATTGAGATGACAGTTGCTGTCGAAATCCTCAATATCCATCTCTGTAAGGTGCAGTTGATGAGCGGCGACATTGGCAGATACGGGTAGTCTTTGGTGCTGTGCCTGCTCGATCATGCGTGTGGCAGTGCCGCTAGAGAGTAAATGGAAATGGATGCGGCAGCCGGTGTGTTCCGCGAGGGCCAAATCACGGGCTACGGCAACCGATTCAGCGGCTTCAGGTATGCCCGGTAGGCCCAGCCGGGCACTGACGGGGCCCTCATGGGCGTAACCGTTGTTTCGGAGGTGGCGGTCTTCCGGGCGCAGGATGGCTGTGATACCGAAGGTGGCGGCATACTCCAGTGCTCGGCGCTCGACAAGTGTATTGGCCAGTGGAGCGTAGCCGTTGCTCATGGCAACACAGCCGGCTCGTTTAAGTGCGACCATCTCGCTCAGGTGCTCGCCTGCCAGCTTCTGTGTCATAGCACCGATTGGGAGGAGGCGTGCTTTGGCTGCCCGCTTGGCGCGACGCAGAATCAAGGTTACTACGGCGGGTGTATCAATCACCGGGTCAGTATCTGGTGGGCAACAGAGGGTGGTAATACCGGCCTTGGCGGCCGCGCTGGTTTCGCTGCTGATGGTGGCGATATGTTCATCGCCGGGCTCGCGTAGACGTACGCTAAGATCCACCAGCCCCGGGCAGACGATCTTTCCGCCAGCATCTATTGTATGTTGAGGGGTGAAGCTGTCGGGCCGATCACCCACTGAGAGGATCTTGCCGTTATGGATGAACAGGTCGGTGATTTGATCAATGCCATTGGCGGGATCAATCAGTCGACCGCCGAGTATTTGAATAGTGGTACTTGCACTCATCGTCCGGCAGCTCCCTGGGCCTGGGTTCCCATGGTCATCGACATCACCGCCATTCTGACAGCGATGCCAAAACTGACTTGTTGCAGGATCACTGAGCGGGGACCATCAGCGACTTGTGAGTCCATTTCTACGCCCCGATTGATTGGGCCAGGATGCATGACAATGACGTCTGGCTTGGCGGCCCTCAAACGTTTTTCTGTTAGGCCATATAACTGAAAATATTCATGCTCACTGGGGAGTAGTGCACCTGTCATACGCTCCTTTTGAAGACGTAGCATGATGATGACGTCAACATCTTTGATACCCTCCTCCAGATCATGGAAGACATGAACACCCATTGTGCGTGGATCAGAGGGGAGTAAGGTGCGTGGAGCAATGACCCGAACCTCTGACGTGCCGAGGGTGTTCAGTGCAAGAATCTGGGAGCGGGCAACCCGAGAGTGCAGGATGTCACCGACAATGGCCACCCGAAGTCCGGTAAATTCACCTTTGTGGCGGCGTATGGTGAACATGTCGAGCATGGCTTGTGTGGGATGGGCATGCTGTCCGTCGCCGGCATTGATGACGCTGATGTGGGGCGCGCTGTGTGTGGCAAAAAAGTGCGCTGCGCCACTGTCTGAATGGCGAATAACAAACATGTCAACATGCATCGCTTCAAGATTACGCAGTGTATCAAGCAGGGTCTCACCTTTGGTGGTGGATGAGGTGCTGACATTCAGATTGAGCACGTCTGCGGAGAGCCGCTTGGCGGCTACTTCAAACGTGGTACGGGTGCGCGTGCTGTTCTCAAAAAACAGGTTACAGATTGTTTTTCCACGGAGGAGAGGGACTTTTTTTACTACCCTTTCTGAAACGCCAGTGAAGGATTCGGCGGTGTCCAGAATTTCATTCAGCATCTCTCGCTTCAGGCCATCTATAGTGAGGAAATGCTTGAGTCTGCCGTTATTGTCGAGTTGGATGTTGGGCTTGCTCACGATGTTCCCCTGGTCTCCTGTTTTGAAGTGCCAATAATCAGATTGAGTGGATCAGGGCCCGTCAGTGTTATTTGTTGTTCGTTGGTGAGTGGCGGACGCACTCCGACTACACTGGGCTGTATAGGTAGTTCACGGCCACTGCGTTCAACCAATGTCGCCAGTATTATGGATGCGGGACGGCCATAATCAAATATCTCATTCATCGCGGCGCGGATGGTTCGGCCAGTTTGCAGTACATCATCAACCAGAATAATGTGGCGATCTTCAACTTCAAAGGGTATCTGAGAGGGCTTGACCTTGGGGTTCATGCCGATCCGGGTGAAGTCATCCCGATAAAATGAGATGTCCAGGGTGCCGAGGGGTTGCTCGATATGGAGCAGTTTGTGTAGGCGTTCAGCCAGCCATACGCCACCGGTATGTATGCCGATCATGACCGGGTCTGTGGTTTGCTGTACCTCAAGGCGTGTCTTGATGGCTTGTACCATCTCAGTGATGAGACCATCAATTGCCTCAGACTGCATGTAGGGTTTATTCTCTTTCACTTAACCAGGTTTCCAGGATTAGTTTAGCTGCCATAGCATCAAGTTCTTCAAAGTTCTTGGGCGCCCGCCCCAGCTCCTGCCGTGCTATCTGGGAGGTGAGTCGTTCGTCACTCATATGAACGGGTAATCGATAGCGCCCTTCCAGCTGTCTGGCAAAGCGGCGTGCCAGTGGAGCAACCTCGGTCTCTTTGTCATCCATGTCAAACGGTAAGCCAACCACCAAGGCTTCAGGCTGCCAGTTATCAATTAGCTGACTGATCTTTGTCCAGTCCGGCTTCTGTTGCAAAGCGCGAAGTGTGACAAGCGGTGTGGCGGTGCCGGTCAGCGTCTGACCTACAGCGATACCAATTTTTTTCGTGCCGTAGTCAAAACCCAGTAGTGTACCCATTTTATCTGTTTATTGCCTTTTAGGCATGGCCAGCTTCGCCAGATAGCAGGTTGAGATCAATCCCGAGGGCTTTGGCCGCGGCTTCCCAGCGAGCCTCGGCTGGCAGATCAAACAGTACGTTCTCCGGGGCGGGGCCATTCAGCCAGGCATTGGCGCTGATCTCCTGTTCCAGTTGGCTCTCACCCCACCCGGCATAGCCAAGTGCGATCAGACTCTTCTCCGGCCCTTTGCCGTGGGCGATTGCCTCAAGTATATCTCTGGAAGTGGTAATGCTGATATCGGGTGTGATTTTCAGCGTGGAATCCCAGTTACCATCCTGCGTGTGCAAAACAAAGCCTCTGTCGGTTTGAACGGGGCCACCGATATAGATGATTTGTTCTGCACTCGGCAAATCGCTTTTGCTGATATCCAGTTGGTCCAGTATGTCGTTGAGACGTAAGCCGGAGGGGCGATTGATCACAATACCCATAGCGCCCTCTTCTCCATGCTGACAGAGGTAGGTCACGGTGTGGTGGAAGTTTGCATCTTCCAGTCCAGGCATGGCAATCAGAAACTGATTTGTCAGGTATCCACTGCTGTTCATAGTTATATAGTATCGGTTGCGAGGGATATGTCCGCAACCATTAGCAGTGGCTATTTTGAAAAAAGTTGGTCGTTATTTCTGAACTGCCAGGTTCGAATGATATCAATAATGTCGGTCTCTTTTCGAATTTCACCGGGGAACGGGGCAAACGGTGAAGAGAGCTTGACGATTCGGACTGCCGCATCATCCAGAAGCTTATGGCCGGAGGATTTTCTGATATTGATGGCTTTTACGCTGCCATCCGGCCGAAGGGACACATGCATCACCAGGTTGCCATAAAGTTTTCGCCTTTTGGCCTCATCTGGATAGTTTAGATTACCCACCCGCTCTACCTTTCGTCTCCAGGCATCCAGATAGTTGGCATACTTGTACTCCTGGGTTCTTGCGGAAAGGGTTTTTCTGCGAGGCCGCTTGGCGTAGGCATGGGTCTTACGATCAAGTTCTGCTGTAAGCCGGGCAATTTCTTGTGATGAGCTGGCTAGTAACTGAGCCGCAGTGACCGTTTTTTTCGGGCGCTCGGGTTGCTTCTCAGGGACTGTCTCGACCTTTTTTGTGTCTGGACGCTGTTTCGTCAAGACTTTTTTAGGTTGTTTCGCCACGGGTTTTGGGGCTGGTGGCGGAGTAGGGACAGTAGCTTGTATAGATTCCTGTTTTCGCGGAGGCGTTGGTGGCGCTGCCACGGTTTTTGGTCGTACCTTCTCTTCCTGGTTGCCGCCACCTTCCTGGCTGGATTGTGCAAGGAAGTCGGCTTTCTCAACGGGTTTTGGCTTTTCCTGTTTCTTCGGGTTCTGTACGACCATGATCTCCAACGTACGGTCTGTCGGTGGGCTTTTTTGTGGTGTCTCCAGGACAAAAGTGATCCCCAGAATGGCCACGGCATGCAGCGTAATGGCAATAAAAAGCGTCAGACCCATTCGGTCGATGGAGGTGGTAATGCCAGATCTCTTCATTCTTGCTGGACCGGATTCCGTTTTTTCTCAAGGGTCAGTGGTGGGCTCAGTGTAATGCGATAATTGTTATCTGTCAGTTCGACGCGTTTCTGCATGGCCGGGTTCATATGAATAGTGTTTTCGCTGTCAACCAGCAGTACGTAACCCAATTCCATACGTTTTGCAATTTCAAACCACCGGGATGGTCCGGCGATAAATAGTGCTGTAGCAGCAGCGTCAGCGACGGTGGCATCCTGGTGAATTACCGTTACGGATTTTGTGCCGGTGGATGGGTGCCCGGTTCTTGGGTCAATAATGTGATGATAACGTTTACCTTCCCAGGTGAAATTACGTTCATAATCACCTGAAGTGAAAATGCTCTCACTTCCACTGGTCTGTATGACCCCAAGTACGCCTTCTCCGCTCGGGTGGCGAATAGCAATACGCCAAGGTTGTCCGTTTCGGGATCCGATAGCCCGCAAATCCCCGCCGGCATTCAGAATGGCATTTTTAACCCCCATCTCTTTAAGGTGTTCCATTGCCAGGTCAATGCCGTATCCCTTTCCAAAGGCGCCAAAATCCAGTTTTACAGCGGTATTTGTGCTGTGTATTTGTATTCCTTCAATCTGCAGATCGTCCATGCTGGGTGCTCGACTTACGAGCGCTTTAATCTGTTCCTGTGAAGGGGGGCGGTTTCCCGTTGGGTCATTACGATGAAATCCCCAGGCATCAATCAGCTGGCCTATGGCGGGATTGAAAAGCCCGTCGCTCTGTTCGGATAAACGCTTACCGCGCAGTATCAGTGGCAGTACCGATGGTGGCGTTGAGAAGGTAGATCCAGTCTGAATGAGTCGGTTGACTCTCCCCAGTGGGCCTGGATCCCACGCATGCCATGAATGGTGCATCCGCTTAAAGTCTTCTTCGATAACATCTGTGGCAGACTGGGCGTCTTGTTGTTCAACACCAGCAATAGTGATGTCAACAAGCGTGCCAAAGGCGAGAAACTTGCCTTTGTATAAAGGAGGTGTTGTATCACAGCCTATCAGCAGCAAGACGACGAGTAATAGCCAGACAATGGCTTTAGCTCTCTTCATGATGTCAGTTTCTCTTCAATACAATCCATTAGCTGGGCGCTGATATTGAGTCCAAACTGGCTATCGAGTTCCCTGATGCAGGTGGGGCTGGTGATGTTGATCTCAGTGAGATAGTCACCTATCACATCAAGCCCGGCAAACAGAATGCCGCGCTGTCTAAGGCTGGGACCTACTTGAAGTGCGATCCAGCGATCTTGCTCTGATAACGGCAACCCCTGTCCGGTGCCACCGGCGGCAAGATTGCCTCGTGTCTCTCCGGGCTTGGGTATGCGTGCCAGGCTGTAAGGAACGGGTTCACCATTAATCATCAAAATGCGCTTATCGCCCTGGCTGATTTCGGGTACAAATCGTTGGACCATGGCATAGCGGCGGCCGTGATTGGTTAAGGTTTCAATGATTACGTTGGTATTGGGGTCACCTTGGCGAGAACGGAAAATGGAACTTCCACCCATGCCATCTAGCGGTTTCAGGATGACATCTTTCTGCTGTTCAATGAAAGTGAGAATACGTGACTTATTGCTGGTGACAAGCGTAGGGGTGCAGCACTGCGGAAACCAGGCTGTATAGAGTTTTTCATTGCAGTCGCGAAGACTTGAGGGTCGGTTGACAATGAGGACACCCCGCTCTTCTGCTTTTTCCAGCATATAGGTCGTGTAGATGTAATCCATATCAAAGGGCGGATCTTTTCGCATCAGAATGACATCCATCTCATCCAGTGGAACGGTCTCCTCCGTCGTGAAATGAAACCATTGCTGTGGGTTTTCCTCTACCTGTAAGCCCTGTACTCTTGCATAAGTACGATCATTCTCAAGAAACAGATCATTCTGCTCCATGTAGAGGATGTTCCAGCCTCGCTGCTGAGCTTCCAGAAGCATGGCAAAGGTGCTGTCTTTCTTGATATTAATGGAGCCTATCGGATCCATCACAACGCCGAGGGTGATAGTCATTGTTCAATATTACCTGAGGTATGCTCATTTGTCGGTGGCTTTGGCAACTTTAAGAGGCCAAGGTTGCAGTACTGGGTATCTGTTGCTATTTTCTCTTAGGTTGTGGCTCTAATAAAGTGTTACAACTAGAAAAAGTAGATTCACGCAGGGACCTGATTATTATAAAAACTCAACGGAAGAGAGGCAGTATACGGTCTAAACCGATTCTGGGTGTGGACGTGTGGATCTCAATCCTATGCACGTTGGGAGGTGGTATTCGTTATGGTATTTCAAGCATATCGAGGTAAATCGGCTCGAAAATATCCGAACCGAGCTGTTTTAATGCTCTGTTTTTCTGTTTTTGTGATCCCGTTCTCATTGGGTGCTGCTGAAGATGATGATTATCTGAGTGCGCTGAATCAGGAGGCGAAGAAAGTAGAGGGTAAGGGTGATGTTTCCGATGCATCAAATTCTGTAGTCACTACAGGTAATACAGCTGTCAGTCGTGAAGCATTTGAGGCTGAGTTAAAAGAGAAATATGCCGGGAGTGCGGTGTTTTATAGCAAGCTGCCGCCCGGTAGTCAGGAGGAGATATTTCTTGAATATCAAGATGGCGCGACTATCGTTGAGTTGCGTAAAAAAATCATGGATCGTTTTCTTCACAGATAATAATGATAAAAAAAATTCAGGTTAATCCTTCACTGGACGATATATAGCAAAATAACAGTGAATCTTCTCGATAGGCTGCACTAGATAGCCAGATCCTCAGGGGGTAAAAATGAGCATGTTAAAGGCCATATTGGCTGTTTCAGTCATGATGTCTGTTTTTGCAGGACCAGTGATTGCTGAAGAAGAAGTGGTAGTGGGCTCTCAGGGCGGAGTGATTCCGCTTTATGAAGGGAAGCCTTACCTGCATGTTATTCACAAAGGTCGATCGGTAAAGGTGCAACGCGTTCAGGATACCGATTTTGAACTGCACGGCTATTTTGCCAAAACCAGTCGCCAGTGTCCGCCATTTTGCCTGGGACCCATGGAGATACACCCATTGGTTGAAACAATAGGCGAAATAGAGATTTTTCATTTTATGGAAAATCAATTACGCGATGGCACCGGCATGATAATTGATGCAAGAACGCCCGAGTGGCATGCCAAGGGAACGATCCCAGGGTCTGTGAATATACCCTTCACGACCTTGAGTAAGAGTATTGATGACCTGGAGATGATAGAGGCCCTGGAGTTATTTGGGGCGAAGCCCCGGGAGGAGGTTGGTGCCATGACCAAAACGCTGGAAGAGTGGGGCGTTTTGAAGGCAGAGAACATGACTGATACTTGGGATTTTTCACAATGTAAGGAATTAGTCCTCTGGTGTAACGGGCCGGCATGTGGTCAGTCGCCCCGAGCGATTAAAGGCTTGCTTGACGTGGGTTATCCGCCGGAAAAACTTCATTATTACCGGGGTGGTATGCAGGTGTGGCAGCTATATGGACTTTCAACTATCAATTAATCAGGTCGGCTGTCGCTATAGTGAATGATGCATTTTTAAAACGTTAACAGTTTGGAATAACAAGATATGTCATTGGCAAGGAGTCACGTTAGCCCGATTGTAAGGGACTGTTTGGATCAGAGGATGCTGGGAATGAATGAAGAGATCGATATCTCCGGTAAAAAGGTGATGGTCATTGATGATAGTAAAACTATCCGCAGAACGGCAGAGAGTTTACTGAAAAAGGCGGGCTGTGAAGTGTTTACAGCGAATGACGGTTTCGAGGCGCTCTCAGTTATTGCGGACAGTAATCCGGATATCATATTTGTCGATATCATGATGCCTCGCCTGGATGGTTATCAAACCTGCGCCCTCATAAAACACAATAGCGAGTTTAAAAAAACGCCGGTAATTATGCTTTCATCGAAAGATGGTCTGTTTGATCGTGCAAGAGGGCGAATAGTTGGTTCCGAGGAGTATCTAACCAAACCGTTCACTAAAGACGAACTACTTGGTGCGATTAAAAAACATGTTAATAACGCCGCTTGAGGTTAATAGCGGCTAACAATACTTTGTCAGAGTCAATAGAGAAAAGATTATGAGAAGTTTCTTTAAGAAAGGTAGTGCTGGTAAATCAGAAGAAGGGGCAGCAGTCGATGCAACCATACTGATCGTCGATGACTCTCCGACTGAGACGCATATTCTCAAAGGAATTGTTGAAAGCGGTGGTTATAAGGTGATCACCGCTGTGGATGGTGAATCTGGTGTTGCTGTTGCGAAGGAGTCCAAACCGGATCTCGTCCTGATGGATGTGGTAATGCCCGGACTCAATGGTTTTCAAGCGACACGGCAACTGAGTAAGGCGCCTGAAACACAGGATATACCTGTCATTGTTGTAACAACCAAAGACCAGGAGACAGATCGTGCCTGGGGATTACGTCAAGGGGCCAAGGAGTATGTGGTCAAGCCGGTTGCTGCAGAGGAGCTGCTTGGCAAGATCAGGACTGTTCTTGCGGGTTGATTGCTAATCATGACGGAAACGACATCGGCTGATCTGCTGTATCTATTACAGAGTATTGAAAATAGAAGCCATCAATACGCAGTAGGTCTTCCCAAGCAAAAAATAGAGCAATACTGGGAAGGTGTCCTTTTCAGTATTTCTGGCATGGGGGTGATAGCGCCACTGGAAGAGGTCAAAGAGATCCTGAATTATCCGGATGGTGTTACCCGTGTACCTGGCACACAGTCTTGGCTTTTAGGAATGGCTAATATCAGGGGTAATCTTCTGCCTCTTATCGATCTTCAGCAGTTCCTGGGTGGTACGCCGGTCGTTATTGGGCGGCGTAGCCGTGTTTTAGTCATTAATCACCAGGGTCTTTATTCCGGATTACTGGTGGGTGATGTACAGGGTATGAGGCACTTCCTTGAAGAACAACGTACTGCCGTTCCAGAGTTACCCGAATCAATCAGGCAGTTTGTTCAAGGTGCTTATGAGTTTGAAGGGGCCACCAGGCCTGTTTTTAGTATGAACATGCTCTCAGAAAACACTGAGTTCAGAGTTGCGTCGTTATAGATTATTGTCGGACGGATTTTTTAAAACTGACCCCGTCTTTTCTGAAATGGAAGTTTTTATAATAACAAGCCTCTTGCGGGAGAGAGACTAGATGAATACCAGAGCTACCAAACGTACAGGTGGTGGAGCTGCCTCAAACAAGCTTGTAGTTATTTTATCAATCGGATTGCTCCTTACACTACTGGCCACATTGCTGGCATTTGCCAATGTGGCAAAATGGGCGGCGAACGATGAGGCTTACATCGTTCGCTCAGCGGAACAGCGCGTTGTCTCTCAGGAAATTGCAAAAAGTGCCCTCTCAGCAGCAGCGGGTAATCAGGCTGCGTTTCCTCAACTGCGAGACTCGAGAGATAAGTTTGAAGGGCTGATGGCCGAACTCAAACTGGGTGATCCCGCAGTTAACTTGCCTGCATCGCCCGAGCCGGTGCGGGGGCAACTGCGCGAAGTTGAAAATACTTGGCTAGAGTTGCGACAGAATGCGGATGACATTCTAACAAATATGGATGCCATTCTTTCTGTCCAGGAGTTTATTAGTGTTATTACCGAGTTTATGCCGCAGCTGCAGGAGTTGTCTGAACAGGTAGTGAGTGATCTGGTCGCAAACAAGGCTGATCCCGCTCAGATATCCATCGCTTCCCAACAGTTAATGCTTTCAGAGCGTATCGATAAAAACGTGAACAAAGTACTCGCTGGTGGTCAGGCTACAGCCGCAGCTATTGATCAGTTCAGTCGAGACTCTGATCGCTTGGGACGTGTTCTTGATGGCATGCTGGAAGGCAGTCAATCTCTGGGAATAGAAAAAATCACTAACCCTGACGCGGTACAAAAACTGCGTGAGGCAGCCATGTTGTTCAGCTCCATCAATGATCATGCGGAAGAGATTATTGAAACGGTACCTGCCGTTTTACCCGCGCTGGAAGCAGCCGGGCAAGTTACGACAGTATCTGACAAAGTGAATGATGCCGCTGAGAAGTTGGTGGCGGCATACGGTGATAATCCCGGCCTGGTCAGTGTCATGGGGGTTAAGGCTGGTCCGGTTTTAATCGCAATACTTGGTGGCTTGGCGATTGCCCTGCTTGTCACGCTTGGTTATGTCCTGCTGCTGACGGCACGGCGACGTGAGATTGAGAGTAGTCAGCTGAATGAGAGAAACCAGCAGGCTATTCTCCGTCTGCTTGATGAGATGGGTGACTTGGCTGATGGTGACTTGACGGTAACCGCAACGGTAACAGAGGACGTTACGGGTGCGATCGCAGACTCTATTAACTACGCTATTGAAGCATTGCGCAGCCTGGTAACTACCATTAACGAGATTTCAGAGCAGGTATCCTCTTCTGCTCAGGAGAGTCGTGCAACAGCAATGCATCTGGCGGAAGCGAGTGAGCATCAGGCGGATCAGATTTCGTCTGCTACCTCATCTATTAGCGGCATGGCATCGACGATTAGTCAGATGTCTACGGATGCTAATGATTCGGCATCAGTTGCCCAGCACTCGGTTGAAATTGCAACCAAGGGTAATGAAACAGTACGTCGAACAATTAATGGCATGGACACGATCCGTGAGCAGATCCAGGAGACATCTAAACGTATCAAGCGACTGGGTGAAAGCTCGCAGGAGATTGGTGATATCGTTGAGCTGATTGATGATATTGCTGACCAGACAAATATTCTTGCATTGAATGCGGCCATGCAGGCGGCTATGGCTGGAGAAGCGGGTCGCGGTTTTGCGGTTGTTGCGGATGAGGTGCAGCGACTAGCTGAACGCTCTGGTAATGCTACGAAACAGATTGAAGCGCTGGTTAAAACTATTCAGGCGGATACTAACGAGGCGGTTTCATCCATGGAGGCGACCACTACGGAAGTAGTTGCTGGTGCTCAATTGGCAGAGGATGCGGGTGAGGCCTTGAAGGAGATTGAAAGCGTATCCAACCAAATTGCTGAACGTATTCAACGTGTGGCAGATACTGCTCAAGTACAGTCAGAAGAGGCGGCCAGGGTGAATGATACGATGAGTGTTATCCAGGAGATTACCACTCAGACATCGGATGGTACCAACCAGACAGCCGCGTCGATTGGAGCGTTGGCTGATATGGCAGACGAACTGCAACGTTCAGTGGCCGGTTTCCGTCTCCCTGAATATAACTAATGGATTGTGACCAGTAATGAATGGATGCCCAGAAACAGCCATCTTCAGATGCCCTGGTTTATCACCGGCTTTATACGTAAAGCGGGGAAGCAGATCTGACGTTTTATCATCGGTTGGCAATCAGATGATGTCTGGGATCGTAAATCAACCACTGGCGTATATTAAGGCTTAGTATGAGTGAAGCCCGCGACCACAGCGCATTAAAATGGATCAAAGCTGAACTTGATTCTTCTTTGGAAAAGGCACGACATGCGCTTGAGGCGTATGTGGATGAGGCTGGACCAGAGACAGAACTGGATAGCTGTATTACTAATCTCCACCAGGTTCGTGGAACCCTGCAATTGATTCAGTTGTATGGTGGTGCCATGCTCGCAGAGGAGATGGAGCTGGTAGCCAATGCCCTGAAAGGGTTGGGTGAGCAGAAAAAAAGAGAATCTGCCGAAGCCCTGATGGTTGGATTGGCGCAATTGCCGAATTATCTGGAACAGATTGAATCTGGTGCCAGTGATATGCCGCTCCTGTTACTGCCATTAATGAATGAGTTAAGGGCAGCGCGAGATGCTTCACTCCTATCAGAGCTTGCGCTGTTCTCACCGGACCTGGATGAGAAGCTCAAGGCAGCGGATGGCAGTGAGGAGGGAAATCCTGAATTACCCAAACTGGCCAGAAAACTTCGTCTGCAGTATCACAAGGCACTTCTCGATTGGTATCGGGATATTGATGCTGTTGGTGGCCTTGAACGCATCGCTGATTTATTTAAAACATTTGAAGAGAGTGCCTGGACAAAGCAAGTCAGACAATTTTTTCAGGTAGGGCAATCTTCAGTTCGTGCATTACATGAAGGTGCGCTGGATTCAGGTATCGCAACAAAACTGTTGGTTGGTAAGGTTGACCGGGAAATCAAGCGAATTATCGATGAAGGAGAATTGGCAGTAGCTGAAGCACCTGCCAATGATCTGATAAAAAACCTGCTTTATTATACCGCCTCTGCAGATTCCAATAACCCGGTTGTTCAGCAGGTAAAACAGGATTTTGGACTGGATGGTGCGTTATTCAGTAAAGCCGATCAGAGTGGTGATCAATCGAGTCTGCATGCCCCTGGACGGGAATTGCTGGATTCACTACGTAGCGCCATAAGCGCAGATCTCACCGCAATTAAAGATCAACTCGATCTCTTTATCAGAAGCAAAAGTAGCGATCTAACTCGCTTGCAAGCACAGCAGGAACCTTTAAAAAAACTGGCCGATACTTTAGGTATGGTTGGGCAAGGGGAGCTGCGCAGTCGTTTGATGCGTCAAGCGGATAAAATTACTGAGCTGGTAGAGGCAGAATCTTATCCGGATGAGCAGGATTTAATGGCGATGGCCAGTGATATTTTGTTTATTGAGACATCACTTGAGAATCTCTCCGTTGTCCGGCGGTATGTTAAAGAAGAACAGGACGGACAAGTGTTATCAAGTTTGCCTGCGGGTGAATTTGAACGACTGGTTGATTCTGTCATGCATGAGGCAGGAATTGATATGGCACGCAATAAGGAAGCCATACTCAATTATATCGAACAACCTGAAAACAAGGCCTTACTGCAGGATGTGCCGCGTCGATTTAACGGCATAGCTGGCGCTTTCAGTGTATTGACGCTGACAGATGCGGCAGAACTGATGGGGCGGTTGAATAACTTTGTCGAACAGAATCTCCTGGGCGATAAGGCTGTGCCGGATGTCGCTGACCTGGATTTATTTGCTGATGCAGTAACCGGTATCGAGTATTACATGGAGGCTGTCACAGAAGGTCGTGGCATTCATCCTGAGATACTGGAAGTGACCCGCAACGCCCTCGCAGAACTGCGCGTTCCAGAGCTTACGTCAAATGAGCCTGGTGAACCCTCTAATGAAGCTGAACCAGAACTAGAACTAGAACAACAGGATCTAGCTGAAGAGATCATAAAGCCTGTTGAATCGGCAGACTTACCTGACCTTGCCTCTGATAAGGCTGAGCCCCAGCCCGAACCGGCGCAGGTTCGTACCCCGTCGGCTGAAAAACCGGCCCTTGAGGATATCGATCCAGAAATTCTTGAGATCTTTATAGAAGAGGCTGAGGAAGAGCTGGCGGTTATTGAGGAGTACCTTCCCCGTTGGCGCGATAATCGAGATGATAGTGATGCCCTTACGACGTTCCGCCGCTCATTCCACACATTAAAGGGAAGTGGCCGACTGGTTGGTGCGAAAATCATTGGTGAGTATGCCTGGTCACTGGAGAACCTGCTTAATCGTGTAATTGATGAAACGGTGGAAGCTTCACCGGATGTCATTGCTGTCCTGATGGAGTCAATTAAGGTTCTCCCCGTATTAATAGAAAGTCAGAAGCAGGGGACTTTGCCGGACATTGATGTACAGCCGCTGATTGCTCGGGCGGAGGCGTTGTCAAAACCAGGTGCGGTCGTCGAGGGAGATGAGCTGCCATCAGCTGAGAATCAACTTAATGCGCTGGAAAATGAGATTGATGCTGATGAATCAATAGACTTCTCAGCGGCTGAAGATGAACATGAGATAACAGGCCTGGAGGAGGAACCAGAAGAGATTGGGCCTGTAATGGATTCAATGGATGAATCGGAGGTGCCTGCAGAAGAGGTGCAAGAGATACTTGAACCTGCTCCGATCACCATGGATGAGACCCTGCTTGAAATATTTGAAGCAGAATCAGAAACGCATATCGAAACACTCAGCCATTTTTATGATGCCTGTAGTGAGAGCCCTCTGGCTTGTCGAATTGATCGTGAATTAGTACGTGCGCTACACACACTTCATGGCAGTGCTGAAATGGCAGGCGTTGACTCCATAGCGCAGGTCAGTACGGCACTGGAAGCAATGACTTCACAGCTTAATGGTCTTGGAAGGCCTGCTGACGAAGCAGCATTGAATTTGATTGACCGGAGTGTTGGTCTGTTCAAGACGACGCTGGGTTCGATAAATGTTCCTGGTGCGGTACTTCCAGATTGGCGTGAGCTGATTGATGAAATTCATCAATATCGGCGTGATCCTGAGTTGGCACCTGAGCTGGAAGAGGATTCATTTCCAGAATCAGAAACTGTCGCTGAGGAGATCCCGACGCACCCTGATAACGAAATGGGTATTGAGCCTGCGCTTAAAGCAGATGACAGCAATACCGAGACGAATCAGGAGTGGCTGGCGGTACCAGAGGATGTAGTTGATCTCTCTGTATTGGATGATATTACCTCGGAATCAGAGGGGCATATACCCACCGACGGGGATGAGACAGCATCCGTTGAACAGGCTGATGGAGTTGTAATCGGCAGCGAATCGGATGAGACTGATGAGCTAGATATAGCGCTTGACGAAGCGCTTGCCGCTGAAGAGTCTGAAGTTGAGGTAGCTGTATCCAGTTCCTCAGAAGAGATAGAAGAAATTACAGACTCGCTTGCGGAGTCAGAGGCCGACGATCTGCCTGAAGAGATATCCTCGGATATTGAGAGTGAAGCGCTTTCTGCCGAGGTGGTCCCGGTTGTTAGTCAGGTGGATGTTGGTTCTAAGGGGTATGGCACACCGGTCATGGTTGAGCTTGAGGGTGATCCTGAGCTCGTGGATATCTTCCTTGAAGAGGCCAGGGAGTTACTGGAATCACTTGAAAGTACGCTTCAGGCAGGTAACTTTAATCTTTCCGATAAAAAGGCATCTGAAGAGCTTCAAAGAACACTTCATACCCTGAAGGGTGGTGCGCGGTTGGCAGGGGCTATGCCTATTGGCGATCTCAGTCACGGTTTTGAGTCACTACTGACAGCGGTTGATCAGGAGCGGATTCAGGCTAGTGAAGCCTTAACCTCACTCACCCATGAAGTGATTGATCGCTTGGCAGAGCAGATCGATGATTTAACACATGAACCCAAATTACGTAGTGCAGACGATCTTGTTCTGAAGCTAGAGCAGTGGTTAAAGCAGGGTGGTGAGCCAGAGCCAGAACCTGAACCCGAGTCACAAGAGATCGAAGTGATCTCAGAGCCGGTATTGACGGATGAGGCTGAGTCACCCGTAGTTGAGCTGGGCGAGGCAGAGATCCCCCCTTCTTTGGAAACGGAACCTGCTGAAGCAGCGTTAACGCCCGACGAGCCGGTCGATGAACCTGTTGTTGATGCAGTAGAAGATCAGCAACAAACAACTGTTGATCCGGCCCCGATACAGCTGGGCTCCGAAGCAGCACTGAGCATTGCGACCGATGATGAGTCACGTACTGTTCAGTCTGCCTCACGTGGTCAGCGTGAGCAGGTACGGGTACGCTCTGACCTGCTTGATCGGTTGGTCAACTATGCGGGTGAGGTCAGCATCTATCGTACTCGCATTGAACAGCAGAATGGACAGTTAGGTTTCAATCTGACCGAACTAGAGCAAACGATTAGTCGATTACGTGAGCAGCTGCGTCAGCTGGAGATTGAAACCGAGGCGCAAATCCTGTTCCGCTATGAACACGACCGGGGTGAAGAGGAAGCACATGATGCCGCCTTCGACCCACTGGAGCTCGATCGCTTCTCCGCAATGCAACAGGTTTCACGAAGCCTGATGGAGACGGTTAATGACCTCTCAAACATCAACGGTTTCCTGGAGGATCTGCAGTCTGAGTCGGATACCTTATTACTCCAGCAGGCACGCATAACGACCGACTTACAGGATGGTCTGATGCGCACGCGTATGGTGCCATTTGCACAGATTGTTCCGCGCCTGCATCGTGTAGTAAGACAGACCTGTAATCAACTGGAGAAGAAAGCTGATCTGGTTATTCGCGGTGAAGGGAGTGAGATTGATCGCGGTATCCTGGAGCGCATGATTGGCCCGTTAGAACATATTCTTCGTAATGCGATAGCACACGGCATTGAAACACCTGCTCAGCGCAGGGATTCAGGCAAGAGTGAGTCGGGAACAATTCGCTTGGATCTATCACGGGAAGGGTCTGATATTCAGCTGGTGATCTCTGATGATGGTGCTGGTGTCAATATGGCAAAGATCAGGGAGCAGGCGATCAAGAGTGGGCTGCTCGATCCTAATGCTGAGGTGGCCGATACAGATGTATTGCCCTTTGTGCTGGAGCACGGTTTCAGTACTGCTCAGGAGATTACCCAGATTTCCGGCCGAGGCGTTGGTCTTGATGTGGTTGTCAGCGAAGTCAAACAGTTGGGTGGCTCCCTGGATATTGCCTCCCAGCCGGGTGAGGGTGCCAAATTCATTATCCTGTTGCCATTGACGCTGGCCATTACTGACGCACTGTTAGTCGAATTAACGGGTGAGATCTACGCTATACCCCATACCAGTATCGAGGGTGTTGTTCGTGTATCACTCCAGGAACTGGAGGCCTGTTACAGTGGTAAACAGTCTGTATACAACTACGCCGGCCAGGATTATCAGGTTCGTTATCTGGGGAGCATGCTCAATGTAGGGCAATTGAGCCTTTCAGATCAACGGAAGTGGTATCCGCTCCTCCTGGTTCGTGCAGGTGAGCATCATGTGGCTCTACAAGTGGATGGGTTACTGGGTAACCGACAGATCGTAGTGAAGTCTGTTGGTATCCAGGTTGCAACCGTTCGCTGGATTTCAGGTGGTACGATTCTAGGTGATGGTCGGGTAGCTTTAATTCTGGATGTAACGGCACTGGTTAGATCTGATGCGGCTCATTCTGCAGCACCTAAACCTGAGCTTGCCAAGGTGGAAGCATCCAGCCCCGAACCAGGGGTGGGACGCACAGTGATGGTGGTCGATGATTCGATCACGGTTCGTAAGGTAACGGGCCGATTACTTGAAAGACATGGCATGAATGTAATTACGGCAAAAGATGGTGTTGATGCGGTAGCTACGCTGCAGGAGCAGCGGCCTGACATCATGCTTTTGGATATTGAGATGCCCAGAATGGACGGTTATGAGTTGGCAAGGCATATGAGAAACTCTGACGCCTTGAAAGCGATTCCAATTATCATGATTACCTCGCGGACGGGCGATAAGCATCGTAACCTGGCCATGGAGTTAGGTGTGAAGCGTTATCTGGGTAAGCCCTATCAAGAGAATGAGTTGCTGGATAACATCTATTCCGTGCTTGGCGAGGAGGTGAAATGAGTACACAACAGACCTCCAGTGAAATAAGGGGTGTGCTATTGCCTCTCCAGGAGAGCCAGCTCCTGCTGCCTAATGCGGCAGTATGCGAGGTTGTTAGTTATCGCGCTCCCAAGGCGTTGGAGAAGGAGACAGCCAGTTGGCTGCTTGGTACGTTTAGTTGGCGAAATAACGCGATCCCACTGGTCTCTTTTGAGACGCTCCTGGAATGTGATGCTGGAACGGTGGGGCATCGTGCGCGAGTAGCGATCTGCAATACTCTGAATGGGGATGAGTCCCTACCCTATATTGGCATCCTGTTACGTTCTGCCCCTCATCTGGTTCGGATTACTGAGGAGGTGATTGCTCCATTTAATGGTAATGATCAGCCCAATGACGTTGTTGCCAGTCGTGTTTTGGTTAATGGAGAGGAAGCCTTGATTCCTGATCTGGATGCGCTGGAGTTGATGCTTTCCGATATTGAGTTTTAACCATTTTTCCCTTCATTCTGGTTTTCTGGTAACCGTTCCCCCTCGCATAGTGCCCCTGTTTTTTTTAAAGGGGCGCGTGTAATATCCCACCTTTCTCAAGATCGCCTGTGTAAAAATCATGTCAGATATCAGTGTCAAGCAAAAAACATCCTCTAATTTCAATAAGTTGAAGAAGCGTCTTGAGCGTGAAGTGGGCAAGGCTATTGGTGATTACAATATGATCGAAGAGGGTGACCGGGTCATGGTCTGCCTCAGTGGAGGAAAAGATTCCTTCACGCTTTTAGATATATTGCTGACACTCAAGGCACGGGCGCCGATCAATTTCAGTCTGATAGCCATGAATCTGGATCAGAAACAGCCCGGTTTTCCCGAGCATGTGTTGCCGGCCTATTTGGATCAACTCGGTGTTGAGTACCGTATTTTCGAAGAGGATACCTACTCCATCGTTCAGGATAAGATACCCGAGGGTAAAACCACCTGTTCACTCTGCTCACGTCTCCGTAGGGGGATTATTTATCGGATGGCGAGCGAGATGGGTATAACTAAGATTGCTCTTGGGCATCATCGGGATGATATTGTT
>ATLU01000018.1_pt1 | contig 111180 bp, 92 predicted proteins | sample 178751 | NCBI WGS metagenome assembly ATLU01 (sample SAMN02211837, study PRJNA209200) | bioreactor metagenome | isolation source: day 23 sample from continuous culture bioreactor inoculated with sediment... | place: Germany: Wadden Sea | collected 2011
ATCCACGACCTTGTCCTGGGCTGCTTTCTGGGCGGCTTTCTGGTCCTCGGCGCGGGCAATACTCTTTTGGAGTTCTGTCACATCGTTGCCGATCAGGATGGTGCGGAGCAGTTTCCCCTTGGTGTCTTGAACCGGGGTGAAGCCACCCTCGATGATCACTTGATCGCCGTCCTTCTTGAGCAAGTTGAAGCGCCCGTAGACAGAGTTCCCGGCCCGCAAACGATCGAAGACCGATCCTCGCTCCACCTCGACTTCCTCGTCGAAGTGGAAGATATCTTCACTGGATCGTGCCGTAAGATCAGCGAGCGTGTCGTCCAACGCCATCAGGAAGTGCTCGTTTGCGTCGAGCATTCGTCCGTCAATCGCGAACTCAGCTTTCAGTTGGTTGTTCTCGATCGCCGTTAAGATCGCTTCATTCATGTATTCCTTGGTCTGGTCGGACCATTCCACCACATAGCCAACCAAACTCCCGGCGTCGTCGTTCACTGAATTGATCGTCAACCGAAAACGACCGTCTCCGACGGAGATATGCGCGTCATAGGGCAGCGAGGCGGGATCGTTCAGGATGCCACGGACATGTTCCGCCATCGGGCCGGGGTGAAACCAGTCAAGCGACCGCCCCACCACCTTGTTGGGATCGAACCCCTCGGTGACTTTGCTAAATTCATCTTTGTAGCGCTCCAGGATATCCAGCACCGAAGCATTCGCCGTCGTGATAGTCAGAGTTTTGTCCGTTAGCATGATCGCTGCGGAAGAATTGTTGAACGCGATGCCGCGGAACTGGTTTTCGAGAGCCATCTCGGCCCCGGCTTGCAGCCGCTTCTGCAACCCGGCGATCGCTTTTCCGATATCTCCGAGTTCGTCGCCCCGTTTTTCCGTCGCAACCTCGGACTCGTAGTCATGATCGGCCACGCGGCGCAGAATTCCGGCGGTCTGGACCATCGGTTTGGTGATCCAGGCGCGCAAGACAAGAACCATGATCGCGATGCCGATCAGGACGCTGACCGCGGCCACCACCACGACCATGGCCTGCGTTCGCATGGCTTCACGCACGATCGGCGCGGTGGTCCAAGCCGTCACAAGCGCCCCGACGGGTGCGTCCTTTCCGAGATAGCGCACCGGTATCGCAATGGTAAGACCATTCGCTGAGCTTACGTTCGTGCCAACCTGGATCGCCTCGCGCCCGAGAGCGATCATGTCGGCTTCCAGGTTGGGCGCCGTTCCTTCGCTGACAAGAAGGTCGCCATCGGCATTCAACGCGACACCTTGAAGCGTCGCCGCATCCTCTTGCGTGGTGAGCCCGCTAATGTCGGCCCGAAGAGCCTCCGTGTCCGCGAACGCAACCGCACCGGCCAGCGTGTGCGCCTCCAACTCGGAAATCTCCTCCGCCGAATGTTTCAGTACCTCGGTCAAATGGGTCACGGTCGAATTGGTATAAAGAACCGAAAGGACCGTCGTCAGCGCGGCGGTCATCACGAAAATAATCCCGGTGAGTTTGAGGAAGATCGAGTTCAGTCGAACGCGCCTGGAGGGCGTAGCTGTATCAGTCTTTGTCATATTGAATGTCTTTCCTTGGAACATCTCTCCGGGACCGACGCGCGCTTATTGAAGCGCCGCCGCGTCGATACCAACGGTCATGGCGCCGATCACTTCCCCCGTGTCTGGGTCTGCGATCGCGAAGGAGGCCTGTGCCTGATAGGTCTGGGTCGACTCGTCTTTTTCGATTTCAGAGAAATGCCGCCCTTCCGGACCGACGCCGAAGGTCGCGTTGAACTTGTCCTCGTCGCCCTGCCAGTAATCCGAGGTCGCGCCCGATGCAGCGACGTTAAGCCCCCGATTGTCCATGATGAATGCCTCTGTGATCGCTCCATTCTGCGCGGCAACCTGCTCCCGCAAGAAAGCAGAGGTCGCGTTGTCGACGACCGAAGAAACCGTCGGCATGTCGGTGCTTCCGATCTCGGCACGCCAGGTCGCGTCCAGGGCGTCGATGTCGTCCTGGGTCAATCCGGCGTGTTCGGCATTCTGAGCCTTGATCGCGTCGATCACGGGCGGGCTCAGCGCCCAGCCCATGACGTTGTCGTCGACAAAGGCGTCAAGTGCCGCGGCGGCATCTATCGCAAGAACGGGCGTGGCGAGGCCAAGGGCCAGGACGGAGGCGAAAAGGGGCTTCATGGCAGTACTCCTGATGGTGGGACACATCCTGAGCGGACGGTCGTCATGGATGCAGTTCTGCCGATGAACCCTAAGGGCACTCCCTTTCCGCGCAGTTAATGCCGGTCCGGGAACAGGGGGTTAGATCGAAAAAACGTCCTGGGCACGAGGCCGGGCCGTGGTTGACCGGCCATATCTCGTTGATCTGGAGGCAATCAGGACTGTGTGCGCACCGGCAAGGACCGAAAGACCGGCAAAGAAAAAGGCCGCCCAGAAGGACGGCCCAATTCGAATTCGTTGTGCGTTGATCTTAACGCTTGGAGAACTGGAAGCTGCGGCGAGCCTTGCGGCGACCGTATTTCTTCCGTTCCACCACGCGGCTGTCGCGCGTCAGGAAGCCAGCGGCTTTCAGCGCCGGACGCAGGGACGGCTCATAAAGCTGCAAGGCTTTCGAAATGCCGTGCTTGACGGCGCCAGCCTGACCCGAGAGACCACCGCCGGAAACGGTTGCCATCACGTCGAACTCGCCTTCGACACCAGCAACGGTGAAGGGCTGAGCCAGGATCATCTGAAGCACCGGGCGCGCGAAATACTTGTTCATTTCACGACCGTTCACGGTGACCTTGCCGGAGCCCGGCTTGATCCACACGCGGGCAACGGCGTCTTTACGCTTGCCGGTGGCATAGGCGCGCCCCAGTTCGTCACGAACCGGCTCACGATTGATGGTTTCTTCGATGGCAGGCGCTTCGCCCGTGCCTTCGACAACCGCGTTCAGCTCATCGAGCGATTTAACTTCTTCAGCCATGATCAGCCCTCACGCGTGTTTTTCTTGTTCATGGATTTGACGTCCAGCACTTCGGGCTTCTGAGCCTCGTGACCGTGCTCGGCGCCTGCGTAGACCCGCAGGTTCGTCATCTGCTGGCGGCTCAGGCGGTTGCCCGGCAGCATCCGCTTGACGGCCTGCATGACGATACGCTCGGGATGCGCACCTTCAAGGATCTGGCCAGCAGTGCGGGACTTGATGCCGCCCGGATACCCGGTGTGCCAGTAGTGGATCTTGTCCGTGCGTTTCTTGCCGGTCATCTGGACCTTGTCCGCGTTGATCACGATGACATTGTCACCGCAATCCATGTTCGGCGTGAAGGACGGCTTGTGCTTGCCACGCAGACGCATGGCGACGATCGAGGCGAGACGGCCCAGCACGACGCCTTCGGCATCGATGATGATCCATTTCTTCTCGATATCTGCAGGGGTTGCAGAAAAGGTTTTCATGGTGTTCGGCCCTTAATGGGTTTCGGATGGCGCGGTTCTAATGGTTTTACGCGGCCAGTCAAGCGCATAAGGTAAGGGAAAATCGCGCCAAAACAACGCCTTATGTTTTCGGTATTATTTTACCCCACACATTCGGGCGCTTTAGGCACGCGCGCCCTGCCCCAGCCCCAAAATCGCGCGTGCATCTTGCGATTGGCTCAGGACAGAATGGAAGTCGACGATGCGCCGTTTCGACTGGTCCGACCCGGTCGCCGTAAGCAGCCGCCCCAGGTCGCCACCCAGATCGAAGCTTCTTTCCTGCATCGCCCGGATGGCCAGAACATATTCCGCCTTGCGCGGCGTTCTTACCGATCCGGAGCGGACAAAGGACAACAGCGCGCGCTCGTCGGCCAGCTCCAGAACCTGCGGGACGACCGATTGCTGCGCATGACGCGAAAACCGTTCCAGCATCATCCCGTCGATCTCAGGCTCCTTGAAGTCCAGTGACCCAATGCGCCGACCCGGCGACACGGCCGACGACCGGGTCACGCCGTGGGTTTGCCATGGCCGGTAGTCACGACCCTGCCCAAGTGCCACAAGCCGTTCGACGGGTTCCCAGACCACATGGGCGATCGGGACGACGCGGACCCGATTGGCCCGCAATTGGATCTGAAGTCCGACCCCGCCCAGCATATCCTCGTTCATCCGCCACACAGCCAGATTGCGCCGCAGCCGGGACATCCCGAGCGCGACCATTTGGCCCGTGCAGGCTTCGAGAACCGCTTTTGTATGTTCTTTCATCGATTTGTGGATCGTTCCTGGCCCAAGGTCATTCTAGACCTGAAACGTCCCGATGGGTCAGAAAAACACTGTTTTCGAGCAATTACCCGCCGGTTTGTCCCGTCCAGGTGGACAATGCGCCCCCTTGGGCCGGCACGTTGTGGGATCCGGGACGCGTTTGTCCTCTGGGAGAAGCCAAACACCCGCGCCCCAAGCGAATCCCCCGTCATTCGGGACGACAGATTTCTCCGGCCACGATGGCGCGCAACGTGCGGAAAGTCAGGCCAAGCACGACCACCGCCAACAACGCCAGCACCACCATGCCGATCGTCTGGTGCATCATGGAGCCTTCGATCCGTGCGAACAGGAGCGACGCGATAGACAGCGCGGCCAGCGGGAACGAGAGCGCCCACCAACTCAGGGCAAAGGGCATACGGGCGAGGCGCGGCACCTGGGCGACAACGAGCGCTCCGAACAGGTAGGCTATCGAGATCAGCGCGCGTGCAAAGCCGTCAACCACCCCGTTCATCCCGACATAAGCCACGAAGGCGACCGAGGGCGGTGCAATCAGGATCACCATGGTGGGAAACAACCGCGCCGGAATCGGATCGTGGAAGATCAGCCGGTTCATCACCAGCGTCAGAAGCACGCCCCAGAACATGAGACCCACCGAGAAGAACAGCCACGAGGTCTCGATATATCCCATCCGCGCTCCGGCGACCGGAACGATCACGTTGCCAACCGCCGGGATGAACCAGGCGGGCGTCAGATGGCCCACCTCAAAAGACCGATGGCTGAGCCAGCCCGTGACGACGGCAATGGTCAGCACGCCCTGCCCGACCGTCGCGATGGTCCAGACCCACTCGGCGACGAAGGCGTAGTTGCTCTGCATCGCGGTGGCGAGCAAGAGGAGCGAAATCGTAATGGTCGGGAAAAACGCCAGTTTGACGGGATGGTTCCACTCTTCGATGACCGCCTGCGGATAGCGCAGGATCTTGGCGAAGTAGATCGCCGCCACCACGGCCAGGACCGACACCGAGACCCAGAACATCGCCGAGGCAAGTGCTTCGGCCCAGGCAACGACGGTTCGGGCAGAATGAAGCGCAAGCGTGCCGCCGAGAAGCCCCATGACAACGGCGAAAAACGTGACGGGAAAGTGCTCCAGTCGGCTGAAGCCTGTCTCTTCGGTCTGTGTGTCCGTCATCCGCCCCTCCAAAGCCGTTGATCCATCCTGCCTCCTTGCTATCGCCGCTGCAATGTTCCGGGTCAACGAGGCTTATTGTCCGGGCGGGATGGAATAGGTCATGGAGGCGCGGGCGACCGGCCGGTCGTCTCCTTCGGAGAAAATCAGCACGTCGCCGACGGCGAGCACTTTGCCGAGCTTGAGCAAGCGGGTCTCAGAACGCAGATTCGCGCCCGATGTCGGTTTGCGCATGAAATCCATCGAGATATTGGTGGTCACCGCCAGCGCCTTGGGCCCGATCATCGCAAGCGTCGCGAGATAGACCGACACGTCCGCGAGGGCGAACATCGTCGGGCCGGACACCGTGCCGCCCGGTCGAAGATGCTTGTCATCCACGTTCAAACGAATGGTGGCGTGCATCGGGGCAACGTCCAGAACCTCGAAATCATCCGAGACCTGCGGGAACTGCTCGTTCATGAAAGCGTTCAGCTCGTCCAGCGTCATTTTGAGCTGCATCTTTATCCTCCCTGATTTGACCTCTATCGTTTGCCCAAGACATGAAGGAGGACAAGATGTCGGAGCTTCTGATCCGCGAGGACGCGGCGTCAATCACCACGTTGACCATGAATAACCCGGGCGCACTCAATGCGCTGTCAGACGATATGCTGGCGGCCTTGAAACGGACCTTTACCGATCTGATGCAGGACACCGGCACCAAGGCGGTTGTTCTCAAGGGGGAGGGAAAAGCCTTCTGCGCCGGACACGATCTCAAGGAAATGCAGGCCGGGCGTCAGGCCGAGGATGGGGGCGCGGCCTACTTCCAAGACCTTTTCTCCCGCTGCGGCGAGGTCATGCAGTTGATCCCGAAGCTCCCGATGCCGGTGATCGCGCAGGTCCATGGTATCGCGACCGCGGCGGGCTGCCAGTTGGTCGCCTCCTGCGACATGGCCGTGGCGGCCGAAGGCACGCGCTTTGGCGTCAACGGGGTGAACATCGGCCTCTTTTGCTCGACCCCGATGGTGGCGCTCAGCCGCAACGTGCCGCGCAAACAGGCGTTCGAGATGCTGACCACCGGCGAATTCATCGACGCCACCCGCGCCCGAGATATCGGGTTGGTGAACCGCGTGGTCGCGCCTGACGCGTTGGGCGATGAAACCCGGTCGCTCGCCAAGACCGTGGCCAGCAAGCTCGCCTCTGCCGTGCGGATCGGGAAGGAAGCCTTCTACGAGCAGGTCCAGATGCCGCTGGACGCGGCCTATGACTATACCGGACAGGTCATGGCGGCGAACATGATGAACGCTGACACCTCCGAAGGTATTCAGGCCTTCATCGAGAAGAGACCCCCCAGTTGGTCAAACGAAGAGGGCTGACCTACGCCACGAACCGACAGCCCAACAGATCGCTTTCCTTCGCGCCACCGCCCGCGTAGCCTCGGGACAGGCGAATGACGGGGGAAAACGATGCGCGCGGTTGAAGTTCAGATCACCTTTCCCAGCGAGGACCTGGCCGAAGCGACCGGGGCGGCGTTGGTCGATATCCGGCTCGCCGCCTGTGGCCAAGTCACGCCGATCACTTCGGTCTACCGTTGGAAAGGGACAATTGAGAAAGGCACGGAATGGCTTTTGACATTGAAGACCGTTGAGGATTGCGTGCATGGCATCGAAACCCATGTGCGCGACAGCCATCCCTACGATGTCCCACAGATCACCGCCCTTCCCGTGATCGGTGGTTCGAAAGACTACATCGACTGGATTGTCGAAAGCGTGGAGGCCTGATGCCCTACCTGATCCTTTTCCTCGCCGTCGCCTTTGAGACCATCGGCACCACCGCCTTGCAAGCCAGTCAGCAGTTCACGCGCCTGGTTCCCTCCCTCGTGGTCGTCGTCGCCTACGGCGTTTCCTTCGCATTGCTCGGCTGGGCGCTCAAGTTCCTGCCGGTCGGCGTGGCTTATGCCATCTGGTCGGGCCTCGGAATCGTCCTGATCGCTGTCATCGCGTTCCTGGTCTTTGGCCAGAAACTGGACATCGCGGCGCTGGGCGGCATGGGGATGATCCTGGCCGGCATTCTCGTCATCCACCTGTTCTCCAACACGACGACGCATTGACGAGGACCACAGGACGCGGCACGATAGGTCATGACGTCTGACCCAACAGCATCGCCGCCCCCCGAGCCGCACTATTCGCTCTTCGAAGACCTGCAAGGTATCCTGATCGCCTCGGCACAGGCCGCGCTGGGCATTCACCTGCTGCGCACGGCCGGGCTCATGACCGGCGGCACCGCAGGCTTGGCGCTCATCATCGCCTATGCCTTCGACTGGAATTTCTCGGTGGTGTTCTTCACCATCAACATCCCGTTCTTCGCCATCGCTTTCGCGGCGCGCGGGTTTATCTTCCTCGTGAAATCCATCGCCACCGTGACCGTGGTTTCGATCCTTGCCGAAGCGATCAAGCCGCTCTTCGTGATCGACAGCATCCATCCGGGCGCCGCCGCGATCCTGTTCGGGGTCTCCGCCGGTGTCGGTCTTCTGGGTCTGTTTCGCCATTCCGGATCGCTGGGCGGCGTGTCGATCATCGCGCTGATCCTGCAAGACAAGTTCGGCTTCAAGGCAGGCTACACGCAGCTTATTCACGACGGCATCCTGTTTGCACTGGCCTTCGCCGTCCTCCCTTTCGACCGGGTGATCTGGTCCCTTCTGGGGGCCGTGCTGCTCAACCTCGTTATCGCCTTCAACCACCGGCGCGATTGGTACATCGTCACCTGAGCGAACAACGCACCCGCAACGCAACGGCACGTTTGACAGCGGCGGTATCTCTCTGCCCCATGGGAGCGGAGGACCGCATGACACAGTTTGAAACGATCGAGACCAACGGGATCACCCTCAACGTGGCCGTGGCCGGGGAAGGACCGCTCGTCCTGCTTGTCCACGGGTTTCCCGAAAGCTGGTACAGCTGGCGCCACCAGATCCAGGCGCTGTCAGCCGCGGGATACCGCGTCGCCGCACCGGACGTGCGCGGCTACGGCGCGTCGGACAAGCCGCATCCGGTGGAAGCCTATTCGATGGAGGAAATGACCGCCGACATGGCGGGCCTGGCCCAAGCGCTGTCGCCTGACGCGCCCGCGGTCATCATCGGCCACGACTGGGGCGCGCCCATCGCGTGGAACAGCGCCCGGCTCCACCCGGACACCTTCCGTGCCGTCGCGGGCCTGTCGGTCCCCTACTCGGTCCCCGGCGATATCGTCGCCCTCGACCTCTACAAGAAACTCTTCACCGACAAGGGCCGGTTTTTCTACCAGGTCTATTTCCAGGACGAAGGCGTCGCCGAAGCCGAGCTGGAAGCGGACCCGCTAGACAGCATCGCCAAGTTCCTCTGGGCCTGGTCGGGCGACGCCTATCCCGACGGCTGGCCCACCGACAAGGCCCACGGCGACCAGGTGCTCACGGGGATCGAACGCCCCGACGTGCCGCTCCCCTGGCTCAGTGATGCCGATCTCGCCGTCTACGCCGAGCAATTCGCGCAATCAGGCTTTCGCGGTCCCCTGAACCGTTACCGGAACTGGCACCGTGACCACGACTTCCTGAAATCCCACCCGTCGAACCCGATCATCCAGCAACCCGCGCTCTTCATCGGCGGCGCATACGACCCGGTCCTGACCATGTTCGCCCGCCCGCCGTCCGAACTACTGCCGGAGGTCCTCGCCAACCCGCAGGGTATCCACAGGCTTGAAGGTGTGGGCCACTGGACCCAACAAGAGGCGCCGGACGCGGTGAACCGCCTCCTCATCGACTGGTTGGCAAAGTTGGACTAGCCATTCCGCCCGCCCCCCTGTATGGCCCCGCGTAACACCTAAAAGGACGCGGACATGGACCTCAGAAATATCGCCATCATTGCTCACGTTGACCACGGCAAGACAACGCTCGTGGATGAGCTGCTCAAGCAATCGGGGGCGTTTCGCGAAAACCAGGCGGTGGCCGAACGGGCCATGGATTCCAACGACCTGGAACGCGAGCGCGGGATCACCATTCTCGCCAAGGCGACCTCGGTCGAATGGAAAGGCACGCGGATCAACATCGTCGATACGCCGGGCCACGCCGATTTCGGCGGCGAGGTGGAGCGGATCCTGTCCATGGTCGACGGTGTGGTCCTGCTCGTCGATGCCGCCGAAGGCCCGATGCCGCAGACCAAGTTCGTGACCTCCAAGGCGCTCGCGCTGGGCCTGCGCCCGATCGTGGTGCTGAACAAGGTCGACAAGCCCGACGCGGAACCCGACCGCGCGCTGGACGAGGTTTTCGACCTTTTCGCCGGGCTGGACGCCGATGACGACCAACTCGACTTCCCGCATCTCTACGCCTCCGGCCGCTCCGGTTGGTGCGACGCGGAACTGGATGGTCCGCGCAAGAACCTCGACGCGCTCTTCAACCTTGTCGTGAATCACGTCCCGGCCCCGAAACAGATCAAGCACCAGGACGATGACTTCCGCATGCTGGCCACGACGCTTGGGTCCGACCCCTTCGTGGGCCGCCTGCTCACAGGTCGCGTCGAAACCGGCCGCGTCAAGGTTGGCCAAACCGTGCAGGCGATCTCGCGCATCGGCCAGAAGATCGAACAATTCCGCGTCACCCGCGTGCAGGCTTTCCGGGGTCTCGGCCAACAGGATATCGACGAAGGCGAGGCCGGCGATATCGTCTCCCTCGCCGGCATGTCCAAGGCGACCGTGGCCGATACGATCTGCGCCCTCGCCGTGGACGAACCGCTCGACGCGCAACCCATCGACCCGCCGACCATCACCGTGACCTTCGGCATCAACGACAGCCCGCTCGCCGGTCGTGACGGCAAGAAGGTGCAATCCCGCGTGATCCGTGACCGCCTGATGAAAGAGGCGGAATCGAACGTCGCCATCAAGATCGCCGACACGCCGGGCGGCGAAGCCTTCGAAGTCTCGGGACGCGGCGAGCTTCAGATGGGCGTTCTTATCGAGAACATGCGCCGCGAAGGCTTCGAGCTGTCGATCTCCCGCCCGCAGGTAATCATGCGCGAAGAGAACGGCCAGCGCATGGAGCCGGTCGAAGAAGTCACGGTCGACGTGGACGACGAATACTCCGGCGCGGTGATCGAGAAATTGACCGGCGCGCGTAAAGGCGAACTTGCCGAGATGCGCCAGAACGGCGGCAAGACCCGCATCGTGGCCCATGTCCCCTCGCGCGGACTGATCGGCTACCACGGCGAGTTTCTGACCGACACGCGCGGCACCGGCGTTCTCAACCGCGTGTTCCATGGCTGGACCCCGTTCAAAGGTGCCATCCCCGGCCGCCGCGCGGGCGTGCTGATCTCGATGGAAAACGGCGAAGCCGTGGCCTATGCGCTGTGGAATCTCGAAGAACGCGGCAAGATGTTCGTCGAACCGCAGGACAAGATCTACCAGGGCATGATCATCGGCGAGCATTCCCGCGAGAACGACCTCGAAGTGAACCCGCTCAAGGGCAAGAAGCTGACCAACGTCCGCGCCTCCGGCACTGATGATGCCGTGCGCCTCACGCCGGTGACACCGATGTCGCTGGAACAGGCCATCGCCTATATCAACGATGACGAGTTGGTCGAAGTCACCCCCAACGTGGTGCGCCTGCGTAAACGCCACCTCGACCCGCACGAGCGCAAACGCGCGGCAAAAGCGAACAGCTAACCCCTTTCCGGTCGGAAGAAATCCCCGCCGGAGGCAAAATCGCCCGCCTGTCCGCAAGGACAGGCGGGCTTTTCATGCGCGCGCCTTGGCGCGCTCCGCTTTGCAGCGGCTCAAGCTCTTGCGTCACTCGGTGGTTTCGATGATCACAAGATCGCGTTCAGACGCACCGCGTGCGTGGTCCAGGGCCGCCTGGTACTCGGGCGAGTGGTAGCAGCTTTCGGCCGCCTCGACCGAGGGGAAACGGGCGACCACGTTGCGCGGCCGGTCGGTGCCTTCGAGCTGCACGTAGCGCCCCCCGCGCGCGATGAATTCGCCGCCGTGCTTGGCAATCGCCGGGCCGGCCAGTTCGGCATATTTGCCGTAGGCCTCCGCATCCGTGACGGTGACATGAGCAATCCAAAGTGCAGGCATCTTATCCCTCCAAAAGTTTTTCCGCAGCCGCGATGGCCGCCTCGGCCCCGGCGAAGTCCTTGCCCCCGCCCTGTGCCATGTCCGGACGACCGCCGCCGCCCTTGCCGCCGACTTCCGGCACCGCGGCCTTCAGCACGTCGACAGCGGAAACCCGATCTGTCAGGTCGTCGGTCACACCGCAGGCCACGGCAACCTTGCCGTCATCGTCGGCGATCAGCAACACGACACCGGACCCGAGTTTCTGTTTGTGCGCGTCGATCAGACCGCGCAGGTCCTTGCCCGACACGCCCGACAAGGCTTGGGCCAGGAACTGGACGCCGCCAATCTCTTTGGCCGCCGCACCATCGCCACCACCGCCCCCAAGCGCGATCTGCTGCTTGAGTTGCGCGATCTCGTTGGTCAGGCTCTTGCGCTCGTCCATAAGACCTTTTACCCGGTCCACCAATTCGGACGGCTGGGCTTTCAATATCCCGGCCAACTCGCTCACACGCTTCGCCTCCGCCTCAAGATACGCAAAAGCTTCTTTCCCCGTCAGAGCCTCGATCCGGCGCACGCCAGCCGATGACGCGCTGTCGCTCAGGATCACACATAGCCCGATGTCGCCCGTCTGTTTCACATGGGTGCCGCCGCACAGCTCGATGGAATAGGTATTGCCATCGGTCCCCTTGCCGGTCGCCGCCTTGCCCATCGACACGACGCGAACCTCGTCGCCATATTTTTCACCGAAAAGCGCCTGCGCCCCGATCTCGCGGGCGTCGTCCGGGGTCATGATCCGCGTTTCCACCGGCGCGTTCTGGCGGATATAGGCGTTCACCTCGCGCGCGACATTGTCCATCTGCTGCTGGGTCAGCGCCTTGCCGTGGCTGAAGTCAAACCGCAGCCGATCCGGCGCATTGAGCGAGCCGCGCTGCGCGACGTGGTCGCCCAGCTCTTCGCGAAGCGCTTCGTGGATCAGGTGCGTCGCGGAGTGGTTCGCCCGGATCGCCGTGCGCCGCAGGTGGTCGACCACCAGTTCGGCGCCCTGCCCCGTCGAAATCTCACCGCTCTCCACGGTCGCGAAATGGATGAAGACGCCCGCCACCTTCTTGGTGTCGGTCACCTTTGCTTCACCGCTCTCGGTTTTGACGAACCCGGTATCGCCGACCTGACCGCCGCTTTCGCCATAGAACGGCGTCTGGTTCACGACCAGTTGGATATCATCCCCCGCTTTCGCGGTATCGATCCGGTCCGATCCTTTCACCAGGGCGACGATCTGGCCCTCGGCCATCTCGGTCTCGTATCCCAGGAATTCGGTCGTGCCCTTTTCCTCGGCAATATCGAACCAGACCGTGGCATCCGCGGCCTCGCCGGACCCGGACCAGGCCGCCCGTGCCTTGGCCTTTTGCTCTTCCATCGCCGCATCGAAACCTTCGGTGTCCACGACGCGGCCTCGTTCGCGAAGCGCGTCCTGGGTCAAATCAAGCGGGAAGCCGTAGGTATCGTAGAGTTTGAATGCCGACGGGCCCGGTAGCGCCTCACCCTCGGGCAGACCCGCCAATTCATCATCGAGCAGTTTCAACCCGCGATCGAGCGTCGCTTTGAACCGGGTTTCCTCGGACAACAGCGTCTCTTCGATCATCGGTTGGGCGCGTCCGAGCTCCGGATAGGCCTGCCCCATCTGGCGGACAAGCTCCGGCACAAGACGGTGCATGACGGGGTCCTGCGCACCCAGGAGATGCGCATGCCGCATGGCCCGCCGCATGATCCGGCGCAAGACATAGCCGCGCCCTTCGTTCGAGGGCATCACCCCATCGGCGATCAGGAACGAGGTCGAGCGCAGGTGATCCGCGATCACGCGGTGATGCACGTTCTTGTCGCCATAAGGGTCAACGCTCGTTGCATGGGCAGAGGCTTCGATCAGCGCCTTGAACAGGTCGGTGTCGTAATTGTCGTGGCTGCCCTGCAAAAGCGCGCCGATCCGCTCCAAACCCATGCCGGTGTCGATCGACTGCATGTCGAGCTCGCGCATGGTGCCGTCTTCGAATTGTTCGTTCTGCATGAAGACGATGTTCCAGATCTCGATGAACCGGTCCCCGTCCTCTTCCGGGCTCCCCGGAGGGCCACCCCAGATATGCTCGCCATGGTCATAGAAAATCTCGGTGCAGGGACCACAGGGACCAGTCGGACCCATCTGCCAGAAGTTGTCGGAGGTCGCGATCCGGATGATCCGATCTTCCGGCACGCCGACCTTCTTCCAGATCTCGAAGGCCTCGTCGTCCGTGTGAAACACGGTCGTGTAGAGTTTGTCCTTCGGAATGCCGAATTCCCTGGTGATCAGCTCCCAGGCAAAGGGGATCGCTTCGGACTTGAAGTAGTCACCGAAGCTGAAGTTCCCGAGCATTTCGAAAAACGTATGGTGGCGCGCGGTGTAACCCACGTTGTCCAGGTCGTTATGCTTGCCGCCCGCGCGCACGCATTTCTGCGCGGTGGTCGCCCGGACGTAGTCGCGCTTTTCGACGCCCGTGAAGCAGTTCTTGAACTGCACCATGCCCGAATTCACGAACATGAGCGTCGGATCGTTGCGCGGAACAAGCGGGGAGCTGTCCACGACCTCGTGGCCTTTCTTGGCGAAGTAGTCGAGGAAGGTAGAGCGAATGTCGTTCAGGCTGGCCATGACATATCCGTATTCGGCTGCGTTTTTTGGGGCATCTCGCCCGTTCGCCCCGGTTTATCCATGTGACCCGCGAGTGTCCATAACAACGAAAAAGGACGCGCCGCGGCACGTCCTTTTCCGGATTTTCTCCGCGGCAAGATACGCCGCGTGGGCCACTCCCGGCTTTGGCCGCCTTCGAGCGCGCTACTCTTCGATCATATCCTCGTCGTTGTGATCCATGTCGAAGTCGAGCCCATGCGCCGCGCGGATCTTGTCCTCGATCTCATGCGCCATCTTCGGGTTATCCTTAAGGAAGGTCTTGGCGTTTTCACGCCCCTGCCCGATCCGTTCATCTCCATAGGAGAACCAGGCACCGGACTTCTCGACCACGCCAGCCTTGACGCCAAGGTCCAGAAGTTCGCCGGTCTTGGAAATGCCTTCGCCATACATGATGTCGAACTCGACCTGTTTGAATGGCGGCGCGACCTTGTTCTTCACGACCTTCACGCGCGTGGCGTTGCCGACAACTTCGTCACGGTCCTTGATCGCCCCGATCCGGCGAATATCCAACCGAACGGAGGAATAGAATTTCAGCGCGTTCCCGCCCGTGGTGGTTTCCGGCGACCCGAACATCACGCCGATCTTCATCCGGATCTGGTTGATGAAGACCACCATGCATTTGGAGCGCGAGATCGAGCCGGTGAGTTTGCGCATGGCTTGGCTCATCAGCCGGGCCTGCACGCCGACGCTGGAATCGCCCATGTCGCCTTCAAGTTCGGACTTCGGGGTGAGGGCCGCGACCGAGTCGACCACGACCATGTTCACCGCGCCCGACCGCACCAGGGTGTCCACGATTTCAAGCGCCTGCTCGCCGGTGTCGGGCTGCGAAATCAGAAGCTCGTCCAGATCGACCCCAAGCCGTTTGGCATACTGCGGGTCGAGCGCGTGCTCTGCGTCAACAAAGGCGCAAACGCCGCCCTTTTTCTGTTCTTCCGCCACCGCATGAAGCGTGAGCGTCGTCTTGCCCGAGCTTTCAGGGCCATAAATCTCGATGATCCGACCTTTCGGAAGGCCGCCGATCCCAAGCGCAATGTCGAGGCCAAGGGAACCGGTCGAGGTGGATTCGATCTCGGACACCGGGTTGTCGGCCCCGAGTTTCATGATCGAGCCCTTGCCGAATTGACGTTCGATCTGGGCCAGAGCCGAATCGAGGGCTTTTTGTTTTTCGCTGTCGCGCTTCATATCGAGTTCCAGAAGGTTCGCCGTTGCCATGTCTTGCATCCTTATTCCACACCCGAAACCGGGTAGCAATTGCCGCTCTTGTTCGCCTCTTGTTCTTATTTCGTTAATGAAGAACAAAAGAGAACATTTCAAGTAAAATTCGATACACCGATCCTGCGCAGATGAAGGTTAACAAACCTTTGACGTTCAAGCGTCCGTTGATCGACGGCCAAATCCGGCCGAAATCCGGCGGGTTGGGCTAGTGGATCTGCGCGGAAACCGTGGCCGTGAGTTCGGATAGAGAGAACGGCTTGGGCAGGAAGACCGAGTTGGGAATGCGTTTTTGATGCTCGGAGACCGAATCCTCGGAGTAGCCCGACACGAAAACCACCCGAACGCCCGGCCTGTCTTCCAGCGCCTTGGCGACCCAGGTTGGCCCGTCCATTCCCGGCATGACCACGTCGGTCACGACGACATCGACCTCGACCTCCGGGTCAGACAGCAGGCGCAACGCGGCCTCCGCGTTTTCCGCTTCCATCACGCTATACCCGCGCAACCGCAAAGCCCGGCTTGCAAAGGCCCGCACCGGCGCTTCGTCTTCGACCAACAACACATTCCCGCCGCGCAGGGCGCTCGGATCGTGGGTGGGATTGGGCAGCCTTTGGCCTGACCCATCGCCGCCGGCCATTGCGTTCGGCGCGTCTTTGTCGGGTCGCTCAGGATCTGTCCCGGTCGGTGGCTCGGTCGGGACCGCGTCGTGTTCCATTGGCGCATCGCTCGCACGGTGCACGGGAAAATACAGCGTAAAGGTGGTGCCGGACCCGACCACCGAGTCGACGAAAATATATCCGCCGGACTGTTTGACGATGCCATAGGCCATCGACAAGCCAAGCCCGGTCCCCTTTCCGGCGCCCTTGGTCGTGAAGAAGGGTTCGAAAATCCGCTCAAGCTTGTCGGCGGGAATGCCCTGCCCCTCGTCGACGACCCGAACTGTCACATAGTCGCCGTCCGGCACCCGAACATGGTCGCGCTCCAACGCCACGTCCAGATTGATGTTACGCACGTCCAACCGGATCTTGCCGCCCTCGGGCATCGCGTCGCGGGCGTTGACGACAAGGTTCATGATCACCTGTTCCAGCTTGCGTTTGTCCGCCCGGATCGGTCGAACCTCCTGATCCTGTTGAAAATCAAGGGTGATTTTCTCTCCGACCAATCGCCCAAGCAGATGGGACAGGTCCGACATGCTGTCGGACAGGTCGATCACATCAGGCCGCAGATGTTGCTTGCGTGAAAACGCGAGCAGCTGGCCGACCAGCGCCGCGGCCCGGTTCGCATTCTGGGAAATCTGGGTCAGATCGGCGTAATCCTGATCGTTTTCCTCGTGCCGCATCAGAAGCAGATCGCAGTGCCCGGAAATCGCCGTCAGCACATTGTTGAAATCGTGCGCCACGCCGCCAGCCAATTGACCGATTGCCTGCATTTTCTGGCTCTGCACGAACTGGTTTTCCAATGTCTTGAGCTCGGTCGCATCATTCAGAACCACGATGAGCGCATCGCCCTGCTCTTCCCGAACCCGTTCGAGCGAGATCTGCACGAATGTCTCCTGGTCTCTTTTCGAGGCAAGAACGGTTTCCGTGCGCCCCAGGTTTCGCCCGGTCCAGGCCTCGTTCAGCCAATCATCGAGTGGACGCCCGAGACCCTCGACCAAGTCGGACAAATGCCCCACGTCGTCGCCCTTGACCCCAAGAAGCCGACGCGCCCTGAGGTTGGACATGGCGATCCGACCAGCACGATCGAGCTTGAGGATCGGAACCGGGAGCGTTTCTACCACGCCCCATTCGGACTGCGCCACTATGGGCCGGGCCGGTTCCGGCAAGAGATACACTTCGCAACGCCCGGCGGACAGCGCCACCTGAAACACCTGCATTCGCAGGGCGCCCTGTGTTGAGCGCAGGGTCTGGATTTCGCCGCTTTTCAAAGGCAGGTCCGTGAACACGCGGTCGAGGCTGGTCTCGCGGCCCCCGAGAAGCCGCCGCATCGGATCGTTCATGAAGAGGATCGTCCCCATCTGCGACACCGTCATCATCGGCACGCCGATCGACTCGCCTGCGTGTCCGGGGTTTGAATGCGCACCCAGATCGTCAAGCCGCCAGAGAAATCCGTCACGTCCGATACGATGCACGGAAATCAGGAGACGGTCGCCTCGGACCGGTATTTCCTTGCGCGCCGCCCCAAGTGCCATGGCCTTGTTTTGAAGCCGGTACAGGATCGAAGCGGGCTGCGCGACCTTGTCATCGAGAAGGCTCGCGATCGTGCCGCCGGATCTTGCGCCGAACCGTTCCCGCGCGGCCCGGTTGGCATAACCGATCTCGCCGTCGATATCCGTCGTGAGGGAGGGTGCTGCATCCTCCGCCACCAGGGAGGCGACCGTCTCATACATGGTTTGCCGAGAGCGTTGGTAGCGGTAGCGCAACCCATATGTCAGGACCACGAGCGCCAGGAACGTCAATCCGAACACTCCAAGGAACGCGGCCGCCAAGTCGTGTGGAACCAGGAGCGAAACCACGCTGGCCGCCAAGCCCAACACGGCAAAGGCCGGAACCCGGCCCATCTGGGAAAGAGCCGCCCGGGTCATCGGGCCAGGAGACAACGCGGATTGTGACAAAACTTCCTCGCACACGATTCGACAGCTCCCCTAGGGAACGCCGTTAATCTTAAGACCAGATTAATTGAACCGCGCTTTACAATCCAGAGTTGTCTCTGTCGCTCTTAAGTTGTTTTCCTAAGCACCGCGATAAAAAACCCGTCTGCTCCGTCGAGCGGGGTTAACCGTCGTTCCGTGACGCAGGTCCACGCTGGGTGACGGTTCAGAAACGCCCTGACCTGATCTTCGTTCTCTTCCCGCAACAGCGAGCATGTCGCGTAGGCCAACTGCCCCCCTGGCTCTACAATAGCCGTGATCTCATCGAGGATTCGCGCCTGTAGCGCGGTCAGCTCCTCCAAGCGCCCTGGCGAAAACAGCCACTTTCCGTGCGGAGCGCGCCGCCACGACCCCGAACCGGAACAGGGCGCATCGGCGAACACCACCTGGTAGGTTTGTGTCACGCTCTCCGGCGACAGGATCTCCACCGTCGCGCCGGCACGGGATGCGCGGCCTGGAATGTCCTTCATCCGCCCGGCGTCGATGTCATGCGCGCTTACCTTCGCGCCTCGTGCCGCCGCGGCGAGGGCTTTGCCGCCGCCACCCGCGCAGTAGTCCAGGAATGTCACGCCCGGCACGATACCCAGGACGTCCAGGATCGCCTGACTGGCGGCATCCTGGATTTCGACCAGACCCTGTTCATAGGCCTTGGACAGGTGAACGCGGCGCGCGCCCTCTGTCACTTCCAACGCGGTCTCGCTCAGGCGATGGGGCACGGTCACGATCCCTTCATCCGCGAGTCGCGCCTGTGCTTCGGCGCGCTCGATCCTTGCCACGTTGACCCGGAGGAACACCGGCGCGCGGGTCTTCAGGATCTCCGCCACCGCGCGCCAATCGTTGCCCAGCGATGCCTCGAACAGCGGCACGACCCAGTCCGGAAGATCATAACGCACGGCATCGGACAGCCTGCTGACGTCCACTTCGCGGCGCTCGTTCTCGGTCAACGGGTCCGGCGCGAACCGTTCGCCGGAGAAGACCGGGTCCGGATCGTCGCCCAGGGCCCGCAGCCGTCCCAGGACCATCGCGCGCCCATCCTCGCCTTGGCCAAGCGCCGCGAAGGACCGGGCCGCGCGCACGCAGTCGTAGACGATATCGCGGACGGCCGCCCGGTCCTTGGACCCGGCAAATCGCGACCGACGCGCCCAGCGGGTCAGGGCCTGTTCCGGCGCGGCACCTGCACACCAATCGTCCAGAATCGCGATTGCCGCCGCTTGGCGCGCCGCGGGCGTCATGTTGCCCGCTCCCGCCCGGTATCCTTGTCCATCGTCATTTGCGCGTCCTTTTCAGTGTGTTGCGGCTGTCCCCGAGCGCCAGCCCGCAACACGCCACGCCCGGCAATTCGCCCCGCTCTATCCACCCCCGACGCCGAACGTCAAGCGCGGGCCGGTTGCCAGCACGGTGCCAGTCCACGGCCTGTGGAACAGCTTACCGTCTCAAATGTTGGGACCAAGCCCCCACGGCGCAAAAGAAACCCGCGCACCCCATGAAAGGACGCCTTCTGATGACGGCCCAGACACCCGACATGCCAACCGAGCGGGACACCGAGGGCCCGCACGCGATCCCGCACCTGTTTGACCGGTTGAAGCGCTTGTCGGAGGGCGAAGAGGTCATCACGGTGTCCCGGCTTGCAGAGACCATCGGAGCCCAGGGCCACGCGCCGCTCCTCATGGTGGCGGCGGTTTTCATGGTATTGCCCACGGGGATGATCCCGGGCGTCGGAGGTGCGCTGGGGGTTCTTGTGGCGATCATCGGGGTGCAAATGCTGTTGGGGCGAGAGGGCGTCTGGGTTCCGCCGTTCTTCGGCAAACGCGAACTATCCGCCGACGACGTGGAACGCCTCGCCAAACAGGTCAAACCTGTCTCGCTCTGGCTCGAACGCCACATGGCGATGCGGTGGGAAACGCTGGCGGGCGGCAATGTCTCGGTCTCGATCATCGCCGTCATCCTGATCCTCGGCGGCGGATCGCTTCTGGTTCTCGGTGCAATCCCCGTGGCCACGCCTTTGGTTGGACTGCCGATCGCCGTTTTTGCCTTCGGGCTGCTGGCCCGGGATGGGGTGATCGTGACCTTCGGCTATGCGCTGGTTGCGCTCGTCATCCTTGCGCTCGTCATTCTGCGCGGGGCCGTGGGGTGAGGGATTGGCGGGTTGCCCCGCCACCCCCTAGCCGATCCGGTAATTCGGGCTTTCGCGCGTGATCTGCACGTCGTGGATGTAGAAATCTTTTTCGTGAAGTGCATTGTATTCATTTATTTTTCTCACTCCACTGCTTCAGCATGCTTCAGTGAAAACCTCGGTTTGAGAGGTCAACTGACGTAAATGGCTGTATAGATTACCACCATTCTTCGTCAAGAACGGCAGCAACTTCGAGCACAGAGCCGAGCTTTCGACGCTTGTAGACGTCCGTCATAGGACTGCCACTCTCGAAAAGCTGGCGGCGATTTCTGTTCGAAACTTCGAAGTGGCCGAGAACAGAGGAGATCGCGGCATCACTAACTCTGCTGTCAAGAAAGTCAGCGAGCGTGCGTCGAATACTATACCAGTTCGCGTGGGGTTGGTTCGGTTTTAGATCATAGTCGATGCCCGCCCGCTTGACCAGGCGCTGGATCATTTGTGTCCAGTTTCGCGCGCCGGCCGCCAGCGGATCTCTACCCGCACGGATCAGATATTCGTCTCCATGCTCGCGAATAATGCGCTCCAGGATCCCGCTCATGGGCCCCGAAATCGGCACGATCGGTCGCCGCTTGTTGCTGTCGAGCGACCCATATCCGAGGAGATCTATGACGCCAAGATCGGGATAGACAAATTCGCCTTTCATGTCAGCAACGGCGCCAACTCGACCACCACATCCGATCGTGAGCAGGAGAAGATCCCGCAGGTGCGGTCGCCTTGCGGCATCGATGAGGGCTCCGATCTCTTCGAAAGTCAGATAACGCCCCTTGGGATCGCGATCCTCCGGCGCTGTCGTTCCGCTTATGAACGGCTTCCTCGGCGGATTATGAGATGATACGCCGTCGGACTTAGCAAGCGCACAGACTTCGACCGCCGACCCGACGATGTCCGAGATGGTGTTCGGGTGTAGCCGTGGCCGACCGTCAGCAGTCTTCCTTTGAAGCTTCGACTTCGTGCTTTCCGGCAGAATGCGCCCCTCTTCCATGCCACGAACAACTTCACGGAGGGCGGGCCCCATGCGAGACATGCGAACGCTCCAGAGATGGGGCTTGAAGTATAGCTCCTTTCGGTTCTCAAGCAGTCGAAACCGCTGAGCACCCAGCCGCTTCCGCTTCTCTTGCTCAAATGCGAGCCACACTTCTCCGAAAGTCGGGTCACCATTCGCGTCGTCGTGAACGGTCTCCGAAGGCTCGGCGACGACGCGGATCCTGGCCTTAGCTTCTCTCCTCGCGTCTTCAAGCGTTGTTGCGCTCAGTCGTTCCGCCTGACTCTTCTTCAAGTGTGGGTTCCACCACCGCAAGTAGAGTTTCTTACGATCTTCACAGATCGAAAAGCGGCCAATTTTCTCGAGTGCTCTCATGCTTCATTTACTCCGTTCATATCCTTTGTTGGGCAAAAGCCCGAGCTCAGATGATTTCAAGTAATGCCGTGCGATTTCGCTCGCGATGATCGGCCGACCTGATGTATTTTGGCTGTCTGGGCGGCGGAGTTTTTGCAGTGGCAGGTTGATGCCGAGCGTGAAGGTAGGCATCTAAATCACTGCGTCGATACAGGATTTTTCCACAATCCTCGACATACGCGAGATGACCCGACGCGCGACGACGCTGTAGCGTTTTCACGCTCATGCGCACGTATGCTGCCGCTTCTTTCTGTGTCATCCAGTCGCTCATGCACCGGATATGTCTCCGTCGAAATCTGCGACTCCATCGGGTAGGTTCACGAAAGCGTGAGCTGGATCCTGAATCTTCGAATTGGTCTCACGCGCGGGACACGTGCTGTGGATGATCGCCAGGCAGTTGACGGTCGCCAACTTCACACCAATCCTTCGATACCAACCCGGATATCGTAGAGTGAATTCTGAACGCCCATCGCGTTCGAAGCATCCACTGATGGTGCCGGCCTCGCCACAAGTTGACCCCGCCAAGTTTGACCGGCCCCGGTTTGGGGCCGGCCAAAAAAACGACGATCACGACCAGCATTCCGCCCTTCGCATTGCCTCGAGATCCATAATGGCTTCTAAGAGGCCCGCTATGCACCGAAGGCACTCCTCGAGCTCACCAGCGAACTTCGTTCTACATCCCAACATGACGCCGCCGTCGATATGATACTCATCACAGACGAATACAGACGTCGTTTGAGCATCAACCTCCATTTCGATGTCGTGGGACAGAGCGTCGAGATGCGTTTGTAGGACACTTACCTCCTTGTCGGGCTCATCCAGCAGCGCAGTGACCTGTCTGATCCGAATATGCACGAGTTCCGACGTCGAAGGGGGGAGGATCAGTCCACCCAGCTGTCGTTTTAGTCTTATGCTCATGAGATGGGCCTGAAAAAGCGCATCGGTAAGATCGAGGGGGCGTGTCGGTTCATACCTCATTGATCGCGCCCTCCATTGCCTGAAGCCATGGCGCCAAAAGTTGCTTCGAGAGCCGCAGAAAACATATCAGTCAGAAGGCAGATTTCTTCGACTTCCGACGCATTCGGATCAATAGCTGCAAAACGCCATGCTGTTTCGCTGTCTTCCTCTCCCGCGTTTTCCAGTTGCAGAAGCCGCAAGATCGCAACCGCGTCACCGCGAGAACGCCGCGAAAGCACATTCCCGAAGCCGAGATCATCGACGAGCCGATCAACCCTCCGGGCCGATTTTGGTCCTCCGAGAAGTTCCGCGGCGTTACGCAACGCCTCTCCATATTCCTGCACGAAGATGTGCAGCAACGTCGCACTTTGCCAATTATCAAACATAATATTTCCCTTTCTGGCCAAGGCTCCATGCCTCGACGTCAAGAATCCGGCCCAAGTTCTTGGGTCAGTAGTTTTGCCAGCGGGAAAGACCGGCTCGTCCGTTTGTTTTTCTACTTTGGGTGCCGCTTGTGCTTCGACGTCTCACGAAAAAGACGTCGAAGCATTGAGCGGCTCCACCTACATCGGTTCTTCTTTACCGCCCAGGTGCAGTCACGTCACACGGATGTGCTCCGATATCCATCAATCAAGGCGGTCTCGACCGCCCGCCTTCGAAGATCGGCCAGGCTCTTGCGCCCTGCCCTCACAGTTTTCGCGCGCGCATTCCTCTCGCGATACTCACGCTTTGTGCGAGTGCCGCGCTGCCCACACATCGCAAGAGCCATCCATGTCAGATCACGATCGCTTTCGTAGGCAAGCTGATGCCAGATTGTCCGGATGATGTGCGCCCCGGCGCCGATGTGTTCATAGTAGACATCGGAGACCCAATCCGCCGAAAGGCCGGTCCGTCCTCCATCGACGGTAAACAAGGGCGTGCCAACACGACGATCGTATTCCGACCACATCTCGCCACCCGCCGCGTCCAAGATGAAAAGCTCATCGAGAAACTCCGTGATCTCCGGCCAAAGCTGCGGCAGATCGTATTCACCATCGGTTTTTCGGATGTCTGTCGTCAAAGACCATCCGGATGTCGACCGACAAATCTCGATCCCAACCCGCAAACGCGACAAATCACCGATCCTGAGTGGAGCATTCACCGACAAAGCAATGACCGCAGCATGGAGCGCGAGCGTATACTTCTTGCGGGTCCCTGCCGGCTCCGCTCGGCTTTGGGCCAGCAGTTCCTCCGCCTTTTCCCACACGTCTTCGATTCCGATCGGGTTGTGATCAAGCCACGAAAATTTTCGTTTCTTCTTCGAGCGTCCGCGACGCCCAAACTCGGCGCCAAGCTTCCGCAGACGCTTAGCGAGTTTCTTCTTTTTGCCCGCAAACTTCAGAAACTGGGCTAAAAGGCGCAGCTGAAGCGAAAGACCAGACGCCCGCCGCCCGCGGCTCTCCTCACGATCCAGCCACATCCCAATCGTCGCCTTGGTCAGCTCCGGTTCATGTCCTTCATCGAGGCAAACCTTCGAAATTGCGCGCAGAATATACTCGATATCGCGGACCATCGACGAAGCCGGCGGCGTTGCACCCCGCACAATCAGGAGGCCTGCTTCACGGCGATCTGCGAGTTTTCTCATGTTATCCAAGACATGAGTCCACTCGTCGCGGAGCTCGTCTTTTGGTATCGACAACTCGATCGCGGGTCCTTTTGGGTTTCCAGTCGCAGTGGAATTCCCCTCCCGTTTTTCACGCTCGGAGTCTGAGATCACGAGACGTAGTGGGCCGCATTGCTCTGGCGCCACCTCGGACAGTTCGGCTCGCAACCTGCGCAGGGTCGAGTGGCTCCCAAACGACCTGAAATCATCTTCCCCGGGTATTGTTGACCCACGGGTCTGAAGATGTTCGAGCCACCTCTTGAGCAAGTTCGACGTCTCATTGGCAGACTGTTGGCCCATGTATGCAGGGAATTTATGGTCCGTCATGCAGCACCTCGTTTCAAACGACCTACCTTGCGCTTACGGGAGTTTTGCCGCGCATCTCGCAGAAGCCTTCTGCCTTCGACAACGGCCTTGACCCCGTCCATCCAAGCGTAAAACGCCTCCACCGTGCTCACCTCATCTCCAAGAACCGCTGCTGCGAGAGCCATCGCATTCGGATCCTCGGACAGGATGAAATACGCGGTTATGTGACGGGCTTGGTGGAGCGTCATCTTCAGGCCGACGGCCTCAACACCAATCCGGTAGTGCTCCGCAAACGTCGTCTCTTCCATGGCCCGGTCGAAATTTTTCGACGGAAAAAGATAGTCGCTGTCGGTCAGATTGTGGCCGTATGGATGATCGTTAATCAGGCGCGGCCGGATTTCTTTAAGATACCACTCAATGACCGACCAGGCATCTTCATCGCAGTCGGCTTCGATTTCTACTCCGTTTTTCGTCAGATGCTCCGGGATCGAAATCCGAACGTCCGCGGTGTGGAGATCAAGGATAAGTTGCGCATCATCGCCGCGAAAAGGTAGCTGCCGCAAATTGGAGGCGCGGACAGAAGATCCACGGAACAAAATGGCGGCTTGAACGGCCGCGATGCCGAGATGAAGTGCCCGCATCCGCGTTTTTGCCTTTTTATTCCGTTTGAGGCCGTCCCAGTCATCGAGAATTTTCTGAGCTTTTCGAATGAGTTGCTCTGGCATTGTGTGGACAGCCAGCTGTTGTGGCGAGCTCCTTGAAAAAGCTTTGATCCACGCTTCGCGAGGCGCGCTCATTTTTGAGCGGCGCTTTGCCTTCTTGCGGACTCTATCCCTCAGTTTCTGAAGCTTCTTGCGCTTCTTTTTCCCCAGAAACTTGGAAAACGTGGCGATATGCGAAAGTCTTTCAACGGTCTGATGAAGCGTAGCAGTCTCCTTGGACACCTCGCCATCAAGCATCCGGACTTGCCAAGTGTCCGCCACCATCGAAATGGTTTCGTAGCTGCACAATTCGCGCAAAGTGAGCGTGTCACCAGCGGTAAGCACACCCGCTCGCTCAAGCACTCCCATCGCGCTGTTCACTGCATTCTCGTAAGTCTCTGCCGAGTTCTGCTTGAATTCGGACTCCTCGGCTGGGATTGGGCGCCCGAGAGAGTCAAAGCCGCGTTTCGCGGCCACGAAAGCGTCGAACTCATCCCAAAAGCCTGCGTCAGAATTCGGCCCGTGCCGGCGCCGCGTGCTTGCGCGGGCGTTCGGGTTCGCAGGTTGAGACAGCGGCGCTGGCAACAGATGCGCAACAGGCTGAAGAAGCTTAGGATGGTCGAACAGCTGATTGATCCCCGAAATGCCAAGCTTGAACGTGCGCCGGTCATTGCCCTTGTGCATTGCGGCCAGCCTCGTGATCGCGCCAGGAGTGAGATCGCATGGACGCGCTCCCTGCGCCGATGCCGAATTCGCAAGAAATGTCGCGCTCGTGAGACGATGCGGACCAAGCGTTTTTTTGGGCCCGCTGTTTTCCCGAATAACGTCGAGAACCGGAGGCCACTCCGGCAAAAGTTCCTGCGGGGCCGTTGTCTCGAGATGAAGCTTGGATAGCGCACCGCGGATACGCTTGCGAAACTCAATGAAGTGTTCATGGGAGCGAAAGCCTTCCGCGAGCGCACTAATCCGGCCCTTTCCCCATCGCTCAACGAACGCATCGTAATCGGCCGGTATGTCAGAAAGCGGCCGATTGTAGATCCGAACACACTCCTTGATACGAGGCCGCACCTGATTGACGACGGACTGCGAGTATCCGAGCTTGTCTAATTTATTCAGCAAATCCTGCATCGTGCGAATGTTGTGAGCGTTCATTTCTTCAATCCATATTCTTTCGTTTCAAACACCCGCAATGTCGGACGGGCTCTCACGAGGAAGAGACCGTGCGACATGCGGGACATCGGGTTTCACCCCGACTTGACCGCGCAGTGATCGCTGCGCGGTCACAATGCCGAACACGCGGCCAATTCACCCAAGCGTCCACCCCCATACAAGCGATGTATTTGGGCGCACGGCTGGGTGAACTTCCCACAAAACCGGCTAATTCGCGGCCAAACCGGGTAAATCGCGGCCACGGGACTGAGGAAGCGTCACAGGTAAGCATGCAGCGCCTCGAAAGTGTTTTCACGGACGCGCCGGATACCACGGATCAGATGAACGGAAGGCAGAGCGCCAGATTTGACGTGACGCCGCCAGGTGCGCTCAGAACGGCTTTCAGGATCTTTGAGCGCCAAATGGGACGGCAATAACATAGGCGCTTTGAACACGCCCCAATCGCAGCGGGGAACAACGCCTGCCCCTTCGAAACGCCAGACGTCATCCCACCGATATTTCCTCCGACTGGAAGTCGAAACATTCGGAATACCCGCTTGGCTGATGATCTCTCGTGCGATCGACGCCGATACCGCCCAATGTGAAGCGAGCATGGAAGTCGTCGCAGTGCCCGGATCGGCAAAGCGGCTGTTCCTCACCAGATCTTCTGGAGGCGGCTTGAGGCTACTTGCTGGCGTCATCACCAGCATCCCGATACGCAAGCACGTCGCTCCGAAACCAACGGTTGGATCCACCTACCCGGACCGGCGGCAGCATGCCCGATTTTGCAAGTGCGCGGACACGCGCCGGCGGATCGTTCAACAGCTGCGAAACTTCGTGCAGGCGGAGCATCGGCCATTCCTCGCAACCCTTGCCGGGAGGCGGCGTCGGAAGTTCGTCGAGCAAAATCAAGATCGCCTTGTCTACTTGCTCAACGCGGAGATCGCCGGAGTCAATCAGTCGACGGACGGTCCGCGTCGAAACGGCCAGAATTCGAGCTGCCTCCGCAACCGAAACAAACGGCAAGCCTCTGTTTAATTTCATTTTTTACATCCTCACATCGTCCATAGACTGGACATAGAGAGGCGTGGCCCAATTCCAAAATGAGTTTGTGGTAATAGTCAGACAGACGGACTTTCCCCTTCGGGAAATGTCCGTCTGTCTGACTAACCGAAGAAAATATCCAAATACGTTTTGATGCCGTTTCAAACGTTCCTAACTCCAATTTGTCCGGCCGACAGCCAGTCGGACAAATCGAATTTTTTGGAGCGACACATGAGCGAGCAGGCAAATCTCAACCAGCAAAACCCCGAAACTCCCGGCGCTCGATTCATCGATGCCCGAGATCATGATCCAGTCTTGGCATGGAACTATGCTGCGAAAGGTTGGTTCCGGCGCCGCGAAACGTCAGTGGTCTACGGACCATCCAACGCCGGCAAAACAGCGTTCGTCGGTCATCTCGGGCAGTGCATTGTCAGCAATAGGCCGTTCTTCGGTGCTCGGGTGACACAGGGTATTGTAGTTCACGTAGCAGCGGAGTCGCCCGCGTCAGTTCTCGATCGTATGCAGTCGCACGCGATTCACGACGACACTTATCCTCCGTATTTGGTCTACGACCTTCCTGTCGACCTATCCTGCGCGAAATCCCTTAATGAATTTCGCCGGGACCTCACTCAAATCATGAATGATCACGGGCAAGAGATTGTATTGGTCATCTTCGATACTCTGTCGCGCTGCATCAACGGCGTCGATGAAAACAGCTCAACCGAAATGACCGCCGTCGTGCACAATGCGGAGGCGCTTGCTCGCGGGATTTCGGCGCACGTCATGATGATCCATCACACCGGGAAAGACGTCGAACGAGGGGGCCGTGGCAGTTCGGCAATCCGCGGTGCAGTCGATACCGAAATCTGCCTGAAACCCGGCGACGCTGGGGCAGTGGCGCTATTTCAAGACAAGCAACGGACCATGAAGAAAGGAAAAAGCGTCTGTTTCGGCCTGGAAACCCATGTCCTCGGCCTGGATGAAGATGGAGAGGAGAAAACGACTGTTCGCGCAGTTGAGCGCGAAAACGATACTACGAATGCCAAGAAGCCGACTTCAAAGGTCCGCAAAGGGATGGACCGCACTACAGCGGTCCTCACAGCCCTTCACATTCGACGCATCACGGGCGGCAATAACGCCAGTTTCCAGACCAATGATATTCTGGCGTCCATCCCGCCCGATGTCATCGAAACAGTCAAACCTGAGCACCGCGCACGCGTGATCTCGCGCGAGCTCGAGAATCTTTCCAAACAGGAGGTCCCGCTCGTTGAGTCTACCGGGCGTGGCTCTTGGACATTCGCCCCAACGGTGGAAAGCCAGCAGGAAGTCCTGTTCAACAACTGACTGAAAACCTCGGGCTCCAGTCTTCCGTTTCAACCCATCAGGTTTCGCAAACTCGGTTTCGCAAACCCTTTCGCAAACTCCACCCAGAAAGTGACGCACATGGAGAAGAAAAATCCCGGCGGTCGCCCGCCAAATTACACAGCTCAACAACTCAGCCAGGCCGTCGCCGTCCTGGAAGCGAAGTTTCCCGACGAGCGCCCAAGCGCAACAGCCGTGAAAGACCAACTTTGCCTGCTGTTTAATGTGTCAAAGGGCACCAATGCTCAAAGTCTCGAAGGTGAGTTGCAGCGCTTCTACACAGAACGTGATGAACGGCGCGAACGCGACATGATTGAAGCCCTTCCCACAAGCATGCAGTCGGATAGCGCTGATGTGGGAAAAGCAGTCGAGAAGCAGATCTTGGCCGCGTTCGGCCGCGGCTTTGCAGAACTCAAGAAAAAAGCCAACCGTGAGGTTTGCGAACTTCAGCAGGACAAGACGCAGCTTCATCGCCGGATCGAAGGCATGGAACTCGAAATCGCCGAAAAGGACGCAGAAATCGAAAGGTTGAAAGCCGATCTCGGCAATGCGGAAAACCAGATCGTGTTGAAGCAGCATGAACTCGATCAAGCTGTTGCCAGGATACGGGATCTTGAAACGGCCGATGAAAGTGGCCAGCGCATCCTCAACGAGCTTTCGAAACTGTTGGACGGCCGTGGCCTGAGCTACGCCCCGAAATTCGGACACTGACATAGGCTACGATTTGCAGTTTGCTGATCTTCGACGAAAACGAGATCAGAGATGTCGAAACGGAAGCAGCATTCGCCGGCGTTCGAGGCGAAGGTGGCGCTGGCAGCGCTGAAGGGTGAGCAAACTGTGGCCGAGCTTGCGAGCCGGTTTGGGGTTCACCCATCGTTGATCCACAGCTGAAAGCGTGCACTGCTTGAAGGCGCTTCGGACGTGTTTGAGCGTGGCGGTAAGAAAGCCCCGGAGATCGACGAAGAACAGGTCAAGGAGTTGCACGCGAAGATCGGGAAGCTGGCCGTCGCCAACAATTCTTTGTCGCGAAAGGTCAAGCCGTGGACCGGCAAGTGAGGCGGAAAGATGGTAGTGCCAGCCAATCCCGATCTGTCGATCGGCAAGCAGTGCGGGCTGCTGTCGATCTCGCGGTCGTCCTTCTGCTATCAGCCCAAAGGCGAGACGGCGCTGAAGGAGCTGCTGATGCGCAAGATCGACGAGCAGTTCCTGGAAACCCCGTTCTTCGGCGTGCGGCAGATGGCCTGGCACCTGCGCAACGAAGGTCACCTGGTGAATGAGAAGCGCGTCCGTCGGCTCATGCGGCTGACGGGCCTGATGACGATCTACCAGAGGCCCAACACCAGCAGTGCCGCGAAGGGGCAAAAGACCTACTGCTACCTTGTGCGCGGTTTGCGAGTGTCCCAGCCGAACCAGGTCTGGGCGGCGGATATCACCTACCTGCCGATGCGCAGGGAGTTCCTGTATCTGGTGGAGATCATGGACTTGCACACCCGCAAGGTGCTGGCCTGGCGGATATCCAAAGCGCTCGAAGCCGACTACTGCGTCGAGGCGCTGAACGGGGCGATCCGCTGCTTCGGCCCTCCCGTGATCATGAACACCGATAGTCATACAATTGGTGCCAGTTCCCGGGTGGTTTGGCTCAAACACCGATCGACCATTCGTTGGGTTGGTGACGCATGGCTTCTCGGCGTGATCTGACTCTCATTCTGATCGACCTGCCATGTGTCTTTCCCTGGACCTGTCGATTGCCCGGGCACGTCCTGCGGCGAGCTTGTCTCAAAGGTGTGCCGTGACCCAAGAAGGGCCAGACCATCCGGTCTCATGACTGTCCTGTCTCTGCAATCTTTTGAGCGATGCTCGATCACGTGCCGCAGGAAAGGATCATTGGATGCCCGACCACTCAGAAGCACTTCACGTCGTTGGCGGCGTCGATACCCACACGGACTTGCACGTGGCTGCGGTCGTCGACCACCAAGACCGCGTTCTCGGTGACGAGAGCTTTCCCACGACACGACATGGGTATCGCTTGATGCTCGTCTGGATGCGATCTTTCGGCGACCTTAAACGCGCTGGCATCGAATGCTTGGGCAGCTATGGCGCAGGATTGTTGCGTTCCATGCAGGCGGCTGGTGTCGAGGTTCTGGAGATCACTGCCCCTGACAAGCACGACCGACGCCGACCCGGAAAGAACGAGCACTTCGATGCGGAAAGCGCCGCCCATGCCGCCTTTGCCGAACGGCACACCGTTACACCAAGGAGCCTTGATGGAATGGTGGAAAGCCTCCGTGTTCTAAGGGTTTGTCGTAAGACGTCCGTCCAGGCGCGCCGCATCGCCTTGCAGATGATCCAGACGACGATCTTCTGCGCGCCCGACAAGTTGCGAGACCCATTGCGGCAGATGACCCGCACGCAGTTAATCCGCACGTTGGAAGCTTGGCGGCCTGATCTCCCAGCGTATCAGGAGGTCGAAGAAGCCTATCGCATCTCGCTCAAATCGCTGGCGCGGCGCTATCTGGAACTTCATGACGAGATCGCCGACCTGGATGACATGATCGAAGCCATCGTCATAGATCTTGCCCCAGAGCTGCTCGAACAGACGGCGATCGGCCTGGACAGCGCGGCGCAGCTGCTGCTGACGGCTGGCGATAACCCCGAGCGCCTCAGGTCGCAGGCCAGCTTTGCGGCATTGCATGGCGTCAGTCTCGTCCCGGCGTCATCAGGCAAGACCGTCAGGCACAGGTCGCCGCTTGACTCTTAGAAGGGCGCCCAGGGAACGCAGTTCACGTCCCCTACCTGGACCGACCGGTAGCGCCGAACCGGCGTGCGCATCTCGATGGACGGCAAGGGCGGGCTCCTCGACAATACCTTCGTCGAGCGCCTCTGGCGAAGCCTGAATTACGAATGCGTCTGTCTGCAAGCCTGGAAGACCGGATCAGAGGCGAAGGTCGGCGTCGGCAGATGTTTCGAGAGCTACAACCGAAAGCGCCCCCACTCCGCCCTTGGCGGCCAACCTCCAGCCGTGCTCCACTGACTGAAAAAGACGAGACCCTACCCGATCAGCAGGAGCGGAGAGTAGCTTAGATCACGCCAGCAACTGTCCAAGGTTCGGGGAGTTGCTCACTTGACGTGCCCAACGTGAAAGATCTCTCAGACAAAACAGAGCAAGCGCCCCGATCCAGTGCATTTCGCGTAGGATATTACCCACTTTCGACTCCATGCCTTCTCAGTTCGTTGCAATCTCTCCCGGCGCCCTAAAGCGCGGGCTGTCCGGCTCCGATCAAGACGATGGCGGGTGGAAAGCCTCAACTCAAGACCGGCGGGAGTCCTCTTTTGCGACTCACGACTGAGTGTGGCAAATGCAACGCATTGAGACGAAAATTCTGAATGTTCCCCTATTGTTCTCGGCGACTCGTTGTGCCAAAACTGGCAAGGTGCTGGGAAAACAAATTGGGAGGCGAAATTGGCTTCAGGCTCATCACCGACAGTTATCGATTTATTTTGCGGCGCAGGCGGACTTAGTGAGGGTCTTCGTCAGGCTGGAATCAATCCAGTAGCAGGCGTCGACTTCGACAAGCATGCCGCCGCCACATATCGATATAACCATCCAGGCGTGCCTGTTGTCGAAGGCGATGTGGCTGAGGTTACCGGCGAGCAACTCATGGCGCTGGCAGGCACGCGGGAAATCGATCTGATCGCTGGTGGACCCAGTTGTCAGGGTTTCTCAACGCACGGGAAGCGAATGCAGGATGACCCCCGAAATTTCTTGTTCAAGCATTTCGTTCGGCTCGTCGACGAGATCCAGCCGAAGATGTTCCTTATGGAGAACGTCCGAGGGATGCTCACCTACGAGAAAGGCGCGTTCCGCCGACAGATTGAGGCGGCTTTTGAAGAAATTGGTTACCGCACCGATTTCACCCAAGTTCTCGCCGCTGATTACGGTGTGCCCCAGCTACGGCACCGAATTCTCTTCATCGGCACGCGCATTGATGATATCCATTTGTCTTTCCCTGAACGCACGCATGGCGCCGAAAACGAACCGGGACTAAAGCCTTATGTCACCGTCGAGGATGCAATCGGAGATCTTCCACTTATGGGGGTCGATTACGAAGTGCACGAGCGCCCTTACGCTTGCGGTCCTCAGACGCCCTACCAAGTCTATTGCAGGACCGGCGCTCCAAAAGATGTGACACTTCATATCGGCCGACCATTGTCTCCACAGGCTCAATCCTTGGCGGACCACATCGGCCAAGGTGAAGGCCTCAGAGCTGCTCCTGTGGAGGCGCTACCGCCTCGGTTCCAGAAGATGCGGACGATTTCCAACGGAGCGCTCCGCCGCGATTGCACGACGCTTTATCATCGCCTCCATCCAGCGAAGCCGGCCTACACGATCACAACCAATTATAAGAATGTAGCTTCTGGGCCTTTCCTCCATCCGTGGGAAGACCGGGCAATCTCGCATCGCGAGGCCGCCAGATTTATGAGTTTTCCCGACCATTATCAGTTCGTAGGCGCAGGCTTCCCCAGACAGATCGGAAACGCCGTGCCACCACTGCTCGGACGAGCGATCGGCGAAGAGATGGTTAAAATGCTCTTTCAGGCCCGCAAAAAAAGTAGCCGTGCTGCTTGATGCCGAAGAAAATCCGAGCAGAAAGGGTCGCATCGGCCCTAAACAACATGGCAAACTGGCGTGGCAAGGCCAAGAGCCAAGGAGCCACGCACCTTTTTCCGATGCTCGCGCTAATCGAGCGCGGCGCCGGTGATCCGCCTGGCATAGCTACGATCATGAAAGAGACGCCGCACGAATTCGACTTCTGGGACAAGTATTTCCGCCTGGACGACGGCAACAAGGCGAAGCCGTATTTCAATCCATTGACCCTGCGCCGGGCGGAAGCCGGCTTCCCTCACAGCAACTCGGCCACGATCCGGAAAAACACCTTCGCGGGCAAGTGGAATGCCGCCTCGCGCCGGACCACTGAAGACGGGGAGGAATGGAAACTCGCCGACGAATACGCGGACATCTTCCGTGACAAGGTCCTGACCAAGGGCGCCGATGTTGTTCGCGCTCCTACACTCGACATCGCGATGCTCTTCTTTCGGAAAAGTGAGTTCCCGGACGATGCGGATGCCCGGGCCCTCGAGATGGCGTTTCGCGGCGCATTCCCACAGAGGGATGAGGACTACGATAAGCTCTTCGTCTTTCATCCCGAGGATCCGGACAGGATTTTCGCTGACGCAGCGGAGCCGCAGGATTACCAAGCCGCCATTCTGAGCGTGCTTGTTGACGACGTAAAGTCCTCGTCCGCGCTTCCGGAGCCTGAACTTGAACCTTTTGTTATGGATCTCGACGACCCGATCCTGGTGCAGGTGCAAAAGCTCTTGGGATTGGGAACATCCGGCATCATCCTCACGGGCGTGCCGGGAACGGGTAAATCCTACTACGCGAAACGGATAGGGAAGCACTTGGTGAAGGATCCGGAGCAGGACATCTTCCGGGTGCAGTTTCATCCGTCATATGGCTACGAGGATTTCGTCGAAGGATATCGGCCCGACGAGTCATCCCAGTCGGGGTTCAAGGTTGTCGACAAGACGTTTCTCCTTGCTTGTGAGCGTGCCAGGCGACTTGAGGAACATAATGGCTTGGTCGTCCTGATCGTGGATGAGATTAACCGCGGAGATCCCGCGAGGATCTTCGGAGAGCTGCTGACCTATATCGAGAGAGCCTATCGAGAAGAGAATTTCACACTGCCCTTCTCGGGGCAGCCGTTTTCGGTTCCGGAGAACCTGGTGATGATTGGCACAATGAATCCTTATGATCGCAGCGTGGCTCAGGTCGACGCGGCTTTCGTTCGCCGGTTCGATCACATCGAAGTGTCCCCGTCCCGCGAGGTTGTAGAGAGCCTCCTGGAAAATGGCGGGGGCTTCACTCAAGACCAAATTTCCGACATCGGGGCCTGGTTCGACGCGGCGCAAAGGCTTGTTCCATTCGGTATCGGCCATTCTTTCTTTGCCGAGATCAAGAACGTTGACCACCTTAAGCTCGTCTGGCAATACCGGATGCGACCCGCGGCGGTTCATGCTGTGGAGCTGAACGATGGCGCTATTGGGAACCTGACCGCGAGCTTCGAGGCGCTGGCTCGCCGTCTCGAGGGCGTGGCGGACGATGCCTGAGATCATCGAATGCCGGGAATTTGAAGAGCTCTCGGTAAGGGTCAGCGCGCTCCTACAGGACGGCGAGCTCAGGCTCGACGAGGGGATCACGACAAAAGGCTACCTGACTGCCACCATGCGCGGCGGACAGATCGCGCTGCGGGCGACACGCTTTGTCGGCACCATCCCGTTGACGCCCAACCTCGCAGTCCGTATTGTGCCCCGCGCGACGATCGCAAACCTCTCTTACATGCTGGTCCGGTCAGGAGTGATCCCATCGGCGATATCAGGCTTCGCCCGCGGCTACATGCCCCGCTTTGTTGCTACAGATAATGCCGAGCGCATCTACGCCAGGTCACTGATCGACGGCGTGAAGCTGATTGCCCGGCGAGGCTACATGAAAGAGTATCTGCCTCCGAAGCACACGGCCCCATGGCGAGGGCGTCTCCTTGCTTCGGACACAGTCCGGAAGCATGCTTCGAAGGGTATACGCTATAGGCACGAGTTTGAGCAGAACGTCCTCACTCCGTCGACGATCGAGAACATCGCACTTAAGATGGCCCTGAAACAGGTCATCGACTGGCTCGCGGAGAACGACCGCCGCAATGCTATGCTGCCGGAGGCGCGCAGCCTCTATCGCGACATGTGGCATATCTCGCAGTGGGATGGTGCAAAGAGCGACCTCTTGCATCAGCTCTCTCGGAAGATCCACACCCTCTCACCACGCCTACCGCACTACAGAGATCCACTCTGGTCGGCATACCTGATCCTACAGAGCGTCCTCCCTGAGCTCAGCTTCGACGGCTTCGTCCGCTTGGACTCGCTGATCATCGACGTATCCAAGGTGTTCGAAGCATTCCTGCGCAGAGAGTTGGCCCTGCGCCTGGTCGACCATGGATACCAGGTTCAGGACGGCAACAAGGCGCCGCGCCCCTTTTTCCGAGACGGCGGCGTTTATTCAGTGCATCCGGACATAATCATCCGTCGGGGGGAAACGGTCGTCGCTGTCCTCGATGCCAAATACAAGCCGGAGCCGAAAGAGTCGGACCGTTATGAGGTGCTTTCCTTCATGGACGCCATGCCCGTAAACCTCGGCGGCTTCGTGTGTCCTGCCAACGGCGTCGACACATCGCGGTTTCTCGGCACTACCGCTTCTGGGAAGGAGATGTTCCTGCTGCGGTATGATCTGGCAGCCGACGACCAAAATGTGGAGGCTGACCGGTTCGCCGCCAATGTCCTGCGCATGGTCGAAAGCTCACACGACTATATCTAAACACAGTCCGTCGAGACAGCCGGAGCGAAGAAAAGTGCTCGCGCATTTTTCGACAAGTTACTTCCGTCGGCGCTACCGTTGAAATACGTCCTTCAGACTGATTGCGCATTCGACATGAAATCGAGGAAGCAGTCCAAACCTTCGAGTTGGCCCGAACGATCGGATTGAAACTCGTGTCAAATGAGGGACCAGTAGAGGATCTGTTGATCTGGATGAAAGTTCAGTGGCAGGTCAGAATCCATGGATCGCCATTCAAATATCCGTCGTCATAACCTTTTGAAACCATAACGAATTCCTTCACCCAACAATTCCAAGCAGGAAGCCCCCTCGTCGCTCAACGGATTCGGAAGCATTTCGATCCGAGTCTCGTTAGGGGACGAAACGTTACTGACATAGGCGATCTTGTATTGGACGCCGCTTCTTGCTTTTGCGGCTTCTCTGGCCGCTCTGACCTCTGTCTCGCCAAGCTCGAAATTCCGCGGATCATTTAGGCTGGCTTTGACTTCAATCCGCCAAGTCTGCTTGTTGAATGAGACCTCGAAATCATATCCGAGTCCGTCGTTGCCGTCCCCCCCGGTGATAAATTTACCATTCTCCGATTTCCAGGCCGCATCAATGTCCTGGCCTTTCAGTATATTCTTCAACCAAGTGTAAACGACGATCTCACCGATACGTCCGATGAATTCGGTCTTTTCCGCCGGGATCCGAACGGAATGAGATTGCGTGGGCTCTTTCGGAGATTTCTCTGTGCCAGACTTCGGACGGTCGTCGTCCGGGACCACCGCAAGCGAAGCCTGAGATCCCAGTGACCGGGAAATCTCGCTTCTTGGCAAAGTTTCTGCAATCTCTGTGACCAGTGCTTCAAAGTCCACGCTTTCCTCGGGATCGATCATCCGACCGTTGAATGCCACGGACCGCGCGTCGCGGTTTCGCGCTTCGCGGCGCTTTCGCGCTTCAATGGCTTCCTGCTTCAGGTCATCATCTGAGAGCTTCAGCTCATCCGTATTCAGAGTGGGCTCCATGCCCTCCGGCCATGCGCCGAGCGCGATACACCATCTCACGAGCATTTCTTCATCGAGCGCCTTGAAGTCAAGCACTCCCACTCGATCCATCCAAGCTCGAAGTTCGTCCGACGCCTTGGCCCGAGTAAAATGCTCCGCCGCGCCAAAAGCGCCCTTCTTTATGCACCATGCACGCACAATCGGCATAGCCTTCTGAAAGAAGCTCTCGAAACAGCGCCGGTTGTGCGCGCGGATATCCATCAACTCATTCGGAGTGGATTCGGGATGACCGAGCAAGAGCGCTTCATGGCCTTCAAGCCACGTGTTGACGCGGTCCTTCAGCAAATCCTCGGGCGGCACTTCGAAATTTTCCAGCCAAGTCCGGTCTGGCTCAATTTCATAGACGGCTGCCCGCAGGTCGCCATACCCTTCAAAAGCCTCGAACGCCTCCAGAGTGTCTTGGGCCGACAGCAAAATGCATTGCGTGATACCGAGGTCATGTTCGCGCACAAAAGCGTCCATGGCTCGGCGGTGTTGCTCCGGATAGAGTTCCATTTCCTCACCGACCGCACGCAGGCTCTCGTTGAACCGCTTGAAATCGAGCTTGAGGATCGTCCTGAAATCCCGCGCCGTGTAGCCGCCCCGAATAGCCTCCTCTAATACACCCGGGCCGAAGGTCGTGTTCATCAAGGCGCATTCCCAAAGTGTCCGAAGCCCTCCCGGATCCTTTCCCAGTGCCTCGATCTGCCCATCGAACTCCTGAACTGCATCCGATCCAGCCGCATAGTGGATAACCGCACGCATGAGAGGCACACGCGTTCCCAGACCTTCGCTCAGAGTGGCAAGGGCCGCACGCGCTTCGCCTTGCGAAAGGAGAAGCGTGGCAGCCATCGCCGCCACCTGATCCTGAATAGTCTTACCCGAAGCGCCGAGATGATGCGCATTGTGCTTCGAAACGAGCAACCGAAGATGTGAGACAAGACTTACATACCCCAAAGCCTCACAGATCTGGTGAATACACCCATCCACGAGATTCCAGTTCAATGCACCCGATGCCCTCAGCAAGATCAGCGTCCTGCCATCGTCAAGTGTGAAACCAAACGATCGCCGATCCAAATGCTCTATGGCGACACTGAAGCCGTCGATGACGAAGTGGACCTCATCGACTTGTGCAAGCACGATCTGATCCAGATGTCGCAACACTTCGACGCGGTTCGACGGTAACCTCTGCGCCTCGGTGCCCTTCAGGGCCTCCATGGCGACCGCAACCATTGTCCGCAACTCTGGCACCAGATCTCTGATCGGTGCGCCGGTCACCTCCGAAATTTCGCGACCGTCGGCTTGAAGTCTATAGGCAACTTTCGAAACGCGGCGAACACGTTCCGGGTAGAGAGCCTCAAAGACATCCCAGGCCGCATCGTCATCAAGACCCGCCAGATGAATAAACAGCTGACCACTGGCTATCAGAAGATCAACGTCCCCACGTCGCCCCGTATCGCAGAGATAGACTGGGCCATTCTGATCCAGGTCGTCCTGATCATGGAGATCGACAGCCACGACCTGCTGCCCACGCTGCACTAAGACCTCTCTCGGTCGGCGCGTGTCATCCGCCGACTTGCCAGTCTCGACGATGTATTCCAAAAAGCGCCGCCAACTCGCAGAATAGAGGTTGAGGAGCCGTTGCCGATAGAACGGATCGAACGCTCCGGCGACAAGGCATTCGGACAGCATCGCGAGCTGATCAGCCAACGTCGCGTCCTTGCCGATCTGGTTGAAACCGGCGCCGGTCCGCAAACTCTGTAGAAACTGAACTCCACCCTGCTCGATCAACCGCCTGATTTCGATCTTCGGTCGCGGTAGGAACGGCAGGAAGAGCTCCTTGTTGATATCGCCGAGCCAGATATCTGAGGCTGTCGTGCTCGCCTGGGTATTGTCAGAAGCCCTGCCCTCATCCGCTGGCACCCAGGGGGCCGCTCGAAGAAACGCTGTCAGTGGCATTGGCCACCGCCTCGTGTCAACGTTGCGATTATATTGGTGGTGAACTTCCACATGCGAAGGGAAAATGGGCCTTCCCTCCAACCATTTCAGAACGAGCTTCGCATAGTTCAGAAGGCACGTGGGGCCAAACCCTTGGAAGTCGCCTTGGCAAGGAAACCACAGCAGTTTCTCGGCTATACGGTAGTTGGTCGCGTATTGCAGATCCAAGGCGTCTTCGTCCTCGTCCATGACATAGCTATGCCAGAATTGTCCGAACTCAGGCGTGATCCCATACTGCTCGACAAACGAGAAATCACGGATTTCATCGGCTTTGAAAAAACTCTTTTGGGGTGACTTTTCGATTGGATGAAGTCCCCGCCGGACGCCCAGTTCAGAGAGAAAAACCATCCAGTCTTCGATATGCCGTCCAAGAAAGGCTTGGTGTTCCGTATCCGCCAAAAGCTGTTGGCGAAGGCCCGCAGTCTCGGCAAGACCATCCGGCGCGGAATCGAGAAAGTTCTCTACCAGTGATCCCAAGGTCTCATCGGGCCAGCTCGATGAAAAGACCACGTCCTTCGCGTTTACGTAGTCGCCGTTTTGAACTGGCACACGAAACCGAAATGAGGATTGCATCTGGAACGGTCGAGGAGACGAGCGTGCCTGTCGCCATAACTCAAAAGCCCAGCGTAGCCCGCCTCGGAGAACCTCTTTGTTGCCTTCATCGCGCAACATCTGATCAAGACGCCTGAAGATGGCTTCCCGGTCAAACGCTTCCACAAGACCATGGTCTTCGAGAAATTGCCGGGCTTCTGAAAGGTCGTTATGCCAACCCAGCGCGCTCCACAGAAAGCCAAACCTTGCCTTCAGCTTGGCTGGCGGTTCGAGTTCGACGTCTACCTCTTCTGCAAGTCGACTCTGGTCCGGCGGTGAAAAGACAGCGATTTCCTTTCGCCTACGGCGCCTACTGTATCCATTGCCAGGCTCGGTGTCCTGCGCATGCGACATGGCACGACACAGCGTGCCTCCCTCGCCGACAAGCACCTGCAACCCCGCGAGGCTCTTTGCCGAGGTTTCCATAAACACCGGCAATTCCGCGAAATAATCGATCCATTTGTTATTGCTCTTCGGTAAAGTTCCCGAAAGCGATGTGGCGACGATCTCGACTAAACGCGCCCGCTCCTTGCCACTTGGACTTTCGCGAAAGCACTCGCAGCCCTGAGAGAGGAAGTCACTCAAAGCAGCGGTCAGGTCTTCGGACAAAGGCCAAACTGGCCACAGCCGCATGTCCCGCGCATTTTCGGCGACCACCTTCTCTCCGAAAACGGACAGCCCTAATGGCCATCGGCGCGCATGCACCGGCCGTTTCCAAACCAGCCGACGTGTGCCAGAGGACATTTCTACGCACGGCACGATGGCGGCAAGGTCGAGTTTTTCACATCCGAAGCGGGCGAGGAGGGCCGCAGCCATCGCTTCACCGAGATCCTTATCGGTTTTCAGACTGCTGACGGAACGCCATGACATCAACGCAGCGACCACAGTCGCCGCATCTGAATCGCTGAGTAAAAACGAAAGATCGGCACCGGTCATTCCGACAAGGAGCCAGAGGCTATCAGCTACCAACCCCCTCGCATGCTCGAGAATAAGCGCATTGAGTAGATGCTCCGCGTCCAGGTTCTTCCGGTTCGACGACGGGAAAAAACTTCCTTGCAGAAAGCCCGGGAATGGTGCCTCGGCCTGATCGCCCATGGGGAGATAAGTATAGATCCGCGACACCTTTTGCGGTGCATCGAGCCGCACAGCCAAGGCTACATCGCCGGGACCGGACCAATCGTTCCAATAGGTATCGAGCTCATTGAACTCGACCGCCTTCGCAATGGTGGCCTTCATCGTGTTTTCCGCGACTGTCCGACGCGCCACCAGATACTCACCACTCTCCCCCAAAGAGACGCGCGAAAACGTTAGGTCGGACGCGCGATGCTCGATTTCGGACCTTGTGAAAGAAAAACAGGTCTCGAGCTCGCCACCCTTGGACACAACACGAACTTGAAGCTCCTTCATGCGCTCCAGAAAAAGATGCATAGGCACGACCTGCGCCTCCAGCTCATCCACCCTCCGTCGCGTGGCGTCCGCTGCGGACGCATTCCGGAATGGTAAGACGATCACCGTCGACATCCCCTGCTTCGCAAAGTCGCAAATGGCGTGGTCCTGATCCTCCAACCAGATTGGGATGTTGAACTTTGGAAGGTGTTTCTTCGCGAGCTCTCGATGCATTGAGTTTTCGATCAATGCATCAAAATCCTGCTGTGTTGCGAACCTGAAGCAATACCCTTGGAAACGGTCTCGAGCGCCCGAAACCACGTCCTGAGAAAAAATCTTTGGATTGTCGGTGATTTGAAGGACGCTGCGAAACCCGAGGCCCTTGTTGCCGATCGACTGACCAACAGATTTGCCCGACAATGCAATGTCGGAAAGTGCTTTCACGTTCTCTTGTCCAAAAGGCTGGCCTGTGTTCGCAATGTAGAGTGCGCCGTGATCTCCAGCGGAGTAATCGAGAAGCACGGTAATCCGACCGTCGCGCGCGCCGTCAGGCTGGGCATCATACGCGTTCTGAATAAGCTCAATCAGAAACCGGTCGCGGTAGTCCGTTGCCACGTTCGTCGTTTGCGCGGTCAAGCTCTTGGCCATTTCGGTCAAGTAGGTGCCGTCGCTGTCTATGGTCCCCAAGAAGCCCTTAATCTTTCTTGAGGCAAGCGTGTCAACGAAGACCCGGGCCGGCAACGGACGTTCTTCACCTGAACCGGCACCAGCACTTTGCCGTTCCAAGGCATCGTATCTGAATTGCTCTGGCATCTTTTGTTTCCTCAAGGTTTTGCTCCTCCGGCCCTCTGACATGCACCGAAAAGGACTCTCGACTCGATTACTCAGCCCGCCAAAGACGCTTCCAATATTCGCGGTCGTTCCCCGCCCAACCCGGCGAAAGCCAACTGACGGCAGGAGAACACGATGATCTGCTGGTTCGCAGCAACGCGATTGAGGGCGGTGAACATCTTCACAATGCGGTCGTCGTCGGAATAGACCAACGCGTCATCGAGGATCACGGGGACATGGTCGCCCCGTTTCGCGAAGAGACGCGCGAAGGCGAGGCGTGTCAGGATGGCGATCTGCTCCTGCGTGCCACCGGACAAGGTGTCGAAGTCCTCGATCTCTCCACCGCGCTGCAACGCGCCCGGAAGGATGCTGTCGCTTTCCCAGTCGAGATGCGCATCGTCATGCAGAATGCGCAGGAGCGGTCGGAGTTCTTCCTGGATCGGTTCGAAATAGGCATCCCGCGCATGGTCGCGGGCTGCATGAAGCTCGTCGCGCAGACGACGAAGCGACGTGACTTCCGCGGCGTAGCGCGCTGCGCGGGCCGAGACGTCAACCAATCTGTCCGCGACCTCGGCGCGGCGCTCCTCCACGCCTTCTTCCGCGCGTGTCGCGATACGGGCCGAGAGTGCGGCGCGTCGTTCACGCAATTCTTCAAGCTGTTTGCGTGCCCCCTCGAACGCACCCTGCGCGCGGTCAAGATTGGCGCGCGCAGTTTCGAGATCCGGCGCGTCCTTCGAAAGGGCGACGACGGCGTCCTGCTGCGCTTTCTCCTCGCGTAGCGCAGCGGACGCCTCTTTCGCGAGTTCGGAAAGCCGGGATGAACGTTCGGCAACCGGCCCTGCCGCGCGCTCGGCACGGTCCCTTGCGTCCTCGGCCGTCACGCGTGCGCTGCCTGCACGTTCCACGGCCAATCGGGCCTCCATCACTTTCTCCTTTGCGGTTTCGAGCGCTTGGCGCCCGTCCTGCTCTGCCTCGTTAGCGGCATCGAGATCGCGGGCGACCTCATCGGCGTCGCGAACGGGATCCTCCGGCGCATGCGCGATCCGTGCGCGCGCTTCCGCAAGTGCCGCATCCAGGGCGTCAATTCCTTCAGGAGCAAGAGCCTTCAACATGTTGTCGGCAAGCTGGACGGCCGCCTCTTCACGCTTCCGGTCATCAATCCGGGCATGAACGTCATCGACCGTCGTTGCATCACAATCCGCGAGGGTTTTTCGCAAGGCGTGATCGGCCGCTTCCATCTGCGCATCGACGTCGTCGCGTGCAACTTCGGGAAGCGAGAAGCGCATCGCGCCGACATCCGGGACATAAAAAAGGTCGCCATCGGAGAGCACGATCACTTCACCCTCCGGTAGCGCGGCACCGTCCTTCAGGATCCGGTTCTGCCCCCCGTATTCGACGGTCACCAAAACTTGGCGCGCGGCCGCCAGTGACCGAGCTCGGTCAAGCTCACGCTGTGCGGCTTCCACTGCCGCGACATTCGCCTCCGTCACAGGATTTTCGGCCAGCCGGGCTTTCGCTTCAGATCGTGACTGAACATGCTTGCGGGCCTCATCGCGGGTGGATTTGGCGCGCACAAGATCGGCCTGCGCTCGTTCGGCCGCGCGCTGCCGCTCGGCAAGTTTCATTTCGTCGCGGAAGGTCTTGGTGGCGCTCTCGAGGCTTGCGAATGCATCGCGCGCTTTCCCCTCGGCGGCCCGGAGCGCGCCGAGGTCTTCCTTCGCCGTCTCGAAGCCCAGCTCCGCCCTCTGGAGGTCCAGCTCAGCCTTCTCGGCCTGTTCGATGGCCGTGGCAAAAGCATCCCTTTGGCGCACGGCTTCCTTCAGGCGTAACTCGGCAACGGTCAGAGCGCTCTGGGCCGCAGCGACCTGTTGCGCATGCTCTTCGGCGGCGCGCGCGGTTTCCCGCGCTGCATCGAGGTCGGCCTGCCGCATTGCGATGGCGGCCGGATCACCGATCCGGCGCATCTGGTCATCGACCTGGCGCCGTTCGTCCAGCGCTTCGGCCAGTTCACCACATGTCGCCCCGAGCTCGTCAAGCTCGGCTTTCAATGCGGTTTCGTCATCCACCGCCTCTTTCCAGGGCCCCTTCGGGCTCTGCCGCGTGCCCGTCGCGAGCTTGCTGAGGTCCTCTTCGCAACGCTTGAGGATCCGGTCCATTGTGCGGCCACCGGTCACTTGATCGATCTCGCCAGCAACCGAACTCAGAAGATCCCGACGTGCCTCAGCGAGCGTTTCGCGGTCGCCAGGCTTGCTGTCGGCCGGCTCGAGGCCGAGCACCCCTTGTCGCACCCACAACAACCCGGCGGGCCCCGCATTCGCGGCGTTGACGTGGGTCGCGATCCAGGCTTCGGCCTCGTCGTCCCGGGCAATCACCCGGTCCTGCGCGACATCCGTGACGCTGGCACCCTTCCGCGCAAGGAAATTCTTCTCGACCGCGTAGAGTTCGCCATCGACCTCCACGGTGGCCGCGATCCTAACGCCACCGCCGGCATGTGGTTGGAGCGACTTGATCGGCTTCTTGGTCGATCCGTGTTTTTCGAAAAACAACGCATGGAGCGCATCGAAAAACGTGGACTTGCCGAATTCGTTGGCTTCAGAGATGACGCTCAGGCCCTCGCCGATCCCGTCGATCGCGACACGCTTGCCGCCGAATTTTCGGACGTTTTCCAGTGTGAGCGACCGGATCTTCATCTTACCTCCATTGCGTAAGAGAAAAGTCGGCTGAGCGCGGCACTCGCGACGTCGTCGCCATTGTCGGCCGCTTCTGCGAGGCGGTTTGCGGCATCGCGCACGGCGCCGCGGTCGTCTATCTGATCGAGATCGGTCAATTCGTGAACCACGCCCAGCCCGGACAGATCATGGTCGCACCACAGGAAATCGGGGGCGACATCGTCGATGGCCTGGTCGAGTTCGGCCCGCGACGCGAGGCCGAGCTTCCCTTCGGGCCTGACCTCGATCATCGTCCGGCTCCGCACGTTTCGTTCTGGGAGCGCCGAGCGCAACCGATCGGCTCCATCGTCATCCGCCAGCAGATCGAGAGCCAGTGAGATCCAGTCGATCCTGCCGGTTTCGACTTCCGTGACCTTCGGCGCGGCGCCGGGGCCAGCAATTTCGACAAGGAGGGCCCCGGCCGGGCGATGCGATTTGAAACTGTCGGCCTCCGGCGTGCCGGAATACCAAGTATTGGGCGTGACCTCGATCCGACCGTGCCAGTCGCCGAAGCCGAGGTAGTCCAGTCCGGCAGTTTTCGCGCGGTCTGGCGCGATCACCGCGCCGCTCTCGCCGCCCATTTCATCGACCGACCGGAAATCCCGGATCGAGCCATGTGCAAGCCCGATGCGGATGTTCCGTCCGGTCGCCGCTTCCTCATACCATTCGGTGAGATCGCGGCCGGGGTTGCGGGTCGTGCAGGGCGCCGGAAGACAGACGGCCGCTTCAGTGAGCCGGAGAGGCTCCGGTTCCAGTGCCAGCAGGACATTCTCGGGGGCCTCCCTGCGCAGCACGTCCCAGATCTCGGTCGCGCGCATGTGGTCGTGATTGCCCGGCATGATCACCCACGTCACGTCACCTTCCCCTGCCATCGCGTTCATGGCGTGGCGCAGAACGGTGCGCGACGGCGTCTCGGCATCGAACGTGTCACCGGCGAGCAGCACGTGGCTGGCGCCCCCTTCCCGGGCAACGCTCGCAAGCGTCTCGATGCTGTCCTGACGGGCTTGCCGCAACCGCTGCCGCACTTCCTCGGGGAAGCGCCCGAAGGGTTTGCCGAGATGGATGTCCGAGGCATGCAGAAACCGGATCATGCCTGGCCCCGCTCTTCTTCGAACAGGCGCGATCCGGTCGTCCGGGCATCGGCGACATGATGGAACGGGTCGCCACGCAGAACGCCACCGACGCGCAACTCGAAAACATTCTTGCGGCGGCTGGTATGCGTGTCCGTGTAGGTGATCGTCGCGACCACCTCGTCGCCATGAAAACCGTGCATGACGTATTGTCCGTCATGCGGCTCCCAGTCGAGCACGCCCACCTTCATGCGCCGCAGCCTGAAGGCATCGATCTCGAAGGACTCGATCGCCTGAAGGGCAGCTTCGGCATCGGCTTTGCGCGGGTCGCCGGTCTCGATGATCCGGGTGGCATTCTTGGCGGCGGCATAGCGCTGGTCACTGTTCATTTCGGGAATGAGTGCGATGAGCGGGTTCGGTGCCATGTTTCTCTCCTATTCGGCCGCGAGCGCCAGCGGCGGCTCGCTGGTTTCCGCCAACGCGCAGAGCGTATTGACGAGTGCCATCTGTTCAACGGTCGCGCATTTCGCGTCGAGCAATCGCGGCGATCCGAAGACCAGCGCGAGCCCCTGCGCCCTTGAGACCGCCACGTTGATCCGTTCACGTGAAAGCAGGAATTCCATCCCGCGCGGCATTTCTTCACTGGAAGAAGATGTCATCGACACCAGACAAACAGCTGCTTCCTGGCCTTGGAACTTGTCCACCGTTCCGACCCGGATTCCGGAAGGCAGCGCGTTCCGAAGCGCGTTCACTTGAAGATTGTAGGGCGCGACGACGATGATGTCCGTTTCACGCATCGGCCGGGTCATGCCCTCCTTGTCCGTCCAGTGTCCCTCAAGCAGGGCCTGCGCCGTCTCGGCGATGGCGTCGACTTCCTCCTGCGCGATCTGCGCGTTCCCCTCATGCGGCGTCGCAAGGAAATGCGCGCCCGTCTCGGGAAGCCCAGTCGCCCCGGTGACTCTCTGGTGGGCCGTGTCCGGGTGGCTTTCCAGGCGACCTTCGTAGACCTGGTCCGAAATGAAACGGCAGACGTCCGGATGCATCCGGCGCGTGACGGGCAGGAAGATTCCCCGGTCCCTCGGGATCGCCGCCGCCTCGCCTTGTATCCAGTCGAGACAGGACAGGTTGGCGGGCCAAGGATGTGCGCCCTGCACCACCTCCGGCAGCTGGCGTGGATCCCCGACCAGAACGGCGTTGCGCGCGCAGGTGGTCATGGCCAGCATATTGGCGAGCCCCACCTGCCCGGCTTCGTCAACGAAGATGTAGTCGAAAGCCTGCTCGAACTCCGGTCTCGAGAACAGGAACGCCGTGCCTCCGACCACGTTGCCCGTCACGAGCGCACCGTCGTGATTGTCGAACACGCGGTGGACGGGGCAATCGTCCGGGTAGAAATCGTCAGTGAGTTTGTGGACGAGCTCGAAGTCCGGATCCTCGAAATCGTGCGCGGCCAGAATCTCCATGAGCACATTGCGCACAGCCTCGTGGCTCGTCGAAGCGACCGCGACTCTTTTCCCGTCCCGAACGAGTGCCAGGATCGCACGGGCCGTCACATAGGTCTTGCCCGTTCCCGGCGGCCCCTGCATCGGAAGCACGCTGTCGTCCATGTCCCGCACGGCGTCGACGGTGCCATCGACGGGATCCTGGCCCTTCAGAACATCAGCACATGGTCCCGACCGGAACCGCGGCGCGGCACGAGAAAGCAGCGCATCGGCAGCTCGAAAACGCCGTTCGCCGCTGCACCGATCTTCGATGACACGCGTGATCGCCTTCCGTATCGATATGGTGTTCAACGGCTTTTGCGGATGAAGGGCCTTTACGCCTGCAAGGAGATGCGCATTCGCATTTCCGATCTTCAAGGTAAGTTCGCCGTTCTCCACGTCGAGCTCGGTCAGGGACATGGTCTGGATGAACCCCTGATCATTGTATCCCACGCTCGGCAACGCCGCTGCCTTGATGCGCGTCTCCTGGGCCGGAAACCGGTAACGCTGTTGTTGCGAACTCTTCACCGGTTCCGGGTTTCCGACCTGCGTGAGGCCCCCGATCGCGTCGACGCTTTCGATGAGCTCATCTTCCTCTTTCGCAATGCTGTCGTGGATCGACCAGTATACCGGCCTGTCCTCGCGCGCGTGGTATTGCGCCATATCGAACAGGATCTGCTGCCTGTCCTCATCGAGGCCGGCGCCCGCGAGGCGCGCGCGCAGGTCGGCGGTGCGTTCGTCCTCTTCCGCTTCCGTTTGCGCGGCACTCTCACCCAGCACTGGCCACGGCCCTTCGGGCCGGATCGACACGAGCCAGTCGCGGAGTTCTTCGGTCGAAATGCAGTCGATCTCGTTGTAGGCGCGGATCTCCTCAAGGATGTCGGGATTCCCGGTGCGCCGCCATTCCTCATACGCCACGACCGAGCCGCCCGAGGTCGTCACCTCGCCTTCCCGCCCGCCGCGATAGAAGGCCTCCATCGACTTGATCGAATAGTTCTTCTCAGACGCCAGAACACCACCACGCACCACAGCGAACAGGTCGACGAACCGTCTTTCGCGAAGGAGCCTGTCGAGAAAGGCCTCGCCCACCCCGTATTTCGATGTGAGCCGCTTCAGTGCGGTCACCTCGTAGGGCGCGTAGTGATAGATGTGCGCGTCCGGATACGCATCGAGCCTGTCCCGGAACCATTCGAACAAGTCTGCGAGCGCCTGCTTTTCCTCGGTATGGTCATGCCCCCAGAAGCCGAAGAAGGTCCCATCCGCCCAGATACCGTGCAGGTATTCCAGGCCCCCGTCATAATGCGGATCACCCTCGATGTCGTAGAACACATCCCCTTCGGCCGGCTTCGGAAGCAGATCGAAGCCCTTCCCGGGTTCCGCGGCGCGCAATTCGTAGCTCGGCGCCCCGGTCTTGCGGGCCTGTTGCAGCCGCGCCTGCGCGACCAGTCGTTCGAGCGTGGGCTGTGACATTTGCGGCACGCGAGACGTGGTGCCCGCGAGTGCTTCCATCGTATCGACACCCGCAGCTTCCAGCTTCGCGATCTGCACCGTCGAGATGTTCGCGACATTGTAGAGGCTGTCGGTCGCATCCCAGACCTCCTGGCAGTGATCCTGCCAACGACACAGTCCGCACGCCGCGCAGCGTTTCGGGCGCGTTTCAGGGCGCTCGTCGACGAATGCCTCAAGTCGCCGCCGCATCCGGCGGGCGTAGGCTGCATAGTCGGCAAGTCGGAACGTGGCCCGTTCGCCATTGCCAAGTTCGATGTGCGTATTCTCGGGCATGACATCCTGAAGATCGGCAAGGAGATCCGAATACAGGACGAGCTGCAACAGGTGCTTGGGATCCGGCCTGCGCTTCAGCTTCGTGTCCGTGACCTCATAGGAATAGGCACCGAGACCGGACGGTGTTTCGACCCGTTCGAGGAAATCGCTCCATCCGCCCCATCGGGTCCCGGACAGCGCTGCCTGAAAAACAACGTCAGGACCTTCCCTGAGTGCGGCCAGCGTGGGCTCGAGCCCCGAAGAAAGATCCAGATCTTTGGCCTCGACTTCGATCACCGACTTCCCGGCAGCTTTCAGGCCTTCGAGATGCGCGGCCTCGTGCGCGTCGCCCTGCTCCTGCAAGAGCTGCGCTTCGCCATCGTCTTCTCGCGGCTCCGGCGCGCGACCTTCGAGTCGCGCTATATCCATCGTCGTTGCATGGGCGCACCCCGCGAACCGCATCAAATCGGATGCGGAGAAGAAAAACTCCCCGTTCTCAATCTTCATTCTCCACGAGCCTCCATTCTAATTGCGACTCGCTCGATTTCTGCCTCAAATTCATAATAGGCTGCGAGGGTGTCAAAAAGAGTCATGGTCAAAAATGTCATATTCAAAAGCATCCGATTTAATTGAGCTGGCAATGATGTCGAATGCACGACATTCCGGTGTCACACTCTTGGAAATCATGGAGCGCTTCAACGTCGAAAAGAGAACGGCCCAACGAATGACGGACGCCCTAATGACGATATTTCTCAATGTCGAGGTGCGTGTCCTGCCTGATCGTCGTCACGCATGGAAGTTGCTCGCCCCAGTCGATACCCCCTTGTCCGTGCCCCCCGACACGACGCTCGAGGCGTTAGACCTTGCGGTGCGAGACGCGCAAGAAGCCGGACGTCACCGCAATGCTCGGACCCTTCTGCGCCTGCGCGACAGCATCGTTGCCGCCCTGCCGGTGAACCGTGCTCGCGCGGCGGAAAGCGACGCAGAAGCCGTGCTACAATCGGTCGCCAGCGTTGCCCGACCGGGCCCACGAGGACGCGTCTCCCCTGCTGTAGCAGAGGAAATCTACGACGCGATACGAGGGCCTTATCGACTCGACATCGTCTATCGCGCGGCGTCAGGACAAACCCGTTCGCGACGGATCGAACCGCAAGGGGTCTTGCTTGGACCACGATCCTATTTGATCGCCCATGTCGCGGAAGACCAAGACCTCAGACATTTTCGAATGGACCGCATCGTCGAGACCACCTGCACCGACGAATGGTTCGCCCTTGACGAAGAGTTTCAGATCGAACGACACGCCGCCGAAGCCTTCGGCTCCTACCATGAGCGCGAACAGATCGGTCCGGTCGTCTGGCGTTTCTCACCGAAAGCGGCCCCCTCCGCACGCGACTATGTTTTTCACCCGGATCAGGTCTTGAAGGATCAGGACGACGGCAGTCTCATCGTAAGATTCACCGCCTGCGGTTGGTTGGAAATGGCTTGGTTTCTTTATCAATGGGGAACGGAGGTCGAGGTTTTGGAGCCCGCCGGTCTGCGCGACTTGGTCGAACCCGGACGGCGAGAATTTCCAGTAACGCCTTGAATATATCTTCGAGTCAGTAAACGATTGAAGAAAAGAAGCATCTGGAAAAAGATCGTTGAGCACACTCACTTTTGATGAATTGAAGGCAAAGCAACGCGAACTGCGCGATGGCTTCCCAGAGTCACATGGCCTGCGCGTGCACCGGGCGATATCATGGATCAAACGCGCCGAGACCGAGGACAACGATCTGGACGCGAAGTTTATCTTCCTTTGGATCGCATTCAATGCCGCCTATGCAAATGATGAAACTGGGATCAGCGCGGCCCGGACGTCGGCACGCCGCGGGATTGAGGATTTTCTCTCGAAACTCCTGGCCGTGGATCACGGAAACGTCGTCTACAACGCGCTTTGGAATCGCTTCGCGGGACCCATTAGGCTCCTCATGGGAAACCCATACGTCTTCGCCCCTTTCTGGTCCCATCACAACGGCATCGAGGGTTACCAAGACTGGAAGGAACGTTTCGAGAAATCGGACGCCTTTTTCCGCAACGCTTTCGCGGGTCAAAACACGGTCGACGTGCTGAGCTGCGTCTTCGACCGGCTCTATGTGTTGCGCAACCAGATCATGCACGGAGGCGCGACCTGGAACGGCGCCGTGAACCGCGATCAGGTTCGGGACGGAGCGGCGATACTTGAGTTTCTGGTGCCGGTATTCGTCGAACTGATGATGGATCATCCGAACGAGGATTGGGGCGTGCCCAGCTACCCTGTGGTGGAAGAAGTGTAACTTGCAATGAAGAGCGCGTTGACGGCCGAAACACTTACCAAGGACGCGGCTTGGAGCCACGAGCCATGATGGATTGGTCCGACGCAATTGCGATGCTGGAAAAGCAGGGCGGTGCCGCGGCTCCACTACGCGGTGCTATAGCTCAGGATCTCAAGAGCCGCGGATGCCAAGTTTCGGGCATAACGCAAAAGATGATGGCGATTACCTTTCCAAGCAATGTCGTGGTTGGCTGGGAATTTAACCAAACGCTTCAGACATTTCACTTCGCAGTCGATCATGCTCACCTTCTTCCGAAGCGCAACGTCACGACGCGAAAGCACTCGGGCCGTAGGTCGCTCAAACTTGGATACGAAGGACCTGCCGTCGAAATACGCACCACCGACGACTTGCGTGTGCTTGAACCATTGACCGGCAACCTAACCGAACGGACCTTAGATGCTTGGGTGCAGCGTTTCTTGGCGATGTTCCCCGGTTTCACGACGTTTCCTGCGATGCACCCAAAGTTCGAGGCAGAAGAACGCTCCGGCCCAGACGCACGCAAACAGGCGACTCTTGAGCTCGCGATGTCGGAAAGAGCGAAGGTTACCGATGCAGCGTCGGCGCTGGTGGCTGCGGATCGGATCGTCCAAGCCAGTCATATCTTCACTCAATCCAAGATGATCTTTCGGACGATGAAGGAACGGATCGGCTCGCCACCTGAAACCATCTTGCCGCTTTTCTCCAATGTTCCGTCAGGCCAAGAATTTTCTGATTTCATAAATGAAACCGGGGAATTCGCCGTAAGCACCGCGAGGGGCAAACCAGATCCGACGCAATACTTGACCGCCGCCAATGCACTCTTGATGTTCCTCCATGCTGAGACTTGGATCGAGATCAATCAAACGCGGCGCAGAAAAGCTATGATGGCACTGTTCGCAGAACAAGCGCCGAACCCCCACTCGCATGAAGATTGCGTTGAAGCCGACCTCCGCCTTGGGCGGACTGTGCTCGACGGTCTTCAGGCCCGAGGGCTCGAACCGCGCGACATGATCGACGTTCAAGGCTTCGTATGGCGCGTTTTGGGAGAAGACGAGATTAGCGATCTTCAAATTGACGAGAAGCCAGCAGGTTCATTCCCGTCGCAAGAGGTGAACATGACCACACTGAACACAATCCTCTACGGCCCGCCGGGAACAGGAAAAACCTATGAAACCGCTTCGCGTGCGGTCGAGATCTGTGATGGATCGGTGCCCAATAATCGCAAGACCGTCATGGCACGTTACCGCGAGCTGATCGAAGCCAACCGTATTGATTTCGTCACGTTCCACCAGAGTTATGGTTATGAGGAATTCGTCGAGGGTCTTCGACCTACCAACGGTGGCGAGGAGGACGAGACCGAAGGGCCAGCAGGGTTCAGCCTCTCGGTCCGTGATGGCATTCTAAAAACCATCGCTCAGCGCGCAGCGCTCCCATCGATCAGCGAAAATGACAGGATCGACCCGGAGACCACTCAAGTCTTCAAAATGTCGTTGGGCCACACCCATCAACGCGATCAAAACTACCTACGCGAAGAGTGTTTCGACAATAGCTACGTCCTCTTAGGCTGGGGAGGCGAAGTCGACTGGTCTGCACCTGAATTCGATGACCCAGAAGCGATCAAGGACCACTGGCGTCAATACAAAGACGACGCAGCTATAAGAGGAAGCGACCCAAATATTGTTCAAGTTACGCGTCTTCGATCTGTGATGCAGGTCGGTGACCTCGTGCTCGTGAGCAATGGGAACGCCTACATTCAAGCGATCGGATTAGTCTCCGGTCCCTATGAATACGTCGAGAGAGAGCGCGATCACTATTACCACAAACGAGCAGTGGAATGGCTTTGGATCGACCGGGACGGAAAAGGCGCTGACGCCTCCGAGTTCTATCAACGGAACATCACACAGCGAACCCTTTACGAATTGAACCATGACAAGGTGCGTTGGGCGAATCTCATCTCGCGGATTCAGCCCGGAAATGGTCAGAATCCGATGCCGAACTACGTCCTCATCATCGACGAGGTCAACCGTGCGAACATCTCAAAGGTGCTGGGAGAGATGATTACTCTTCTTGAGGAAGACAAACGAGCCGGTGCAGCGAATGCTCTCGAGGTCACTCTCCCCTATTCCGGCGAAAACTTCTCTCTGCCGTCGAACCTCCACATCGTCGGGACCATGAACACCGCAGACCGTTCCATCGCTATGCTGGACACTGCGCTCCGCCGTCGCTTCACCTTCGAGCATCTCGAACCGAAACCCGATCTTCTTGATCAAACCGTAGCGGATGTATCTCTCGCCTCAGCATTACAAGCGATCAACGATCGGCTCGAATACATGCTGGGCCCCGACCACTTGATCGGCCACGCCTATTTCATGGGCAAAACGAAGAGAGCCGAAATTGACGCCGTCATGTCGCACAAGATCATCCCTCTTCTACGGGAGTATTTCCATGAAGACCTCGACCGCGTGCGAGCAATTCTGGGAGGCACGGACGGATTTATCCAACGTGAAGCGCTGACGCCGCCGCCGGGCTTCGACGATGCTTATGGTGCCCGCTTCAGGTTTACGGACACCTTCGATGGTGGGTATTCGGATCAAGCGTGGCGGGACCTCGTCGGGCGCTCAGCTCCAGAAGAGGTCCCCACCGAGTAATGTCGCGGCATCGACACTTCGAAATGGGAGAATGGTCTCCTATCTCAGTCGGCCAGTCGCCGGATGACATGACCGAATCTGAAGCACAAAAGCTGCTGTCGCTCGCCCGAGCGCGAGCTCGCGCTCTTCGCCTGCCCGAAGATGCGATACTCACACCATCCCACCGCAGTCTGCGAACCAAGCAGGTTTGTGGGTTGATGAGTGTCGGGGCAACTTCTCTCGAAATCTTGCCGAAACTGCGCGACAGCGTTGGTTCGGATCGGCAAGCTCTCATACGAATGCTGTCGATTGCCCACGATCTTCCAATCGATGGCGGTGAAACGGCACATGTCGAACACCCGTCACGAGATCTACTCGACTTTTTCGGCCGCATGTTCCTGAGAAAGCTGTCCGATGCGGCGCGTAGAGGGTTGCCTCGTTCCTACGTGGCGCATGAAGACGATCTTCCGAAGCTTCGCGGTCGTCTCGATATTCAGCGCCAGTTTACCCGGCACGCCGCGCGGTCTGACCGGCTTGCATGTCGTTTCGACGAATTTGCCGCCGACATCCCGGTCAATCGGTTGCTACATGCCTGCCTCGCGCTTCTTCGGTCGCGACTGAGAGTAGACGACGCCGCCCGCTTGATTCGACACCTATCCATTCATTTCGAGGACGTGAGTATCCCTGCCCGTCCCCTCGATGAGCGCTTCACGCTCGATCGCAGCACAGGCAGCGTGCGCGACTGCGTGCCCCTCGCGCGCCTGCTGCTGGCTGCACAACATCAAAACACGCACGCCGGATCGGACGCGGGTTTTGGCCTGATGTTCGCCATGAACGATCTGTTCGAAGCATATGTCGCTCGGCTCGCCCGCCGCGCCTTTGGACAAAGTGCTCGCGTGCAGGCGAAAGAACGCGCCGTAATGACAAATGGTCTCTTTCGTATGAAACCGGATCTGGTTCTCGGGCTCGAAGACGAGACGGTGATCGTCGATACGAAATGGAAACGACTGGAACCGACGAAGAAAAATTTGGGTGTCTCCCAGTCGGACGTCTATCAGATGCTGGCGTATTCGGCCGCATATTCACGTCCCAGCCCCCCTACGCGGCTCATGTTGCTTTTCCCGGAACAGGCCTCTTCGACGGCCCAAATTTATGCGCATTGGGAGGTCGCTGAAACGGGAGTTCCCTTTCAAATCGCATCCTATGATGTCGGCGCACCCGATCCTCATGGAACACGGTTGCGCCAACTGATCACGGGCCGCACCCACATATAAACCGCAATTCGTGGCCACCAATCCGGCTTGAAAACCGGCGTCCTCCCCATCTGCCGCAACGCGGCATCAAATTCGAATTGCGCGGAAACGTCAGGCCGTGATGAAGCCGAGCAAGACGCTCGCTGCCTGCGTGGCGCCCCCGCAACTCTTGGGTTCAACGTTGGCTCGGGGTTGGGTCGAAAACCGTTCGTTATAACGCAGAATGGTCCGTGCAGAGGCGGCTGGTCACGCTGCTCGCAGTCGAAGGCCACCACGACCTGCTCAAAAACGGCGTTTGCGAGTTCCAAATCGATACGCAGGGGCGGTTTTGGCCGCCCGAAACCGACGCACGAAGAAGGCGAGGTTCAAGCGCTCAAAGGTTCCTGTGCGCTAAACTGGATTGCGGTAGAGCGCTTCATACACATAGTCAAGTAGCTCAATCCGCTTGTGAGCACTGTCACACTCAATACGAGTAGACCCGACGACTTCAAATGTTGCCAGGTGCTGATTGTGGTCGAACGTATAGCCGAGTGCTCTAAACCCGGCCTCCGCTCTTTCCTTCAGATCCCGTTTCATATCTCGCGGTGTCACATGAACAGTGACGCAGGCCAGCTGCTTTTCCAGTGCGCTGAAATGCCGATCGACTACCATCTCAAAATCGACAGACGGAAAATCGGTTTTAAGCAGCAGCTCTACGGTTGCAAGATCTGATGTTATGTTTTGCCGCATGAGGGGGATGTAGGCACTGCGATACAAGTAGGCAACACGCTTCAGTTGCGCAACAAAGCTATCCTTTTTTGCTTCAGCTCCGCCACTGAAGCAGTGTCCAAATCTGTCTCCGTTCGACCAATGTTCACATATGTTCCCGAAGCACAATGGGCGACCAAACTGGCCGCCCAAATCATTTTTTATTTATTATACAAATACTTAGCCGATCCGATAGTTCGGGCTTTCGCGCGTGATCTGCACATCGTGGACATGGCTTTCTTTCAGCCCGGCCCCGGTGATTTTCACGAACTTCGCGTTCTTGCGCATTTCCTCGACGGTGGCGCAGCCGGTATAGCCCATGGCCGCCCGCAGACCGCCGACCAACTGGTGAACGACGGTGCCCGCGGACCCTTTGTAAGGCACCTGCCCCTCGATCCCTTCAGGGACGAGTTTGTCCGACGCCGCGTCCTTCTGGAAATACCGGTCCGCCGACCCCCGCGCCATGGCGCCGAGCGACCCCATGCCACGGTAACTCTTGAACGAGCGGCCCTGGTAGAGGATCACTTCGCCCGGGCTTTCGTCGGTGCCTGCGATCATCGACCCGACCATGGCACAGGACGCCCCTGCCGCGATGGCCTTGGCAAAATCGCCCGAGAACTTGATACCGCCGTCCGCAATGACCGGAACGCCGGATTTGTCCGCTTCCTTGGAACTGTCCGAAATCGCGGTGAGCTGCGGCACGCCGACGCCAGCCACCATCCGGGTGGTACAGATGGACCCGGGCCCGATGCCAACCTTCACGCTGTCCGCGCCCGCGTCGATCAGCGCGCGGGTCGCCTCGGCTGTGGCCACGTTACCCGCGATGATCTGAACCTGGTTTGAGATCATCTTGGCCCGTTTCACCGCTTCGATCACGCCTGCCGAATGACCATGCGCCGTGTCGATCACCACGATGTCAACGCCCGCGTCGATCAACGCTTCGGTCCGTTCAAAGCCCGAGTCGCCGACCGAGGTCGCCGCCGCAACACGCAGCCGGCCCAGGTCGTCTTTGCAGGCCGTGGGGTTCAGAACCGCCTGTTCGGTGTCACGAAGCGTGAGCAGCCCCGTGAGCTTGCCGTCCTTGTCCGTCACCAGAAGCTTTTCGATCCGACGCGCGCGCATCAGGCTCTTGGCCTCTTCCCGGTCGGCGGGCTCGCGCAGGATGGCGAGGTTGTCCGAGGTCATCATCGCCTTGACCGGCGTGTCCTCGGACGTCGCGAACCGCATGTCCCGGTTGGTCACGATGCCGACCACGTGGCCGTTTTCGTCGACGACCGGAAAGCCCGTGAAATTGTACCGCTCGATCAATGCCTTGGCGTCCGCCAACGTCTGATCCGCGCGCAGCGTCACCGGGTTGTAGACGATCCCCGATTCAAAGCGTTTGACCCGGCGCACTTCGCGCGCCTGTTCTTCGACCGTCAGGTTCTTGTGGATCACACCGATACCGCCCGCCTGCGCCATGGCAATCGCCATGCGCGCCTCCGTGACAGTGTCCATCGCCGAGGACAGGACCGGAATATTGAGCGTGATCTCTTTCGTGACTTTCGTGCGTGTGTCCGCCGTCGAGGGCAGCACATTGCTCTCGGCCGGAACCAGCAAAACATCGTCGAAAGTAAGCGCCTCGCGAATCTCCATAAGGGCCTCCATTGGAGTGTTCGTTTGGCAGTTTCCTATTTCACGAGGCGGACCGAATGGAAAGGGCTGCGGACACAAAATCTGGTGGGGTCGCACGATTTCCGTGGACGGATCACGCCAACGCGCGACGAAAACCCCATTTCGGAAACCCGATCGTGCGCATCGGACGCATGGAAAGCCCGTGCTTGCGAGCGAGTGCCAGCACTTCCTCCAGATCGTCATAAGAACAGGTCATGCGCGCGTACTTGGGTTGATCCGGGCCAAGGGCATGGCCGCAGAACACGCCGAACCCGCCGTACTTCGACAGCAGCGAGAACCGCTCCTCGTAGTAGGACACCGGAAGATCCGCGCCGGTCCGGTCCAGGTAGCCCATCACGTTGACGTTCACATTGCCCTTGGCGGGATAGATCGCATGCACCGGGATTGCCTGTTCCCCGGCCTCCCGGACCATGGTGAAATGGTCGAGCAACAAACCGGTCAATTGCGGTCGATACTTGAAATACGGATAGGCAAAGCTCGTCACCTTCATCCCGTTCTCGCGCATGATCTTGAGCGCCGGCACGATCTCCTTGGTGATGTAGTCCTGGAAGCTGTGTTCGCTCAGGAATTTGGTCTGCCGGGCGTGGGTCATCGTGTGACAGCCGATCTCATGACCATCGCTTTGAAGATCGCGAAGCTTGGCCCAGCCCTTTTCCTTGATCGCGTCGGGTTTGCCGACAAAGAAAGTGACCTTGGCATCGTACTGATTGAATAGGTCTCGCGCACCATACCAGCCTCGCAAGAACCAATCGTCAAATGTCAGACAAATTCCAGATTTCTGCCCGCCTTCCACGGCGATTCCGTCTGCGTTCCCCACGCTACTGCCCTATGTACGTTCTCTTTAGTTATCTTTGCAGACAACCTAGCGCCGGACCATCGACCTGCCAAAAAAATTTTTCCTCAGGTCATGCTTCGTGCCAGAGTGTTGCGCAGGCGAGTCGGGAAGGGTGGCACGATGACGGATATTGGCACGCGGTTCAGAGCGCTTCACACACCGGGCACGCCTTTCATTCTGGCCAATGCCTGGGACATCGGATCGGCGAAACTCCTGGCCGGACTGGGAGCCCAGGCGATCGGCACCTCGTCCGCCGCCCATGCCTTCACGCTCGGGCGACCGGACGGCGGCACCGTCAGCCGGGACGAAGCCCTCGGCCACGCCGAGGACATCGTGCGCGCAGTCGCGGTTCCGGTCTCGGGCGATTTCGAAAACGGCTTTGCCGACGCACCGGACGAGGTGGCCGAAACCGTGCGCCTGGCTGCGGAGGTGGGACTTGCCGGGATTTCCATCGAGGACACGCGCTTTCCCGGCCAGGAGGCCTATGACGCCGAACTGGCCGCCGAACGCATCAAGGCCGCCAGCGCGGCGGCACGCGCCCTGCCCGGGGATTTCGTGCTGGTGGCCCGCGCCGATGGCGTAATGAACGGCACCTACGACCTGAACGAAGCCCTGAGACGGGTCCGCGCCTTCGACGCTGCGGGGGCCGATTGCCTCTACGTGCCGCTCCCTGGCGGGGCCGAAGCGATCAGGGCAGTCTGTGCGGCAACGACAAAACCCGTAAATGCCCTCGCGGCCGGACCCGACACCACCCTGACACAGGCGGATTTCGCCCGTCTCGGCGTCGCGCGGATCTCGCTCGGGTCCAGCCTCGCGCGCGCCACGCAGCGCCTCGTCGTCGAGGTCGCAGGCGCGATGTTCGACGCTGGGGACTTCTCGGCACTGGCACCTGCAGGCACCAAGATTGATTTCGACGCGTTACTGCACAAAGGAGGCGCTTGAAGCGTTCCGCCCAAAACCCGTGGGTCAGGTTTGGTGCGGAAGACTTCAGCCTTCCTTCGTCACATCGTAGTCGTAAATCCAGTCATAGCGTCTCAGCACGGCCTCGGGCGACACGGCACCGGCCAGCCGCAACGCCGTGTGCCCCGCAAGACGGACAAGCGGGTTCGCGTAGTGATAGTTCTTCGCATTCGCATTGGCCGCCTCGATCACGCGCGCGGCCCGGGTCCGTCGACGTGCTTGATAGAGCGCGGGGCCTTCTTCGATCCCGGCGACCGCCAGGCATTCCGCAAGCACATAAGCGTCTTCCAGCGCCATCACCGCACCCTGCGCCATGAACGGCAACGTCGGATGGGCGGCATCGCCCAGGATCACCGACCGTCCCTTGTGCCATTGATCGGCCACGGGATGGCGGAAGAGACCCCAGATATTGACCCTCTCGACCCGCTCCAAAAGCGCACGCGGGGTGGCGGCGAACCCGGCAAAGGCTCGGCGCAGGTTGGCAGGATCGTCCTCGTGGTTCCACCCTTCGTCCACCCAGCCCGCGCGTTCTTCGACGGCGACGATGTTGACCTCCCGCCCGTCGCGCAGCGGGTAGCTCACCATGTGGCGACCCGGCCCCATGAACACCCGCGCCTCCTGCGGCTCGTCACCCTTTGCACGAACAACGGCCCGCCACGCGACCTGGCCTGTGAAGAAGGGCTTTCGCGGTCCATTGAGAACCCTGCGCATGACCGAATGAAGCCCCCCGGCCCCAACCACGAACTCTGCCGGGCGTGCGCCCTGCCCCTCGATCTCAAGCGTAACCTGGTCCGGGCCAATCTCCGCCCCGGTGATCCGGGTCGTCGTCTCGATCTTGACGCCAAGCGCGCGCGCCCGGTCATGTAAGATCGCGACGATGTCGGCGCGGTGGACCAGCAGGAACGTCTGTTGCGGTCGTTGGGCCAGAAGGTCCATGCGGATCACCTGCCGCCCGGACACGCCGTCGATCAACGTCACCGCGCCTGACCGCAGGCACCGGGCGCGCATTTCCTCGCCGACACCGAGCGCATCGAGCACGGCCAAGCCGTTGGGGCTGATCTGGATGCCCGCACCGACCTCGCGCACCGTGTCGGCCTGCTCCAGAACCGTTACCTGCGCGCCGCGCATGGCCAAAGCGATGGCTGCGGCGAGACCGCCAATGCCTGCACCCAGGATGGTGACGGGCTGTCCGATCAACATGAAATGGCCTGTCCTTACCAAAAACGACACCGCACCCTGCCGGGCCGCGATGCCGTTCAAATTCCGTCACGCATCCTGAAGATCAGGTGTCGCGGTGTACTTTTTCGCGGCGCTCGTGGCGCTCCTGGGCTTCGAGGCTCAAGGTCGCAATCGGCCGCGCGTCCAGACGCTTGAGCGAGATCGGCTCGCCGGTCTCTTCGCAGTAGCCGTATTCGCCTTCTTCGATCCGGCGCAGGGCCGAGTCGATCTTGGCGACAAGCTTGCGCTGACGATCCCGCGTGCGCAGCTCCAATGCCCGGTCGGTTTCTTCCGAGGCACGGTCGGCGATGTCGGGAATGTTGCGCGTGGAGTCCTGCAAGCCTTCGATGGTGTTGCGGCTTTCGTCCAGAAGATCGGCTTTCCAGTTCAAAAGCTTGCGCCGAAAATATTCGGTCTGACGGTCGTTCATAAAGGGTTCGTCTTCGGCCGGGCGATAGTCATCCGGCAGGAAGGTTTCAGCCTTCATCCCACTCTCCTCTAAAGCACCGGAGCTCGTCTCAGAAATCTGAATTTTAGCCATTCGGTTTGCTCCTCGGCGGTCATGTATCGCAGCGTCAATAAGATGTCACTATACAAAGCGCGGGTTGTGGGCCCTGTTCGGCGTCCTTATGCTTTTTCCCGATACGCAGCCAGCTCATAGCGGTTGGGGACTAAAAAAAACAGGGTTCGATGCATGAAATTTACCTCAACGGATGAATATGTCGCCACGGACGACCTCAAGATCGCGGTCAATGCGGCAGTCACCCTCGAACGCCCTCTTCTGGTGAAGGGGGAGCCGGGCACGGGCAAGACGGAACTGGCCAAACAGGTCTCCACGTCGCTGGGCCTGCCGATGATCGAATGGAACATCAAGTCCACGACCCGCGCCCAACAAGGGCTGTACGAATATGACGCCGTCTCGCGCCTGCGCGACAGCCAGTTGGGCGACGAGCGCGTCCACGATGTGGCCAACTACATCAAGAAGGGCAAACTCTGGCAGGCGTTCGAAGCGGGCGAAAAGGTCGTGCTCCTGATCGACGAGATCGACAAGGCCGACATCGAGTTTCCGAACGACCTCCTGCAAGAGCTCGACAAGATGGAGTTTCACGTCTACGAGACCGGCGAAACCATCCGCGCGAAACAACGCCCGGTGGTCATCATCACCTCGAACAATGAAAAAGAGCTTCCGGACGCCTTCCTGCGCCGCTGTTTTTTCCATTATATCAAGTTCCCGGACATGGAGACGATGAAACAGATCGTCGAAGTTCACCATCCGGGCATCAAGGAACAACTCCTGACCACCGCGCTCACGCAGTTTTACGAAATCCGCGAACAATCGGGGCTGAAGAAAAAGCCGTCCACCTCGGAAGTGCTCGACTGGCTCAAGCTGCTCTTGGCCGAGGACCTTTCGCCCGAGGACCTGCAACGCGACGGGGCCACGGCGCTTCCGAAACTCCACGGGGCGCTGTTGAAAAACGAGCAAGACGTGCACCTGTTCGAACGCCTGGCTTTCCTGGCCCGCCGCGAACGCGGCTAAATCCAGCGCATTGATGCAAGAAAACGGCTCGCCCCTCGGCGGGCCGTTTCGTTTTGCCTTGCCCTCTCCCCCGAATGGCCCCCGCCGCGCCCAACAAACACCCGAAACAATAGCGATCCTGAACACATAATGGTTTCGATTCGGGCAAAATACCTCGGCGACCTGCCGCACTCGCCACAATTCCGCCGCATTCTAAAGCGGCGCATTGTGGCAAAAAGGCGTGGCGACACAAGATGTTGCGCGGCGATTGTTTCCCGCCACGCGACAAACCATTTTCTGCCCCATTTGCGCCATTTTTCGCTTGGGGATTCACTGGAACACCCCTTACCCCTGATAGGGCCTGAGTGCCTGGGGGGGCATCTGAACGGTGAAGGACGTATTGTTTTGGGAGACGATACGAAAATCTCCGTCCGTTCGCTGACGCGAGCTGACGAGCCCCAGTGGCGACGCCTCTGGTCATCCTATCTCCGGTTCTACGAGACAGACCTGCCCGAGGAGGTGTACCTGACCACCTTCGACCGGCTCCTGTCCGATACGGAACCGCAGTATGGGCTGATCGCTGAGAGCGGCGGCGCCCCTGTTGGTCTCGTCCACTACCTCTTCCACCGCCACAACTGGAAAGTGGAAGACGTATGCTACCTGCAAGATCTCTATGCCGATCCGGACGCCCGGAACATGGGTGTGGGACGCGCGTTGATCGAGGCGGTCTACCGGGCCGCCGATGACAATGGGACGCCCTCCGTCTATTGGATGACGCAAGAATTCAACGCAGAGGCGCGCAAGCTCTACGACCGGATTGGGACTCTGACGCCGTTCATCAAGTACCAACGGGGGTAGACGATGACGACGCACACACGGCTTACAGCAGGGGTACTGGCGGCGGCTTTCGCGCTCAGCTCCTGTGCGCCGGCGGGGCACACCCCGTCCAACGAGGTCTCGACATCGCGCGACGTGACGGCACGCCAGGTGAACCTGCCCACCGAGCTGCCTCCGATGAAGGCTTTCGCCTCGGGCCCGATCAACACGCCGGCCCGGCCGAACAGCCAGATCGCGCGGGATTTCCTCGAACTGTCGTTCGAATTGGAGAGCGGTCGCACGCTTCCGGTCCTGTCGCGTTTCGAAGGCCCCGTGACCGTGCGCGCCACCGGACGCGCGCCCGCCGTGCTCAGCGCGGATCTCGATGCCCTCGTCTGGCGCCTGCGCCGGGAAGCGGGCATCGACATCAGCCGCGTTCCGGCCTCGTCCCCTGCGTCGATCACGTTGGAAGTCATCTCGAAGAACGCGCTGCAACGTCTCGTCCCCGGAGCGGCCTGTTTCGTGGCGCCGAACGTGTCGAGCTGGAGCGAATACCGCCAGACGCGCAACACGCCCGAAACCGACTGGACGCGCCTGACTGAACGCACACGGATGGCCGTCTTCATGCCCGGCGACGTGTCACCACAGGAAATGCGCGACTGCCTGCACGAGGAAATCGCCCAGGCGCTCGGCCCGGTGAACGACCTCTACCGCCTGTCTGACAGCGTCTTCAACGACGACAATTTCCACACCGTCCTGACCGGCTTCGACATGCTGGTCCTGCACGCCTATTACGCGCCGGAACTGCGCTCAGGCATGACCAAGACCGAGGTGGCCGCGAGACTTCCGCAAGTGCTCGCCCGCCTCAACCCGGCGGGAGGCAGCGGTGCACCTGCCCCCGCCATGGCTACACCCGTCGCTTGGAAACAGTCGATCGAAACCGCACTCGGGGGGCGGATGTCGACCACCCAGCGCCGCGCCGCCGCGCGCCGTGCCGTCGATATCGCGCGGTCGCAAAACTGGCGCGACACGCGGCTCGCCTTTTCGCTCTTTGCGCTCGGACGCCTGAGCCTTGGCGTGAACTCCGACGTGGCGCTGGCCTCTTTCCGCGAAGCCGAAATAATCTACAGCACCCTGCCCGGCACCAACCTGCAAGCGGCCCATATGGGCGTGCAACTGGCCGCGCACGCGCTTTCGCTCGGCAACGCCAATACCGCGCTCGGCATCGTCGAGAAACACCTGCCCCATGTCCACAGCGCGCAAAACGCCGCCCTTTTGTCCACGCTCCTTATGATCAAGGCCGAAGCCATGGAGCTTCAGGGGCGCGACGCTGAAGCGCAGCTTGTCCGTCTCGACAGTCTGGGTTGGGCGCGATATGGGTTTGGCTCAGAAGCCGAGGTCGGCGCGCGGTTGCAGGAAATCGCCGCGATCTCACCGCAACGTCGCGGCTAACCGGGTGACCCGGAGTCGCAAAGCTCCGGAGAGGTCCCATGATCATCATCGCATTTGGCCTTGTCGGGGCCGTAATCGGTGGGTTCAACGCGAAACGACGCGGCGGAACCAAGCTTGACGTAGCGCAATATGCCGCCGCCTACGCCATGGCCTTCGCCATCGTCGGATTGTTTGTTACGGTGTTCTTCAGTCGATCCGTCTGAAGAGGCCCAAAGCCATGTTCATCCCGTTCTTCGAAACGCTTCGCGCCAACAAGGTGCCGGTGTCGCTGCGCGAATACCTGACCTTTCTCGAAGGGATGAAAGAAGGACTGGCCACCTACGACATCGAAGCCTTCTACATGCTCGCCCGCACCATCATGGTGAAGGACGAGCGTAACCTCGACAAGTTCGACCGCGCCTTCGCCCAGACCTTTCAAGGGCTTGAGGCAATCAGTTTCGACGAGGTGTTGGAGGCCGTCGATATCCCCGGCGACTGGCTTGAAAAGATGGCCGAAAAGCACCTGAGCGAAGAAGAGCGCGCTGAGATCGAAGCTTTAGGTGGCTTCGACAAGCTTATGGAAACGCTCAAGAAACGTCTGGAAGAGCAAGGCGAACGGCATGAGGGTGGCTCCAAGTGGATCGGCACCGCCGGAACCTCGCCTTTCGGGGCCTACGGCTACAACCCCGAGGGCGTGCGCATCGGCCAGAAGGAAAGCCGCCACCAGCGCGCGGTCAAAGTCTGGGACAAGCGCGAATTCAGGAACCTGGACGGCGACGTTGAACTGGGCACCCGCAACATCAAGGTGGCCCTGAAACGCCTGCGCAACTGGGCTCGTGACGGCGCGCATGAAGAGCTGGATATCGACGGGACCATCCGCTCCACCGCGGAACAAGGCTATCTCGACGTGAAAACCCGGCCCGAGCGGCGCAATGCCGTGAAGGTTCTCCTGTTTCTCGACGTCGGCGGCTCAATGGACCCGCATATCAAGGTCGTGGAGGAACTCTTCTCCGCTGCCCGCGCCGAATTCAAACACCTCGAATACTACTACTTCCACAACTGCCTTTACGAAGGCGTCTGGCGCGACAACCGGCGCCGGTGGGCCGAGCAGACGCCCACCTGGGACGTGCTCCACACCTACGGTTCCGACTACAAGTGCATCTTCGTGGGTGACGCCTCCATGTCGCCCTACGAAATCGCCATGCCGGGCGGGGCGAATGAACACTGGAACCCGGAGGCGGGCGTGACCTGGCTTGAACGCGCGCGGGAGCAATGGCCGGATCATCTCTGGATCAATCCCCTACCCGAAACCCACTGGCGCTATACCCAATCCGTGCAGATGATCTCGGAGATTTTCGAGGGCCGCATGGTGCCCATGACGCTCGAAGGCATCGACCGCGGGATGCGCGAATTGGGGCGGTAGGCGACGGAGAACGCGCGCCTTTGCGTTCAACCTCAAAGGAGACGCCGTGAGAGCCTTGTTTCGCAAATACTGGACCGCCGCGCCGCTTGCGACCGCGCTTCTTGTTCTCGCCCTCGTCGTGGCCGGGGTGTTCGGCATACGCACGGCCCTCTTCTATTCCCGCTGGAACGATCCCGCCCTGCGCGATCAGCCCGTTGCGGCCTGGATGACACCGGGCTTCATCGGTCACGCCTACCACATTCCCCGCGCCGATATGATCGAGGCGTTGCAGCTTCCCGTCCCGCCCCCGGAAACGCGCATGACGCTCAAGGACATCGCGGACCATCGCGGCGTTCCGGTGGACACCGTGTTGGACGAGGCCCGCGCCTTGGTGGCCGAGGCCCGCGCACGGCAGGATGAGGGCAGGCAATGACCGATACGGTTTTCGAGCTGGTCGCGGACTGGGGCGCCTGGGTGATCTTTGCCTCTGCCTTCCTGTCCTGCCTCCTGGTGCCGATCCCAACGTCCTTGATGATGCTCACCGGCGGCGCCTTCGCGGCCTCCGGCGACATCGCGCTTTGGCAGGTCGCTCTTGCGGCATGGATCGGTGCGGTGCTTGGCGACCAGACCGGGTTCTTCATCGGACGCAGGGGCGGCAAGGTCGCGCTTGCTTGGATCGCCGACAGCCCCTCACGTCGCGCGGTCCTGGCCCGCGCCCAGTCCCTCGTCGACCGGCGCGGCAGCCTTGGCGTGTTTCTCTCCACCTGGGCGGTCGCCCCGCTTGGCCCCTGGGTCAATGTCGCGGCAGGCGCCATGGGGTTCTCGTGGCGCAAATACACCTTGGCCGATGTCACCGGCGAAGTGATCTGGGTCACGCTTTACACGGGTCTCGGCGTGGTTTTCGCGGCCAGCATCGCGACCGTCGCCGAAGTCATGAGCGACTTGGTGGGCCTGACCGTCGCCCTCGTCGTCGCCCTCGTCATGGCGCTTTGGATACGCGGCGTTCTGCGTCATCAAAAAGCTGCCAGCGCGTCGCAATAACCCTTTCCGCGCCGGGTCTTTCCCCCCATATCTACCCTATGTTGAAGTTCACGCCCCTCCTCCTCGCGCTCCTTTATGGTTTTGTCATGTGGTGGTTCTCGGCCCTGCGCCTGCGCCAGGAGCTGGATGGAAAGTCCACCGAACTGGCCGACGCCAAGCTGAAAAAGCTGACCGACCAGATGGCCGGTGCGCTCGACCTGGAGCGAATCAAGGTCCATATCTACGAGGTCGACCCGGTGAACGGACTCGCCGCCCCGGACGGGCGCATCTTCATCACGCGCGGGTTTTATGACGCCTACCGCAGCGGACGGGTAACCGCCGAGGAAATGGCCAGCGTCATCGCGCATGAATTGGGCCATGTCGCCCTGGGTCATGCCCGCCGCCGCATGATCGACTTTTCCGGCCAGAACGCGCTGCGCACAGCGCTCATTCTGGTGCTGAACCGCTTCATCCCCGGCTTGGGCCAGATGCTTGCGGGACTTCTGACCTCCATGCTCGCCGCGCGCCTGTCACGTTCAGACGAATACGAAGCCGACGCCTATGCCACCGCGCTCCTGATCAAGGCCGGGATCGGCGCGGGACCGCAGAAATCGCTGTTCGGGAAACTGGAAGAACTGACCAAATCGCGCGGTTCCGGGCAGCTCGCCTGGCTCATGTCGCACCCGAAAACCGAGGAAAGGATCAAGGCGATCGAAGCCAACGAGGCGAAGTGGGTGCGATAAAGTGGTTTCCGAAGAAACCTCAACAACACATTGATAATCGGGGCATATTCCCCTGCGGCTGAAACTGCCTGCACCTCAGACGCCCGCCACCTCCAACGCTTTGCCCAAGCGCGGCAGCCGCGCCTTTTTCATCAGCTTGCGAATAGGCCATGTTTCACCCGACAGCCGCTCTGCCTCGGCCCGCACACGCGCGGCCACTGCCCGCATGGCCCCGTCGTTTTCATGGAAAAGAGACAGCAAGAACAGGTCAGGCACCACCAATGCCAGCCCTTCCTCTCCCACCACATGGCGCGGAAAATCTTTCACGTTCAAGGTCATAAGCGCATCTGCTGATCCAGAGATCGCAGCAGCCAGCACATGGATGTCGTTCTCATCCGGCAGGTGCAGCCGCGACAAATCCCCGGCGCGCGGCTCGACGCTCGCCCTGGGCCAGGCTGCCTCAAGCGCCGCGATTTCGCCCCGCGCGATGTCCTCTTGCCCCGGTCCCAGCTTGCGCGCTGCGCGTGCCCACTCTTCCAGTATGCGCGGCGACCAGAGCGGCGTCAGCAACTCTTCGCCTGCCGCGCCGATCACCATTTCGCGCATGACCGTCGGATAAAGCACGCAGGCGTCGATCAGAACTTTCACGCGGTGAGCCTGTAGAACAGCGCCTTGAGATAGCCGCTTTCCGCCAAGGCGGGATGCTGCGGATGATCCGGGCCCGCGAACCCGGTATGGATCAACTGCCCCGACCGCCCGGCCCGACCGATCCCGCGCGTGGAGGCCCGGCGGAACGCGTCCAGGTCGGCCGCATGGGAACAGGAACACAAGCCCAGGTAACCGCCCTCCGCCACCAAGGGCGCGGCCAGTCGCGCGATCCGCTCGTAAGCGCGCAGCCCGGCTTCAAGCGCCTTCTTGTTCGGCGCGAAGGCAGGTGGGTCGCAGATCACCACATCGAACTTCGCACCCTCCTCACCGAGAGCGGTCAGCACGTCAAAGGCATCGCCCTGCCGTGTCTCGAACCGATCCGGAACGCCCGAGGCCACGGCGCCTTGCGTCGCAAGCTCCAGCGCCGGCGCCGACCCATCGACCGACAGGGCCGAGGCCGCCCCACCGGCGAGCGCCGCCAAAGCAAAGCCGCCGACATGGGAGAAGACATCGAGGACCCGTGCGTCCCTGGCCAAGCCAGCCGCAAACGCATGGTTCGGGCGCTGGTCGAAAAACAGGCCGGTTTTCTGGCCACCAAGAAGATCGGCCATGTAGGTCGCACCGTTCATCGGCACCGGGATCGGGCCGTCGACCTGCCCCGCCAGCACTTCGACACCTTCGTCCAACCCCTCCAGAGCCCGGGCCCGCCCGGAGGCGTTCTTGACCACCGTGGTCACGCCCGCGACATCGACCAAGGCCGCGACGATTTCATCGAGCATCACCTCGGACCATGCCGCATTGGGCTGAATGACAACCGTATCGCCGAACCGATCCATGATGACCCCGGGAAACCCATCCGCTTCGGCGTGCACCAATCGGTAAAACGGCGCGTCGAACAGGCGGTCCCGATGAGCCAGCGCCATGGCCAGCTTCGCCCGCAGCCATGCCCCATCGACGGGCACGGAAACGTCCCGCTCCAGCATCCGCGCGAAAATGCGCGAGTTCGGGTTCACCGCGACCTGTCCAAGCGGATTTCGCTCCGCATCCTCGAGAACGCAGACCGTGCCGGGCGCGATTCTTTTCGTGCGCCGGTCGGTGACGATTTCATTGTCAAAAACCCAGGGCGCCCCATGCCGGATGGCACGCGCATTGGCTTTGGGTTTCAGGCGGATAACGGGTGGGATCGCGTCGGTCATGAGGCTTCCTACCGCGCGGGTCGCACGGCGAAAAGCCCTTTTGGCCCGGCGTCAGGCGCCGCCGAATTGCTCTTTCGCCCATTGGGCCAGATGCGCGCGAATGCGCACCTCCTGCGTCCGGCCCTCTGCCATCGCCTGCCTTGCCCGGCTGCCGCCATATGCCCGGAACGTCGCATCGACATGGGCAGGGTCTTGCACAATGCGACCGTCCTGCGTGCGCAGCGTATAATTGAACTCGAGCTCGTGCTCGCCGCCCAGCACCCTGCGGACGCGTTCCGTCTGCGCGTGAAACCGCGTGACCGTGACGTCCATGATCACTGGTTGAGATCCCTCGGTCCCGGCAACACCTTGGGTGAGCGCCTCGGTCATGATCTTGTCCACCTGCGCATAACGGTCGCCAAATGGCTCTTCGTGCCACAGCAGGTCAGCCCGCGGTTTGATCGTGTTCTCTTCACTGGTGGTCAGGCTGCGCGGCACGTCGACGTTCACCGCGACCACCTTGTAGGGTTTCTCACCCGTCGCGCTGAACTGCGCCACCGAAGACGTTGTTCCGATCCCGCGCGTTACCGGAGCCGATCCCATTTGACCGTTTTCGGACACCGAGCCGCAAGCCGACAGGCTGAGCGCGCTCATCGCAAGGGCCGCAAGCGCGAATTTCGAGTCGTATTTCACAGTGGATACCCCTTATATGCACCAAACTAACCAATCGGATAAAATTCAAATCGGGCCTAATTTTGTCGAAAAGCGCCTATTGTTTAGGTTTTGCACACACTCTTCGAAAGGAATGTCCGGCGCATGAACCGATAAACCCGGTGCGCTAACTCTGCTTTGACAGCGCCGCCGAACCGGCGGCACTATCATCAGGAAAATGACAGTTCGCGGGGCGATCCGCGCTTGGCGCCCCAACTCGCGCGCCGTGTTCCAGCAGATGTTGAATTTCAGCGGCTCATGCGTGCGAACGGGTTGTTAGCGGTAACGGGACGTGTTAATTCGCCCGTGGAGCCGCGCAAAACAGGAGTCCCCATGTCCCTGCATCCGGAAATCGCCCGCGTCACACAACGTATCGTCGAGAGAAGTACCGAGCGTCGCAGCACATATATGGAGCGCATTCAGGCCCAGATCGACAAGGGTCCGAACCGCGCGCACCTGTCGTGTTCGGGACAAGCCCACGCCTATGCCGGGGCTGGCCCGGACCAAGCCGCGCTGGCGAGCGAAGATGCGCCGAACATCGGGATCGTCACGGCCTACAATGACATGCTGTCGGCCCACCAGCCGTTTGAACGGTTCCCCGAGGTGATCAAGGACGCAGCCCGGACAGCGGGGGCCACGGCACAGGTCGCAGGCGGCGTGCCTGCCATGTGTGATGGCGTGACCCAGGGCGAAACCGGCATGGAGCTGAGCCTGTTCTCCCGTGACGTGATCGCCCTCGCCTCCGGCGTGGCGCTCAGTCACAATACCTTCGACGCCGCGCTCTACCTTGGCGTCTGTGACAAGATCGTCCCCGGCCTCGTCATCGCCGCTGCCACCTTCGGCCATATCCCCGGTATCTTTCTGCCCGCGGGTCCAATGACCTCCGGGCTTCCGAACGACGAGAAAGCCAAGGTCCGCCAGAAATTCGCAGCGGGCGAAGTCGGCCGCAAGGAATTGATGGAGGCTGAAATGGCCGCCTACCACGGCCCCGGCACCTGCACCTTTTACGGGACAGCCAACTCCAACCAGATGCTGATGGAGTTCATGGGGCTCCACCTTCCCGGCTCCTCCTTCGTGAACCCGAACACGCCAATGCGCGACGCGCTGACGCGAGAAGGCACCAAGCGCGCGACGCAGATCACGCATCTGGGCAACGAGTTCACCCCGGTCGCGGACGTGCTGGACGAAAAAGCCTTCGTCAACGGCATGGTCGGCCTGATGGCCACGGGCGGGTCGACCAACCTGCTGCTTCACCTGCCCGCCATGGCGCGCGCCGCCGGGATCGAGCTGACCTTGGAGGATTTCGCGGACATCTCGGCCGTGACGCCGCTGATGGCACGGGTCTATCCGAACGGCCTGGCGGACGTGAACCATTTCCACGCGGCGGGCGGGCTCGCCTACATGATCGGCAACCTGCTGGACGAGGGCCTTCTGCACGACGACGTGCGCACGGTCGCGGGTCACGGTCTCAAACGCTACGCGCACGAACCGAAACTGGACGGCGACACGATCACCTATGCCGACTCCCCGCGCCAGAGCGAGAACGACAAGATCCTGCGCCCCGTGTCGGACCCGTTCCAGAAGTCCGGCGGTCTTGCCCAGATGGTCGGCAACCTCGGCCAATCCGTCATGAAGATCTCCGCCGTAGATCCGTCCCGGCATGTGATCGAAGCCAAGGCGCGGGTGTTTCACGACCAGGACAGCGTGAAGGCCGCGTTCAAAGCCGGCGAATTCACCGAGGACACCATTGTCGTGGTCCGCTTCCAGGGCCCGAAGGCCAACGGAATGCCCGAACTTCATGGCCTGACCCCGACCCTCGCCGTTCTGCAAGATCGCGGGTTGAAGGTGGCGCTGGTCACCGATGGCCGCATGTCAGGCGCATCTGGCAAAGTGCCCTCCGCGATCCACGTCTCGCCCGAAGCGGTGGACGCAGGTCCGATTGCCCGCGTGCAGGACGGCGATGTGATCCGTCTGGACGCGACGAACGGCACGTTCGACGTGCTCACCGAAGGCTTCGACGCGCGCACGCCCGTCACCGCCGACCTCTCGGCCAATTCCCACGGGCTGGGTCGTGAAATGTTTGAAATCTTCCGCCAGAACGTGGGGCTCGCGTCCCACGGCGCTGGCGTCGTCGTTTAAGGAGCCGCCATGGACCCCGCCACCCAGAGCCAGAAAGCCGAACACATCTGCAAACTGGCGCCCATCGTGCCGGTCCTGATCGTGGAACGCGTGGAGCACGCCCGACCGCTGGCCGAAGCGCTGGTCGCCGGTGGCCTGCCCGCGCTGGAAGTCACGCTGCGCACCGAAGCCGCGCTCGACGTGATTGCCGAGATGGCCAAGGTCGAGGGCGGCTTCGTTGGCGCGGGCACGCTTCTCACCCCTGACGACGTGAAACGCGCGGTCGATGCAGGCGCCGAATTCGGCGTGTCCCCCGGCTCCTCCGACACGCTGCTTCAGGCCTGCGAAGACGAAGGTCTCGCGCTCCTGCCCGGTGCCGCCTCTGCAACGGAAGCCATGCATCTCCTGGAGCGCGGCTATTTCGTTCAGAAGTTCTTCCCGGCGGAAGCCGCGGGCGGCGCGCCCTTCCTGAAATCCCTGGCCTCGCCCCTGCCCCAGATCAGCTTCTGCCCGACCGGCGGCGTGTCGACGAAAAACGCAACCGACTACCTGTCCCTGCCCAACGTCATCTGTGCAGGCGGCTCATGGGTGGCGCCGAAGGACATGGTGCAAAGCGGCGATTGGGCCGGCATCGAGAAGCTCGCCAAGGATGCCGCCAGCCTGCCCCGCTAGGCGTTCATCACGCCGGGCCCGGCGCCCGAAATCATCGCGATGATTTCGACCCGGACTTATCGCGATAAGTCCGCGCACCACCCGACCCGCACCCTAGTTGCGCCGCCCCATGGCACCGCCGCGCCGTCCGCGCGGCGGGGTCGCACCGGATTTCGCCTCTTCGAGCACCTTGGTCATCGGATGATCCGGCGCGTCCGCCGCATAGGTGGCAAGCAGCAGGTCGATGTCCTCGGTCGCCTCGGTCATGTCCCGGTGCCCGACGGCCCAGCTGAAGAAGATGGTGCGACACACCTCGGGTGTCGCGTCATCCATCCGGTAGACTTCGCGAAACAGCCCGGTTGGGTCGATGCGGTCCACGTCACTCATGCGGCAATACTCCCCGGTTCACGCGCCAATACAGCCTCCACAGCCTGTTGAGACCGCGCAACGCGAGCCTCGACAAGCGCAAGCAAGTCCTCGGCATCCGACACCTCCAGCATCCGGCACAGGAACTGCCGCCCGACCGGGCCGATGGCGTCGAGATCGAGCGCGCCGTCGGTCAGGAGCTTGGTTCCGGACTGCAACCGCCGCAAGGTGCCGTAGGCGGTGATCAGCGCCTCCGCCTCGTCTTCTGCAATCCAACCGATACTCACCCCTTCGCGCAGCTGCGCAATGGTATCATGCGGCGTTTTTGGGGCCAACACGGCCGCGGCCTGGGCCACCAACTCGATGTCCAGCAACCGTCCCGGTCCGATCTTGGCCTCAAGCGGACCCGGCACCTCTTTCGCCTCGGCGATCCGCGCGCGCATCTCAAGGACGTCGGCCACAACCTGGTCCGCATCCCGACAGGACCCGAGCACCTCGGCGCGCACGGCTTCGACGGCGGCGCGGATGCCTGTGTCCCCGGCAACACCCCGCGCCCGGGTCAGGGCCAAATGCTCCCAGGTCCAGGCCTCGGTGCGCTGGTAGTTCTCAAAGGACGCAAGCGAGGTCGCCACCGGCCCTTGCCGCCCCGAAGGACGCAAGCGCATGTCGACCTCGTAGAGCCGCCCTTCCGGCATCTGTGCGGACAACGCTGTCACCATCGCCTGTGTGAGTTTCGCGTAATAGGCCCGCGCTCCAAGGGGCCTGCGTCCATCGCTTTCCGCATCGCCCGGGGCGTCGTAAATCACGATCAGGTCGAGATCCGAGGTCGCCGTCGTGGTCCGCGCGCCCAGAGACCCCATGCCAATCAGAGCGGCACCATTGCCCGGCGGGTTGCCGTGTTTGCCTGCGAACTCGTCCACGACGATCGGCCAAAGCGCTCGCACGACCGTATCGGCCAAGTCGGCGTATTCGGTCCCGGCCTCTTCCGCCGTGATCAACCCGCGCAGGAGATGCACGCCAATCCTGAAGTGCCATTCCTTCGCCCAGCGGCGCGAGGCATCGAGTTTCGTCTCGTAGTCGGCAAGTGGGGTCAGATAGGCGACCAGTTCTTCTTCCAACACCTCTTGTCCCGGCCAGGGCGAAAAGAAATCACCACCGATCACGGCGTCCAGAACCTGCGCGTTGCGTCCCAGGTAGACCGACAGTGCCGGGGCGGTCGCGGCGATATCGAGGATCAGGTCGACCAGCGCCGGGTTCGCTTCGAATAGGGAGAAAAGCTGAACGCCCGCAGGCAAACCCTTGAGAAACTTGTCGAAATTCAAAAGCGCTTCACGGGGCCGCGACCCCGCGGACAGCTTCTCGATCAGGTCGGGCTTCAAACGGTCGAACACTTCCACCGCGCGGGCGGACCGCAGCGCCGGGTAGTTCTTCCAGTTCTCCACGATCTGCGCGTCTTCTTCGGACAACCCGTCGTCCACATCCGCCGGGGCGCTCGGGTCGGGCGCGAAAAACTCCTCGGTCAGCTCGTGGACTTCGGTCAAGGCATCGAACAGCTCGGATTTCAGAACCTCGACATCCTTGTCCATCATGCAGGCGATCCGCTCGAAGCCTCCGGGCGTGTTGGGCAGCTTGTGGGTCTGCGCATCGCGCACCATCTGGACGCGATGCTCCACCTCCCGGTGAAAGCGGTAGTGCCGGGTCAGAAGCTCCGCAGCCGACCCCGGCACCCAGCCTTTCTCGGCCAGAGCCGCCAGGCCACCGACCGTCGTGGTCACGCGCAGATCCTTGTCACGGCCGCCAGCGATCAACTGGCGGGTCTGGGTGAAGAACTCGATCTCGCGAATTCCGCCGCGCCCGAGTTTCAGGTCGTGCCCCGGAAGCGTGATCTCGCCGTGAAGCCCCTTTTCGCGCCGGATGCGCAGTCGCATGTCGTGCGCGTCCTGGATGGCGGCGAAATCGAGGTGCTTGCGGTAGACGAAGGGCGTCAACCGCTTCAGATATGCCTCGCCCGCCGCGATATCCCCCGCACAGGCTCGCGCCTTGATATGTGCCGCACGCTCCCAAGTGCGTCCAAGGCTCTCGTAATAGCGTTCCGCGGCCTCCATCCCCACGATCACCGGTGTCACGGAAGGGTCCGGACGCAGGCGCAGGTCGGTCCGAAACACGTAGCCATCCGCCGTATTCTCGGAAAGAAGCGCGCTCATCTTGCGGGTCGCGCGGATCAGGCTGGCGCGGGCCTCGTGGAAATCCTCCGGCTCGTAGCGCTCATCGTCGAAGAGCATGATCAGGTCGATGTCCGAGGAATAATTCAGCTCGAACGCCCCCATCTTGCCCATCGCGATGGCAACCGCCCCACCCGCCTGCGTCAGATCGCCATGATCGCCGCCCGGCAGCTTGCCGCGTTTGATCTCGACACCGACCTCATGCTCCAATGCCTTTTGCGTTGCGAAATCGCCGAACACGGTCAGCGCATGGGTGACCTCCTCCAGCGACCAGACCCCGGCAAGGTCGGCAATCCCGGTGAACAATGCCACGCGCCGTTTGGCCCGGCGCAAAGCGACGTCGAGCGATGCTTCCCCCAGGTCCAGGGCCGAGGCGAAGGCAACGCCGGGTTCTTCTTCCAGAACCTCCCGCAACCAGTCCTCTTCCCGCTCCATCAAATCCTTGAGGTACGGCGAACAGCCACCGGCCCCGACCAGCACCGCGCGCAGCTCCGGTGCCAGATCGTCGTATCGGTCGGCGATCTCGCGCGCCGGGTCTGGGTCATACGGGCGCGGTGTTCGGGTGATATGTCTTGCAAAACTCATGGCGGGACATTGGCGACGCGCCGCAGGGTGGTCAAGCCGCGAACCACGCGTCAGAGTGTGACCATGAGCAAGTCGTTAAAACGAGTCGAGCGGGCGTTGGTGGAAGCAGGCCTCAACGTCGACATCCTTGAAATGCCCGGCGGCACCCGCACGGCGCAGGAAGCCGCCGACGCGGCGGGGTGCGAGGTCGACCAGATCGTCAAGTCCGTGATATTTCGTGGCGAGGACGACGGGAAAGCCGTTCTGTTCCTGACGGCGGGTGGCAACCGCGTGAATGACGCCAAGGCCACCGCGCTCGCAGGCGAGCCGCTTGGCAAGGCCGACGCGGCACTGATCCGGGCACAAACCGGCTTCGCCATCGGGGGCGTCTCTCCCATCGGGCACCTGAATCCGATCCGGGCCTTCATGGACCCGCGTCTCTTCGATTTCGGGAAAATCTGGGCCGCCGCAGGCACGCCACGGCATGTTTTCGCAGTCGATCCGAAGGATATTGAGCTCCTGACGGGTGCGGAAGTGTCTGATTTTACGTCCTAAAGTCATCTAATGTGAAAAGAGTTCACATTTTTCCTTGAAAGCTGCGGACAAGGTGCCAATCTATTCAATGTGAAAGACATTCACATACACACCGAACGCCAAACGCTTTGAAAGGACACTTGCATGAGCACCGCCGCCGATACGACCCTTCCCGCCTCGCGCATGGGATGGTTCTCCCGCGCCGAAGCTTGGCTTGACGACAAGGGCAAAGGTGCCTGGATCGCGGCCATGGTTCTCGGCTTCATTTTCTTCTGGCCCGTCGGCCTCGCCTTCCTGGCCTATATGATCTGGAGTAAACGCATGTTTTCCGGCACTTGCAGCGCCAAGTCGCGCCACCGCCACCATCATCACCACGGCCACATGGCCCAACGCCACGGCTTCCGCCCCACCGGCAACAGCGCCTTCGACACCTACAAGGCCGAGACGCTGCAACGCCTGATGGACGAGCAGGAACAGTTCGAGGCCTTCCTCGACCGGCTGCGCGAAGCCAAGGACAAGCAGGAGTTCGACCAGTTCATGGACGAACGCGCCACCGCAGCCCGTGCATCGCATGACGATGTGATGGAAAGTGACGAAGACTTCGACGAAGACGGCCCGGTCGTCGCGAAAGAACCGAAGTCGAAAAAGTCGAAAGACTGAAAGACCACTCGGCCCCGCCTTGTCGGGGCCGATCCCATCTCCATATGAGAGCCATGATGACCGAGAGCCAGAATTATTCCCCCGGTTGGGGCCTTCCCGACCCCGACTATCAATCCGAGTTCTACGCGGACGTGCCCGTCAAACGCGGCATCGCCTGGGTGATCGATACGCTGATCGTCCTTGCCATCGTCGCGCTTCTGATCGTGCTGACCGTGGGCATCGGGTTCTTCTTCGCGGGCTTTCTCTGGCTCATCGTCGGCTTCGTCTACCGCGTCGTGACCATTGCCAACGGCTCGGCAACGCTGGGGATGCGCCTTACCGCCATCGAGCTGCGTCGCGCCGATGGCACCCGTTTCGACCTTGGCACGGCGATCCTGCACACCCTGGGTTATTCCCTGTCCATGTCCTTCGTTCTGCCGCAGGTCGCTTCGATAATCCTGATGATGACCAGCGAACGCGGTCAGGGTCTGACCGACCATGTCATGGGCACCACCGCCATCAACCGTGCCGCGCGTCTCTGACGCGGCCCGGATGAGCAACGATTTACCGGTCTCGGCCAAAGCACTTGGCGGGATCGGTTTTCATTGTTACGTTCTTCGAAACTGGGCCAATACTTCTACTTACATTCGCTAGATGCGTCATACACTTCCTCTCGCCCCGCAGTTCTATGTGACTGCGCCACAGTCCTGCCCTTATCTTGAGGGTCGGCTGGAGAGGAAATTGTTCACCGCTTTGCAGGGCGAACAGGCCGAAGACCTGAATGACGCGCTCTCGAAGCAGGGCTTTCGTCGCTCGCAGAACGTTCTCTACCGTCCGTCCTGTTCGGCCTGCAACGCCTGCCTGTCGGCACGCATCCGCGTGGCGGATTTCAAGCCATCCAAAAGCCAGAAGCGCACCGCGAAGAAGAACGACCATCTTGCCCGCCGCACCCGTGCGCCCTGGGCGACCGAAGAGCAGTATGATCTGTTCCGCCGTTATCTCGATGCCCGCCACGCCGATGGGGGCATGGCCGACATGGACGTCTTTGAATTCGCCGCGATGATCGAGGAAACCCCGGTCAAGAGCCGGGTGATCGAGTATTCCGCGCGCTCCGAGGATCGCAAGACCCGCGACTTGGTCGCCGTCTGCCTTACCGATGTGCTCGATGACGGGTTGTCGATGGTCTACAGTTTCTATGATCCCGACCGGCGGTCCGACAGCTTGGGCACCTTCATTATCCTCGATCACATCCGGCTCGCTCAAGAGGCCGGCCTGCCCTATGTCTACCTTGGCTACTGGGTCGCCGGCTCGCCAAAGATGGACTACAAGGCAAAGTTCGCGGCGCTCGAAGTCTACTCCGGCGGTCGCTGGACGCCTCTCGGCGACCCCGAAGAGTTCGAAGACCAGTCGCATCCGCTCACCCACGATCCGATTGCCGAACAGGTCGCGCAGATCTCGCTTCCCGGCGCGCGCCCGGTGAACAAGGACTGACCTGCGTTAACGGTGCCCCTAATTTTTTGGCAGCATTGCACCGAACCGGGCGCGGTTCGGCGTCTCGCCCCGGAACCGCAGGCCGATCCACTTTCTGCCTTTGCCCGCCGCGTCGGCAAGCGCAGGCTTCCCCCATGGGAGATTTAAGCGTTTCATGGGGGCAGACCGGGGGCACATCATGACCGACACATCGACATCAAGGCTCATCTACGGGTTGGAAGACAGGCCCGCACCGGGCCCCGCGCTGCTCGCGGCCATCCAGCACATCCTCGCCTCCATCGTGGGAATCGTCACCCCAAGCCTCGTTATTGGCGGCGTGCTTGGACTTGGCGAGCACATTCCCTACCTGATTGCCATGTCGCTTTTCGTGTCCGGCATCTCGACGATGATCCAATCGAAAACCATCGGGCCGGTCGGCTCCGGTCTGCTCTCGGTGCAGGGCACGAGTTTTGCCTTCCTGGGTCCGATCCTCGCCGCAGGTTTTTCGGTCAAGGCGGCGGGCGGCGGGCCGGACGAGATGCTCGCCATGATCTTCGGCCTGACGCTCGCTGGCTGTCTCGTCGAGATCATCCTGAGCCAGTTCATCCACAAACTGGGCCGCATCATCACACCAACCGTCACGGGGATCGTCATCACGGTCATCGGGCTGAGCCTTGTGAAAGTCGGGTTCACCGACTTCGCAGGCGGTGCACAAGCGGGCGAGACACTGGGTGCGCCGGTGAACCTGCTCATGGGGTCTATCGTCGTAGCCACGATCCTGACCATGACCTTCACCGGGAAACCGATGCTGCGCATGGCTGCGATCATGGTCGGGCTGCTCGCAGGCACTCTCGTCGCCCTGGCCCTGGGGCAAGTGGACGCTTCCGGGTTCGGAACCACTCCGGCGGTCGCCCTGCCCGTTCCGTTCAAATACGGCCTGGACTTCGATTTCGCATTGTTCGTGCCCATTGCCTTCGTCTTCCTCGTCACCGCCATCGAAACCTCGGGCGATCTGACGGCGAATTCGGTCATATCGAACCAACCGGTGACCGGTCCGACTCATCTCAAACGGATCAAGGGCGGCATCCTGGGCGATGGGGTCAACTCCGGCATCGCCGCGATCTTCAACACCTTCCCGAACACCACCTTCAGCCAGAACAACGGAGTCATTCAAATGACCGGCGTCGCCTCGCGCCACGTCGGCCTCTACATCGGCGGCCTTCTGGTCCTCATGGGGTTCCTGCCGATCATCGGTTCGGTGTTTCTCCTGATCCCGAAGCCCGTGCTCGGCGGTGCGACGCTCGTCATTTTCGGCACCATCGCCGTGGCCGGTATCCGCATCCTCGCCTCGGAACCTATCGACCGTAAGAAGATCTACATCATGGCGGTGAGCTTTGGTCTCGGTGTCGGTGTCACTCTGGTGCCCGAGGCAACTCAGAACCTGCCCGATTTCGCACGGCAGGTCTTTGCCACGCCGATCACCCTGTCGGGTCTGTCGGCCATCATCCTGACGCTGCTCATCCCGGACGAGAGAACCGCAGAGGCGGAGCCGGTGGCGGAACCGACCGAATAAGAGCACGGGCGCCCCACGTAGGGCGCCCGGCACATGCTTGGTTTCAACCGTGGTGGTCAGAGTGATCAGCCGATCGCCTGCCCATCCTCACGCCAGACCTGGATGACCGAGGAGCGCGGCTTGCCTTCGCCATCCGGGAAGGAACCGCCCGGGTGCTGGATACCGACAAAGGCCACCGTCTTGTCGAGGTTCCAGCACATCCCGGTCACCTCGGACCCGTAGGGTGCGGTCAGGAAGCGGGCGATTTCGCCGGTCTCCGTATTGCCGACAAGCATCTGGTTGTTGCCCATACCCTCGAACTCGCCTTCGTTCGAGTAGTTGCCGTCGGTCTGGATCCAGAGCATCCCCTTGGTGTCGAAAATCATGCCGTCGGGCGAGTTGAACATGTTGCCCTCGGTCACGTTCTCGGACCCGGCATAATCGTTCTCATAGACCGTCGGGTTACCCGCCATGACGTAGAGATCCCAGGTAAAGGTCCCGGCCCCATGGTCTTCGCCGTCGGGCGCCCAACGCACGATTTGACCGAAGTTGTTGGTCTCTCGCGGGTTCGGACCGCCAACCGGGGTTTCATCGCCACCGGCATTGGGCTTCACACCACGGTTCTTGTTGTTGGTCAGGGCGCAATAGGCTTCCGCCTTCAGCGGATGCGCCGCGATCCATTCCGGGCGATCCATCGTGGTCGCGCCCACCTTGGACCCTGCGATCCGGGCGAAGACCAGCGTTTCTTCCAGCGACATGCCGGTCGCCTCGGGCGTCAGGGCCAGCCATTCACCGGTCTGGTCGTCGTTGAACTTCGCCACGTAGAGCTGACCATCGGACAGAAGACCCGCAGTGGAACCGCCCTCGACGTAGACGCCGTTGGAGACGTACTTGTAGATGAACTCGCCCCGCTCGTCGTCACCCATGTAGACCACGACACGACCGTCGGCGGCCTGCACCATGGCGGCGTTCTCATGTTTGAAGCGACCGAGAGCGGTGTGTTTCACCGGGGTCGACGCCGGATCCGCCGGGTCGATTTCGGTGACCCAGCCATGCCGGTTCGGCTCGTTCGGCTCTTCCGAGATGTCGAACCGGGCATCAAAAGTCTCATAGGCGTAGCGGCCTTCGCCACCGATCCCGTAACGCACCAGCCCATCGGTTTCTTCGTAGTCGCCGGTGGCGCCAAAGTAGCCGTTGAAGTTCTCTTCGCACGTCAGATAGGTGCCCCAAAGCGTGCGACCGGAGCCGCAGTTGTTCATCGTGCCCTTGGGCGACATGCCTTCGGGGTCGGCGTTCGTCTTGACCAGGTCGGAACCGGCGGCGGGGCCGTCCATGGTCATCTGCGTTTCATGGGTGATACGACGGTTGAGCGGGCTGTCCACGACGATCTCGTAGCCGCCGTCTCCCATGGCGACTTCCATGACCGTCACACCCTGCATGTTCTTCAGCATGGTTGCTTCGGCTTCGCTGCGCGGAATGCCCTCGGATTGGGCCGGCAGGTTGATCTTGGGGTTCACGTATTCCGAGTTCACGGTGATCACCTCGGCGCCGTCCACGTCGAAGAGCTCCATGCCGTCGGTGTTCTCGCCGAAGACCTTGTCGGACATCTCGACCGGAACACCTGTTTCCGGCGAATAGGCGCCGTCTGCCTCTGACCACAGCGCATCGCCCCAGCGGACCAGAGGCTTCCACTGGTATCCGGCCGGAACATGCACGTCGAAATCGGTCGCGATCCCGATCGGCTCGAAGGCGAAGCCACCGTGGGCCTCGGCGCGGGCGGCCAGCGGCGTCAGCATCGACGAGCCGAACACGGCGGCACCAGAGCCGAACGCCAGCGCACCACCGAGGAAGCCCCGGCGGGAAATGGCGCGTTCAACGACGGCGTCGAAGTCATTGGTATCCGGACGCGGATCGCGCGCCTCGTCGAAATCGTCCCAGGAGAGATCGGTCAGGTCTTTGTTGGTCACAGGTCGTGCCTCCACGAATGTCGATAAATGGGTTGCGAACCGCGCCTGCGGTCCGTTCGTGGGCGAACACTCGGTCGACAAGGTAACAGGCCGATGAAGCTTTTATGACGGGCGCGCGAAACCTTTCGGGCCGGCTGTGGATAAGGTGATCTGCGAAGGATCGGCGGACTGGCCCGAACAGGCGGCAAAGAATTGTTTCAAAAAACACCCCGCGCGCGACATTTTGTTCACGCATGGGGCCGTTTTGCCGTTGACGCCCCGCACCACCGCTCATAATACTCCCCGCACCACAAAGGAGACATGGTCGTGGAAAGCCTTGTAGTCATCGTAGGACATAGGCGCATGGGACGGTAACGGACCCCAGATGGTTCCCCATGCGCCCCCGAGAAACCTCGGGGGCTTTTTTGTGACCGACAGCCAGAGGCGCAACGGGCGCTTCGATACGGAGAGAGACATGACACGTCAGATGACCGGCGCGAAAATGGTGGTTCAGGCCCTGAAGGATCAGGGTGTGGACACGGTATTTGGTTATCCGGGCGGTGCCGTGCTTCCGATTTATGACGAGATTTTCCAGCAGAATGAAATCCAACATGTGCTGGTGCGTCATGAACAAGGCGCCGTGCACGCAGCCGAAGGATATGCGCGGTCCACGGGCAAGCCCGGCGTCGTCCTCGTCACCTCCGGCCCCGGCGCGACGAACGCCGTCACCGGCCTGACCGATGCGCTTCTGGACTCGATCCCGCTGGTCGTTCTGACGGGTCAGGTGCCGACCTTCATGATCGGCACCGATGGCTTCCAGGAAGCCGACACCGTGGGCATCACCCGCCCCTGCACCAAGCACAACTGGCTGGTCAAGGACACCGACAAACTCGCCGAGACCATCCACCAGGCGTTCCACGTGGCGACCAAGGGCCGCCCCGGACCGACCCTGGTCGACATTCCGAAGGACGTGCAATTCGCCCAAGGCACCTACACGCCGCCGGGCAAGGCCAAGACGAGCCATTACCAGCCGCCGCTGAAGGGCGACATCGACGCCATCACCGAACTGGTCGAGATGATGGAAGCCGCCGAACGCCCGATCTTCTACACCGGCGGCGGCGTCATCAACTCCGGCCCCGCCGCAAGCCAGCTCCTGCGGGAACTGGTGGATGCGACCGGCTTTCCCATCACCTCGACCCTGATGGGCCTCGGGGCCTACCCGGCCTCGGGCGACAAGTGGCTGGGGATGCTCGGGATGCACGGGCTTTACGAAGCCAACATGGCGATGCACGACTGCGACCTGATGATCAACATCGGCGCGCGGTTCGACGACCGGATCACCGGCCGGCTCGACGCCTTCTCGCCCGACTCGAGGAAAGTGCATATCGACATCGACCCCTCGTCCATCAACAAGGTGATCCACGTCGACCTGCCCATCGTCGGCGACGTGGGCCACGTGCTCGAAGACCTGCTGCGCATCTGGAAATCACGCGGACGCAAGACGAACTCTGCCGCCGTGAAAAACTGGTGGAAACAGATCGACGCCTGGAAAGAGGTCAAATGCCTGACCTACAAGAATTCCGACAAGGTCATCAAACCGCAGTATGCCGTGGAGCGGCTGGAGGCGTTGACGCGCGACAAGGATCGCTACATCACGACCGAAGTGGGCCAGCACCAGATGTGGGCCGCGCAATTCCTTGGGTTTGAGGAACCGGGCCGCTGGATGACCTCCGGGGGCCTTGGCACCATGGGCTACGGCCTGCCCGCCTCTGTTGGCGTGCAACAGGCACACCCTGACGCGCTCGTTATCAACGTGGCTGGCGATGCCTCCTGGCTGATGAACATGCAGGAAATGGGCACCGCGGTGCAGTTTCGCCTGCCGATCAAGCAGTTCATCCTGAACAACGAGCGCCTCGGCATGGTGCGACAGTGGCAACAGCTCTTGCACGGCGAACGGTATTCGCATTCCTGGTCCGAAAGCCTGCCCGATTTCGTGAAGCTCGCGGAAGCCTTCGGTTGCAAGGGCCGCGTCGTCTCGGACCCTGCCGAACTGGACGATGCCATTCAGGAGATGATGGACTACGACGGTCCCTTCATCCTCGACGTGCTGGTCGAAAAGCACGAGAACTGCTTCCCGATGATCCCCTCGGGCGAGCCGCATAACAACATGCTGTTGGGCGAGGTCGAAGCGACCGACGCGATCAAGGGCAAAGGCGCGACGCTGGTTTAAGGAGAACGGATAAATGTCTGCTTTGAATATCAAAAAAGGCTCATCGAAAAAATCCGCCTACGAGCTTCGCGACCCGAATGCGGAGATTTTCGAGACCCACACGCTGGCCGTGATCGTGGACAACGAAGCGGGCGTCCTCGCCCGTGTCATCGGACTGTTCTCGGGCCGCGGCTACAACATCGACTCGCTCACCGTGGCCGAGGTGGATCACGAAGGCCACACCTCCCGCATCACCATCGTGACGCGCGGCACCCCCGCGATCATCGAACAGATCAAGGCCCAACTGGGCCGCATCGTCCCGGTGCACGAGGTCCACGACCTTACCGTCGAAGGCGCGTCGGTCGAGCGGGAACTGGCGCTTTTCAAGGTGTCGGGCCAAGGCAACGACCGGGTCGAGGCGCTTCGCCTCGCCGACATCTTCCGCGCCAATGCGGTGGATTCGACGCTGGAGAGCTTCATTTTCGAATTGACCGGCACACCCGAGAAGATCGACGCCTTCGCCGACCTCATGCGCCCCCTGGGGCTGGTCGAAATGGCCCGCACCGGGGTCGCCGCCCTGTCGCGCGGCGCAGAGTAAACCTTGGAGGGGATCGACCTCTGGGCGATCCTCGCCGGGACCGGCGTGATGATCGCGGCGAGCCTGTTTGGCGGGTTTGTCTTCGCCTTCGGGGCGATCGCGGATATCGCGCGCGGGCGTGGTGGACCCCAAAACGATGACGACGAGATCGACAAGGGTCTTGAAGCCCAACTCGCCTCCCCCACGACACAGCTTCAACTGACAGTGCTGTCGTGGATGGCCACCATGCTTGGAGGTGCGACCACGGGGCTTATGTCCGCCGGCGGCGCGGTGACCTTGAATGCCTTCATCGTCGGTCTCATCGCCCTTGGCGGGGCTTTTCTGCCCGCCGGTCCGATCCCACGCCGCACACTGATTTTCGCCGGCGTCATGTCAGTCCCCTGCGCGATGCTGGGCGCCATCCTCGTCACCTGACACCCGATTTCGTCGCGACGAAATCGCCCCGAAATCATCGCGATGATTTCGCCTCGCAAAAGAAAAAGGGGAGCCCGAGGGCTCCCCAGTTTCGCTGATAAGGCTCATCGTTCGTACCGCCCGGTATCATTTTCTGCCTGCGGCCTTATCCGCGTCAGGGCGAACGCATCCGCCCCGTGTGCATCGCGGTGGCCAGAGCAGACCGGCCACCGACGAATCTCATGCGCGCTTTGCAGCCTCCGCGCCGCGCACCTCCGGCACGTTTTCTTTGCGCGCCTCCGGCACGACCCCTACCGTGAGGAAATAGGCCAAGCCGTTTGTCATATCGAACTCCCGAACCGCGAGCGTTATCTCCTCGCCGTCCATGCAGCGGAAGGTCAAAGGCCCCGCCGCTTCGATGCCGATCATGGCGGGCGGGACCCGGAAGGACCCCGACCCATGTGTTTCGCCCCCGCCCTGCGTTACCAGGACCCGAAGCTCGGTCCGGTCGGTCTCCCGCCCGTCGACAATGAAGCATCCTGTGAAGTCACGGATCTCCATCGCCCCGTCCTCAGCTACAGCCGCTCGTGCCGCCGCAGGTGTTGCACTTCATGCAAGTCCCGTTGCGCACCAGGGTATAGTTGCCGCAGTCGCCGCAGGGATCGCCCTCGAAGCCCTGCATCTTGGCCTTGGACCGGGCGTCCATCGTGGTCACCGTGCCGGAACCGAGCGAGGTGGAGGGGTCCGACACCACCGTGCCCCCGGCCATGCCGCTTGCCGTTTCCGGGACCAGCGTGTTCAGCGCCGAGACCGCGTCACCACCGGTTCCGGTGCTTTCCATACCGCCCCGCAACACCACCAGTTCCTGCGGCAGACGCTTGCGGAGGTAGCCGGTCGAGGACACCTGCTTGAGCATTTCGAGCGAGCGGGAGGCGGCTGTATCCGACATCTCCTTGACGTTCGCCACGCCCTCTTCCTGTCCGCGACCCAGATCGTCGAAGGAGGCACCTTCGGGCTTCACGTGGGCCAGGTCGGTCCGGTCGAGATAGGACACGGCCAGCTCGCGGAAGATGTAGTCGAGGATCGAGGTCGCGTTCTTGATCGAGTCGTTGCCCTGCACCATGCCCGCAGGTTCGAACTTGGTGAAGGTGAAGGCGTCCACGAACTCCTCCAGCGGCACACCGTATTGCAAACCGACCGACACGGCGATGGCGAAGTTGTTCATCATCGCGCGGAAACCAGCGCCTTCCTTGTGCATGTCGATGAAGATCTCGCCAAGGTTGCCGTCCTGGTATTCCCCGGTGCGCAGGTAAACCTTGTGACCGCCGACGATGGCCTTCTGGGTATAGCCCTTCCGGCGTTCCGGCATCTTGTCACGTCCGGCGCGGGCCACTTCCTTGATGACCACCTTCTCGATGATCTTCTCGGCGAGCACTTCGGCCTTCTCCTGCTGGCTGCCGGAGGCGAGGATTTCTTCGGCTTCCTCGTCATCTTCAACCAGGGCGGAGGCCAGCGGCTGGCTCAGCTTGGAGCCGTCGCGGTAGAGCGCGTTGGCTTTCACACCCATTTCCCAGGAGCGTTCGTAGGCCGCCTGGCAATCCTCGATCGTCGCATCGTTCGGCATGTTGATCGTCTTGGAGATCGCGCCGGAGATGAAGGACTGCGCCGCCGCCATCATGTCGATGTGGCTGTTCACACCCAAGAACCGCTTGCCCTTTTTACCACAGGGGTTGGCGCAATCGAAGATGTGGTAATGCTCTTCCTTCAGATGCGGCGCACCTTCCAGCGTCATGGTGCCGAGCACGTGGTCATTGGCCGCTTCGATGTCGCCCTTGGAGAACCCGAGGTGCTTGAGCAGATCGAAGGCCGGATTGGACAGGTCGGCATCGGTCAGGCCGAGGTCATTGCGGCAGAACTCTTCGCCCAGCGTCCACTGGTTGAACAGGAACCGGATGTCGAAGGCAGACGACAGACCTTTCTCCAGCTTGGCAATCTCCGCCTCGCCAAAGCCCTTTTGCATCAGCGTCTGGATGTTGATTGCCGGCGCATTGCCGAAGCTGCCGTGACCCACCGCGTAGGCGATGATCTCTTCGATCTGGGCCGATCCGTAGCCGAGCTTCTCAAGCGCGGCCGGAACCGAGCGGTTGATGATCTTGAAGTAACCGCCACCGGCGAGCTTCTTGAACTTCACCAGCGCGAAGTCCGGTTCGATGCCCGTGGTATCGCAATCCATGACCAGGCCAATGGTGCCGGTCGGGGCGATCACGGAGACCTGCGCGTTGCGGTAGCCGTGCTTTTCACCCAGCTCCAGCGCTTCGTCCCAGCTCGACATCGCCAGATCGACCAGCTTGCGATCCGGGCAACCAGCGTGGTCCAGTGCAACCGGCTTCACGTCCAGCCCTTCGTAGCCCTCGGACGCGCCGTAGGCTGCGGTGCGGTGGTTGCGGATGACACGCAACATGTGTTCGGCGTTGCGCGCATGGCCCGGGAAGGCCCCCAGTTCGCCAGCCATCTCGGCGGAGGTGGCATAGGACACGCCGGTCATGATCGCGGTCAAGGCCCCGGTCAGCGCCCGGCCCTCTTTCGAGTCGTAGCCAAAACCCATGTTCATCAGGAGGCCGCCGATATTGGCATAGCCCAGACCCAGCGTGCGGAAGTCGTAGGAGAGCTGCGCAATTTCCTTGGACGGGAACTGCGCCATCGTCACCGAGATCTCCAGCGTGATGGTCCACAGGCGCGTGGCGTGCATGTATTCTTCGGCCTGGAACTCGCCATCCTCGAGGAAGGTCAGCAGGTTCATCGAGGCCAGGTTACAGGCGGTGTCGTCGAGGAACATGTACTCCGAACACGGGTTCGAACCGCGGATCGCGCCATCTTCCGGACAGGTGTGCCAGGCGTTGATGGTGTCGTGGTACTGGATGCCCGGGTCGGCACAGGCCCAGGCGGCATGGCCGATCGTTTCCCACAGGTCGCGGGCCTTGATCGTCTTGGCGACCGTGCCATCGGTGCGGCGGATCAGCTCCCAGTCGGCGTCGTCCTTGACCGCCTTGAGGAAGGCGTCAGTGACGCGCACGGAGTTGTTGGAGTTCTGGCCCGAAACGGTCGCATAGGCTTCCGAGTCCCAGTCGGTGTCGTAGGTCGGAAATTCAATGGACGCAAAGCCTTGGCGGGCGTAATCGAGAACGCGCTTGATGTAGGTTTCCGGGATCGCGACCTTCTTGGCGGCGCGCACGGCGTCCTTCAACTGCGGGTTCACCTTGGGGTCGGTCGCCTTGTCGATCTCGCCGTCGAACCCGTGGATCGCGGAGAAGATGTCGTTCAGGTGGCTCTCGTGCATCTTGGAGCCGGCGACCAGCGAGGCGACCTTCTGCTCCTCCTTGACCTTCCAGTTGATGTATTCCTCGATATCCGGGTGGTCGGCATCGACGATCACCATCTTGGCGGCGCGGCGCGTGGTGCCGCCCGACTTGATCGCGCCGGCGGCCCGGTCACCGATCTTGAGGAAGCCCATGAGGCCGGAGGACTTGCCACCGCCCGAGAGCGCCTCGTTCGCGGCACGCAGCGAAGAGAAGTTCGTGCCGGTGCCCGAGCCGTATTTGAACAGGCGTGCCTCACGCACCCACAGATCCATGATGCCGCCGTCTCCCACCAAGTCGTCACCGACGGACTGGATGAAGCAGGCATGGGGCTGCGGATGCTCGTAGGCGGAGGAAGATTTGGTCAGCTCACCGCTCTCGAAGTCGACGTAGTAGTGGCCTTGACCCGGACCATCGATGCCGTAGGCCCAATGCAGACCGGTGTTGAACCACTGCGGCGAGTTCGGGGCGGCCATCTGGTTGGCCAGCATGAAACGCATTTCGTCGTAGTAAGCGCGGGCATCCTCTTCGGTGGTGAAATAACCACCCTTCCAACCCCAGTAGGCCCAGGCACCCGCCAGGCGGTCGAACACTTGCTTGGAGGAGGTTTCGCCGATGAAACGCGAGTCTGCATCGACGGACTCGAGCGCTTTTTCATCGGGCACGTGACGCCACAGGAATTCGGGAACACCGTCTTCCTTGACCGGTTTGGTTGCCGCCGGAACGCCCGCTTTGCGGAAGTATTTCTGCGCAATGACGTCCGAGGCCACCTGGCTCCACGTTTCGGGAACTTCGACTTCGTCGAGTTTGAACACCACGGACCCGTCCGGGTTCCGGATCTCGGATTTTGTCGTGGTGAAAGAAATCGCGTCGTATGCGTCTTTGCCTGCCTCGGTAAATTTGCGTTCGATTTTCATTGCGGCCCCTGGTGCATCAAAAAGTGGCGATGTTTCGTGGGATGCTGCTCGCGCCAATCCCACGGCGAAATGTCAGTCGGAGCATGAGGCATTGGACAATACTGGCCCGTGGCCGCACCCTGTGAGAGGCGACTCGTGTCTGGCGAAACCATTGGCTTGCCGATCTCTTACGAACTATCCCTACCTGCTAGCGACCACTATATGTTGTGGCTTTCCGACCAGCACAGACAACCTGACGTGTTACCCCGCCCCGGTCAACGCAATTTCAGGCACCATTAACCTCTTTTTTGCGTTGACGTGTGTTGCTTGAGATTCGCGACTTATCCACAGGTTGTTGACCACCGCGAAGAAGCGCCAGTTTTTCAAGCCGTTCGCTCGCTGACTTATCCGAAAGGCTGAACGCGGCGGGCCGCGAAACCAGTCTCCGGGAACTATGGTCGCCGCGCCACAGTCCAGCACTCGATGTTCGATTTTGCATCGAATCGCGCAAGAAACACGCAGGTCTACCACCACATATATGGCGAATTAACGAATTGGATCACCACATATAGGGCGCCCTTCGTCCATGCGCGCCTCGACAGGATTCGGTTTGGAGGCATCCGTCGTCCACTTTGATCTCGCGGGAGCACACCGTGAACCAGCGCCAAATGGACGAACCACGGCGCGGACAGTGTAACAGTGATGTGACGGAAAATGGTCGGGGCGGCGAGATTCGAACTCACGACCTTCTGTACCCAAAACAGACGCGCTACCAGGCTGCGCTACGCCCCGACGGCGCACTCCATACCGAGCGTGGCACGGATTGAAAAGAGTTATTGCGCGTCGCAGCTCCAAACGGCGTCAGATCCTGTGAACGCCGGATGCCGCATCTCGTCACCGGCGTCGATCCCGATGGCCTCTGCCATGCCACCTTTGATCTCCAGCACCGCAAGGACGCCATCCCCGCCGTTGATCCCGGTCAGATCACCGGGCACCGCCATGCTGTGGACCGTTTGGATCGTCCCGTCCGGCCGCACGAACAGCATGTCCAGGGGGATCAGCGTGTTCTTCATCCAGAAGGACGGCGACCCGGTCCGGTCGTAGACAAAGAGCATTCCGCGCGATGGCGCCAGACTTTCGCGATGCATCAACCCCTGCGCCCGCTCCGCGACATCATCGGCAACTTCGACCGTAAAGCGCGCCGACCCGAAGTCGCCGCGAATATCGACCCGGTCCTCGCGACATATCTCGGCCGCCGCAAACGTCGCCGTGAACAAGAAGGTGGCCGCACAGGTGCCGACAAGGCTACCGAAGGTCAGGCGCATTCGACGTCATCCTCGTCGAGAGCGGCATCCCAGGACGTCACAAGAAGCGCCATGCGCCCCCGCTCGCCCATGGCCGCGCGCATCCCGATGGCTTCGCCCGGTTCAAGATCGGCCAATCCGGACCGGCGCAGCACTTCGATATGAATAAAGACGTCCTCCGGCTTGCCGAACACATTGGCGAACCCGAAACCTTTTGCCTTGTCGAACCATTTCACCCGCGCCGGCTCCAACGGATCGGCCCGGCTCAGATCGAGATCTTCCTGGAAGGTCTCCAGCCCCGTGTCTTCGACATCGGGGACCGAGACCGAAAGAACTTCGACGGCCTGCAACCCGCGCGGAGTCTCCTGCACGGTTATCGTAATAGCTGCCCTGTCGGCCACGGTACCCTGGCCGAAATTGCGAAGCACATTCGCATGCAGCAAAACGTCCGGCCCGCCACCCTCGGCAACCACAAACCCATAACCTTTGGCGGGATCGAACCACTTCACGTACCCACTCAGAACCTGACGGTCCTGGGCTGTATCGTCCTCCATCATCTGGAACACCTGTGTTGTCCGCACCCCTGCGTCCTTTGTGGATGATTGTCCCCGTTAGAACAAGCCGTCCGATGCTAACTTTTGGTCAAGTCGAATCACGAAAACGAATTTTTTCTGAGACTTACGGGTTCAGTCTTTGGATATCCCAAGGCCCATCAAGCGTTTCGCGCCGCCACTGGAACCGATCATGCAGGCGAAACGCGCCATCGGCCCAGAACTCGATCTCCAACGGTTTCAACCGGTATCCCCCCCAGAAAGGCGGCCGCTCCGGGTGTGTTCCATGTGCCGCCGTGACCTTCGCCACCTCGGCCATAAGTGTCGCGCGGCGATCGAGCGGCTGGCTCTGGTGCGAAGCCCAGGCGCCCAGCCGGCTCTTGAGAGACCGCGACTTGTAATAGGCATCCGCCTCCGGCCCATCCGCCCGGGAGACAACCCCGCGCACGCGGATCTGTCGGCGCAGGCTTTTCCAATGCATCACAAAGGCCGCCTTGCCCGCCTGGTCGATTTCCCGGGCCTTGGCGGAGCCGTAGTTCGTGTAAAACACGAAGGCATCCGCCTCGACATCCTTCAGAAGAACCATGCGCGCATTGGGCAACCCGTCCGCATCAACCGTGGACAGCGCAATCGCGTTGTGGTCGTTCGGCTCGGCCCTCTCCGCTTCCGCCATCCAGGCGCGAATGATCGCGAAAGGGTCATCCCCTGCGAAAATACCACTGCGGTCACTCATGTCGCTGCCTCTTCTTTCGTGTAACGGGTTCGATACGTGCCAAAGTCTTGTGCGGATCGCCAGTCACGCAGGCTTGAAGCCGTAACCTCAATCTCATAAACCGGGCTGATACAATTGTCGACGGGACGGGGAACGAGCAATGTCCAACGGATTGATGGAAGGCAAACGCGGGCTCATCATGGGCTTAGCGAATGATAAATCGATGGCGTGGGGGATTGCGAAAGCCTGCCGTGACGCCGGCGCCGAACTGGCCTTTTCATACCAGGGGGAACAGCTTCTCAAACGCGTGGGCCCTTTGGCCGAACAAGTCGGGTCCTCCCTGGTCCTGCCTTGCGACGTGACAGACGAAGCCTCGGTCGACGCGCTCTTCGCCGCGCTTGAGAAAGAATGGGGCACACTCGACTTCATCGTGCACGCCATCGGGTTCTCGGACAAGTCGCAGCTTCGCGGTCGCTACGCCGATACGACGCGCGACAATTTCACCATGACGATGGACATCTCGGTCTATTCCTTCACCTCCGTCGCCCGCCGCGCCGCGGCCCTGATGCCGAACGGTGGCTCCATGGTGACGCTGACCTACTACGGCAGCGAACAGGTCATGCCGCATTACAACGTGATGGGCGTCGCCAAGGCCGCCTTGGAGGCCTCCGTGCGCTACCTGGCCGAGGACTTCGGTAAGGACGGCATCCGCGTGAATGCCATTTCCGCGGGTCCGATCAAGACGCTGGCCGCCTCGGGCATCGGCGACTTCCGCTACATTCTGAAATGGAACGAGTTGAACTCGCCCCTGCGCCGCAACGTGACAACCGATGACGTGGGCAAATCCGCGCTCTACCTGCTCTCCGATCTCGGCTCCGGCGTCACTGGCGAAACACATCACGTCGACGCGGGCTACCATGTCGTCGGGATGAAAGCGGTCGATGCCCCTGACATCGACGTAACCACGGGACGGAAAGACTGATGGTCGACAATCGCCTGCCGCACGAAAAAGGGTTCCACGTCAGCTGGGACCAGATCCATCGCGACAGCCGCGCGCTCGCGTGGCGGTTGGACGGCAAGGGTCCCGACGACGGCGCATGGAAAGCGGTCGTCGCTATCACCCGCGGCGGCTTGGCCCCCGCGATGATCGTCGCGCGCGAACTCGACATCCGCATGGTCGATACCATCAGCGTGAAAAGCTACAACCACCAAACCCAGACCGAGCCAACGGTGATCAAGTCACCGGACATAGACGTGGTCGGTGACGGCACCGGCATTCTGGTTGTCGATGACCTCGTCGATACCGGCAAGACGCTCGAAGTGGTGCGCGACCTGATGCCGAATGCGCATTTCGCCACCGTTTACGCCAAGCCCAAGGGCAACCCCATGGTGAACACCTTCATCACAGAGGTGAGCCAGGACACCTGGATTTTCTTTCCGTGGGACATGGCGCTGCAATACGTCGAACCCTATCGCGGCAAGGATTGATCGCTGGCGATATCGGTGCGGTGTCCGCGCGACTTTGCGTTTGATTAAGCGTTCCTGAACGCACCGCGTGTTATCTCGGCATTACCCCAGCGCACGGTGCCCCAACGCCGCGCCCGGTGCATCTGCGTATGCACAGATGTCATACACATGTCATACGGATGTCATACGCGCTTTCATCGGCCAAACAGGGTCCGTTTACGAAGCGTCCGCCGCCCCGCGCCGACCCTAGTCGACCCGCTTCAAGCCCGCCCGGAAACGCCGCGCGTTTTCCTGATAGTGGAGCGCCGAAGCAATCAGCGCCTGCCTGGCGGCGTCATCCAGATCGCGCACGACCTTGCCTGGCGCGCCCATGACCAAAGAGCCGTCCGGGATCTCCTTGCCTTCGGTCACCAGGGCCCCGGCCCCGATCAGGCAACCCTTGCCGATCTTCGCGCCGTTGAGCACCGTCGCCCCCATACCGATCAGCGATCCGTCACCGATCGTGCAGCCATGCAGCATTGCCTTATGACCGACCGTCACGTTCTCGCCCAACGTCAACGGAAAGCCCATGTCCGTATGAAATACGCAGTTCTCCTGAACGTTCGTCCCGCGGCCAATCGTCAGCGCCTCGTTGTCGCCGCGCAGGGTTGACCCGAACCAGACCGAGGTCTCGGGCCCCAACATCACCTTGCCGATGATATTTGCATCCGGCGCGATCCACGCGCTTTCGTCGATCACCGGATTATGGCCGTCGAGTTCGTAGATCATGTGTTTTCCTCTTCGAATTCAGCCTGCAGCGAGCGAATGAAAGGGAACAGGTCCGGTTGCTGGGCCTGGCGCAGGCGTTCGGCCTCGACGATCGTTTTCAGCTTGTCGAAGGTCCTGTCGAGATCGTCGTTCACCAGAACATAATCGTAACCATGCCAATGGCTTATCTCATCCCAGCTCTTCTGCATCCGCTTGGCAATGGTCTCTTCATCATCCTTGCCGCGTCCAACCAAACGCCGCCGCAACTCGGCAATGGATGGCGGCAGGACAAAGATCGAAAGGACATGGTCGCGCAAGGTCGAGTGCTTGATCTGCTCAGCACCCTGCCAGTCGATATCGAAAAGCACATCGCGCCCCGCCTCGATGGCGTCGCGCACCGGGCCTTCGGGCGAACCGTAGAAGTTGCCGAACACATGCGCGTGCTCCAGCATTTCACCGTCCTTGACCAGCGTCTTGAACCTGGTCTCGGAGATGAAGTGATAATCCTGCCCGTCCACCTCGCCCTCACGAGGTGTGCGCGTCGTGGCGGAGACGGAAAAACTCAGCGTCGGGTCCCAGTCCATCAAACGATGCGCCAGCGTCGACTTGCCCGCGCCTGACGGCGAGGAAAGGATGATCAATAGCCCGCGTCGTTTCATGTGCCCTGCCTCACTCAATGTTCTGGACCTGCTCGCGCATCTGGTCGATCAGCGTTTTGAGGTCCAGACCGATCCGCGTCAACGACTGAAATCCCGCTTTCGAACACAGCGTGTTTGCCTCTCGGTTGAACTCCTGCATCAGGAAGTCGAGCTTCCGGCCGCGTGGTCCCTCGCTAGCCAATAGGCTGCGGGCCTGAGCCACATGCGCGGCCAACCGGTCCAATTCCTCCCGCACGTCCGATTTGACCGCGATCAACGCCAACTCCTGCTCCACGCGCCCCAGCTCCATGCCATCGGCGTTGTCCGTGACGCGGGCCAGCGCGGTCTTGAGCGCCGCAGCCTGCGCATCGGACCGCTCGTTAAGAAGTCCTTCAGCTTCATTGACCAGGGTGTCGATCTGGTCGAGTTGCCCGGTCAGGATCGCGACCAAAGCCGCACCTTCATGTTCGCGCATGTCGTTGAACGCGGAAAGCAGCGCGGGCAGTTCGGCGGTCAGCGCGGCCAAGAGCGGCCCGGTATCATCGGCGGTTTGCGCGCTTTGGAGCACACCGCGCATGGCCGCGATCTCGGCGGGACTGGTAGGCCTGACGACCACACCGTTCTGTTCGGCCCGCGCGGCGATCTGGGCGATCACATTGAGCGTCTCGTCGAGAGCCGCCACGTTCAACGTGACCTGCGCCTCGTCCGCCTCGCGGTTGATTCGAAGCGCGATGGAGATGTTGCCGCGGGCGACCTGGCTGCTGATGGCTTTGCGAACGACTGGCTCCAACCCGTCGATCCAATCCGGCAACCGAAGCCTGATATCAAGCCCTTTGGCGTTCACCGACCGGATATCCCAAGACCAGGTCCAGGGCGCCAAATCGCCTTTGACGGCAGCGAAACCGGTCATGGATCTGGCTACGGCGGGAGAGGCTTTCGTGGACACGGGCGTTAACCCTTTCTTCAGATTTCGCCCCATTTCGGGCAAAATTGTGGCAGATTAAGGCATCGCTAACCAACGCCGCCCACTCGTTATCACCCGGGGCAAGCCGGGGCAACAAACGGCGGCGCAAGTCCAGGTCCAAGGACACGCCATGAAGATCGACTACCTGAACGACTCCAATGTCATTTCGATCGCTCCGATCCGGGCGCAGGTGCAGTTCCCGTCCATCTCTCGGGTGGAGGGCTACTGGGAAGGGCTGCGGAACGGACGGCTCATGCCTGCGCGGTCGGAGGTCGATCCGCGCGGCATTTCCGACGTTCTGGAATATGCCTTCGTTCTTGAAAAACTCGCACCGGGCGTGGCACGGCTGCGCCTTGCCGGCATGCATTTGAACGACCTCATGGGGATGGAAGTCAGGGGTATGCCGCTCACCGCGATGTTTCTCCCAGAGGCGCGGCGTGATCTTCAGGTGCTGTTGGAAGCCGTGCTGGACGCGCCCGCCAAGGTGACGCTTGCCCTCGAGTCGGACCATGGGATCACGCGCCCGAAACTGGAAGCCAATCTTGTTCTCTTGCCGCTGAAAGACGAACAGGGGCGACCGACGCGCATCCTGGGGGCCCTGCAGGCGAAAGGGAAGATTGGCCGCGGACCGCGCCGCTTCAAGATCCTGTCCAAACAGATCGACGAAATCCTCGGGGATGAGCCGCCGACCATCGCCACGGAAGCACGACACCATGAACCGTTGCGGGAGACACAACAGGGGTTTCTGGGGGTGTCCGACAAAGCAGGGCCGCACCTACGACTCGTGCACGACGTCGACGAGGTCGATGGGTAGCCGCGCTTCGTGGGAACCCGCCGTCGTCAGCACTGGCGATGAGGGGCCTGACTGCACCACGCAAAAGCCCCGGCACAAGGCCGGGGCTTTTGTGTCTCTCGATCTTGTCCGAGACTTAAGCCGAGGCCGCCGCCGTCTGGTTGTCGCCCTTCTTGGACAGTTCCTCGGCCACGAGAAACGCCAGTTCCAACGACTGCGAGGCGTTGAGGCGCGGGTCGCAGGCGGTGTGGTAGCGATCCGACAGATCCTCGTCGGTCACAGCGCGCACGCCGCCGGTGCATTCGGTCACATCGCGACCGGTCATCTCGAAATGCACGCCACCCGGAATGGTGCCATGCTCGCGGTGGACCGCGAAGAACTCCTGCACTTCGGACAGAACCTGGTTGAAGGGACGGGTCTTGTAGCCCGAGGCCGACTTGATCGTGTTGCCGTGCATCGGATCACAGGACCAGACCACGTTGGCGCCTTCGGCCTGAACCGTTTCGATCAGACGCGGGAGGTGGTCGCCCACGTTGCCCGCGCCGAAACGCGCAATCAGCGTCAGGCGGCCGGCTTCGTTTTCCGGGTTCAGCTTTGCCATCAGAACCTTGAGGTCGTCGGCCGTCGTGGTCGGGCCACATTTCAAACCGATCGGGTTCACCACGCCGCGTGCGAATTCAACATGCGCGCCATCGGGCTGACGGGTGCGGTCACCGATCCAGATCATATGACCGGAGCCCGCGATCCACTGACCCGAGGTGCTGTCGAGCCGCGTCAGCGCCTCTTCATATTCCAGCAAGAGCGCTTCGTGACTGGTGTAGAAATCGACCGTGGACAACTCGTGGTTCTGCGAAGACGTGAGGCCAGCCGCCCCCATGAAATCGAGTGCATCCTGGATACGGCTTGCCATATCGCGATACTTCTCGGCCTCATCGGACTCCGTGAACCCCAGCGTCCAGGCATGGACCCGGTTGATGTCGGCAAAACCACCCGTAGAGAAGGCACGCAGCAGGTTCAGCGAAGCCGCCGACTGCGTATAGGCGTGCAGCATTTTCTGCGGGTTCGGGATACGGGCATCCGGCGTGAATTCCAGGTCGTTGATGATGTCACCACGATAGCTGGGCAGTTCCACGCCATCGACGGTTTCGGTTGGCGCCGAGCGCGGTTTCGCGAACTGGCCGGCCATTCGGCCGACTTTGACCACCGGCACCTTGGCGCCGTAGGTCAGCACCATTGCCATCTGCAACATCACCTTGAACGTGTCGCGGATGTTGTCGGCGGAAAACTCGGAGAAACTTTCGGCACAATCGCCGCCCTGAAGCAGGAAAGCCTCGCCGCGCGAAGCCGCCGCCAGTTCGTCTTTCAACCGACGAGCTTCCCCCGCAAAAACGAGTGGCGGATACTTGGAAAGCTGATCCTCGACTGCCGACAGGGCGGCAGCGTCGGTATACTCCGGCATCTGCACCCGCGGTTTATTACGCCAGGTGGACTTGTTCCAATCCGTCATCGTTTCGCTCCATCTCAAGCCGCAGCGCGCGGCCGAACCTTGGTGTTAGCGTCAACACCCCTTTTAAAACAACGCGGGTATAGCGACCCCAGCCACCAAGTGCAAAACAAAATCCCGAAGCCCTTGCCCGACGTTGGGAAAAGTGGTCCAAATACGCGATCAATGGTGGCCGCACCGCCTGAATACGAGACATGCCCATGACCAAACGTTCAACTGACCGTCTGCGAAAACACTTCGTTTTCGTGCTATTACCTGAATTCACCCTGTTGAGTTTCGCGGGCGCATTGGATGCGCTACGTCTGGCCAATCGGCAGATCGGGTTCGAAGCCTATTCCTGGTCGCTTATCGGTCCCGGTGGAGACACCGCGACCTGTTCGGCGGGAAGCACCATTTCACTGGATGCGGACCTGGGCGATCTTCAGCGCGACGATACCGTCGTCCTGTGCGGCGGAACCAATATCTCGAAGAACACATCGGACAGGCTCATCTCCTGGATCCGCAAGGAAGCGCGGCGCGGAGTGACGCTTGTCGGGCTCTGCACGGCGGCATACGTGTTGGCCAAAGCCGGATTTCTCGATGATCGTCGCGCCACGATCCATTGGGAGAATCACGATGGGTTTCTTGAAGCCTTTCCCGATGTGAACCTCACCAAGTCGATCTACGTGATCGACGGAAAGTACATCACGACCGCGGGCGGCACCGCGTCGGTGGACCTGATGCTGGCCCTGATCGCGCGCGACCACGGCGCGGATGTCGCGAATGCCGTGGCCGACCAGCAGATCTACAGCTCGATCAGAACGGATCGTGACACCCAGCGGCTCTCGACCCCGACCCGCATCGGGGTTCGCCATCCCAAGCTCGCGACGGTGATCCAGCGCATGGAAGCCAATATCGAAGAACCGATCCGCCCCTCCGCGCTCGCCGCCGAAGTGGGCCTGTCCACCCGCCAACTGGAGCGGCTGTTTCGGCGTTACATGAACCTGTCGCCCAAGCGGTATTACATGGAACTGCGGCTCTCACGGGCGCGCAACCTGCTGATGCAGACCGACATGAATGTCATCAACGTGGCGCTGGCCTGCGGGTTCACGAGTCCTTCGCATTTCTCCAAGTGCTACCGGGCGCAATACGGAACCACGCCCTACCGGGAGCGCGGGTCTCGGGGTGCGGACCGCGAGGAAGAGTCGGATCTGGAGGTGTGAGCCTCCGCGCTCGGGTCATCCCGGTGTCATCCGGTAGAGCGCGCCATTGTCTTCGGACAAGAACCAGATCGCCCCGTCCGGCCCCTCAACGACATCGCGCACACGGGCCGTTTCGCGAGACCGAATGGTTTCCTCGGTCCAGGTCTCCGGGTCGAGCCGCGACAGGTAGTCGAACTTCAGGCTTCCAATGAAGAAGTCACCGGCCCACGCTTGGTCGATCGAGGCAATCGCGAAGCCCGAAGGCGCAATTGAGGGATCCCAGTAATAGGCTGGCTGTGCCATGCCTGCCTGCTCGGTGCCAACGCCAATCTGCGTGCCATTGTAGTGTGTCCCATAGGAGATGACCGGCCAGCCGTAGTTGGTGCCCGCAGTGATCTGGTTGATTTCGTCGCCGCCCCGCGCGCCGTGTTCGACGGCCCAAAGCTGTCCACTTGCATCCAAGGCCGCGCCTTGCGGATTGCGGTGGCCGTAGGACCAGATTTCGGGCTGAATGTTATCCTGATCGACGAAGGGGTTATCGGCCGGCACGCTGCCATCCCGGTTGATGCGAATCACGCTGCCATTGTGTCGGGACCGGTCTTGCGCAAGATCGCTGTTGCCGCGGTCCCCGATGGTGAGAAACAGCGTGCCATCCTCGGACTCGACCACGCGGGACCCGAAGTGCTGCCCCCGGCGCCCGCCCGTGGTCATTTCGAATATGACACGGACATTTTCCAGCGTTGCGGTATCCTCTGACAACCGGCCCACCGCAAGCGCGGTGCCCGCGCCGCCCCCCTGTGGTGTCGCGAAACTCAGGAAAACCTCGCGGGACATGTCGAAATCACGCGCCACGGTGACATCGAGCAATCCGCCCTGCCCCCTGCGGGCAATTTCGGGCAACCCGCCAACGTCGTTACGCGCCCGCTTCGCATCGAAGTGGAGCAACCGCCCGTCGATTTCAGTCACGAGAAAGCCGCCGTCCGGCAGAAAATCAATCGCCCATGGTCCATCAAGGCCATCGACGATCTCTTCGATGTCATAGGACCCCATGTCAGTCTCGACGGTCGCGGCCAAACTGGGGAACGGAATGACGGCGAGGATCGCGGCAAACGTGGAAACAGGTAGGAATGAAAATCGAGCCATTGTTGGATGGTGGTGTCCCAAAACGCCGCAGACAATCCGCCCCCACGGGAAATTGACCATGCGTCAGGCGAAAGGCCCGTATCGGTCCCTCTTTCAATTTGGAAAACCATCGTTACAGTGGCCGGAGGAATTTATTCCAACACGGGAGAAAACCAATGAAAAAACTGCTTATGGCAACCGCCGCAACGGCACTCACCGCCGGTGGTGCAATGGCTGAGAGCCATGCCTCCGAAGTGAAATTCGGTGTGTTGCTTGGCTTCACAGGCCCAATCGAATCGCTGACCCCCATGATGGGCGACAGCGCAGAGCTGGCCCTGACCGAGGTCAACGAATCCGGCAACTTCCTCGACGGTGTAACGCTCACGGCGACTCGCGCGGACACGACCTGCGTCGATGCATCTGCAGCGACCGCAGCAGCCGAACAACTCGTCTCCGAAGGCGTCGTCGCCATCGTGGGCGCGGCCTGTTCCGGTTCGTCGACCGCCGTTCTTGCCAACGTGGCCGTACCGAATGGTGTGCCGATGATTTCGCCGTCTTCCACATCGCCGGCGCTCTCGACCGCCGAAGACAATGGTCTGTTTTTCCGCACCGCTCCGTCCGACGCCCGCCAGGGTGAAGTTCTGGCGAACGTGCTGATGGACAAGGGCGTGGACACGGTTGCCGTGACCTATACCAACAATGACTACGGCAAGGGCTTCTCCGATGCCTTCGCTGCAGCCTTCGAAGGCGCAGGTGGCACGATCACCACCAGCGTTGCGCACGAAGATGGCAAAGGCGACTACTCCGCTGAAGTCGGCGCGCTGGCCTCCGCCGGTGGCGACGCGCTCGTCGTGCTCGGTTATGCGGACCAAGGCGGCAAAGGCGTGATCCAATCCTCGCTCGACACCGGTGCATTCGATACTTTCGTCATGGGTGACGGCATGTATGCCGACGCACTTCTCGCCGATCTCGGTGGTGACATGGAAGGCTCCTACGGCACCGTTCCGTGGTCCGAAGGCGAAGGCGCAGATGCGTTCAAGGCGATCACCGAAGCCGCTGGCATCAACGGCGAAAGCTCGTTCACGCGTGAAAGCTACGACGCGGCAGCCCTGCTTGCCCTCGCGGCCATGAAAGGCGGCGCGGCGACTTCGGAGGCCATCGCGGCGAACATCATGGACGTCGCCAACGCTCCGGGCGAGCCGATCCTGCCGGGTGAACTGGGCAAAGCGCTCCAGATTCTCGCAGACGGCGGTGAGGTCGACTACGTCGGCGCCACCAACGTCGAGCTTGTGGGTCCGGGCGAAGCCGCCGGGTCGTACCGCGAGTACGTGATCAAGGGCGGTGCCTACGAAACCGTCACCTTCCGTTGATCACGCATCGCGGTTGACAAAAAAGCGGCCCGGGGGCATGTCCCCGGGCTGCACATATAGGGGCATCGGGACAGCCTTGGGGGATTGCGCTTGATCACGGTCGAAAACCTGCACAAGCATTTTGGCGGCTTTCATGCCGTTGACGGAGCGAGCTTGACGATCGAAGGTGGCTCGATCACAGGTCTCATCGGCCCGAACGGAGCCGGGAAAACCACTCTTTTCAATGCCATCGCGGGCGTTCTCGAACCGACATCCGGTCGGGTCTTCATGGACGGCGAAGACATTACGGGTCTGCCGCCGCACACCTTGTTTCACAAGGGTTTGCTGCGCACCTTTCAGATTGCACATGAGTTCGGATCCATGACCTGCCGCGAGAACCTGATGATGGTTCCGGGTGGGCAAGCGGGCGAGAAACTCTGGGATACGTGGTTTGGCCGCAAGCGGATCGCGAACGAGGAACGGGCGCTGCGGGCCAAGGCCGATGAAGTGCTCGAATTCCTCACCATCGAACAGATCGCCGACCTGCGCGCGGGCCAGGTGTCGGGCGGGCAGAAGAAGCTTCTGGAACTCGGCCGCACCATGATGGTGGACGCCAAGATCGTGTTTTTGGACGAGGTCGGCGCGGGCGTGAACCGCACCCTGCTCTACACAATCGCGGACGCGATCAAGCGGCTCAACGTCGAGCGTGGCTACACTTTCGTGGTCATCGAGCACGACATGGACTTCATCGAGAAGCTTTGCGATCCGGTCATCTGCATGGCCGAAGGCAAAGTCCTCGCCGAAGGCACGCTGACCGAGATCAAGGCCAACGAGCAGGTCATCGAAGCCTACCTCGGCACGGGTCTCAAGAATAAAGAACAGGTGGGCGCATGAGCGACGCGTATTCCGGACGGGGCAACAAGGACCGCTCGGTCACCAAAGAGACACAGTCCAGCATGGTGCCGGGTCCCCAGCATGGTGAAGCGCACCCCTCGCCCGGCGGTCCGTTCCTGATCGGGGAAAGCATGACCGGCGGCTACGGCAATGGCCCCGACATTCTGCACGACTGCACCATCGCGGTGGACGAAGGCGAAATCGCCGTGATCGTCGGGCCCAATGGTGCCGGCAAATCGACAGGCATGAAGGCCCTGTTCGGAATGCTCAACGTGCGCGCCGGCACGGTGCGACTGGACGGCGAGGATATCACCGACCTGACCCCGCAGGACCGCGTCAAGAAAGGCATGGGGTTCGTGCCGCAGACCCACAACATTTTCACCTCGATGACGGTTGAAGAGAACCTCGAGATGGGGGCGTTCATCCGCACCGACGACATTCGCACCACGATGGAACAGGTGTACGATCTGTTTCCGATCCTCAAGGAAAAGCGCTACCAGGCAGCGGGCGAACTGTCCGGTGGACAACGCCAACAGGTCGCCGTGGGGCGCGCGTTGATGACCAAGCCCAAGGTCTTGATGCTTGACGAGCCGACAGCCGGCGTGTCGCCGATCGTGATGGACGAACTGTTCGACCGCATCATCGAAGTGGCGCGCACTGGCCTGCCTGTGCTCATGGTCGAACAGAATGCCCGCCAAGCGCTTGAAATTGCGGATAAAGGATATGTCCTGGTCCAAGGCGCCAATGCCCACACCGGCACCGGGAAAGAGCTTCTGGCCGATCCCGAAGTGCGCCAGTCGTTCCTGGGGGGCTGATATGAATTTGGCGCTCTCCCTGGTTATGGCGGCGGCGCCTGTTTCGGCGTTTGCCGAAGGTGCCCGTATGGCATTGGACTGCACAACGGCGGATGGATCGGCCAGATCTTTTGTCTTCGCCCCCGTCGAGGTCGATGACGTTGGAGCCGGGTTCGTGGCCGTTGGGGACGACGCGATCCGGGGCACCGCTGGCGGAACCTTCGGACCATGGAGCTGGACCAAAGACGACGTGAAATACACGCTTCTCGTCAATGGAAACGCCACGGCCGAGGGCGTGCCGGTCCTTCTCCACGCGCTTGACACGAACACCGACCCCTACGGGGTCACTCAAACCGAATTCACTTGCGAGGCTCCGTTGTGACCGACCTTTTGAACGCAATTGTTGCGCTGACGAATTTCGTGATCATTCCGGCCACCGCCTATGGTAGCCAATTGGCGCTCGGCGCTCTCGGTGTGACCCTGATCTACGGTATCCTTCGATTCTCCAATTTTGCGCACGGCGACACCATGGCCTTCGGGACCATGGCGACCATCCTGATCACCTGGGGTTTTCAAGCAATGGGCCTTTCGTTTGGCGTTCTGCCCACCGCGCTTCTGGCCCTGCCCTTCGGCATCGTCGTCACCTCGCTTCTGGTGCTTGGCACGGACAAGGTCGTCTACAGCTATTACCGGCGGGTCAAAGCCAAGCCCATCGTGCTCGTCATGGCCTCGATCGGGGTGATGTTCGTTCTGAACGGTGTCGTGCGTCTGATCATTGGACCCGGAGATCAGCGTTTTACCGACGGAGAACGCTTCATCTTCAATGCGCGTGACTTCAAGGAATGGTCGGGACTAGCCGAGGGGATGGCGTTCAAGACCACTCAGGGCATCACCATCATAACCGCCGCGCTTGTCGTGGCCGCGCTTTTCTGGTTCCTGAACCGGACCCGCACGGGCAAGTCGATGCGCGCCTATTCGGACAACGAAGATCTGGCGCTCTTGTCGGGTATCAACCCGGAGCGCGTTGTGATGATCACCTGGATCATCGTAGCGGCGCTCGCGACCATCGCGGGCGTGCTTTACGGGCTGGACAAGTCGTTCAAACCCTTCACCTACTTCCAGCTTCTGCTTCCGATCTTTGCCTCGGCCATTGTCGGCGGTCTCGGCTCCCCGCTGGGGGCCATCGCGGGTGGTTTCGTGATCGCGTTCTCGGAGGTCTTCGTGACCTATGCGTGGAAGAAAGTCGTGACGTATGTTGTGCCCGAAGCCTGGGAGCCGTCCGGGCTCCTCCAACTTCTCGGCACGGATTACAAGTTCGCGGTGTCCTTCGCGATCCTGGTGATCGTGCTCCTGTTCAAACCCACGGGTCTCTTTAAGGGGAAATCGGTATGAGCGTGAACTGGCGAAACATCGGACTTTTCACGGCGGTCGCCCTGCTCATCCTCGGCACGGGGATGTTTCAAAGCTGGAACCTGGCGCTTGCGATCCTCAACATGGGATTGGTTTCCGCGATCATGGCGCTGGGTGTGAACATCCAGTGGGGCTACGCCGGGCTCTTCAACGTCGGGATCATGGGGTTCATCGCCCTGGGCGGGCTTGCGGTCGTCGTGACCTCAATGCCGCCGGTTCCCGAGGCTTGGGCCGCTGGTGGGCGTCAGTTGATTGCCGCGCTGCTTCTGGGGCTCGCGGTCATCATCTTGGCCGTGTTCCTCTTCAAGAACATGGCGGCGGGGAAACTGCGCGCCCTGGTCATCCTCGTCGTGCTGATCGGCGGTTTCTTTGCCTATCGTGCAGTGTTCGATCCGGCAGTCGAAGCCATCGAAGCGATCAACCCGGCTGCGACGGGCTTTCTCGGCGGCCTCGGGCTTCCGGTCGTGATTGCCTGGCCCGTCGGCGGTCTGCTGGCAGCCGTCGCTGCTTGGGGGATCGGGAAAACGGCGCTCGGGCTGCGGTCCGATTATTTGGCCATTGCCACGTTGGGGATTTCCGAGATCATCGTGGCGATGCTGAAGAACGAGGACTGGCTGGCCCGTGGCGTCAAGAACGTGAATGGCCTGCCCCGTCCGGTGCCCTACGAGATCGACCTTCAGAAATCAGACAGCTTCGTGTCATGGGCACAGAGCATGGGCGCGGACCCGGTCGTGACATCGGCAGTCGTCGTGAAGCTCGGCTATGCGGCCTTCTTCCTCGTCGTGCTGCTGATCCTCGTTGCGGCCTCAGAAGCGGCGCTTCGCTCGCCTTGGGGCCGTATGATGCGCGCCATTCGCGACAACGAAGTCGCAGCCGAAGCGATGGGCAAGGATGTGACCCGGCGCCATTTGCAGGTCTTCGTCCTAGGCTCCGCCATTGTCGGACTGGCTGGCGCAATGATGACCACGCTGGATGGTCAGCTGACGCCCGCCTCCTACCAACCGCTGCGCTATACCTTCCTCGTCTGGGTGATGGTGATCGTGGGCGGCTCGGGCAATAACTGGGGGGCGATCCTCGGTGGTTTCCTCATCTGGTTCTTCTGGGTTCAGGTCGAACCGATGGGTCAAGCGCTCATGCAGTTCGTGACCTTGGGCATGGAAGACGGCAACCCGCTCAAGTCCCACCTTCTCGATTCCGCGGCGCATATGCGATTGCTCACGATGGGCATGATCATGCTTCTCGTCCTGAGGTTCAGCCCACGCGGGTTGATACCGGAAAAATGACGCCTCTCGCGCTCCCCCTGCTGGTCCTTGCTGCTGGCAAATCTTCGCGAATGCGGGGGCGCGACAAATTGCTGGAAGAGGTATCGCCCGGCACGGCCCTGTTGACCGACCGCGTGCAAACGGCGCTCGGGACCGGCCAACCGGTGCTGGTCGCCCTGCCCCCACGCGCTCTGGCCGAAGAGCGTTGGGTGTTGATCGACGAAGAACCGGTGGCGGCGGTCGAGGTTCTGCGATGTGAAGACGGGATGGCACATTCGATCGTCGCGGGCATAGAGGCATTACCGCAAGGCGCCGTCGGGGTGGCAATACTGCTAGCCGACATGCCAGACATTTCCACGCAGGATTTGCGTCACATGCTCGCCGAGTTCGACGGTGATCGTATTTTGCGCGGGACGACGGCAGATGGCCGCATGGGACATCCAGTGATCTTTCCGGCGCGCGATTTTCCGGCACTTAGGTCGCTCGAAGGCGACGATGGGGCGCGCGAGATCCTGGTTCGGAACAAAGACCGCATTCGCCCAGTCGCGCTTCCGCATGGTCGGGCGCGTGTCGATCTCGACACGCCCGAGGACTGGGCGGCATGGCGGTCAGCCAAACATCAAGAACCGCAGCCGAGGCCGCGGTCCTGATCAGACTTGTGAGGAACGATCAGATGTCGTCGATGAGCCGTGCTTCACCGGCGTTCAGAGACAGGCGCGGCGCGATATAATTCGCTTCGCCATTCTCGTAGCGCAGACGTGGGACGCTTTCGGTAATCTCCTCCCACTCGGTCGGGAACCCCACGCGGATCGCCCACATTTCGGGCGAGAAGCTTTCCATCCAGATGCCGTTTGCCCGGATGAGTTCATGGCTGTCCAAGAGCACATGCTTGAACCGCATGACCGAACGCGGGACGAAATCCACGCCGTCGAGATGTGTCAGGTCGCCAACTTCCGCCATCACTTCATCGGTACCAAAGTAGAGGTCGTTCAGCGGGTTACGGACAAGAAGGCGGTGACCGGCATTGAGGACAAGGTTACCTGCGTCCGGATCGGTGCCGCAGGCACCGGCGCGCACGCGGACCGGACCGCGTTCATCGTCCTTCGCCCCGGCGTTTTCATTGTCGTAAACCGACATGCTTTCCCCAACCCATCGCACGGAGACCTTGCCACTGTCCCGGGTAAGGACCTGGTCGCCCGCCTTCAGGTCCCGGGCGAGCGTTGGACCGTTTGCGGTTTCAACGACCGCAGATGGTGCAAGTCCCGAGATCGAGAACGTAGTAAGCGGCGATCCTCCGCGTCCTTCGGGGCGAAGGCCAAGACCGGGGTCCAGATCACGGTCAACGGCGGGAGAGCGAAAGTGCAGCATATCGGTCGTCCAGTCAGTTTCAAAAACGGGTCTTCAGGTGCGTTGGTTTGAAGCTACCGACGAATGGTGCCGTAATTATGAATTTATTCGGGACAATCGAAGTGATCAGGGCCTTGAAAAACAGGGGCTTTGCTCTTGTTCTGACCGAATTGTCACGTTTTCGCCTCAATTCGATCTATTTGGTGGCCTCGCATACCCCGCGCCGACGCCACGAGTCGGAGCTGCACGTGACACGGGCGTTTTCTCCTCAAAACCACCTATTTTGCTGATAGACGAAACAATGTCGCCTGATTGTTTCTTGGTCGGCAACAAAGTGTCCGTGTTCCGAACCGTTAACAAATGTGGCGAAAGTAAGGAACGCGCGCGGGATTCGGCGGTCGGTCCCGGAAACGAAAACACCCCCCCGGCTTGGCCGCGAGGTTGCTTCACTCAATCTGAATCGCCTTTTTCAAAGCGCGGACGCACCGCGACCGGGGGCAGCCCCTTCCCCTTTCGGATTGGGTCGCCCGCCGAAGTCTCCTTCGGCGGGCCGCTGCGTTACTTTTTCAGGCCACGGGCCAGCATCTGGGCCTCGTGCTTTTTCAGGATCCGGCGGGCGGCAGTGAAGTCCTCGATACCCTCGCGGGTTTCCAACTCCGGGAAGAGTTCGAAGAGTTCCTGACGCTGAGCGTTACCGATCCCTTTCAGGGAGTAGTCGCCCGGCTGGAAGCTTTCCGACCACGTGCCATCCGACAGCACCACTTCGTGGTGGTCGAAGAGGAAGTGGATGTAGGTCACATCCTTCACATCGACCGTCATGATGCCGTTACTGTCGACCAGGTGCTTGGCCGAAGCCAGGACCTCCCGTTCGTCGAAGTAGAGCGAGGTCTGGTCATTGGCCACCAGCATCCGGTGGTTGGGCGAGACCATCATGTCGCGTTCCGGCAGGCCATTGCCCAGCGATCCGGCTTTGATCAGCACCGGCTTGAGATGCTGGCTCCTGTTCAGCGATTTCCAATCCATCGACTTATGGCCGATCCACCGGATTTCCTGAATACCGTTGTCACGGGTGATGACACGGTCGCCTTCCCGCAGGCTTTCGACCGGCACTTCGCCACGCGGCGTCGCGATGAGCGTTCCCGGGGTGAAGCAGGGAACGATTTCCTCGATGTTGATGAAGTCCATCGTGCCGACAGATTTGCCATCTTGGTCGAAGAATTGGACCGTACCGTTCTCCGGGTTGTCGTCGCTCAGATCGACCTTGAGAGAGCCACCCGTCGGGGCAGACCCGATCAGGTTGAGCGTATCCCAGTCGTCGCCCCCTTCGCCACCGTCGATGAAGTCATTCGGACCGAAGTTCACGAAGGTGTCGCGATCGTCGCCACCGTCGGCTTCGTCCACACCGTCGTTCTCGACACCCGGCAGGATGTTGTCGCCGCCGTCGAGGTGGTCGTTGCCTTTGCCCCCGATCAGAACGTCGCTGCCGAGCCCACCGAAGATCATGTCGTCGTCGATACCGCCGTCGATGTAGTCATCGCCTTCGTCACCGAACAACACGTCATCGTCGTCCTGGCCGTAGATCTTGTCATTGCCTTTACCGCCATGGATATAGTCGATGCCATTTCCGGGCCGCGGGTCGAGGAAGGTCGGAACCGGGCTGGTCGGATCGTTGTCGTCCTCGTCGCCGTAGTCGTCGACCGGATTGGCGTCATCCTCGATGTTGAGAATGTCACTCGCGTCCGGACCAAGGCCGCCCCAGATTTCATCGTCACCATCGCCGCCGTCGATATCGTCCGAACCGTGACCGCCGATAATGAAATCATTACCCGTGCCGCCATCGATATCGTCGTCATCGAGACCACCGTCGATCCAGTCGTTCCCGGAGCCGCCGTCGATCACATCGGCGTCGTCCCCGGTGATGATGATGTCATCACCAGCACCGCCATCGACCACGTCCTTGTCATCGTTCGGATCGTCATCCACCGGAACCAGATCGTAAGGCGTCAGCGGATCGAGCGGCCAGTTGTCCACGGTCTCGCCAGGCAGGAACCCGTGATCGGACTTCGGATCAGGACCGGATGTGTCGATGTAATCGTCACCGTCACCGCCGTTGACCGTATCGCTGCCCGCGCCGCCAATGATCGTGTCATCGCCGTCGCCGCCGTCGATATTGTCGTCGCCGTCCCCACCATCAATGTGGTCGTTTCCGTTGCCACCGTCGATCTCATCATCGCCGCCGTAGCCTTCGATGATGTCGTCTTCGCTTCCGACCGGATCGAAGATCGAGTCTTCGGCATCGACCATGTCGCCTTCCGGATCACCGGTGTAGCTCGTGTCGATGACATCGTTCCCTTCGGTGCCTTCCACGATACCGTCGTTGACCATCACCGTCACTTCGGCGGTATCCGTCAGACCGTCCTCGTCCATGATCGTGTAGGTGATCGTGGTCGAACCGGTGAAATCATCGGCCGGCGTGAAGGTGATCGTCTGGCCATCCGGCGAAATCTCGGCAGTGCCATCCGGGCTGACCACCCCAATCACGTCGAGATTGGCATCATCACCATCCGGATCGTAGTCGTTGGCCAGGACCGGCAGCACGATCGGTGTTTCGATCGGCGTGCGCGCCGTGTCGTCGTTGGCCACCGGCGGCAGATCCATATCCATGCAGACCTCGATGGTCACAGTCGCCGTATCGGTGGCGCCGAACTCATCCTTGATCACATAGGTGAAGGTATCCGTCCCGGAGTACCCGTCGTTCGGCGTGTACTCGATGGTGCCATCGGGCAGCAACGTCGCGGTACCATTGGTCGGCGTACCGACGCTATCGACTGCGAAGTCGTCCCCTTCTGGATCGAAGTCGTTTTCAAGGACATCAATGGTGATCGATTCCACATCCGGGTCGATCTTGTAGCTGTCATTGACCGCAACAACCTCGTTATCGCAATCGTCCTGCGGATTGACCACAACCGTCACCGACGCGGTATCTGTCGCCTCGCCATCCGACACCACGTAGGTGAAGGTGTCGGTCCCGGTGAAGCCGGCATCCGGCGTGTACGTCAACGTCCCGTCCGGGTTCTCCGTAACCGTCCCGTTGCCGGGGTCGGAAACGTCGAGCACCTCGAGCGGATCGCCATCCGGATCGCTGTCGTTGTCGAGCACGTCGATTACCGTCGGATCATTCTCGTCGGTGACGACCACGTCATCCTCTGCATCGGGCGCATCGTTCACAGGATCGACGTTGACCGTAACGGTGGCAATGTCGGTTGCTCCGAGCTCATCCTCCAGCACGTATGTGAAGCTGTCGGTCCCGAAGAAGTCCGGATCTGGCGTGTATTGAACTGTGCCGTCCGGCAGAAGCGTCGCGGTGCCATTGGTCGGATCATTGACGCTCTTGACCGAGAAGTCGTCTCCCTCAGGGTCGCTGTCGTTATCGGTGAGGTCCACGATGATCGAGCTGTCCTCATCGATATCGAGCAGGTCGTCCACGGCGTTGACCGAGTTGTCCGGCTCACCTTCGTGG
>ATLU01000019.1_pt1 | contig 109036 bp, 96 predicted proteins | sample 178751 | NCBI WGS metagenome assembly ATLU01 (sample SAMN02211837, study PRJNA209200) | bioreactor metagenome | isolation source: day 23 sample from continuous culture bioreactor inoculated with sediment... | place: Germany: Wadden Sea | collected 2011
GGCGGTCATCTGGCCATACATCATCAAACCTTTTTGATCGAGCTCGTTGAAGTGGTCCCAATTGGCCCAATGCGGCACGAGGTTGGAGTTGGCGATCAGCACGCGCGGCGCGTCTTCATGGGTTTTCACCACGGCGATCGGTTTGCCCGATTGCACCACCAGCGTCTCGTCTGCCTCAAGATCCTTGAGGGTTTCACAAATGGCGTCGAAATCCTGCCAGGTGCGGGCGGCCCGGCCAATCCCGCCATAAACCACTAGCTCGTGCGGGTTTTCCGCCACGTCGGGGTGAAGGTTGTTCATCAACATCCGCAGGGGTGCCTCGGTCAACCAGCTTTTGGCGTTCAGCTCTGGCCCGGTAGGGGGATAAATATCACGTGTGTTTTTACGGTCCAAATTGTGATCCGACATGTCAGGCTCCTATGCAGATAGCGCGCCAGACAGCGCGAGGGTTTCGAGTTTGGTAAGAATGGATTTCAGCACCGGGCGCAGGGTGGCGGCGCGATCAGGGCGGTAACCCCAAGGCGTTGCCTCATCCATATAAGCGCGCTGTGCGAGTTCCATTTGAATGGCGTGTTGGTTGTTTTCGGGTTGGCCATAATGGCGCGTGGTCCAGCCGCCTTTAAAGCGCCCGTTCAGCACGGTTTGTGTGGGCATATGCCCGAGGCAGGTTTGATGTGTAATCGCCTCAACCTCCGCCATACAGGTCGTGCCCTGATTGGTCCCGATTGAAAAAACCGGCAGCACCCCGTCAAATAAAAATGGAAGTTCGGAACGGATTGAATGACAATCATAAAGCACAACACAGCCATGCTTTTCACGTACCCGCGCCAGCTCTTCCGCCAGCGCCGCGTGATAGGGCGCGTGATAGGCAAGGCGACGGGCTTCTACCTCGTCCACGGACGGCGCTTGGCCCTCTTGCCAAATAGCCTCACCGTTAAAATCCGTTGTCGGACAAAGGCTTGTGGTGTTTTTCCCCGGATAAAGGGATACGCCCGCCGGGTCGCGATTTGCATCAACCACATAGCGGTGGACGTTGGATTTCACCACCGTCGCCCCCGCCAACAGCCCGTCATAGAGCTGGGAGATGTGCCAGTCGGTGTCATCCAACCCCCTGCCCCGTGCGTTCAGTCGTGCGCTGATTTCTTTAGGAACAAAGGTTCCGCCATGGGGCTGGGCGAGCACCACGGGGCCATCACCTTTTATCACATCAAAAGCTGTCATCCTTGCAACGCCTCGACCCTCACCCCGGACGCGTCCACCAAGGCCCCAATCGCCACCAAATTGGCGGCTTTTTCCATATCTGGCGCGAGGTAACGATCCTCTTGCAGCGTCGCCACATCCTGACGCAAACGGGCGATGACCGTGCCAAGTGCGCCGCTGGTTTTCAAGGGTGCGCGGAACTCGACCCCCTGTGCGGCGCACAGCAATTCCACCCCAAGAATGTAATGCAAATTCGCCACCATGCGCTTTAACCGAAAGGCGCCGTGGGCAGCCATCGAGACGTGATCCTCTTGGTTGGCAGAGGTGGGGGTGCTGTCGGTCACGCAAGGATTGGCGAGATGCTTGTTTTCAGACATGAGCGCGGCGGTTGTCACCTCGGCGATCATCAGACCAGAGTTCAGGCCAGGGTTGGGCGTGAGAAACGGTGGCAGGTCGTGGCTGAGCACAGGATCCACCATCAGCGCCACCCGTCGCTGTGCGATGGCGCCAATTTCTGACACGGCCAGCGCAATCATATCGGCGGCAAAGCCCACAGGTTCCGCGTGGAAATTGCCACCTGACACGATCAACCCCGCCTCGGTCAAAACCAGCGGATTGTCGGTGGCGGCATTGGCCTCAACCTCCAACGTTTGCGCCGCCTGACGCAACACGCCCATGGCCGCCCCCGTCACTTGCGGCTGACACCGAATGCAATAGGGATCCTGCACGCGGGTGTCATCCTCGCGGTGGCTTTCGCGGATCTCGGATCCGGCCAGTAGATCGCGCATCGCGGAGGCCGCCTCTATCTGACCTTTATGACCACGGAGGGTATGGATTTCCGGTTGTAGGGGAGCGGTCGACCCCATGATTGCGTCGGTTGACAAGGCTGATGTCACCAGCGCCGATTGCGCCGCGCGCCACGCTTGAAAAAGACCCGCCAATGCGAAGGCGGTGGAAAACTGGGTGCCATTGATAAACGCCAGCCCCTCTTTCGGGCCCAGCGGAATGGGGGAAAGCCCGGCTTTACTCAGGGCTTCGGCGCCGGGCATCACAACGCCATCAAATTCCGCCTCGCCTTCGCCAATGATGACGGCGGTCATATGTGCTAGGGGAGCCAGATCGCCTGATGCACCGACCGATCCTTGTGACGGGATTAGGGGTGTAACACCGCGCGCCAGCATGTCTTGCAACAGTTCAATCAGTTCCCACCGCACCCCGGATGCCCCGCGTCCGAGCGACAATAGTTTGAGCACCATGATCATCCGCGACATGCGCCGCTCGATGGGCGTTGATACGCCGCAACAATGCGACAGGATCAGATTTCGTTGCAGGGTGGCGGTGTCTTTTGGCGCGATTTTCATGCTGGCCAATTTGCCAAATCCGGTGTTCACGCCGTAAACCGCAGCCTCTCCTTGGGCGGCCGCGTCAATCCGTTTTGCGGCCTCATCCACGGCGGGGCGGCAATCCGTGTCCAACACAACGGATGCTTCGTTCCAGAAAACCTGTGCGAGCTGTTCAAGGCTGACATCGCCGGGCGTGAAGGTAAGTGTGGTCATAGACGGCCTCCGAAAATGCGTCTGTAAAGCGGGTTAAATCCGATGCGGTAAGAAAGTTCAGCGGGGTGATCAACGTCCCAAATCGCCAGATCTGCGCGCAAGCCCGGGGCAATTTGACCGCGATCAGACAGGCCAAGGGCGCGGGCGGCATTGCGGGTTGTGCCTGCCAGCGCCTCTTCCGGGGTCAGGCGAAACAGCGTACAGGCCATGTTCATCGCCATCAGTAAAGAGGTCATCGGGGAGGATCCGGGATTGGCGTCGGTCGACACGGCCATCGGCACGTTATGGGTCCGGAGCAGGTCAACCGGCGGTTTTTGCGTCTCATGCAGCGTGTAAAACGCACCGGGCAGAATAACGGCGGTCATGCCCGCTGCGGCCATCGCGGCAACGCCGCTTTCATCAAGATATTCAATGTGATCGGCCGAAAGCGCATTGTACCCCGCGGCCATTTTTGCACCGCCAAGATTTGACAGTTGTTCCGCGTGGATTTTCACCGGCAAGCCCAATTCACGCGCCACATCAAAGACGCGGGCGACTTGCGCTGGCTGAAAAGCAATCCCTTCGCAAAAGGCATCTACCGCATCCACCAAACCCTCGGCGTGGGCCGCACGCAGGGTGGGAATGCAAACCTCGTCCAAATAGGTGTCGTCGCGCCCCGCATATTCCGGCGGCGTCGCGTGAGCGCCCAGAAAACTGGTGCGAACCTCGATCGGGCGTGATCCTGCGATCCGACGCGCGGCCCGCAGCATGTTCAGCTCGGTGTTATGGTCCAACCCATAGCCGGATTTCACCTCGATCAGGGTGACACCCTCCGCAATCATCGCATCCACCCGTGGCAGCGCCATGGCCAAAAGCCTGTCTTCACTCGCAGCGCGGGTTGCCCTTACCGTCGAAACAATCCCGCCGCCTGCGCGGGCAACCTGTTCATAAGACGCCCCATTCAAACGCATCTCAAATTCCTGCGCGCGGTTGCCGCCGTGAATGATATGGGTGTGACAATCGATGAGGGCCGGTGTGACCAAGCGCCCTTGCAGATCGACAATCTGATCTGGCTGATCTGGCGCGCATTCCGCAGCAAGCTCTGCTTCAGGCCCAACCCAGGAAATAACGCCTCCTTCCACCAGACAGGCGGCGTTTTTGATCAGGCCATAAGGGTCCGTATCTGTTTGCAAAGTGGCAATATGGCCGTTTTTCAGAAGAAGGCTGGTCACGATTCACATCCACGCGGTTGTTTGTCTTGCAGCAATGTTTGTATGCCTATAAACTTATTATGTCCATTCATAAGAGAGAGCGATATGAAAGTTTTTGCAACGCGCGCCTATTGCAAAGAGGGCTGGTACAAGAATGTTCGGATTACGATTGAGGCGGGCAAAATTGCGCAGATCACTCCGGAGAGTCGCGCAGAAGATGGTGACATTCGCGTCGATACGCTGCTGCCCGCCTTAGCCAATTTGCACAGCCACAGCTTTCAACGCGCCATGGCCGGAATGACCGAATATCGCGCAAAAGGCCGCGAGAGTTTCTGGACGTGGCGCGATCTGATGTACCGGTTTCTGCACCACCTCACCCCGGACCATATTTCGGCAATTGCGGCCCAAACCTTTATGGAAATGCAAAAGGCGGGCTTCGCCTCGGTGGGCGAGTTTCATTACATTCACAACCAGCCTGACGGCGCGAAATATGACGATCCGGCGGAGTTGTCGGTGCAGATCATGGCCGCTGCGCAAACCACCGGAATTGGGCTCACTCACCTGCCCGTTCTCTATTCCTACGGCGGTGTTGACGGGCGCGCGCTGGCGGGCGGGCAGCTTCGGTTTGCCAATGATCTGGGGTCGTTTGCCGATCTCGTCACACGCTGCAAATCTGTCGCAACCGACCTGCCTGGCGACACGATTGTTGGCATCGCGCCCCATTCCCTGCGCGGCTCCTCAACGGCGGATATTGCAAAAATTTGCCCGAACATGGCGCGGGGCCGGTGCATATTCATATCGCTGAGCAGATGAAAGAGGTCGAGGATATCAAAGCGGTTTTGGGCGCCCGTCCGGTGGAACATCTTCTGGACCAAGCCCCGGTGGATGCGCGCTGGTGCCTGATCCACGCCACCCATATGAGTGATGCCGAGATCGTTGGCTTTGCCAAATCCGGTGCCGTGGCGGGGCTTTGCCCGATCACCGAGGCCAATCTGGGCGACGGCATTTTCAACGGTCCAAAATTCCTGCAGGCGGGCGGCGCGTTCGGTTTGGGATCAGACAGCAATGTGAATATCTCACTGACCGAAGAGCTGCGGATCCTGGAATATTCGCAGCGTCTGCGCGATCAGGAACGCAATGTATTGGTGGAGGGAGAGGGATCAACCGGCGAGACGCTCTATCTTGGTGCGGCAAAAGGCGGCGCGCAGGCTTTGGGGCGTAAGGCGGGTCGCATTGACATCGGCACGCTTGCGGATTTGGTGGCGATCAACAGCCAAGATCCAACGCTCTGCGCGTTGCGCGAAGACCAGCTTTTCGATGGCTTGGCCTTTGCCGCCAAAGATACGGTGGTGACGGATCTTTGGTCCGCGGGTCGCCATCAGGTTCGGGGCGGGCGGCACATTGCCGAAGAGGCCATCACGGGATCCTACCGGCGTGCAATTTCAGAACTGATGTCAGCGATTTAGGGCAATCTGGTTCAATTCATAAACCAAAGCCGCCGCGCCAAGGTCAATCGACAGCGGGGCTTTGCCGTGATCAAATATCGCCAGCTGCTGCGGAAGAAGGCGGTGACCATCCAACATCACGGCCCCGCGCACCACAAACAGCGCATAGCTGCGGTGGGCGATCGCTTTGCAATTTATCTCATCTCCGGCATGCAACACATAGGCTTTGGCCCGCACGGCGTGAGGGTCATAAATCAGGTTGAAATTCAGAACCGGCCCGCCGGTCAACCTCCCCATGATGGGAATGTCCCCGGTAAACTGCACAGGCAAAAGGGGTTCAGCACTCTGATCCTTGTGTGCCGTCTGTAACACCATGCCCGCGCCTTGAACCACCGTCAAAATCCGCGCCATTCCGGGAAATGTGGAAAAGGCTCCGTCCTGCGACACCTCCGCAAGGCTCATCCGCCACGCATACCCCTTTGGGCCAGGCACCCGCGCGTATTCATGGGTGATCCCAGTGCCATTGGCCCACGGCGTGCTTTGTGTGTGTTCTGCTGTGACAATCTTCATCTTGGCCTACGGGGTGATCTGCTTTAAGAGTATAGTTAATCTACTTATGCATAGATCTAATGAGGCCGCCAGATGAGTGATGCCACCAGGATGAGCTATCAGGACATCAAAGTAAAAGTCCTGCAATCGATTCGCGACAACACCTGGCCGCCGGGCACCATTATGCCAGGCGAAGTGGATCTGGCCGAACAATTTGGCTGTGCGCGTGCCACCGTCAACCGCGCCATGCGTGAACTGGCCGAAGAGGGCATTCTTGACCGCAAACGCAAGGCCGGAACGCGGGTGAAAAAATCCCCGACGCGGCAGGCGAAATTTGTTATTCCGGTGATCCGGGAAGAGGTGGAAAACACCGGCGGCGCCTATCGTTACGCTCTTGTCAGCCGCAGCCAGATACCCGCGCCCGGCTGGCTTTGTGCAAAATTGCAATTGGCCCCGGAGGATCAGGTTTTGCATCTGCACTGTATGCATTACAGCGACAGCAAACCCTATCAATATGAGGATCGCTGGATCAATCTGTCCGCGGCCCCCAGTGCGGCAAACACGGATTTTAAAGTGATCGGCCCCAATGAATGGCTGGTGCGTGAAATTCCGTTTACCGATGCCGAGCTGACCTTTTCTGCCAGTCGCGCCACCCGCACTGTGGCCGAATATCTTGAGGCGGCCGAGGGGGATGCGCTTTTTACCATCGAGCGGACAACATGGCTGAACCAACAGACGGTCACCTTTGCGCGGCTGCATTTCAGTCCGGGCTATCAGCTGACAACCAAGCTTTAGCAGCGCCGCGGTGGATCACAGAAAAGACAGCCGCTCGTCCTGCCCCAGCCCAACGCGGCGATCCGGGTTGGCAAATGTTTTGGCGGCACAGGGATAGCGGCGCATGAGCTCGGCCCCGCCGGGCACGCGGGCGGGGTAAAGAATGCCATCTTCCCACACAGCAACCCCATCCAAGCGGATCGTTGGGTCGATCACATTAAGCGAGATTTCACCGGGCGGATAGGCGCCGCAGGTGTGAAAATGCAGGATGCGCGGGTTGCCAAAGGCACCGCCGCTCCACCGTTCAAAACTTTTGGACGCCGCATCGGCAAACCCGCAACCGGGGTGAATGCCCCCATGCCAGGAATGCACAAAATAGGGATCAATTCCAAAGGCTTTGCCCACCCGTTCGTAATGTGCGGTGGCGGTGGCAACATCGGTGTTGCTGCCCTCAAACCCGGTAATCGTGTTGTTTTCAAAACTCACAAACAGCGTGTCATCCAGCGGGCAGGCGTAGGGGGAATAGTAATTCGACCCGGTGCCCACCAAGAAACCCGCTTGTGCGATGCGCCCGGCAAAGCCGTTTGCGTCGGCGGGTTTGAACACCGAAAGCGGGAAGCGTTTGATCGATGTATCACCGCTGTCCACATCCAGATCCGAAAGCCGCCCGGTGAAATCTGTGCCAATCGGACAGGTCACGCGAATTTCATGGGCCTCGGCCATCATCGTATTGATCAACCGCTTCAACGCATCAAAGGCGCGGTAATCGGCGGTGCCAAAGCCCGAACTGAGCATATCGCGATCCAGCGCATAGCTGACGATCTGTGTGTCGGGTTTGCTGCCCGCGTTAAACCGTAACTGATCGCCAATGCGCGCCAGAAAAAGCGTACGATCCGCGATTGAGATTTGCGCCGACAGATCCGGGTCTGGTTCAGTGACATCGCGGTTAAACGCCACCTCATACAGTGCCGGGAACAGGCCCAACCGACGCGACACGGTGACAACTTCCTGAAGCATTTCAGCATCATAATACCCTTCTGCCGCATTTTCATGCACGATCAGCACCTTGTCACCGGGGGCTGCTGCGGCACAATTGATCAGCATGTTTTCGACCCCTTTGAAAAACGGGCCGCGGTCGAAGCTGTCGAGACTGTTCATCGTCAAACTCTTTGCGGATAGAAATTTTGAAGTTGGGTATGGTGCCGGATCTGCGCCGGTTGCTAAAGATTACGCCAGCGCCACGCATTTTGTTATTTGATTTTCATAATACAGGACATTACCGTGGCTTATGCTCAAGCTTCTCCCCTTTTCCGCCCTTCGCACGTTAGAAACCGTGGTTCGCCTGAATGGCTTTGGGCGTGCGGCCGAAGAGCTGAGCGTGACCCAAAGCGCGGTCAGTCAGCACATCAAATCATTGGAGGAATGGACCGGGCACCAACTGTTGATCCGGGGTGCGCGTAAAACCGTACCAACCGACAACGGATTGCGCTTGGCCTCGGCGGTGGCAGAGGGGTTTGGTTCGGTGCAATTGGTCTGTGACGAGCTTCGGGATCGGACAAAACCCAAGAAACGCGGGCTGCTTTTGGCGTCCCCCCCCGGATTTGCCTTTGTCTGGCTGCTGCCCCGCTTGATGACATTTGATGAACTGAATCCTGATATTCCCGTGTCGCTTTCAACGGATGTTTTTGCCCGCGACGCCGCTGCGGATGTTGCAGATGTGATGATCCACTACGGGGCGGGCGGCTTTCCCGGCCTGCACGCTGAACGGTTGATGGACGAACAGATGACCCCGGTATGTGCGCCTGAGGTGGCCCGAAAACTGACCTCGGTTGCCGATCTCGCCTTTCATACAATCTTGCACGATGATGTGCAGCAATTGGGAACCCCGTCCACATGGACAGTTTGGGCGGATCAGGTGGGGGTGGCCCTGCCCAAAAGCGATCGGATACGCAAATACGGCCAGGCCAATATGGTGGTGCAGGCCGCCATCAAGGGGGTTGGGGTCGCCATGGGACGCGCGCCTTTGGTGACTGACGCCTTGGTGGATGGATCCCTGGTCTGCCCCGTGCCGATGTTGGCAAAATCGCAATTGTCTTATTGGTTTGTCTGTCGTCCTGAGGCGTTGAAGCAACGGCGCATTAAGATGTTTCGCGACTGGCTGTTTGACGAAGTGGCCGCGCAGCCGCCGATGACAAGCCTGCTGGGATAACGCGCTTTTCGCCGATTTTGCGGGTCTGACCTTTTCGCTTGTTAACTAAATCAACACGCGGGCATACTGGATTTGAACTGTAAGCTTTTGAGAAGATGCTGGAATTGCGGACTGGTATTAGGTCGCATAATGGCAAACATAAGCATTTATTGTATAGTCAAATAAAGGATGGCTTGGCACGTTTCCCTATGGAACACACAAACAACATCATCTCCGCCAGAAACGTAGACAAGTTTTATGGTGCGTTTCAGGCGCTCAATAATGTCAGTCTGAATGTCGAAAAAGGCGAGCGTGTGGTGATTTGCGGCCCGTCAGGTTCGGGGAAATCAACCTTTATCCGCTGTATGAACGGGTTGGAATTTCACAATGCTGGCACCATCACCATCAATGGGGTCGAGGTGATCGAACACTCAAAACAACTGCCAGCCCTGCGCCAAGACATCGGGATGGTGTTTCAACAATTTAACCTCTTTCCACATTTGACCATTCTGGAAAACCTGACCATCGGCCCGATCCGGGTGCGTGGTGTGCCTAAGGCTGAGGCCGAAGAACGGGCGCGTAACTATCTGGAACGCGTACATATTCCCGAACAAGCCAATAAATTCCCCGCCCAGCTTTCCGGCGGCCAACAACAGCGCGTGGCCATTGCCCGATCGCTGTGTATGGAAACGCAAATCATGCTTTTCGACGAACCCACGTCGGCGCTTGATCCCGAGATGATCAACGAAGTGCTGGATGTCATGATCGAATTGGCCGACAGTGGCATGACGATGGTCTGTGTGACCCATGAAATGGGCTTTGCACGCAAAGTGGCCGACACAATGATATTTATGGAGGCGGGTCACATTGTTGAAACCGCACCACCTGATAAGTTTTTTACTGCGCCTGACAGTGAACGCTGTCGCCTGTTTCTCAGTCAGATCCTGGCGCATTGAACGATGACGGATCTAAGCGCCCCTGCCCCACAAATCACCCCACAGACCGCCCGGCCGCTCCCTCAGGTGCGCCGCTTTCCTGTGGTGCCGGTGGTGCTTTATGTTCTAATCATCGGCAGCATCATTTGGGGGGCATATGCCGGCGCGCAATCCATGGGGTACAATTGGCAATGGTACCGGATGCCACAGTATTTCTATCGCCTGACCGATGATGGCTTTCAGTGGGGCGAAATAGCCATTGGTCTTGTGAAAACTCTGCAACTTTCCGCTATTGCCTTTGTGCTCGCCACGGTGATTGGCCTTGTTGTTGCCCTGTTGCGGATGTCTGGTTTGGTTGTTGGCACGGCGGTTGCGATCGGATTTCTGGAGTTTATCCGCAATATGCCAATCCTCGTGCTCCTCTACCTCTTTTACTATGTGCTGGGGCCGGTTTTTGGCTTTGATCGTTTCACCGCTAGCATCCTGTGTTTGGCGGTTTTTCCACGGCGCGCTGATCTCGGAAATTCTGCGGGCGGGCATTCAGGCCGTTGCCCCCGGACAATGGGAAGCGGCGAAATCCATCGGCATGTCCACGACGCAGGCGTACCGCTATATTGTGCTGCCGCAATCCGTGCGCTTCATGCTACCCCCGATGACCGGCGAAGTGGTGCATCTGGTGAAAAGCTCCGCCATTGTCAGCGTGATTGCCGTGGCCGAATTGACGACGATCGGGCGCAATATCATCTCGGACACCTACATGAGTTTTGAGGTCTGGTTCACCATCGCCGCCGTTTACATGGTCGTCACGTTGATCCTGTCGATTGGCGTCAGCTGGTTGGAAAAGAAATACGCTGTCGATCACTAATCCTTTAATATTAAAAGCAGAAATGAAATCTGCATCACCCACAATTAGGCCCATAACAAGGAGAGAATTATGAAACTGACAAGACGTATGTTTGGCGCCGCCTTTGCGATGGCCGCCACCGCTGCCCTCGCGTTTCCGGCAACCTCGCAATCCACCCGCCAAGGCGTGTCGGGCGATTCCGTCATTGAAACCATCAAAACACGCGGCGTGATCAAGATCGGCCTGTCGCTGTTTAAACCCTGGTCGATGCGCGATCTTGAAGGCGAGTTGGTTGGGTTCGAACTCGATGTGGGCCGTAAATTGGCCGAGGATATGGGCGTCGAGGTGGAGTTTGTACCGACCTCTTGGGATGGCATTATCCCGGCGTTGGTGTCGGGCAAATTTGACGTGATCATCAGCGGCATGTCGATCACCCCACAGCGCAATCTGACGGTGAATTTTTCCGACCCCTACGCCTATTCGGGCATGACCATTCTGGCCAACACCGCGATGACCGAAGGCTTTTCGCTTGAGGATTATAACAGCCCGGATGTGACCTTTGCCGCCCGTCGCGGGGCCACGCCCGCCGCCGTGATTGCGGCCGTTTTCCCGGAGGCACAATTGTTGCTCTTTGACGAAGATGGGGCTTCTACCCAAGAGGTTCTGAACGGAAACGCCCATGCCACAATGGCGTCCGAACCCACCCCCTCAACCGAGGCGCGCCGTTATGCTGAAACGCTGAATGTGCCCTTTGATCGCACCTTCCATGCCACCGGCGAAAGCTTTGCCTACCGCAAGGGTGACCCGGACGCGTCCAACTTTTTCAACAATTGGATCAACGTGCATCATGCCAATGGCTGGTTGAAATCGCGCAATGATTACTGGTTCCGCGGCAATGAATGGGCCGCGCAAGTCGGCGAAGAATAAAGCTTTGCCAACCGCTGGCGGGGCTCTCCCTCCTCGCCAGCACCACCCGGAGGTCTGACGTGCCCAAATTCCTGAAACGCCTGCATTGGCTGGACATTCTGATCCTTGCGATCCTCGCCATTTTTGTGGCGGTGATCTGGGTGCGTATTGATGGCACGTTGAACTACAAATGGCGGTGGGACCGGATCCCAAACTATATCCTGCGCTATAGTGAAAAATCTGAGGTCTGGGTGCCAAATGTGCTGTTGCAAGGCTTTATCGCCACCATTCGCATCAGCATTTTCGCCAGCATTTTGGCGCTGATCTTAGGTGTGGTCCTTGGCATTGCGCGCTGTTCCACCAATCTGACCGTGCGCATGCTCGCGCGCACCTATCTTGAATTTCTGCGCAACATTCCCCCGATTGTTGTGATCTTCATCTTCTACTTTTTTCTGTCCGAACAGCTGATCACCGCGCTTAACCTTGAAAGCTGGGCACGCGGCATTGCGCGGCAGGAAAACAACGCGGTGTGGGAGTTTCTTTTTGGCGATATGCGCCGCTTCCCCTCGCTCATCTCCGGCATCATCGTTCTTGCCCTGTTTGAAAGCGCCTTTGTGGGTGAAATTGTCCGTGCGGGCATTCAGTCGATCCCAAAAGGTCAGCATGAAGCGGCAAAATCCATTGGCATGGGGCGCATGGATACGATGCGTTACATCGTCTTGCCGCAAGCCTTGAAAAAGGTCACGCCGCCTTTGGCCAACCAATTCATCACGCTGGTGAAAGACAGCGCGATCATTTCACTTATTTCGGTGCAGGAGCTGACCTTTAAAACCGTCGAACTTGTTGCTTCAACAAGGTTGATATTTGAAGCTTGGCTGACCACCGCTGCGCTTTATTTTGTGCTTTGCTTTAGCCTGTCGATGCTGTTTCGCCGGTTTGAGCGGAAATCAGATCAACACTAAGGTGTACAGCGTTTTAACCTGTGCGCGCGCCACCAAGACCACGAACAATCTCAGACATCTCTCGAAACACCGGGGCGAGAGGGCTTTTTTTCCGCCAGATCATCCCAATGCGGCGCGCGGGTTGCGGGTCGGAAAAACGGGCGATCGACACCGGGGCAGAGCCTGTTTCAACTGGGACGGCCATTTCCGGGATCAATGTCACACCAATGCCGGCGCCAACCATCTGGACCAAAGTGGCCAAAGAACTGCCGTCGAGCATTTCGCTGGGGGGGCCAGAGGGAAGGTTGCAAAATGATAGGGCCTGATCGCGAAAACAATGCCCCTCTTCCAGCAACAAAAGGCGCATTTCGCGTAACATTTGCCCGTTGGGCACCGGCAACCCCGCATCACATTCCGGGCGAACCAAGACAAAATTCTCGTCAAACAACGCAACCTCGGTAAAGTTCGGGTCGGAAATGGGCAGCGCCACAATTGCGGTATCAATCCGCCCATCAGCAAGCTCGCGCAGCAAGTTGGACGTCTGCGTTTCGCGCACATGAATATCGGCATCGTCATGCGCGTGCGTCAACGCCTTGATGATGTCTGGCAGCAAATAGGGGGCAATTGTTGGAATCACCCCAATGCGTAATTGCCCCACCAGTCGCCCTTGGGCGGTGCGTGCGAGGTCTTCCAAATCATCCACTGCGCGCAGAATTTCACGGCTGCGGTCTAGAAAGGTTTGTCCAAATCGGGTCAGGCGCACCTGTCGTGGGCTGCGTTCAAAAAGCGGCATGCCCAGCATTTCTTCCAGCTCTTTAATTTGCACGGATAAAGCCGGTTGCGACACGGCACAGGCCTCTGCCGCGCGGCCAAAATGCCCTGTCAGGCTGAGGGCTTCGAAATAACGTAGTTTTCTCAGGGTGATGTCTATCATAATGTAAACCTATCACGATGATATGAAAATGCAATTTCCCATAATCAACATCGCCCCCTAGGCTGACCGCAGAACAGGGCAATTATGCCCTGACGGTCTGGCGAATTGGATGGAGAATGTGATGGACGGACATACTGGAAAATGCCCGGTGGCCCATGGGGCAACCTCAACCGGAACCCGGTCAAACAGCGACTGGTGGCCCAATCAATTGAACCTGCGCATTCTGCATCAAAACAGCGAAAAATCCGATCCGATGGGCGCGGATTTTGACTATGGCGAGGCGTTCAAAGGGCTTGATCTGAAAGCGTTAAAGCAAGATCTTTATGCGCTGATGACCGACAGCCAAGACTGGTGGCCCGCCGATTACGGCCATTACGGCCCGCTCTTTGTGCGCATGGCGTGGCATAGTGCCGGCACCTATCGCACCGCCGATGGGCGTGGCGGAGCCAGCACCGGGAACCAACGGTTTGCGCCACTGAATTCCTGGCCGGACAATGTGAATTTGGACAAAGCCCGCCGCCTTTTGTGGCCGATCAAACAGAAATACGGCAATGCGATTTCTTGGGCAGATCTCTATATCCTCGCGGGCAACGCCGCGATCGAAAGCATGGGGCTTCCGACTTATGGGTTTTCGGGCGGCCGTGCCGATGTTTGGGAACCGGAAGAGGACATTTATTGGGGTGCTGAAACCGATTGGCTGGCGGATGCGCGATACTCTGGGGAACGTGATCTTGAGGCCCCCTTAGCCGCCGTTCAAATGGGTCTAATCTATGTAAACCCCGAAGGTCCAAACGGCCAGCCAAGTGTTCTGGCGTCTGGCCAAGACATCCGGGACACCTTTGCGCGCATGTCCATGAATGACGAGGAAACGGTGGCTCTGGTCGCCGGTGGTCACACCTTTGGCAAAGCCCACGGCGCAGGGGATGCCGCCCAGGTTGGCCCCGAACCAGAGGCCGCCCCTTTGCAAGAAATGGGGCTTGGATGGGCCAGCAGCCACAAAAGTGGTATCGGTGGCGATGCAATCGGATCCGGGATCGAAGGGGCTTGGACCTCAAATCCGATCAAATGGGACAATGGCTATTTTGACGTGCTCTTTGGTTATGATTGGGACCTAGTCAAAAGCCCCGCCGGTGCGTGGCAATGGGCGCCCGTTGGGTTGGCTGAAAAGGACCACGCCCCCGCAGCGGCAGACGCTGACAAACGCGAAACCCTTATGATGACCACTGCGGATATGGCCATGCGGATGGACCCGATTTATGGTCCGATTTCAAAGCGCTTCCACGAAAACCCAGAAGAGTTTGCGGATGCCTTTGCCCGTGCGTGGTTCAAACTGACGCACCGCGACATGGGGCCTAAGTCACTGTATTTGGGAGAGGAAGTCCCGTCAGAAGATCTAATCTGGCAAGACCCAATTCCTGCTGTTGATCACAGCTTGGTTGGCGCCAAAGACATCGATACGCTGAAATCAGCAATCGTGAAACATGGGCTTTCTGTGCGCGATCTGGTCTCAACTGCTTGGGCGTCGGCCTCAACATTCCGGGGATCAGACAAGCGCGGTGGCGCCAATGGTGCGCGCATTCGACTGGCCCCGCAAAAAGACTGGGCCGCAAATGAGCCTGACCAATTGTCCCGTGTTTTGGGTGAATTGGAATGCATTCGCGACGGGTTCAACAAAGGCGCGACAGGCGGCAAAAAAATCTCGCTTGCTGACCTGATTGTGCTGGCCGGTGGTGTTGGTGTCGAGATGGCTGCCAAGGCGGCGGGCCATGCAATTTCCGTGCCCTTCACCCCTGGTCGTATGGATGCGTCCGAGGATCAAACGGATGTGGAAAGCATCGCGGTGTTAGAGCCGGTCGCAGATGGGTTCCGCAATTTTGAAAAGGCGCAATTCACCGTGACCGCAGAAGAGTTACTGGTCGACAAAGCCCAGCTTTTGACCCTGACCGCGCCCGAAATGACCGTCCTAGTGGGCGGCATGCGGGTGATGGGGGCAAACCATGGCGACACTGCCCATGGCGTGCTGACCAATCGCCCTGGCCAATTGACCAACGACTTCTTTGTGAACCTGTTGGACATGGGCACAAAATGGGTGCCAACGAACAGTGATGAGACCCTTTTTGAGGGGCAAGATCGCAGCAGTGGCGCGGTGAAATGGACCGGCACACGCGTTGATCTGGTCTTCGGCTCAAACTCGCAATTGCGCGCGCTGTCCGAACTCTATGCGCAAGGGGATGCAGACGGAAAATTCGTCGCTGACTTTGTCGCCGCATGGACCAAGGTCATGAATACAGACCGATTTGATGTGTAATAGGTGGCCTAAGTCATGAGTGGTGCGGCGTCATTTGGGCGCCGCATTTCTATGCCCTGCGCGGATCCATTGGCATGTTTTCTGGTGTGATAATCTGTACATTTGACGGGGCCTCAACAGTGTCGACAGGCATCAACCTGTGGTGACGCAGCAGCCGGTGAAAGGCATTGCGAAGATCATTATGAAGATCGTGATGAAGCACAAAATTTATACGCCCAGATTTTAGCAGCTCTTTGTTTTCCATATCTAAATCATGCCCAATGAAGAAAGGAAGTGCATGACCGAGATCAGAGAGAACCTGAACAATCGCCCGGTTCCCACCGCCCATGGAATAGACCGCCACAAGGTCCTCGACCCCACATAACACCCGTATGACATCTTGCGCCGTGTCATGGGGCAAACCGCTGCCACCGCTTGCTGAAATGATCTTTAGCTCGGGGCGCAATTGCTGCAGGGCAGCGGCAAATGCGTCCGACCGCGCACCCTCGCCCAAAAAGCCGAGGTTGCTTTGCGTGGCCAATATCGTACCCGGCCCTTTGGGCAAAGACTGATCCATCAAATAGGCCGCAACCCGCCCGGCCGACGCGTTCTCAAGTCCAAAATAACCCAGCCGATCAGGGTTCGCGATATCCGTGAACAGCGTGACCACCGGAATGCCGGCCGCGGTCAACTCCGCAATGGCCGCGCGCATGGGGGGCGTGTCGCGTAATTTCAGACAGACCCCTTGGCTGCCTCGTTTCAAAATGCGCGCGACCACGGCCAGCACCTCGTCATCCTCCATCACTTCCGCCATCACAAAACGAGGCCGAATGACCGCCAAACTGATGTCTGGCAACACTTCTTCCGCCGCGCGTTTTACTTCGCGACTAAACCGAGTTGGGGCTTCTATGATCACATCAAAAAACATCCGCCGCCCCCGCGCAGACATCTGACCTTCTTGCCGCGCAAGCTCATCAATCGCGGCCAATACACGCGCACGGGTTTGTGGGCTGACATGGGTACGTGCGTTTAACACCCGGTCCACCGTCGCGGTGCCCAGCCCAGACTGAAGCGCAATTTCTTTGATCGGAAAACGATGTGTCATTGATGTATTCTTGATGTGTTTTGCGACCCCAATCAAGCCCTTCGTGGTGCACTCTTTAACAAGCGAACAAAGAAAAGAGATACGCCATGACACACCCCTATTTTCACCCTGATGCCTGCCAGTTGGTTGAGTTTACGACGCTTGTAGAGCAAACGGCTGATCCCGCGACAACCCCTTTGGCAGCTGAGGTTCTAAAGAATGTGCCCCTTTATGATATGTCCGTTTTGCGGCCCCAGTTGGAACAGCAAAACACCCGTAAGGCACTGATGGCGGAATGGGCCAATGTGCTGATGTCCGGGGCTGGCGTGGTGGTCCTAAAGGGGGCTTATGCAGACACAAAAGTGCTGGATGACGCCACCGTGGTTTACCAACAGATCATCGCCAAGGAAAAAGAGGAAAACGGCGGTGGCGGGGATCATTTTGCGGCCTCTGGGGCCAATGATCGGATCTGGAATTCCGCGCAAAAACTGTGCCTGACGGCCCCTGATGTGTTTCTTCGGTATTTCGCCAACACCTCCATTGCGGCGATTAGCGAAGCGTGGCTTGGCCCCAATTACCAGATGACCGCACAGATTAATCTGGTGCGTCCCGGAGGGGCGGCCCAGCAAGCACATCGCGATTACCACATCGGCTTTCAATCGGCAGAAGTCAGCGCCAATTACCCCGCACATGTGCATGATTTGTCGCCTGCATTGACCCTGCAAGGCGCGGTGGCCCATTGCGATATGCCGGTGGATAGCGGGCCGACCAAATTGCTTCCCTTTTCGCAATTGTACCGACCGGGTTATGTGGCGTGGCGGCGCGCAGATTTCCGTGCATATTTTGAAACGCAGCACATCCAACTGCCACTGTCCAAAGGCGATGCGGTGTTTTTCAACCCGGCGCTGTTCCACGCGGCGGGTGCCAATACCAGCGCGGATATTCACCGTATGGCCAACCTGTTACAGGTGTCCTCGGCCTTTGGGCGCGCCATGGAAACACTTGATCGCCGCGCGATGTGCGACGCGATGTATCCCCATGCTCAAGCTGCGCAAAACCTGACAAATTCAGAGATGACAGCCGCGATTGGCGCCTGCGCCGAAGGGTATTCTTTCCCCACCAATCTGGACCGCGATCCGCCCGTTGGCGGGCTTGCGCCAGAAACCCAAGCCGCCCTGTTTCAGCGCGCTTTGGATGAGGGGATGAGTGCCGCGAAATTTGGCACGGCGCTTGCCGGTATGGCAGAAAAACAACGTCCCTAAATAAGAAACCCCCGCCGAAGTAAACGCGGCGGGGGTCCATTTTATAGAGGTGTATTTGGGGATTATACTGTGCCGCCCAAGGATCCCTCAAGCGCGACAAGTTCCTGCCCACCCGCCATCAGATCCTGCAACTCTTCCGGTGTGATCTGACCGCGTTGTGCGGTGCCCAGCGTTTTGCCGCGATTGAGCACGGTAAACCGGTCACCCACCGCCATGGCATGGCGCACATTATGGGTGATGAACACCACCGCAACGCCCTGTTTGCGCACCTTGTCGATGGTGGCCAGAACATTGGCGGTTTGGCGCACCCCAAGGGCTGATGTGGGTTCGTCCAAAATCAGCACTTTTGCACCAAAATGCACGGCCCGCGCGATCGCCACAGTCTGGCGTTCGCCGCCCGACAATGTGCCCACCGCCTGATCTGGCCCACGCAGGTTGATGCCCATTTCCCGCATCGCTTCCATGGTGATACTGTCGGCGCGTTTATGGTCGAAAAACTTCAACGGCCCCACCCGGCGCACCGGTTCATTGCCCATGAAAAAGTTACGGCTGACACTCATCAATGGGATCATCGCCAGATGCTGGTGCACCGTGGCAATCCCGGCAGAAATGGCATCACGCGGCCGATCAAATTTCATCGGTTTCCCGCCAAAGAAAATCTCGCCTTTGGTGGGTTTATGCACCCCGGACATGGTCTTGATGAAGGTGGATTTCCCGGCACCATTGTCGCCCAAAAGGCAATGGCATTCACCCGGATAGACCTCTAGCGAGACACCAGCCAGGGCGATGACGGCCCCAAAATGCTTTTCGATGTTTCTCATCTGTACGATTGCGGCATGTTCAGTGCTCATCTTATCTCTCCCCGGTAATCATACGGCGCACATAGGTGTTCAGGATCACAGCAGCCAACAGGATGACCCCCAGGAACACCCGAAACAACGAGTTTTCGACCCCCGCAAAAAAGAGCCCCTGTTGCACCACCCCAAAGATCAGCGCCCCAAGAGCCGCCCCCACAACCGAGCCATATCCGCCGGTCAAAAGCGCACCGCCGATGACAACGGCAATGATCGCCTCGAATTCTTTCAGCACACCGCGATCGGACCCGGCACCGCCAAATTCCATCACCTGACAGGTGGCAAAAACGGTGGCGCAGAAGGCCGTGAACATGAACATCATGATCTTGACGCGGTTCACAGGGACACCCGAATTGCGCGCCGCTTCGGCATCGCCACCAGCGGCAAAAATCCAGTTGCCAAACTGCGTGCGGGTCAACAGAACATGCCCAAAGACCACAAGACCAAGTGCCCAAACAATCAACATCGGGATCCCGTCAACCACAGGCTCACCTGCCCTGCTGCCGCGTTCAAATACAGCGATCAGACCATTGTCCCCCATCCAGGTGAACAGCCCGCCTAGGATCTTTCCACCAAACAAAGACGCCAGCCAGTCCCCTTCGGCCGCAACATCCACGCCGCCGATAATTGTTTTGCGTTCAATCACTTGCGGCAGAAAGATCGCAAAGCCGCGCAGGATGAACAGAAAGGCCAAAGTGACGATAAAACTTGGCAGACCCGTGCGAACCACAATGATGCCGTTCAGCGCGCCAATGGCCAGCGCCAGCGCAAAGGTGACAAGGATCGCCATCCAAACCGGCCATCCAAGAGTGACCGTAAAAATCGCAATCATCATGCCCGAAAACCCGATCATCGAGCCAACCGACAGATCAAACTCGCCCGCGATCATCAAAAGACAGGCGCCGACGGCGATAATCATGAATTGCGCGCTCACTTGGCTCCAGTTCATGACGCCCTGACTGGAAAACATGCCGCTGTCAAAAGCGAACAAAAGGAACATCAGGAACACGATCGCGGTGCCAATGATCCCGCCCAGCTCGGGGCGAATCAAGGCTTCGCGGAAACGAGACCGGGTTTTTACCCGTTCGTCGGTTTGAATTTCAGGTGCAGTATCAGACATTTGGAACCTCGGAAATCCTTGCAGAGGATAAAGAAAGGGCGGCCAATTCACACCAGCCGCCCAGTCGGGAGAAGATTAGCGGTATTCGCCAGCAAACATCTCAACTTTTTCCAACCCGTCTGCGGTTACAAAACCGGGGCCAGAGTTGATGTTGTTGCCGGGCAAAACGCCATAACGGTGATAATTGGTCATCACGACAACCGGCAGATAGGCCTGCAGGAAGGGTTGTTGATCAATACCCCAGTTGATGGTGCCCGCCTTGATGCCTTTGACGATGTTTTCGCCCAAATCGAACGTGCCGAAATAGATGTCACCGGCCAAACCGTTTTCATCCAGCGCAAGCAAGGTCGGATCCGCCGATGTCGGCCCAAGCGTCAAGACCGCATCTGTCTCAGGATTGGTGTTCAGATAGGCCAGAACACGGTTTTTAATCTCAGCCGGATCTTGCCCACTGTCGATCATTTGGTTGCCAAGATCGACACCTAGACCATCTGCAAAACCCTGGCACCGCTCGGTCGACGAGGGCGAAGAGATGTAATGATTCACACAAAGGAACGATGCAACACCGTCGCCTTTTGCGCGCAGACCAGCCGCAAAACCCGCGTCATATTCGGGCTGACCTACATACATCAAGGCGCCCACTTCGCGTGCCTGATCCGGGGTACCTGAGTTCATGATGATGACATCAACACCCGACGCCACAGCGTTCATAATGGGCCCCTTCAACACTTCGTAATCAGACAAAGTGGTGATGATGCCATTGGGGCCAGAGGCCGCCGCCTGTTCGATGATCCGCGCCATATCGGCAAGGTCACCGGTGGGTGGGTTGCGGTATTCAACCTCAACATTCATCTGCTCACCAGCCAGCGCGATGCCGTTTTTGATGGTGTTCCACCAGCTGTCACTGTCAGGCGCGTGGCTGACAAGAATATATTTTTCGCCATCTGCCGACGCTGTGGTCGCGACCATCAGCGGCGCGGCGGCAACAGCCGTTACCAGCGCGAGTTTTTTCATCAGTGAAGTCATGTTTTCCTCCCAAGTTTCACCGGTCTTAATGCCGAAAGAGCGGCGTTTTTCCGTCTCTTCGACTCAAGTTAAAGCATATCCCCGCACCTTTTGCAACCGGTTGCAAAAATGAGATCACTGTTTCATGCTGCATATTGGAATGAAACGCTATAAAACGACAGTTACAGGCATTTAAGGGCGAGGCGACCATGGCCGTGACATTGAAAGAGGTTGCAGAACGCGCGGGCGTATCACGCTCGGCTGTGTCGCGTGCATTCACCGATGGTGCTTCGGTTTCTGGCAAGATGCGGCGCAAAGTAGAAAAGGCGGCGCGCGAATTGGGGTATAGCCCAAATGCGCTGGCGTCATCCTTGACCACCGGGCGCACCAAGCTGATTGGTCTTGTCTCAAACAACTTTCACAACCCGATTTTTCTTGAGGTGTTTGACCTTTTCACCCGCGGATTACAGGACTGTGGGTTGCGCCCGCTTCTGGTCAACCTCAGTGACGAAACCGACCCGGAAAACTCAGTGCGGATGTTGCGTCAGTATTCGGTGGACGGAGTTGTTGTGGCCTCCTCGACCTTACCGCCCGGCTTTGCCAAAGCGTTTCGCGACGCGGGTGTTCCGGTGGTGCATTCCTTCGGGCGCTACTCCTCCGCCCCGCAGGTGCATGTGGTGGGGATCGACAACTTTGAATGTGGGCGCATGGCGGCACGGACATTGATTGATCGCGGCTATGACCGGGTCGCCTTTTTGGGTGGGCCAGAGCGGGCCACCTCGACCCAAGACCGTCACGCCGGGTTTTTGTCAGAGCTGTCAGCCCATCCCACAATCAAAACCAGCCATTCTTTTGCCGATGATTATTCCTTTGATGCGGGCCGGGCCGAGATGATGCGCCTTCTTAAGGGCACGCCGGCACAAGCGTTTTTCTGCGGCGATGACGTGCTGTCCATCGGGGCGTTGTCCGCGATCGAAGACAGCGGGCTTTCGGTGCCGGACGACATTGGCATTATCGGTTTGAATGACATGGAAATGGCGCGTTGGGAAAACATTAACCTGACCACCATTCACCAGCCGATCCGGCAAATTGTCTCTTCGTCGATTGAGCTGATGGTGGCCATGTTGAGTGAGCCGGATCGTTACCCCGAAGCACGGATTTTTCCCTGTTCCGTGGTCGAACGCGGAACTTTAAAGAGTTTAAAGATTGGCGTCTGAGGGGGTGTAAAACTTTAAAGTTTTGGGTTTTGAAACTTTAAACAGTTTAAAGAAACCGGGTCGTAACCCAGTTTCTGCTTTCTTCATGTTAGCGGAACATTGGTGGGCGTGCATCCATCCAAACGCCCCCCTCTTTGGCCGATGCCACAGCCGTGTGAACCGCCGCCATCGACCGCACTCCGGCCTCGGCATTTGGCAGGCCATCGCGGATCTCGCCGTGAATGGCATCTGCCAGATCGCAATAGATGTTTGCGACCGCCAAAGGGAAGCCTTCGGGATGCGCAATCGCCACACGAGACAGGCGTTGGGCGTCGTCATGCAGCCCCCCCTGCGCCTTTTTCAATGATCTGCGTGCGCCCATTAACTGGCGTATAAATCAATTGGTTAGGTTGTTCTGATGCCCAACGAAACCCGCCCGTTTCACCAAACACCTGGATATCAAATCCATGCTGACGACCGATTGCAACGGAGGACGTCCACAGCCGCCCAACCGTGCCGCCACGCATACGGAAATTGACCATCGCATCATCTTCAAGCTCGCGGCTTGGGATGGTCGATGCGAAGTCAGCGGACAGGGTTTCGACCTCATCATCAGCAATAAAACTTGCCATATGAAGCGCGTGGATGCCGCAATCCGCAAACTGACCAGAAACCCCAGCCATCTTGGGATCATAACGCCACCGCACCCGCGGATTATCCGCATCCGTCGCATCGCCGTGATGCCCGTGGCTGAAATTTGTAACCACCAAACGCACCTTGCCGATCTCGCCAGCGCGCACCATCGCACGGGCTTGACGGACCATCGGATAGGCCGAGTAGCAATAGTTCACCGCGCAGATTTTCCCAGCTTTTTCAGCGACTTTGACGATTTCCTCGCCTTCTTCAACTGTCATGGTCATCGGCTTTTCGCAAAGCACGTTAAACCCAGCCTCAAGGAAGGATTTAGCGATCTCAAAGTGGGTGGCATTGGGCGTGGCGACTGTCACCAGATCAATACGGTCGTCGCGGTTTTTCTCACCCGCCAACATCTCTTGCCAATCCCCATAAGACCGGTCTGCTGCAACGCCCAATCGCTGGGCATATTCACGCCCCACATCCGGGCGGTGATCCAAAGCACCCGCCGCGAATTCAAAGCGCCCATCCGCCAAAGCACCCAACCGGTGCGCGGGCCCAATCTGGCTGCCTTCACCGCCGCCAATCATACCCCATTTCAATTTTTTCATGAGGAGTGCTCCTTAGTTAAAGCCAATAGATTCAAGGTATTCGCGGTTCTTGCGCGCATCCCCAACGGGATCGGGATCCAAGGTCGGATCGCAGTCTTGTTCAACCGTACACCAGCCCTCAAACCCTGCATCTAAAAGCACCTGACGCACAGCGGGAAAGTCCACATCACCGTCGCCAAGATTGCAAAATATTCCCTGACCGCAGGCATCGTAAAAGCCAGTGCGTTTTGCAATAACGTCCGCTTTCACCTCGGGTGAAATATCCTTGAAATGCATATAGGAAATTCGCCCGATGTGACGTTTCATAAACGCCACCGGGTCAAAGCCCGCATAAGAATGATGGCCCGTGTCAAAACAGATTTTCAGAATGTTTTCATCAACTTCACCGAGTAGACGTTCCAGTTCTGGTTCAAAATCCATGAACCCCGCTGCATGAGCATGCATACCTACGGTCAGCCCGTATTCTTCGGTGCCAATACGTGCGGTTTCAGCAATCCGGTCGCGGTAAGCGATCCATTCGGCCTTGTCCATCTGCTCGGCCTCGGAAGCACGGCCAGCGGTAGGCGCGCGACGCGGTGAAATCGAGTCAATCAGCACCATATGCTGTGCCCCATGCGCCTTAAGCGCACGCGCAGTGCGGTGGGTGGCGTCAAGCACGTCCTCCCATGCATCCGGGTCGTGATAGGCGCGAAAAACCACGCCGCCGATCAGCTCAAGATCATGCTCTGCCAAGCCATCAGCCAGCGCGGCTGGATCCTCGGGCATAAATCCAACAGGCCCCAGCTCGATCCCTTTATACCCCGCCTCAGCACAATCCTTCAGCACGGATTGCCAGCTGGGATTGCGCGGGTCATCTGCAAATTCCACACCCCACGAACAGGGCGCATTGCCAATTCTGATAGTCATTTACAAGCCTTTCTTATGCTCATAATGCGTTGATATCTTGCCATTTTTCCAACCTATGGGACGCAGTGGCGGCCGCGATCACGCGGTTGACCTCCAGTCCGTCTTGAAAGGTTGGCCAAATGGGTTTTCCAGTTTCAATCGCGGCAAGAAAATCGCGTGCCTCGATGATGATTTGATCTTGATAGCCGGTGCCGTGACCGGGGCCTTGGCAGAACGGCAAATAATCGGGATGCGCAGGGCCGGTCAGGATTTTGCGAAACCCGCGCTCGGCCTCGGGGCCTTCGGCACGATAAAGCCAAAGGGCGTTCTGGTCTTCTTGATCAAAACGGATCGCGCCTTTTGTCCCCGTGATTTCATAGGCATAGCCCATTTTCCGACCCATCGCGATGCGCGAGAAATACATCTGCCCCATGGCGCCATTTGCAAATCGACACATCATTTGCCCGTGGTCATCATTGGTGACCTCGCCGCCGGGGCGGGATTTGTGAACGGTTTCAATTTCGGCCATGACGCGGGTGATTGGACCAAGCAACGCCAAAGCCGCATTGATCATATGCGGAGCAAGGTCGCCCATTGTGCCGTTCGCTGCGCCGGTTGTCCGCCAGGTCGCGGGCATGTTTGGATCTGCGTAAAAATCCTCGGTGTGCTCGCCGCGAAACCACGTGATGTCACCGATTTCACCGTCCGAAATCAATTGGCGTGCGAACTGGCTTGCCGGGGTGCGGATGTAATTAAAGCCGACCATATTTGGCACGCCAGAGGTCACGGCTGCGTCAACCATCGCGCGGCTATCATCAAGGGATGCGCCCAGAGGTTTTTCACAAAACACCGGCTTTCCGAGCGCAAAGGCGGCCTCGGCCACAATACGATGGGTTTCCTGAGGTGTTGCAATTACAATCGCCTCGACTTTTGGGTCATTAACCAAGACGCGCCAGTCATCTGTCGCGCGTTCAAACCCATAAGCAGCGCGATAGCGTTCCGCGCTTTCGGTTGACGAGGCACAGATCATTTCCAGCCGGGGGCGCAAGGTGGTGTTAAAGACGGCACCAACAGCTGACATGGCGACCGAATGCGCCTTGCCCATGTAGCCCCCACCTAGGATGCCAATTCCGACTTGTCGCATCACGTCGACCCCTCAAATCTGAAATACGGTTTGCAACCGGTTGCAAAACTTGTATCGTGGGAATCGAAATCTCGCAAGCTGCATTCGGTCACGCACCAAAAATTCCTAAAAGGTTCGCGCACACATGACGACAACACATGACACCATCCGCCTGACCACTGCGCAGGCAATAATCCGTTGGCTTTCCAACCAGTTCATCGACATTGATGGGCAAGAAATGCGCCTGTGCGGCGGGGGCTTTGGCATCTTTGGACACGGCAATGTGACCTGTCTGGGTGAGGCGTTGCACGGCGTGCAAAAAGAGCTGCCCCTGTATCGCGGTCAGAACGAACAGAGCATGGGATTCGCTGCGGCAGGTTATGCAAAACAATGGTTGCGCCAAAGATTTATGTTTTGCACGGCGTCAGCCGGACCAGGCACATCAAACCTGATGACAGCGGCGGCTTTGGCCCATGCCAACCGCTTGCCGATGTTGCTTTTGTGTGGGGATACATTCCTGACCCGTCTGCCCGATCCGGTTTTGCAACAGATGGAGAACTTTAACGACCCGACCTTTGGTGTGAACGATGGATTTAAACCTGTTGTGCGCTATTGGGATCGGATTTCACATCCGGCGCAGGTGATCCAATCGCTGCCCGCTGCGATTGCGACGATGCTGGACCCGGCGGATTGCGGCCCGGCGTTTCTTGGGTTACCGCAGGATGTACAGGGTTGGACATATGACTATCCAACCAAGTTTTTTGACAAGAAAGTGCACCGCATACGTCGGATCACTCCGGATGCAAATGAGGTTGCCGATGCGGTTCGCGCCTTGTCCGGTGCCAAACGCCCAATGATTATCGCGGGCGGCGGCGTGCAATATTCGCGCGCAGTAAAGGAGCTGACGGCCTTTGCGGAAACCCACCAAATTCCGGTCGTCGAAACCATCGCTGGGCGCGCCAATTTGTTGGCCACGCACCCGCTGAACATCGGCCCCATCGGGGTGACCGGGTCCAACAGTGCCAATGCAATTGCCGAAAAGGCCGATGTGATTGTGGCTGTGGGCACCCGTTTGCAGGATTTCACCACGGGCTCTTGGACGGCATTTGCGCAGGATGCTCAGTTCATTTCCATCAACGCCGCGCGCCACGACGCAGGTAAACATATGTCGCTGCCAGTGGTTGGGGACGCCAAGCTGTCCTTGACGGCGATGACTGCGGCCCTTGAGTATTCCGGACCAGCTTCATGGGTGGCCGAAGCGCAAGGAGAGCGCAAAAAATGGGACACCTATGTGGCCGAAAATGTTGCCCACGGTAATCGTCCAAATTCATATGCCCAAGCCATCGGAATGGTGAACGCCCTTTGCGATCCGCGCGACCGTGTGGTTGCAGCGGCGGGAGGGTTGCCAGCTGAGGTGACCGCCAATTGGCGCACGCTCGATATCGGCACAGTTGATGTGGAATTTGGGTTTTCCTGTATGGGGTATGAGATTGCTGGTGGCTGGGGCGCGCGCATTGCGCAGGCCGAACAGGAGCCAGACAAAGACACCATCATCTTCCTTGGGGATGGCTCTTATATGATGTTGAATTCAGACATCTATTCGTCTGTTCTTAGCCGTAAGAAACTGATCATTCTGGTGCTGGACAATGGCGGATTTGCGGTGATCAACAAGCTGCAAAACAACACAGGGAATGAGAGTTTCAATAACCTTCTGGCAGATTGCCCAACCATCCCGGAACCCTTCGGCGTGGATTTTGAGGCCCATGCCGCATCCCAGGGCGCAATTGCCGAAACAGTCTCTAATCCTGCCGAATTGGGCGAAGCCTTTACGCGCGCCAAAGCATCCGACAAGACCCATGTGATCGTGATGAAAGTTGACCCCTATGAGGGCTGGACCACCGAAGGACATACCTGGTGGGAGGTCGGCACCCCGCATATCACCGACAGCAACCGCGTGCGCGACGCCCATGTGGATTGGGAAAACAGCCGCAGCAATCAGCGGAAGGGCGTCTGATGGTGATGAGCGGCATTGCCAAGCGCAATTTTTTGGTGATCGGGCGTGTGGGTATGGACCTGTCACCTGAACCTGCGGGCGCACGCACGCAAGATGCGACAAGCATGATGGTGGCCATGGGCGGAAGCTCGGCCAATATCGCAGCGGGGCTGGTTAAATTCGGCTGTGACGCCGCCCTTTTGACGTCAGTTTCAGATGATGCGGTGGGCTTGTATTGTGAAAATCAACTGGATGCCTACGGCGTTGATCGCACCCATTTGAAGCGGATCAAAGGCGAAGAGCGCACCTCGCTCGCCGTCTATGAAACCCGCGTGGAAGAGCATCAATCGGTGATTTACCGCAACAATGCCGCCGATTTTCAGATGACCATCGAAGACGTGGAAGCGGTGGATTACAGCAAATTTGGCGCCTTGATCACGGCAGGCACAGTCTTTGCAGCAGAACCTTCCCGCTCTGCCGCCTTCCGCGCGTTTGAATTGGCCCGCGCCGCGGGCTTGCCAATCATTTTCGACGTCGATTACCGCCCTTACAGCTGGCCTTCGCCGCAAGTGGCCCAAGATGTTCTGTCGCGCGCGGGGGCCTTGTCCGATGTGATTGTTGGCAATGATGAAGAGTTTGGGTTTATGGCCGGCGACATCTCGCAAGGGCTTGATAAAGCGCGTGAACTTGCCACCTCCACCGCCGCCATTGTGGTCTACAAAATGGGCGCAGAAGGGGCGGTGACATTTGCGGATGGGCAAGAACTGCGTACCGGAATTTTTCCTGTCGAAGCCGTGAAGCCCACCGGCGCTGGCGACAGCTTTATGGCGGGATTTCTCGCCGCGCTATCCAAAGGTCACCCGATGAAAGACGCCGTTCTGCGCGGGTCGGCTTGTGCGTCAATTGTTGTCGCCCAACCCGGCTGCGCCCCCGCCATGCCCAACACCGCCGAGCTTGAGGCCTTTTTGGCCTCGCACCCCGGCCCCACAAATCGCTGAAAGGATACGCACATGCATATCGCGCCCCATGACAACCAAAACAAACCCATCGTAGATGTCGATCACGATCTGGTGCCGTTGAATTACTTCAACATCATCAAGCTGAAGAAGGGCGAGGTGTTTGAATATGCCGTGCCCGGCTATGAAACCTGCATTGTGCCCGCGACAGGCACGGTTGATGTCGACGTGGACGGCGCAAAATATGACCGTCTTGGTACGCGGACCGATGACGTCTGGGACGGCGAACCCGAGGGCGTTTATGTGCCCGTTGGGGCCAAGGTACGGATCACCTGCCTGACCGATGCGACTGAAACCTTCATTGCAGGCGCAAAATACGACAAGGTGCTTGAGCCGTTTGATGTGCGCGAAGCAGAGATTGATTTGGTGCAATATGGGTCTGACGACACGAAAACCCACCGTAAAATCAAACACATCCTTGGCACCAAATACCACGACAAAGTTGGCCGCTTGTTGGTCAGCGAGCTTTTCACCGTGGGCGAAGGCGGCTGGTCCGGCTTCCCATCCCACAAGCATGACACCGATCGTTTGCCCGACGAAACCCGCCACGACGAGACATATAACTTCCGGTTCAAACCAAACTACGGATCCGGCGTTCAGATGTTGCAGCGCGAAGACAATGAACCCGGCGATGCCTATCACATTATGGATGGGTCAACGATTATGATCGACAAAGGCTATCACCCCTGCGCGGTGCTTCCCGGTTATCAGATGTATTATTTCACCATCCTTGGCGGTCTGAGCCAGCGGTCGTTGAAGCAGTACTTTCAGCCGACACATGAAGCCCAGCTTCACACAATTCCCGGTATCATGGATATGGTGGCAAAGTTCAAATGACCCTTGTGACATTGAAGGATGTGCTTCAACCCGCGCTGAAGAATGGACACGCTGTGGCCGGTCTTGTCACGCTTGGTTGGGAAGAGATGCGCGCCTATGTGGCGGCGGCTGAGGCCGAAAGTTGTCCGGTGATTTTGCAAGCTGGGCCATCATGCCGGGACCACACGCCCCTACCCATCTTAGGCAAGATGTTTCGCCATTTGGCCGAAGCGGCAAGCGTGCCGGTCGTGGCCCATCTTGATCATGGCTATTCGGCCGAAGATTGTCGGATCGCCATCGACAGTGGCTTTACTTCGGTGATGTTTGACGGATCGCGCAAACCACTTGCCGAGAACATTGCCCAGACCGCCGCCATTGTCGAAATGGCACATGCAGCCGGTGTGTCTTGCGAGGGTGAGATCGGCTTTGTTGGCTACTCAGGCGGCGAAGGATCTGCGGGAACCGACCCAGATGAAGCCGCACAGTTTGCACGCGAAACCGGTGTCGACGCCATGGCAATCTCGGTTGGCAATGTGCATTTGCAACAAGACAAAGAAGGCGGTTTGGACATGGACCGCATCCGCGCGATTGAGGCTGTGACCGAGGTGCCTTTGGTCATTCACGGCGGCTCCGGCGTGCCTGTGGAACAGCGCACCGCCTTGGCGCGCGGATCAAAAGTGTGCAAGTTCAACATCGGCACAGAGTTGCGTATGGCCTTTGGTCACGCGTTGCGTGAGGCGGTTAATCATGACCCATCTCGGTTTGATCGGGTACAGATCCTAAAAGAAACTCATGATCCTGTGGTCACCGCGACCCGCCAGGTCTTGCAAGCATTCAAAGGGGCGTAACATATGCTAAAGATTGGACTTTTGGGCTGTGGCCGTATCGGTCAGGTACATGCCCGCAGCATTGGTCAAATTGAGGGCGCCACTGTGACTGCTGTCGCAGATGCCTTTCCAGATCCCGCTCAGGCGCTTGCCGCCAAAACAGGGGCCGAGGTCATGACCTCTGATGATTTGATCACCAGCGACACCGTTGATGCGGTGGTGATTGGCACCCCGACCGACACCCATTACGACCTGATCCACGCCGCCGCCCGCGCGGGAAAAGCGATCTTTTGTGAAAAGCCTGTGGATATGTCCGCCGATCGTATTCGAGACTGTATCAAAGTGGTCGAGGCCGCATCGGTGCCTTTTCTAACCGCATTTAACCGCCGGTTTGACCCTAGCTTTGCCAACATCCGGTCGCGAATTTCTGATGGTGAAATTGGTGGGGTTGAGATTGTGACCATCCTGTCGCGCGACCCAACACCGCCACCAGTCAGCTACATCAAAAGCTCGGGAGGGCTGTTTCGCGACATGATGATTCATGATCTGGATATGGCTCGGTTCTTACTTGGCGAGGAACCTGTCACTGTTTACGCGGTTGGCTCGGCGTTGGTGGACCCCCAAATTGGCGCGGCGGGCGACGTCGACACCGCTGCTGTCACACTGACCACGGCATCGGGGAAAATTTGCCAAATCTCCAACTCACGGCGCGCCAGTTACGGGTACGACCAGCGGATCGAGGTCCATGGCGCAAATGGGATGCTGCGCGCTGAGAACATGTTGGAAAACACAGTGGAAGTGGCCACCGCAGCTGGGTTTCGTAAAGCACCTGCGCAGAATTTTTTCCTGGAACGCTACGAGGCGGCCTACCGGGCTGAAATGCTGCATTTTGTAGCCACAGTGAGCAGCGGCCAACCTGTTTCCCCCAGCATTCAGGATGGGCTGCAGGCGCAAGTTCTGGCAGATGCCGCAGCATGCTCGTTGGCAGAAGGGCGCCCCATCTCGGTTGGGTGATGCACCACAAAATACGCGCGCCCATGGCTCCATTTCAGAAGGCACCATGCCCCCGCAACACAGCAATCTACTCGCTCCTGAATGTGTTTCCTCAAGTTGAACCAAGGGGAGAGACGCCTCGTTAATAATAACTCAATACCGGGAACCGGATTATTGCCAGCCTGCACAAAAGTGGCAACAGGGTCAAAAAGCCAAAACAAGCTTTCGGCCCTGTTGCCCAATGAAATGAGCAGCGCCCTGAGTGCTAAACGCTAGGATGTCTGCGCCAGTGGTGCAAACCTCTCGATCAGCAAAGCCTATCAGTTTCGTGAAACTGAACTCACCACGGTTGATCTGCCTTCCTCTGGCAATACTCTCAATGTCATTGCCAATTTGATAAGCCTGAAGGTCAGTCACATCCGGCAACGGCTTAAGCTTATTTGCGAGAAAACGAATGTCAACAATCAGGCGCATTTCGGAGTATTGGCGCGGTTTTTTTAAGCTGAATTAAGCCGCAGCGCGCCGGTGGCGCCCAGTCTTAGATCTGGACCAAAACCCTTTGGTCACGACGAAGTCACGCGATTGCGTCTCGCGTTCAAGCGGAGTTGACCCACATAACGATAGCAAAAGTCGCGTTTTTGGTGTATGTTAGTATTTAAAGGTGTAAAATTTAATAGCATCATATCAATGGCTTGATACTTATCGCGACGCGTGTTTGCGAGCCGGATCGCTGTTGCCTTTCATTTCCCCAGCCGGTTTTGCTGTGGGGTCCAACCTTCCAGCGTGACGACAATGGCACGCCCGAAGGTGTCATTTGGTTAAGGAGGAAAACCCAAAAGGAGGTAGGTGTCAAATGAACGACATTGTCGAGCTTTTTGCTGAGCAATATGCAGAAACCCGCGAGCGGGAAATGTCATTGCAAGAGTATTTGAACGGGTGCAAATCGGACCCGTCTATGTATGCCAACGTCGCAGAGCGTATGCTTAAGGCGATTGGTGAAGAAGAGCAGGTGGATACGTCAAAAGACCCCCGACTCGGATTGATTTTCCAAAACCGAACCATCAAACGCTATGCCGCGTTCAAAGATTTTTTTGGCATGGAAGATACGATTGAACGGATCGTGGGATACTTCCGTTATGCGGCGCAAGGTTTGGAAGAACGCAAACAGATCCTCTATCTTTTGGGACCGGTTGGTGGCGGGAAATCCTCACTGGCTGAGCGATTGAAACGCTTGTGCGAAGATCAGCCAATCTATGTGCTGAAAGCGGGCGACCAAATCAGCCCAACATTTGAAAGCCCGTTGGGCCTGTTTGACCCTGTGCGCATGGGTGACGTTTTGGAACAGGAATACGGAATTTCACGTCACCGCCTGCCTGGTCTGATGTCACCATGGGCCGTGAAGCGGCTTGACGAATTCAAAGGTGACATTTCCAAGTTTACGGTGGTGGAAATGAAACCATCACGCCTGCGCCGGATCTGTATTGCCAAGGTCGAACCTGGTGATGAGAACAATCAGGACATTTCCACATTGGTCGGCAAGGTCGACATTCGTCAGCTGGAACATTTCAGCCAGGACCATCCTGACGCCTATTCCTTCTCTGGCGGGCTTAATCGTACCAGTCAGGGCATCATGGAATTTGTCGAGATGTTCAAGGCGCCGATCAAGATGCTGCACCCCCTGCTGACGGCGACGCAGGAAGGCAATTATATGGGCACGGAAAGCTTTGGCGCGATCCCGTTCCAGGGGTTGATCCTTGCCCATTCCAATGAAAGCGAATGGCAGCAGTTCAAGAACAACAAAAACAACGAAGCCTTTATCGACCGGGTGTCGATCATCAAGGTGCCTTATTGCCTGCGTGTCACGGAAGAGGCTGAAATTTATCACAAACTTCTGGAACATAGCGAGTTGAAAGAGGCACCCTGTGCGCCGGAAACGCTCAAGATCCTTGCGCGGTTCTCTGTGTTGTCACGGCTCACGCCGCATGAAAATTCCAACCTCTTTTCCAAGCTGCGGGTCTATGATGGCGAGACGCTGAAAGATTCAGACCCAAAAGCCAAAACCGCACAGGAGTATCAGGATCATGCGGGTGTGGATGAGGGCATGACCGGGGTGTCCACCCGCTTTGCCTTTAAGGTGCTGTCCAATGTGTTCAACTATGACACAGAAGAGGTCGCCGCAGATCCCGTGCATCTGATGTATCTGTTGGAGCAGATGATCAAACGCGAACAATTCCCGAAAGAGACCGAGGCGAAATATCTTGAGTTCATCAAGACCGAACTTGCCTCGCGCTATGAAGATTTCATCGGCAATGAGATTCAGAAAGCATACCTCGAAAGCTATACGGAATACGGGCAGAATGTGTTTGACCGCTATATCGCCTACGCAGATGCGTGGATCGAAGAGCAGGATTACAAAGATCCTGACACCGGCCAGCTTTATAATCGTGAAATTCTGGATGGCGAGCTGTCAAAAATCGAAAAACCGGCGGGCATTTCCAACCCGAAAGACTTCCGCAATGAGATCGTGAAATTTGCCCTGCGCCACCGCGCAAATACCGGCAAAAACCCACACTGGTCGTCGTATGAAAAGCTGCGTGATGTGATTGAAAAACATATGTTCAGCCAGGTCGAAGAACTGCTTCCCGTGATCAGTTTCGGGTCGAAAAAAGACAGCGACACCGAAGGCAAACACATGGAGTTCGTCGAACGCATGGAAAGCCATGGCTACACCAGACGTCAGGTCCGTCGCTTGGTGGAATGGTACATGAGGGTGAACAAGGCCGGATAGGCAGGGGGTCGTTATGCGACATTTCATTGACCGCCGCCAAAATCCAAAGGGCAAGAGCCTTGGTAATCGCCAACGGTTTTTGCGCCGGGCGCGGCACCATATCAAGGATATGGTCGATAAATCGGTACAAGGAAAATCCATTAAGGATGGTGCAGGTGTGCCGACGGGCGAACGGATCACCATCCCCACTAAAGGCATTGGAGAACCCCGTCTCGTGCATTCCAACGAAGGTGGGTTTCGTGAACGGATCTTTCCCGGCAACAAAGAGTTCGTGGTGGGCGACAGTTTCGCCCGCCCCAAATCTGGTGCCGGTGAGGGGGGGCGCAAGGCGTCGGACAGTGGCGAAGGCGAAGATGGGTTTACCTTCAGCCTGACCCGAGAGGAGTATTTGCATATCTTGTTCGACGGGCTTGAACTGCCCGACATGATTAAGAAAAACACGTTTGTGACCGAAACCAAAGCGACCCGCCGCGCGGGGCTGACCACCGCAGGGTCACCCAACAACCTCAACCTCGTGCGCACGATGCGTAATTCACTTGGGCGACGCATTGCACTGAGGCGCCCGTCAACGGATGAGCTTGCCAAACTGGCCGCCGACATCCGCACGCTCGAAGAAAAGGAAGCCCACACAGCGCGGGACAAAAAACGTCTGGAAGAGCTGCGCGCAACTTTTGCCACCCTTGAACGCAAGCGCAAAATTGTCGGATATATCGACCCGCTTGATCTGCGGTTTGACACCCATGTTCCTGAAATAACGCGTAATTCCAAGGCTGTTGTCTTTTGCTTGATGGATGTTTCAGGCTCGATGCAGGAGCGTGAAAAAGATCTGGCCCGCCGGTTTTTCCTGCTGCTCAATCTGTTTCTGGAACGCGCCTATGACCAGTCTGACGTTGTGTTCATCCGCCACACCCATCACGCGCAGGAGGTAGATGAAGAGACGTTTTTCTATGCTCGCGAAACCGGCGGCACCATCGTCAGCACTGCTCTTTTGGAAATGCAGAAGATCATCGTAGACCGTTACCCAACGGACGAGTGGAACATCTATGCCGCGCAAGCGTCGGATGGTGAAAACTTCGGCAAGGATTCCCTGAAATGCGAAGAATTGCTCAACGATGTGATCCTGCCTATTTGCCAGTATTTCGCCTATGTCGAGATCATGCCGCCAAGCACCGAGGATGCAATGAATGACACAGAAACCGGCGGTGATCTGTGGGAGTCCTATGTGAATGTCGATGCGGTCTGGCCCAATTTTGAAATGCTTCGTGTCTCGGAACCTGCGCATATTTATCCCATGTTCCGCCGGCTGTTCTCCATCAAGGGGGCCGCAAAATGACCGCGAGATCCACCACCCAACCCCTGTTTGACACTTCCGACTGGACCTTTGAGTTGATGAACACGGTGCATGACGCCATCGAGGAAATCGCTCTTGGCGATCTTGGGCTGGATGTCTACCCAAACCAGATCGAAATCATTTCAGCCGAACAGATGTTAGATGCGTATTCCTGCGCGGGGCTTCCGCTGATGTATCAACATTGGTCCTTTGGCAAACATTTTGTCCGGGACGAAACACATTATCGCAAAGGCCATATGGGCCTAGCCTATGAAATCGTCATTAATTCAAACCCTTGCATCAGCTATAATATGGAAGAAAACACCATGGCGATGCAAACCCTTGTGATGGCGCATGCGGCTTTCGGGCATAACCATTTCTTCAAAAACAACTATCTGTTTCGTGACTGGACCGATGCTGATGGGGTGCAAGATTACCTGTCATTTGCCAAGAATTTCATCGCGGATTGCGAGGAAAGATACGGCGTGGACGAGGTGGAGCAAATCATAGACGCCGCCCATTCGCTGCGCGACCAAGGCGTGTTTCGTTATGGTCGCCCGCCCAAACCAACGCGCCAAGAAATCGAAGCCATCCGCCTGCAACGCGAAGGCTATGTGCGCGAAAGAAAACTCTTGGATATTTGGACCGATGCGAGAGCCGGCGCAGAAAAAGAGGTGGCGACAGCTGAAGATTTGGCCCTGAGCAATCGATTGGCCGCGATGAATTTGCCACAAGAAAACATCCTTTATTTCTTAGAAAAACACAGCCCGGTTCTGGCCCCATGGCAGTCCGAAATTCTACGGATCGTACGCTATTTGGCACAGTATCTTTACCCACAAAAACAGACCAAAGTGATGAACGAAGGCTGCGCGACTTTTACCCATTACTACATCATCAACCAACTTTATGAAAAAGGGCTGATCACCCAAGGCGCTTATATGGAAATGTTTCATTCCCATACAAATGTGATCTTGCAACCCGAGTTTGACGACCCGCGCTTTTCCGGGTTAAACCCCTATGCGCTTGGCTTTGCGATGATGATGGACATCAAGCGGATCTGCGAAAACCCAACAGACGAGGACCGAGAGTGGTTTCCCAACTTTGCAGGCGATCCCGATTGGCGCTCCGTCTTAAAAGACGCTTGGGCCAATTACCGCGATGAAAGCTTCATCCTGCAATATCTTTCGCCAAACATCATTCGCCAATTCAAACTGTTTGTGATCGCGGATGACGCCCAAAATCCGAACCTCGAAGTCAGCCATATTCACAACCGCCAAGGCTATCGTGAAATTCGCCGCGTGCTGGCGCGCTCTTATGACTTGGCCTATCTTGAACCAGATATTCAGGTCCGTGACGCCGACCTGAGAGGTGACCGTGAATTGCAACTTTTGCATACGGTCAGCAACGGGATTGATCTGGTCGATGACAGCCGCACCGAAGTGCTGAAACATGTGCGCAGATTGTGGGGGTACGACGTCAGCCTGAAAGGTGTGGATCGGGTCAGTGGTACAGAAATTTATGCGCGGACAACCAGAAAACCCAAGGTGTTTGAAGGGTAAGTCATGCTAAAGCGTCACCAAGCAATGTTGTGGGTGTTCCGTCATAATCCAGTGTGTGTGAAGTTTGTGGTGGAACGCTTTAGTAATCACGCTCGAAAAACACTCCCAGCTTGCTGTCACCATCAGAACCCACACTGCCGCGCGCCGTCAAAGATGGCGATAGGTTCAGGTTCAAATTGATTTCGCTGGTGCCATCAGAGCCCACGGTCACATCGGTGTAGATGTTTTCCGAGATGTATTTTCCCGCCTTAACCGTGGCAACGCCATCGGCGTCGGTGCTGACGTCCAAATCATCGAGACCAAACGATCCACGCAGTTTACTGACGATCCCCTCCCCGCCTTTGCCCGCCAAACTGCGCACCGCGGCCGCCATACGCAGGGCTTGAATGGCTGAAATCTCGGTAATATCCCGGCCAAATAACAGCAGGGCCAGAACTTCATCCTGCGGGCGTTCAGGGTCCGACGTAAACGACACCTCTGGGGAAGAGGCCGGGCCGTCGACATTGATATAGACCTGGGCCTCTTCAGCCGCGCTTTCGGCCTTAAAGTGTAAGAATGGGTCAAAACCACCTTGTAAACTTACCCGCCCTTCCGTCAGCGACAGCCGTTTGCCCAGTATGTCCAATCGGCCCCGAACCAAGTTGAATTGGCCTTGCGGGACAATATCGGTACTGCTGCCGGTAAGCCGTAATTCCCCACCCAGTTCCGCATCCAACCCACGACCGCGCACAAATATCTGACCAGGCGCACGAAGGCGAACATCAATAGGATAGGCGAGTGTGGGGCCACTTGCGCTGGGGTCCAAAATCAACCCGGCAAATCGACGGGTCTGTTGCACAGCACGCGGCTCATTCACATGCGACAGACCTTCCATGATAGGCAAACTGCTTGATGTCGCTTCTGGCACACGAATTTCTGTTGGGCCTAGGGAAAGGTCAGCCACCAGATTTGCCCCACCCAATAAGGCCCCCCGCAGCGAGGCAGTGCCATCCAATTTGGTTTGAAACAGATTGCCATCTGACAGGTGCAATGCACGCGCCGAAATCTGCAAATCACTCTCATACGGGGCGGTCAGATTAAGTGGGCCTGTAATTGTGATTTTGCCGCCTTCGCGCACAGATGCCGCGACATCAATTTGCGCCCGCCCCGCGGCAAGTTGCGCCGTGATCCCATCGATATCAAACGCCAGACGCCGTGTCGGCAAGACCAGGCGGCCTGACGGAACTTGTACTCCGCCCGCTAATGATGACAAGGTCAATGGTCCATCAAGAACAAGGTCAAATACCGCCTGACCGCTGAGCAATCTGGGGCGGATAAGTGGGTTAATCAATTCCAGATGTGCCGATCCAGACAGTGCCAAATTTGCGCGGGATCCATCTGACTGCACATCGCCGTTGATGCGCATATTGGCCCCGCCAGGGCCTTCGGCAGTGACAGCAACCTGCCAAACATCATCTTGCAACACCGCGGTGCCATCCGCACGCGCTGGACCATTTAAGCCGCTCGCCACCACACCCAAATCACGCAGTGATCCGGCAAATGATAGACGGTTGGCTGAACCGTCAGTCTGGCCCGTTGCCGTCAAGGACAGCTCATTTGTGGTCAACTTCAACTCATCCAACAACACAGGGGTATTCACCCCCCGATGTAATTTGGCCGTGATTGCGCTTGGCCCTGCGATCAACGGATCAAGCGCAGGTTGCCCCATGGCCAGATCGCGCCCTGAACCGTCAACGGAGGCCGTAAATTGCCCATCGGTCAAGGTCACCTCACCTTTTGCCACGACATCCAACGCACCGGAAAGCTGCACCCCAACAAGCGAGCGATAGGGCGCAAACGACGCTATTTTCGCGCGAAGCTCTCCTTGAACAGTATCGGCTTTGCCACCGTCAATTTGCACGGTTCCATTTGCCGTGAATTGGCTGTCACCCGGTGCCGTACCCTCAAGCTCAACGTTCCAAATCGCGCCTTGCTGTTGTAGCGACCCAGACACATCAGCAGGCCCCAGTAAGCCAGTGTCAACAACCGAAGTGTCGTGAATGCGGAGGTTAAACTCCCCTTGGCTGGCATCTGTTTTTAAAGTGGCTGACAGGGTGGCCTCTGCGGCATCTGTACGAATGACAAACCGGGGAATGCCTGTGCCGATCTCATTACGAACCACTTCCAAATCAAGTGTGCTAACCCCAGATATAAGCGGGTCGAAACGTGGTTGGCCAAGAGAAACCTCCTGTCCCTGCCCGGCCATGCGCAGGTCAAATGCGCCGCCCAGAAGGTTCGCCGCCCCGGACAATTTCACATGCAATGCCCCGGACAGATCCACGCCAAGGAGCGAAGCAAAACGTGTTAAATCATCCGCGCTTACGGTTAATGCTTCTTGGATTTCGACGTTGACACCCGACTTGAACCCGTCGGCCTGAACATCGCCAGTCAAGCGATAATCTGCGCCCGTCAGGTGAATGCCAGACACACGTAAAGGGCCATCTTCTTGCCAAATAAAGCCTAGATCCCCCGACAGATCCGTCCCGATCGCCATAGCCAAAGCATCGTCAGCGGGCACAATGCCAGACGCAGACAAGCGTACATCGCCATTCACTTGCCCGATAGCAGTACCTTCGCCGCGCAACAGCGTACCAGACGCAACAATTTCGGCGTCCTGAAGCGTGAAATCATCCCGTGCAAGGGTCGATAACAACGCTTCGGCGCGCCACTCGTCACCCGCAGCATGATCGTAGTGCACCACGATATCTGCACTGTTCACTTCAGTTTTTTCACCAGAAAAAGGCAGTAAAACCATCTTACCCGAAGGGTCTGCCAGTCGGCCTGTCAGCGCAAAAGCCTCCGGCCAACCACCCGCCGAAAGCGCAAGTTGCCCCGAAAGCGCCAACGCATCTGTTGTAACCCTCAGTTCCTCAAGCGTAAGCGCCCCGTTTGCCTGCCGAAGGCCATTGGCGGTAAGCGACACGTCATCGCCAAAGAAATCACGGTATTCTGGCAAAAATACCGGTGCGATATCCCCGGAAAGCGACGCCCTAAAGCGCTGATCAGAGGCAGTATTTGCAGTTGACTCTGACCGGTCCCCTAACAATTCCACCTGCCCGGTCAACCGCTCTTTCCCGTCGGTTGCAAGGGCAATATCCGCCTTGAAATCATGCAGTGGCCCTGCCCCGACGACGTTTAACTTTGTCGAAGGAAGCCCCGGAAGGTTAAGCAAGTTGGCCGCAATCCCGTCAGGGCCTTCCTCCAGGTTGATTGCCAAATCCAGCATCTTGTCGGTGTTGGAATAGGCCCCTTTCAGCGACAACACCCCTTTTGGGCCATCCGTCCGCATGACGGCGACGTCAGCAGACGCCATACCACCATTTAGATGCGCGTCTCCCTGTAAGGATAAGACTGCGGCGGCGCCAATGACCGGCGCCCCAATTTCCACCCGATCCGCCCGGATTTCTGCGATGTCGATCGACACTGGCAGCTCGGGGAACGTAAACCCACCAGCCTCTGGCGAGGGGGCGCCACCGGCTGGGATGGGGCGACGCGGCAACAGGATTTCCTGCGCACTCAGCACATCAATGTCAATCCGTCCACTCAGCAATGCCGTCCGGCTCCAACTCAGCTCAACATCGTTTAGCGTAAGCCAAATTCCCTCTTCATCCGCGATGGTGATTTGCTCAATCGTGGCCTTCGAACTAAGCGCCCCCGCAAAACCGATTATCCGAATATCGCGGCCAAGGTCAGACAGATTATCTTCGAGAAACGCTTGGATATAACCCCGATCATCCAGATCTTCGCGCGCTTGTTGCGCCCCTGAAAGGGCGGGTAAAAGCAATCCGGCGACACAGATCAGAAGGGTTAATAACCGGTTCAAAACGCTTGTCCAATTCCGAGATAGATCTGCACGCCAGCCCCAGTGTCACCCGAAACAGGCCCTGCCACATCAAAACGCAACGGACCAATCGGTGTTTGATAGCGCAGCCCCAGCCCGGCGCCCACTTGCCAATCACCCGCGCCCGCAAGAAGGCCCGTGTCACCAACATGACCCGCATCCACAAAACCCACCACACCGATCGTGTCAGTGATTGCCGCACGCAGTTCCGCCGACAGGGCGACATAACCTTGCCCACCGGTGATCCTGCCCCCCCCGGCATCCACCCCAAGAGACTGATAAGGATGCCCGCGCACGGAATTACCACCGCCGGAGTAAAACAGATAATCCGGGGGAATGTCGCCGGTATTTCCGGCAAGCACTGTGCCAATTTGCGCCCGCGCGGCGAGAACATATTTCCCCCCACCAAAACCGCGATAGATCCGCCCATCGGCCAAGCCCCATGCCCCCGCCCCACCCGTATCAAGCGAGATAAACGGCGTAACCTTCCCGCGCAGATAAAATCCACTTGTCGGGTTCAATGCATTGTCGCGCCGATCCCAGGTAAGGACCCCGGGCAAGGTCGCCAAGAAAAACCGGCGCTCGCCCAGATAATCCATGGTTTCAGAATAGCGCAGTCCAAAGCCGAGTTCGCCCTCGAGGGTCTTCGAAAAAATGCGTGTGACGCCGCCGCCCAAATCCGCTCTGCGCGAAATATAACCCGGCTCATCCTCATACTCGAGACCGCCATATAGAAAACCGCCCGTATCCGGGCCAAAGGTAGCTGGCTGATCCAGGCGCACACCGAGCCGGTAGTCAATGCCGCCATGCTGTCCACCAATTCCCGCCACTTCCCCGTCAACTCGGAACCGCTCTGCGCCACCCAGAAAATTCCGGTGCATCCAAAACCCAGATAGGGTGAGACCATCAAGCGATGACAATTCTGCCCCGGCGCCAAAGCGACGTGGTTTTGCGTCGACCAACGCCAGATCAATATCCAATGTATCGCCTGACCCAAGATGTGCGGCCTCACTCAAGGAAACAGAAGAAAACGCGCCGGTGCGACGCAAGCGTTTGGCCACAGTGTCAAGGGTATCCGGCGAAAACTGTGCCCCTTTTGGCAAGCCCGCGATCCGTTGAATGCGGCTTGCACGCACCGCACTGTTGGTCGTCTGGCGCAACGCGCCAAACCGAACTTTTGGTCCCGGCGTCAAATACAGAAAGGCAGAAAGGGTTTGATTGGCATGATTTGCAGTGATCTTTTGTCCGGTCACCGCCACTTTTGCATGGCCCGCATCGCGCCAATCGGCAACAGACCCATCCGCAGCTTGCTGCACCAATTCGCTACGCGCAATTTCGCCTGACCTGAACCCGTCAGGTAGGGTGCCGCCCGGCGCGACCGGGTCAACCTTGGTTGTGCCAAAGCGAAAGGTTGGGCCAGGGGTGATAGAAATAGCAATCGTATTGATCGTATTGGGTTCTGAAAACGGGGGAATGGCGCCCGCTTCGCGCCCGTCCACGCGGATCTGCACAACGCCGCTGTAATACCCATTGGCATAGAGTGTTTCTGTCAAGCGACCGTAGTCGGCCAACGCAGCGGCAAACACTTCGCGCGGGGCGGTGACCTCTTGGGACTTGACCGATTGCACAAGGGAGGCGGCTTTCAGATCGGATTTCAGCGCCTCATCCACGCCAGAGACGTGAAAGGTAACCTGTTCCAGTGCGCGGGCGGGTGTTCCCAGCCCCCCCACAAACGCGGAGACGGAAAGGATAAGGTAAACAAAAGCGTAAACTGTCCGCGTCACTCGCAGGATCCTTACCGGGACAAAAGGTTGGCCGTTGTTCTAAGCTAACCTGATCGGCGAAGACCTGCCACCATCATTCCACCCGCGATCCATCACTTCGGCGACAATTCGCTTTGGTTCACGCCAATCGCGCGCCGTCTTTGTCAAAATAATAGGCTTTGCCTGCCGCAAACCCCAACTTGACCTCATCCCCTTCGCTGACATCATGTTGGCCAAACAAGCGCGCTGTCACCTGATGTGGGCCAATTTTGGCGATGACATTGGTGTCGCCTCCTAAATGCTCCACATGGCCTACTTTGGCGTTGAAGACACCCATATCATCAAGTTGGAGATCTTCGGGCCGCACACCTAGTGTCCGCATGTCCCCTTCGGCCAGTAAACTCGCCGGCAGAAAATTCATCGCGGGCGATCCGAGAAACCCGGCGACAAACTGATTTGCGGGATTGTTGTAAAGCTCCATCGGGCTACCGATCTGTTCCACACGACCGTCACGCAAAACCACAATTTTATCGGCCAGCGTCATCGCTTCGGTTTGGTCATGGGTGACGTAGATCATCGAGGCCGCCAGTTGGCGATGCAACGCAGCGATTTCAATCCGGGTGTTCATCCGCAAAGCCGCATCTAGGTTCGACAGGGGTTCGTCGAACAAAAACAGTTTGGGCTGGCGCACAATCGCACGACCAATGGCGACCCGCTGACGCTGACCGCCAGACAACTCGGATGGAAAACGGTCAAGATAATCTGCAAGGTCAAGCATCCGACTGGCTTCCTCGACCCGCGCATCAATCACCTCTTTGGATTGCTTTTCCTGCTTTAACGCCAAGGTCATATTTTTGCGCACATTCAGATGCGGATAAAGCGCATAGCTTTGGAACACCATCGCGATGCCACGTTTTGAGGGCGGGGTCAGATTGACCTGATCTTCGCCAATGCGGATCTCGCCCGAGCTTGCGTCTTCGAGCCCGGCAATCACCCGCAGCAAGGTTGATTTTCCGCAACCCGATGGGCCAACGAAAACAACAAATTCTCCTTCTTCCACCTCAATATCAATGTCTTTCAACACATGGACAGAGCCAAAGGATTTGTTCACTTTTGTCAGGGTCAAGGCGGTCATATTGTGTCCTTTTTCAAGCGAGCAGCCAAAGAAACAGGCTGGCCGGTGCGAATGCTTTCATCGGCTGCCAGACAGATGGCAAGGGACTGAACCGCATCTTGCATATGACGGGTCAGATCGAGGTTCTCAGTGATGGCGCGCAGCATGTAAGCCTGCTCTGCGTCACATAATTCTTGGTGTCCGGGTTCATCGGGCAGCGCAATGCGTGTGTCACCATCCGGGCGATGCACCAGCAACCCACCCACTTTGGTATGGCCATCTACGTCAGAGGACGCGGCCTTGCCCTCTTCGACAATCGACACGGATCCAGCAGGCGACACCACGTCTTTTACAAAAAACGCGGTTTCCGACATCATCGGACCCCAGCCCGCTTCGTACCACCCCATGGATCCATCCTCAAATGTGACCTGAAACTGGCCGTAGTTGTACATGTCCGGCGCAATTTCATCAGACAGGCGCAGGCCCATTCCATTGACGCTAACAGGCTTGGCATCGGTGATCTGGCACCAGACATCCACGTAATGCACGCCGCAATCTACGATCGGTGACGTGGTTTGCATCAACGCTTTGTGGGTTTCCCACTCCGCGCCCGCGCTTTGTTGGTTCAGGTTCATCCGAAACACATAGGGTCCACCAAGTGCGCGCGCTTCTTTGATCAGCCGCACCCAGCTGGGATGATGGCGCAGGATATATCCCACCACCAGTTTTCGGCCGGTTTCTTTGGCTTTGGCCACCACGCGCTCGGCATCAGACACGGTGGTCGCCAGAGGTTTTTCCACAAAGACATGTGCCCCCGCTGTCATCGCCGCCACCGCATAATCTGCGTGACTGTCCGAATAGGTGGCGATGACAACGAGGTCCGGCTGAGTGGTGGTCAGCGCGTCTTGGAAATCGGTAAAGACGGGATATGCGGCCAGATCAGGATGATCCACACGGCCTGAACGGTTGACCAGACCCACGACCTCAGCCCCCTCATCGCGGTGGTGCGCCAGCGCATGGGACAGGCCCATATTGCCCATACCTGCAATCAGAACACGACAGGTCAAGGGTCAACTCCAACGTCCACAGGAAGTGAAATCAGAACATCATCATAGAGCCCCCAATCACAATTCAGAATCAATGCTGCATCACCCAACGAGTTAAACACAGGCAAACTTCCCAACCAACGTGTCTTTACCGCTTGAGAGGGGTCCACAAACCCGACAACCTTGACCCCACTGAAATGGCCTTCGGGATTGTGACACACAATACCTTCTGGGTATTCTTCTGGCCCCAACAATTTGAGCGCACGAGTCATCATTTCACCGCCCCTGATGTGATGCCGCGGATCAGTTGGCGCGAGAAGATCACGTAAAGGATCAACACTGGCAGGATGGCCATCGACAGCGCCGAAAGAACCGCGTTCCAATCGGTCACAAACTGGCCAATGAACACCTGGCTGCCGAGGGTCAGGGTTTTAACCTCTTCGGAGGGTGCCAAAATCAGCGGAAACCACAGATCATTCCAGATCGGGATCATATTAAAGACCGCAACCGTCGCCATCGCCGGGCGCACCAGTGGCAGAACCAGTTTGAAAAAGATCGTGTATTCCGACAGCCCATCAATGCGACCTGCGTTCTTTAGATCATCGCTGACCTGTCGCATAAACTCTGACAAGATGAACACAGCAAGCGGCAGGCCCTGCGCGGTATAAACCAAGATCAACGCCCAAAGCGTGTTCACCAGACCGGTTTGTACCATAAGCTCAAGGATCGCGACGGTGCCAATGCGGATCGGGATCATAATCCCAAGCGCCAGATACAGCCCCATGATGGTGTTGCCCTTAAAGCGGTATTCCGACAGCGCAAAGGCGGCCATGGCGCCGAATAGCAGCACAAAGAAAAGCGAGGCAACCGTCACGATGAACGAGTTTTGAAAGTAGAGGAAAAAATCCCCCTGCTTCAGCACGGTTTGGTAGCCAATCAGCGAAAAACTATCCGCATCTGGCAGGGCCAATGGTTCGCGAAAGATCTTTTTGCGTGTCTTGAAGCTGTTGATAAGGATCACAAAAACCGGGAACAGCGCAATCAAAGTATAGGTGATCAGCGCGCCGTGCATGGCGATTGTGTTTAGCGGGTTTGTGCGGGCTTGGGTGGAAGAATTGCTCATGATCTGATCCTCACATCTGATACCGGCGCATCCGGGTTTGGATGCCGAAGAGGTACAGGCTGACCCCAACCAAAATGATGAAGAACATGGCCCCCGCGATGGCAGATCCCATATGCGGATCCCCAAGCTGAAGCTGGAAGCCAAAGAAGGTCCGATACATAAATGTGCCTAAGATGTCTGTGGAATACGCAGGCCCCGCCAGCGCACCTTGAGATGCATAAATCAGATCAAACGCGTTGAAGTTACCCACAAATGTCAAGATCGAGATAATGCCGATTGAGGGCAGAATCAGGGGCAGTTTGATTTTCCAGAAGGACGAAACACCAGTGATCCCGTCAATCTCGCCCGCTTCCAAAATCTCTTCCGGGATCGACAAAAGTGCGGCATAGATCAACATCATCGGGATGCCAACAAATTGCCACACCGAAATCAGCGCAAGCGTGGTCAGGGCGTATTCTTCTTTGCCCAACCACGGTGCGAAAAGGGATTTCAACCCAACCGCATCCAGCATGTTGGGCGCGATGCCCCAGATGGGTGACAGGATCAGCTTCCATGCAAAACCCACAATCACAAAGCTTAGGATCGTCGGGATGAAAATGGCGGATCGGTAAAGTGCCGCAAAGCGCAGGCGTGGATGACTAAGGATCGCGGCCAGCGCCACACCAATGGGGTTCTGCACCAGCATATGCACGATGAAAAACCAAAAATTATTGCCGAGCGCATTCCAGAATTGTTCTGACCAGATGGGGTCAAAAAACAAGGTGCGAAAGTTCGCAAGACCCACAAAAATTCGCTCTTGGTCGATCTTTGAATAAAGCGCCAAACGCAATGTGTTGAACAGCGGGTAGATCATGACCGCCGTGTAAACCAGCACAGATGGAGCCAGAAAAACAGCGATATGCCAGCGGATGCGGGGCTTGGACATCGAAACCTCCAGTGAACGGGGGGCGGGGGATCCGGACGGGCGCGCGGCCCGTCCAGACAAGTCAGATCTGATTAGATCAGATTATTTTTGAGGGGCGTACCAACTTGCCAGGCCCTCTTGCAGTTTAGCACCCAAAGCTTCTGGGCTATCTGTGCCTTTGATCGCAGCAACAGACGCACCCCAAGTTTCATTCTCTAGGTTTGGTGTGCCACGTGACAGGATTTGATAGGTGGAACGGATTGTGCTTTCACACTCACCACGCCAGCTGACAAATTCCTTCGCCAATGGATCCTGCATCTCAACCGGCGTTTTCGACAGCGGGAAGAAGCCCGGCAAAGCGTTGCCGAAAATATCCGCAAATTCTGGCGATGCAACCCACGCAAGGAAAGTCCGGGCAGCCTCTGGGTTGGCGGTTTTGGCGTTCATACCAATCCCAATGTCGGTGTGATCCGAGATATAACAGGTGTCGCCTGCATTCTGAACTGGCGGCTTAAACGCACCCATTTCAAAATCGGCCTGGGTGTTAAAGCCCGAAATTTCCCACGACCCGGCAGGGTAAATCGCAGCGCGGCCCAATGTGAACAGGTTTTGGCTGTCCGGATAGGTTTGGGCTTCATAGCCATCACCCAGATAAGCGCCCCATTTGGCCAATGTCGCATAAGGTGCAGTCCATTGTGCATCGGTCAGTTTTTGCTCACCCGCCAACAGCGCGCGACGACCCTCTTCACCTTTCCAATAGTTTGGACCGATGTTGTTATACCCCATCGTGGCGGCTTCCCACTGGTCATTGGTACCCATCGCCATCGGGATGTAATTGCCGTCAGCCTTGATCGCATCAAGGGCTGCAAACATTTCCGCTTCGGTGGTTGGAGCCTCTAACCCCAGCTCTTTGAACGCGTCTTTGTTATAGATAAAGCCATGGATCACCGATGCCATTGGCACACAAAAGCTGGCCGAGCCATCATCAGACTGCCAGGCAGATTTTGCCACGTCTGAAAAGTTGTCCATCGCGGCCATATCATCCAGATCTGTCAAGTGACCCGCGTCAAACAAGGCCAAAGACGCATCAAACGGGCGACAGGTGATCAGATCACCAGCAGATCCCGCATCCAGCTTGGAATTCAAAACGGCGTTGTATTCAGCCGGCGCTGATGGTGTAAATTTCACCTTGATGCCGGGATGCCCAGCCTCAAAAGCAGGAATGATCTTGTCTTGCCACAGCACAAGATCATCATTGCGCCAGCTTTCAATTGTCAGCGTGACATCTTCGGCCATCGCGCCAGTGGCGATCAGCGCCGTGCTGGCCAGCGCCAGCGTCATAAGATTGCGTTTCATGTGGTTCCTCCCAGAACGTGGTTAGGTTTCTGCTCTCTTCAACTTTTCCAGCGCGGGGCGCAGATGCCCGGCTGTATCCTTTAGCAATGCGTTTGCTTGTTCTGGCGAAGTGGCCCCCGCCGCGATCAAAATGGCTGCTTTCACATCACCGCATGTCGCGTTCAGAGCCGCTAAAGCCGTGGTCTCAGATGCGCCAGACACCCGGCACACAATACCGGCCGCCCGTTCGCGCAGCTTAATATTGTCGGCACGTAGATTGACCATCATGCCATCATGCACATGGCCCAATTCACCGGCCATCAACGTCGACAGCATATTCAGCGCAATTTTCTGGGCCGTGCCCGCCCCCATTCGGGTTGACCCCGACAAAACTTCCGGTGGGGTCGGCAGGCAGATCACATGATCCGCCAACGCAAAGAGTGCGGCCCCTTCATTGTTCGCAATGGCAATCACCGCCGCACCGGCCACCCGAGCGGCCTTTGCCGCTGCAAGTGTGTAAGGCGTTGATCCGCTGGCGGAAATTGTCAGGACAATATCCCGCTCTGTCAGATCCACCAAATCACGCGCCAGCGCTTGACTGTCGTCTTCCGTATCACCAGGCATGGCCGGTGTTGTCGGAATGCCCCCTGCCATCAGAATCCTGATCTGCGCTGCAGGAATTGAGAAAGTACCACCCAACTCCATCGCATCCGCCGCAGCCATCAGGCCAGACGAACCAGCGGCGACATAATAAAGGGTGCCCCCTGCCCGAATGACACCAGCCATCGCCCGCGCAGCCTCGCAGATCGGAAACACTGCCGACCGCACGGATTTGGCAGCGGCAATTTGCCCCTCGACCAAAAGCGCCGCAGCATCTGCGCTAGCGCGCAGATCTTGACCCAGCGCTGCGTCGTGCAATTCCTCTGTCTGTCGCGTTGCCACGTGATTCCCCCCATTGGTTTTCACAATCATACCTTTTAGATACCATTTGTCTACCATTTAGTTTTTGGCCTCGCAAATTGGGTAAATTCGGCCAATACAGGCAATATTGGCGTCATTTTTTGCTTCCCAATATCCAATAGGTATTATATAGGTATGTTCATGATCCAAACTTTCGACACCCCAAAAGACCGTAGTTTTGTTGCCGTGGATGGCGGCGGCACTCGCTGTCGACTTGCGCTTTGCGGTGCGGAAAAACACATTTCGGTTGAGGTGGGATCTGCTAATATTTCGACCAACTTCAACGCCGCATCTTTGGAAATTATCAAAGGGTTGCGTCTGTTGTCCGAGCAGTCGGGCCAACCGCTTGAGAAGATCTCCGCCCTGCCTGCCTATCTTGGTCTAGCCGGAATGACGGGGGCCGGAATTGCCGCCAGATTGGCCGAGGTTCTGCCATTTAATCAGCTGCGAATCGAAGATGACCGCCCCTCTGCCCTGCGCGGTGCATTGGGCGAGCAGGACGGCATGGTCGCCCACTGCGGAACTGGGTCTTTCATCGCGGCGCAATTGAACAACCAAATGCGATTTGTGGGCGGCTGGGGGCCTGTGTTGGGCGATCCCGCGTCGGCGCAATGGGTGGGGCGACGCGCGCTGACACGAAGCCTAGACGTTGTGGACGGGTTGGTGCCTGCCTCAGCTCTCAGCACTTATCTGTTGGACCGTCTTGGCGGCGCACCCGGCATTGTTGCCTTTGCCAGCCGCGCCACCCCGGCCGAGTTTGGCCAAATCGCCCGATATGTCACAAGTCACGCCAACAACGGTGACACACTTGGACAGTCATTGATGCAGGATGCGACAGATGAGATCGTCTTTGTACTTAACCGTCTTGGATGGGCGGACGGCAACACACTGTGCCTGACCGGCGGTATTGGTCCGCATTACGCATCCTATCTTCCCGCAAACATGCGCGCTTGTCTGCGCCCGCCCGCCGGGGCCCCTTTGGATGGGGCGATGTCTTTGGGTCGGGCGTTTGCCGATGAAATCACCACGGGAGCACAATCATGAATGTCGCCGAATTTCTGCATCCCGAAGGATGGTTGGGCCACACCTCCGGCCCCCGCTATGTCCAGCTCCGGCGCCGTTTGGAAGAGGGCATCAAGGACGGGGTCTTGTCACCCAACAGCTCGCTTCCACCCGAACGCGAGATTGCGGATATCACCGATCTGTCCCGTGTCACCGTGCGAAAAGCCATTCACGAGCTGGTCAAAACCGGTGCGATTGAACAGCGTCAGGGATCCGGGTCTTTTGTCCGCGAGGCCGTCACCCGAGTGGAGCAATCCCTCTCTCATTTGACGTCGTTTACAGAAGACATGCAGCGGCGGGGCCTTACAACCACATCAAAGTGGCTTGAGCGTGGCGTCTTTATGCCCTCGCCCGAAGAGGTGCTGGCCTTGGGCCTGGCAGCAGGCGACAGCGTATCACGGATCTACCGGCTGCGCGAAGCGGGCGGGCGGGCGATGGCACTGGAAATGGCCGCCTTGCCGATGGATATTCTGCCCAATCCCATTGATGTCACCACCTCACTATATGACGTGCTGGAGCAGAGCGGGTTTCGCCCAATTCGTGCCATCCAGAAAATATCTGCAATCAATCTGGAACCTGCCGAGGCCGCTCTTTTAGAGGTGGCCGAGGGCACCGCCGGACTGCGTATTCAACGCACGTCCTATCTTGAAAGTGGGCGCGTGGCTGAATTGACCCGCTCCATCTATCGCGGTGATGCCTATGATTTCGTGGCTGAATTACGGCTGTCCAACTGACCCAACACCTAATCTGTAGATCCGAAAAGGCTGCTTTAATGACCGTTCAACCCACTCAAATGCGCCGCGAAATCGACGAGATCCCTCATGCTGTCGAGCGATTGCTCAGCGAAGGGGCGCGTGCTGTTGCCTCCGCCGCGGATGATGCGCGCAAACTGGATCCAAGGTTTTTACTGTCTGTGGCCCGTGGGTCTTCTGATCATGCGGCCACTTACATGAAATACGCAAGCGAGCTGTTATTGGGCCTGCCCATGGCCTCCGTTGGGCCGTCGGTCCAATCCATCTATGGTGCAAATGTGAAAAGCGATGGTGCGCTGTGCCTGTCCGTTTCGCAATCCGGTCAAAGCCCTGACATTGTGCGCCTGACCGAGGCATTTGCAGCCTCTGGGGCTTATACAGTTGCGATCACCAATGACCCGACATCACCCTTGGCCAAGACCACCTCAGCCACGCTCCCCTTGCACGCGGGACCAGAGCTCAGCGTCGCCGCCACAAAGACTTTTGTGACATCGCTTGTGGCTGGCCTGTGGTTGATCGCGGAGATTAAACAGGATGCAGAACTATTGGCCGCGATCCGCGCCCTGCCCGCCCAGTTGGACAGAGCCACAAGTTGCGACTGGTCGGAAGCCGCCGAAGCCATTACCAGCACGTCGCTGTTTACCCTTGGGCGCGGGCCGTCTTGGGCGATTTCCAATGAGGCTGCGCTGAAGTTCAAGGAAACATGCCAGATTCACGCTGAAAGCTATTCGTCAGCCGAGGTGCTGCATGGGCCAGTGTCGATTGTAGAACAGGGTTTTCCGGTCATCGCCTTTGCCGCCGCTGACGCCGCAGAAGACACCGTGGCCGAAGTGGCCGACGCATTGGCGGCCAAAGGGGCGCATGTCTTTGCCACAACACAACGCGTCACACATGCCGACCCACTGCCACATGTGCGCACGGATCACTGGATCACCGACCCAATTGCCTGCATCGTTTCATTCTATGGCATGGTGGAAACGGTGGCCGCAAGCCGGGGGATCAACCCGGATGCCCCACGCCATCTAAAGAAGGTCACGGAAACAGTATGATCAACACAGATCCCACAAAGAGTTTCACCTATGGCGGCGGCCCAATCTTTGATGGGGACAGCTTGAGACATGGATGCATTGCACGTTTTGAGGAAGGCGCTCTTTGCGAAATTCGCACTGAAACAGGCTCTCATACTGCCGATCATGCCGCTCGCTATATTGATCTTGATGGGGACATTCTAAGCCCCGGCTATGTCGACCTACAGGTCAATGGTGGCGGAGGGGTCATGTTTAATGCGGACCCGACCTTAAACACCATCAAACGCATTGCGCGCGCCCATCATCGCCTAGGGGTCAGCGCACTTCTGCCCACCTTAATCACCGACACGCCAGACGTTACGCGTGCCGCAATTTCCGCCGGGATTGAGGCCGTGAAAAAGGGTGTTCCCGGCGTTGTAGGCTTACATCTTGAAGGGCCTCACCTGTCGGTTGCCCGCAAAGGCGCACATGATGCCGCATTGATACGCCCAATGGACGACGCGGACCTTGCGGACCTATTAACCGCGGCAACCGAACTTCCGACGTTAATGGTGACATTGGCCCCCGAGAACGCCACACCAGAGCAAGTGAGCACATTGGCCAAGGCGGGCGTCATCGTCTCATTGGGGCATACGGACGCGGATTTTGAAACTTGTATGGCCTATATCGCTGCGGGTGCCCGCTGTGCCACCCATCTGTTTAATGCGATGAGCCAGCTTGGCAATCGTGAACCCGGCTTGGTGGGTGCAGCACTGCAATCTGGCGATTTGTCTTGTGGCTTGATCGCCGATGGGCTGCACGTTCATCCGGCCTCTATTCGCACCGCATGGCAGGCAAAGTCGGGGCCGGGCCAGATTTTTCTGGTCAGCGATGCAATGGCTGTTGCTGGCACGGAAGACACATCTTTTCATCTCGGCGGTCGCGAGATTTTGCGCAAGGGCGGGAAACTGACGCTGCAAGATGGGACATTGGCAGGGGCAGATCTGGATTTAACCACCGCAATCCGATTGCTGGTCGAGCGGGTTGGTATTTCACTGGAAGACGCGCTTTGCGCTGCCACCACAGCACCGTGGAACATGTTGAACACCGCCACGCCGATATTGCACAGGGACTTCATTCGGATCAGCGCTGATTTGTCAGACTGCTCGCCCCTTTAAACACCAGCCATTGGCGCATTATGTTGACTGGGATTTTTTCAAAACCAAGAAGGTCATCATGCCGAGGGGTGGAAGGGATTTTTGGGTCTCAAGGCTTAAACCATCTTCTTGCAATACAGTCTCAAGAGCAAAATCAGAATGCCAGCCCAACGTATTGGCAAAGGGGGCGGACACGCGTTCAATAAAAGCCATCACGCCTTGTGTTCGCACAAAGTGGTTGGTGATCACCACTTTGCCGCCAGGTTTGCAAACGCGCGCGATCTCAGCCATGACCCGTTCGGGTTCCGGCACCACCGACAAGACATGCATCGCCGCAATCATGTCAAAGTGATTGTCTGGAAAATCAAGCGCGCGGGCATCCATCTGGCGCAGTTCTTTTACCTGATCCAGTCGCCCTTCAGCCACTTTTTCGCGCGCCTTGCCCAGCATTTCCTCGCTGAAATCAATACCGGTGACATGCAGATCAGATTTGTAATGCGGCAGCGACAAGCCGGTGCCCACACCCACCTCCAGGACTTTCCCCACACGGTCGTTGATATATCCGACCGCGCGCCGTCGCCCTGCATTTGTCACAGCCCCAAAGGTCTTATCATAAATGGGCGCCCAACGCGCATATGACGTTTGAACCGCTTTGATATCCATCACCAACCCCTAAAGCCTAAAAACTCACCTTTTTAAACACCAGCCCCCAGAGCACCACAAAGAAATACCCCAAGCAAAGCGCCATGAGCGTCACCCAGGCATAGGTCAACACACCCGCCGCAACCAAGGCGACGCCCACCAGAAAAAATTTGACGTTCCCGCGCGAAATCTTAGTGGCCTTGAAAGACCATGTAGGGATACGGCTGATCAGTAACAAACCAATGACAATCATATAAATACTGATCAGAAAATCCGGCATCTTCCCTGCGTCGGGATATGCAAAGGAATAATACATCGGCAACAACACCAAAAGCGCCCCGGCAGGGGACGGGATACCTTCAAAAAAGGCGCTATCTGGGATGGTATCTTCGGCTTTTGTACCGACATTAAACCGCGCCAAGCGCATGACGCAGCAGACAGAGAAGATCAGCGCAGAAATCCAGGCCAGCCCCCCAATATCTTCCAGAGCCCAAAAATACAGAATGAGCGGGGTCGCGACGCCAAAGTTCAGGAAGTCCGCAAGCGAATCGAGTTCCGCCCCCATCTTACTGTCACTGCTCAACAGCCGCGCCAAACGCCCGTCCAACCCGTCCAAAACGCACGCAATTAAGATCAGCTGGACCGCAAGCGTATAATGCCCCTCAACCCCGACACGAATGGCCGTCAAACCAGCGCAGATCGCGGTTATCGTCAGCACATTTGGCAAAAGTTGAAACAGAGAAAACTCACGCTGTTTCTTCTCAGTTGGCTTTGGTTTTGAAGGCACAGTCATTCTGGCGACGATGTCCCCTCATCCGTCACCGTCAGATCAGCGATAATGGTTTCACCCGCAATCATGGTTTGACCAATTCGCACCTGTGGCTCGACCCCATTGGGCAGATACACGTCCAAGCGCGACCCAAAGCGGATCAGGCCAAAACGTTCACCGGTGCCAAGCTTAGCTCCTGGTGTCACAAAACAAACGATCCGGCGCGCGACCAGACCGGCAATTTGCACAACGGCCAATTCACGCCCATCTGCCATCTCGATGCACAGGCTGTTACGCTCATTGTCGACGCTGGCTTTATCAAGGGACGCATTGAAAAACTTGCCGGGACGATAGGCAACGGCTTTCACCTCACCGGCCACGGGCGCGCGGTTGATGTGACAGTTAAAGACGCTCATGAACACGCTGACGCGGGTCAGGGCTTCGTCCGACATCCCCAATTCTTTCGGTGGGACGGCGGGTTCGATCAAGGACACAATGCCATCTGCCGGGCTGATCACCAGACCCTCTCGGGTCGGCGTCACACGCTCTGGGTCGCGGAAGAAGTAATAACACCAGACGGTTAGACCCACGCCAATCCAGCCAAGGAAAGTCGCCAGCATAAACAAAACCACGGTGATCGCGGCAAAAATGGCGACAAATTTGATGCCTTCAGGGTGCATCGGTTTGATGAAAGTGTCTCTCATACGCATGGAAATCGTTTCCTAAAGGTCAATGTTGCCCCCTTCATACGAGGATCGGCTTTAAACACAAGGCTGCGATCAGAAATCGAGGCCCAAATCAACAGTGCGCGCCGAATGGGTCAGCGCCCCGGACGAGATATAATCCACGCCGGTTGCCGATATTGACGCGATCCGGTCGAGTTTTACATTGCCACTGGCTTCGGTTTTCATCCGCCCGTCGACCATGGCGACCGCTTCGCGAAGCATATCGTTGCCCATATTATCGAGCAGCACGACGGAAGCGCCGCCCACCTCAAGTACCTCTTCAAGCTGGTCCAACCGGTCAACCTCAATTTCAACAGCCATCATATGGCTGGCATGGGCTTTGGTGGCCTCAAGCACAGCGCGCACGCCACCAGCGGCCGCGATATGGTTGTCCTTGATCAGGATCGCGTCCGACAGGGAATAACGGTGGTTAAAGCCACCGCCATGCAGCACGGCAAGCTTTTCAACAAGGCGCAGTCCCGGCGTGGTTTTGCGGGTGCAGGTCACGCGGGTCTCGGTGCCTTTGGTCATCGCCACAAACCCAGCGGTTTTGGTGGCGATCCCGGTCAGCCGCCCGGCAAAGTTCAATGCCACACGTTCGCCAGACAGTATCGAGGCCGCAGACCCCTTGATTTCCATCAGCGTGTCACCCTTTTTGGCGGGCTGACCGTCGGCGATATGGGTCACAATTTCAAGCGTGGGATCGACAAGGCGAAACGCCAAAGCGGCGATTTGCATACCCGACACCACGGCGTCTTCGCGCGCATTGATCCGCGCGTCATAGGTGGTGCCTGCGGGGATCACAGCACGGGTGGTGACATCACCATAACTGCCCAAATCCTCCATCAGCGCATTTCGCACCATGGGTTCAAGCACAAGATCGGGGACGGTTGCAAAGCTCATGTCAGGTCCTTTATGGCCTCTGCCCGGATGGCAAGCGCCTCGGTCAGGGTCATTTTTGATCGCTGACCGGGCCCGGGCAGCGTGTCGGGGAAATCGGCACGTTCATGTGCGCCCCGGCTTTCTTCGCGGATCAGCGCCGAGGCGGCGATCAGCGTTGCGGTGGCGCACATGTTTAGAAAGGCTCGACTGTCGGAATGCTCCGCCTCCAGCTTGGCGATCGTGGCCAATGCCGCACACAACCCGTCAGCTGTTCTGACAACACCTACGTTATTTGTCATGGTTTCTCGAAGAGTGGTCACAGCACCCGCATCGGGAGCCAAGCCACCCGGAATAAAATGCAAGTCGACGGGATCTGCCCTAGACGCAATCTTGATCGACGCCGCAATATCTTCGGCACAAATGCGCGCATAAACCAAGGCTTCGAGCAATCCATTTGATGCCAATCGGTTTGCACCATGCAGACCCGTGGATGATGCCTCGCCACACACCCAAAGTCCCCCCAACGTGGCACGCCCGCCGTGGTCAGTTGCGATGCCGCCCATGTGGTAATGCGCGGCGGCAGCAACGGGGATCGGGTCTTTCGCCGGATCAATTCCGTTGCGTGCGCAGGCTTCGGCCACGGCAGGAAACTGCACCTTTATCCTTTCACCCAGCACATCGCGCGTGTCGAGCATTGGGCGTTTGCCTGCTTGCGTTTGGGCAAATATCGCGCGGGCCACGATGTCGCGCGGGGCCAGCTCTGCATCAGGGTGCAAATCCAGCATGAACCGCTCACCATGGACGTTGATCAGGGTTGCCCCTTCGCCGCGCAACGCTTCGGTCGCGAGCGGTGCGGGGTCTTCGCCGACATCCATCGCAGTGGGATGAAACTGAACAAACTCCGCATCGGCAATTTCGGCACCCGCACGCGCCGCCATACCAATCACTTGACCTCGAATGCGGGGGGGATTGGTGGTCAGGGCAAACAGACCGCCAGACCCACCGCCCGCCATCAAATACGCTGCACCACGTAGCATAATGGGGGCCGAACGCGCGTCATCCGCGTCTTGAATAGCGACACCTGTGACCACGCCGTCCGTGACATCCAAATCCACCGCCATGGTGCCCTGAAGCACTTGGACGGAGGGGGTTTCGCGCACCCGGTCAATGAGGGCTGCCATAATCTCGGCCCCCGCCTGGTCACCTTTCACCCGCACCACGCGGGCAAAGCTGTGCGCCGCTTCGCGCGACAGCACATAATCGCCGTCAACCGTGCGATCAAATGGCGTACCCATGGTGGTCAGATCAAGAATGTATTTGCGCGCCTCTCGCGTGACCAATTCAGCCACAAAAGGATCGACTGTGCCAGCGCCTGCTTTTTCGGTATCAGCCGCGTGGTTTGCGGGACTGTCCGCCGCATCCATTGCCGCCGCCACACCGCCCTGCGCCCAGGCCGAGCTTGCACCCTCACCCAAGGGTTCCGGTGAAATCATCACCACCGGCAGCGGCGCCAGTTTCAGCGCCGCATAAAGCGCACCCAAACCTGCGCCAACAATGACGATGCGATCGGTTGAGACCTCTTTCATGTCAGATCAAAGGCCCAGCTTTTTAGAGAGATCAATCATCCGTTCCACCGACAGGCGCGCCTTGGCGGCCATATCCGCATCCACTTCGACCTGACCTTCCATTGTATGCAACACATAGAGGATTTTCTCGAGCGTAATTTTCTTCATATAGGGGCACATGTTGCAGGGTTTGGCGAATTCAACTTCGGGCAATTCATCCGAGATGTTCGACGCCATGGAGCATTCGGTGACCAGCATCGCCTTCGATGGTTTGTGGTCATGTACCCATTTAATGATGCCGCTGGTGGAGCCGGTGAAATCCGCCTCTGCCACAACGTCAGGGGTGCATTCGGGATGGGCGATGATCTTCACCTCCGGATCCAGCTCGCGGTAAGCGCGCAGATCTTCAGCGGTGTAAAGTTCGTGCACGATGCAGGATCCCGGCCAGAACACGACCTTTTTCTTTGACAGGTTCGCGACATTTTGCGCGAGGAACTGATCGGGGGTCATGATCACCGTGTCGCTGTCCATCGCGTCGACGATTTGCACCGCATTGGACGACGTGCAGCAGATGTCAGAAGCGGCTTTCACCTCGGCTGTGGTATTCACGTAAGACACCACCGGCGCGCCGGGATATTTCGCGCGCATCTCTTCCACGCCCTCGGCCGTGATGCTTTCGGCCAGCGAGCATCCCGCCGCCATATCTGGCATCAGCACGATCTTGTCTGGGCTAAGGATTTTGGACGTCTCGGCCATGAAATGCACACCGGCCTGAACAATCACATCCGCTTCAACCTCGGTCGCTTTGATCGCAAGCTGCAGGCTGTCGCCGACAAAATCCGACACACCGTGAAAGATTTCAGGCGTCATGTAGTTGTGGCCCAGAATGACCGCATTGCGCTTTTTCTTCAGTTCGTTGATCGCCTTGACATAAGGCGCATAGATCGCCCAATCCGGTGGCGAGACGACCCTGTCCATCCGGTCATAAATATCAGACATGGACGCCGCCAATTCCGGCGAGGGGGTCAAGTCATAGTGGCTGGCGAGCGTTGAGCGAACGAGCGATATATCAAGCAACGGGACATCTCCGTTTGGTTAAGCGATCAGGCGCCGCCCAGTTGGGGCAGGCAAAACCGCCGAAAGCGTATCAAAATGACAGGCAGGTCGAAAGAAACACTCCCGCGATCCTGCCAAAACATTGTGGCGTGTGGGATGCATAGACATATTTTGCCTGCAACCAAAGCCTAAACCACACGGTTTAAGTGAGGTTTTTACGCGAACATCTGCCGAAAACTATCCCTTTTCCGGCGTCAAAGGTCGGAACCTGTTCTTTTACGAGGTGATGATTGCGCCAACATCCGCTTTTCTGGGCGCCTGCACACGATGGGCGTTACAAAAATCTAAGTCAACGCGACACGAAACGCGCTCGACAAACTGGGGCAATCAGGAAATGATCTGGGGTGGGCACCACATATGGGGTGCTTTTATGTGACCAACCCAGGGATACAGACATGCTGACATTTGCCTTTTTGGTGCTGACCTTAAACCCCGATGGCGATGTTCGTATGACCCTATCTGACAGTCAGGATCTGGCCGCCTGTCAGGCCAAACGCGACAAGATAACGCCAGTGCTGGTGGACGCGGGTTACAATGTTTTGGCCTCACTCTGTGCTGAAACCAAATTGCATCTGACGCCTTATGACCACAGCAACCCTGATGTGCCGCTAAACCAGTACCAGGTTGAGATTACAGGCAATACCTATACCGTTGCGCCGGTGGCCGAAGGGGACGCCTGTGTCACCGCAACTGAAAACACCCCAACCCGCTACTGCGCCCTGTCACCGCAATCCGTGATCGAAGCACAATAACTGGCGCGCGAAGCTCCCACCCTTTGTGGGGCTGTGCTATACCCGATATATGGCTGATCAAAACGCGTTTCACATCTCAGACAATAGTACGGTTTTGACCCCGGAAGCACCGGGGATGGCATCGCTTGTGCAGGCCCTGCGCCAGCGGGCATCCATTTTGGCCACGCAATCGGGCAGTGACCCAATTCATATAAAACCCGGTGAGCCACAATGGCTGTTATGTGAAAGCTCTGGCACCGGCGGGACGCCCAAAGTGATCCGGCGCCCCCCGGCAAGCTGGATCCGTAGCTTTTCTGTAAACCACGCTGAATTCGAATTGGACGCAGGGGATACTTATGCGGTCTTGGGTCATCTGGGCCATTCCCTATCACTTTACGCCACGCTTGAGGCACTACATCTTGGCGCTGACCTCATTCACCTTTCGGGTCTTCGCCCCAGAATGCAAGCCGCTGAAATAGCAAGGGCCAGCGTGCTTTATACGACACCCACACAGCTGCGCCTGCTTTGTGCGGGGCTTGCAGCCACAGGGCTTTCCCCGCATCGCAAACTCCGCCGGATTTTCTGCGGGGGTGGGCGGCTGGACCCTGAACTGGCCGGCGTATTGCCCCAGCATTTTCCCAACGCGAAGCTACATGTCTTTTTTGGAGCAAGCGAAACCAGTTTCATCTCGATCAGCGACGCCAATACCCCGCCGGGGTCAGTTGGCCGCGCCTATCCCGGTGTCACGCTAGACCTTCGCCCCCTTCCCGGCCAAGGCAAGGCGATTGGCGAAATTTGGGTTTCCAGCCCCTATCTGTTTGACCGCTACGAAAGCGGCACAAGCAAAGACACCCAATGGGATGGGAGCGCGTTGAGCATTGGCGAAATGGGGTATCTTGACCCGGACGGGCATCTTTTTCTCATAGGGCGCAAAAGCCGCATGGTCACAGTTTCCGATCAGAATGTCTTTCCCGAAGAGGTGGAACGCATTGTGGCCCAAGACCCGGATGTATCCGCCTGTGCCGTGTTGCCGGTCAAAGACCCCAAACGGGGTCATCAGATTGTGTGTATGATCGAGGGCCACAACAGTCCCGCGCTGGATATGCGACTGCGCACCGCCTGCCGAGATGCGCTTGGGGATGCATCGGTGCCGAAACACATCCTGCATCTCGACACATTGCCGCTGTTGCCAGCGGGTAAGCCCGACCTTCAAGCATTGCACGCGCTGCTCGAGGGGAAATTATGAACAAAACCCATATCATCGCGGCCCGTCGCACCCCGGTCGCCCCCCGAAACGGGGCATACGCCGACCTTTCCGTGCAAGAGCTCGCAGCCCCTGTGATCAAACAAGTCCTTCGCGATGCGGGTCTGGCCGGCGACCATGTCGGCGAGGTTATTGTCGCCAATTCCCTCGGGCTCGGCGGCAACCCCGCACGCGTCATTGCCCTTGCTTCTGGCCTGCCCGAACGGGTTGCAGGGCTGAGCGTGGATCGGCAATGTGTCGGCGGGTTGGATGCGATTTTGCTGGGCCATGCCATGGTGCAATCTGGCCTGCATGATGTTGTAATTGCCGGGGGTGTCGAAAGCTATTCACGTCGCCCATTGCGCCAACGTACATTTTCAGATGGACGCCCGCCCATCGCCTATGATCAGGCCCCTTTCACCCCGTGGCCAAACCGTGATCCGGACATGGCCAGATCGGCGGCGGAGCTTTCGCAACAACTTGAAATATCACAAGATGATCAAGATGATTGGGCGATCAACAGCCATTGCAGGACGTTACAGTTTGCTGAAAAAACGCAGGCAGAACTTGTCGCTCTTGCCGGGCTCGAAAAAGATGCCTTTACCCGCACTCTGACCCGGCGCCATTGCGAACGCGCGCCCAAATTATGCGGGCCTATAACCGCCGCAAACATGGCAGTAGCCGCGGACGGGGCCGCCTTTGTGGTCGTGATATCTGACAAAGTTGCTCAGCGACTTGACAGGCCCAGCGTTGGGATATTGGCCGGTGCAACCCTTGGCGCCAACCCCGAACAACCCGGCCTGGCCCCTGTGGCTGCGATCACCCAAGTGCTCAATCGGGCCGGACTATCCCCAAAAGACCTGACACAAGCCGAGATCATGGAGGCCTTCGCCATTCAGGCCATCGCCTGCCAACGCGGCGCAAACATTCCCGTTCAGATCGTCAACCCGCAAGGGGGCGCCTTGGCGCGAGGCCACCCAATTGGTGCGTCCGGGGCGATCCTCGCTGTGCGGCTGTTCCACCAATTGTCGAAAACCGGCGGAACTGGGCTCGCAGCCATTGCGGCGGCGGGGGGGCTTGGCACGGCCTTGCTTTTGCGCTGAACCTTTCAGATCCACCCCACCGCTGCTTTTCCGCCGCGCGCAGGCGTCACTTCGCCCGCTGCACCATCCCAAATAAATCCCGTGGATCATCTGGGTCTGCCAACATGTCCAGCGGCTCAAAATAAGTGGTGCCCTCGATCGCTTTTTTCACAAACCGAAGTGCCGAGAAATCCTCGATCGCAAAGCCCACACTGTCAAACAGAGTGATCTGTTGCGCGTCTTTGCGCCCCACGGCCTGACCCGTCATCACCTGCCACAATTCGGTTACGGGATGATCTGCATCCAGTGCCTGAATTTCACCTTCAATTCGGGTCTGTTCGGGATATTCCACAAAAATATCTGAGCGCAAAAGAATGTCGCGGTGAAGCTCGGTCTTGCCCGGACAATCCCCGCCAATCGCATTGATATGCACGCCAGCGCCAACCATGTTGTCGGTTAGGATGGTGGCGTTTTTCTTATCTGCTGTGCAGGTTGTGATGATCTGCGCACCCTGGATGACCTCTTCACCGGAGGTGCAGGGGATCACCGTCAACCCCTTACCCGCAAGGTTGGCCGCGCATTTTGCAGTGGCCGCCGGATCGGTGTCATAAAGGCGTACGGTGTCGATCCCGCAAATTGCCTTGAACGCCAGACATTGGAATTCCGACTGCGCCCCATTGCCGATCATTGCCATGGTGGTGGCACCTTTTGGGGCCAGATATTTGCCCACCAAAGCCGAGGTCGCCGCCGTGCGCAACGCTGTCAGAATGGTCATCTCAGTCAGAAGCGTAGGATAGCCGGTATAGACATCCGCCAGCAGCCCAAAAGCCGTCACGGTCTGCAGCCCTTCGGACGTGTTTTTCGGATGCCCGTTCACATATTTGAACCCATAGGCTTCGCCGTCCGACGTCGGCATCAGCTCAATCACTCCATGGGGCGAATGGGCCGGGACACGGGGGGTTTTGTCAAAACTTTCCCAGCGTTTGAAATCATTTTCAATTTCGTCAGAGATACCAACAATCATTTCTTCCAACCCAACATGGTGGATCAGTTGCATCATGTGATCGACAGAAACAAACGGCACAAGCGCCTTGTCAGAAGGTTGCATTTTCAGGCTCCTAGCGGCGGGACAGATGGATGCCAGCGATCATGCAACGCACAGATCCGCCAGCGGTTTCAATGGTGGGAACAGACAGCGGCAAAGGTGTTGCGCTTTCTTTGATCACGGCAATTTGGTCTGGGGTCAGCGCATCCAACGCACGCTGCGACAGGGCAAGAACCAAGCCATCGCGCCCGGTCAATTCAATCGCATTCCCGGCAAATTCCGCGATCTGAGCATGGCTTAGGTCAACCACCTTTCGTCCGCTTTCTTCAAGCCGCATCCGCACTTCGGCACGGCGCGCCGGATCAACAATCATGTCGAGACAGATCAGTGCATACTGCGTTCCGATCCCCATCAGAACATTGGTGTGATACACATCGCGGCCTTCGCCATCGCGCGCTGCAAACACCATTGGTTCATAGTTAAAATGGGTGCAAAACCGCTCTAGCAACACAGGGTCCGCACGATGCGACGAGACCGTGTAAGCGATGCGGGACACATGGTCGAGCACCATCGCGCCGGTCCCTTCAAGCGCCAAATTATCGACCTCAAGCCCCGAATAGTCAATAACATCCTGCACCCGGTATTCTGCTTTGAGCATCTCAATCACATCCGGCCGACGTTCGCGCCTGCGCGAGGCGACATACATTGGATAGACGGCCACATGGCCACCGGGATGGGTTGAAAACCAATTGTTGGGAAAGACGCTATCGGGCGTGTTGTTTTCGCCAAAATCATCAAAAACATGCACGCGCACGCCTGCATCCCGCAAGGCGGCAACGGCGGCGTCATGCTCATCGCGCGCCGCCTGCGATGTCGCCTCTGTCGAACGGTTCGACAGGGTTTGAAACGCATTGTCATCCCGCGTTTCTGGGTTTGACGTGAAGGCATGTGGCCGGATCATGACCACCGCCGAAGGGGCTTGTAATGTGTGCATAAAATCTCCGATTTTCAAGTCAGAAAGAACGGGTTGGACGGTCAAACACGCGGCGCCCCAATAGCGATGCCGTCAGATCGACCATCAGCATTGCCGTGCGACCGCGATCATCCAGAAACGGGTTCAGCTCGACCAAATCTAGGGAACACACCAAACCGCTATCGTGCAAAAGTTCCATCACCAAATGGCCTTCGCGCTCGGTTGCGCCGCCGGGAACCGTCGTGCCCACAGCGGGCGCAAAAGAAGGGTCAAGAAAATCGACATCTAGGGACACGTGCAGCAGTCCATTTGCCGCGCGCACCTTGTCCAAAAACGCCACCAGAGGCGCCTTGATCCCGTGTTCATCAATCGCGCGCATATCGGCCAGCATTGTCTTGTGACTTTGCAATGCCGCATGTTCTTCCGGATCCACCGAACGCAGTCCAATCATGCCCACTTGGTCAGTCGGCACCACCGCATCCAAGGTTGGGAAGTCATCAAACCCCGGCTGACCGGTAAAATATGCAACGGGCGAGCCATGTAGATTACCGCTCGAGGTGCTTTGCGGCGTATGAAAATCGGAATGAGCATCCAACCACAGCACAAAGAGCGGGCGATCTTGTGCTGTGGCATACTCAGCCATGCCCGTCACCGTGCCCATCGAAAGCGCATGATCACCGCCCATGAAAATTGGCATACCTTCCGCGGCCGCCCGCTTTGCAGAGCGATTCAGCGCTTGGGTCCAGCCCACACATTCTGGCAGCTTAACAAGGTGATGATGTTCGGGAACGTCCACCGCATCCGGCGTCACGTCGCCATGGTCCGTTACCTGATGACCCAATGCGGTCAGCGCGTCCGCCAATCCCGCAACACGATAAGCATCGGGCCCCATTCGGCAGCCCTGACGCCGTTTGCCCGAGTCCATGGGCGCTCCGACAAGGATGATGTTTTTTGTGCTCATATCTATCTATCCACTAAAAACTTGGCTTGCAGGAAGGGGATATTTTGCCCAAAATGGGTTAACATTGATCAAATAGGATAGTCCGAATGGACGATTTGGATAGACGCCTTCTGACCCTGTTGCATCGTGATGGGCGCGCCTCGGTCTCGGAACTGGCCGATCATTTGGGTGTGACCCGGACCACAGCACGCGCACGCCTCGAAGCCTTAAAAAAACGCGGCGAGATCGTTGGTTTTACGGTCGTCACACGTCAGGATGTGGCACAAAATCCGGTGCGCGGCCTAATGATGTTGGGCATCGAAGGGCGCGGCACTGAACGGGTGATGAGCCGCGTCGCCGCCATGCCGCAGGTCATGGCGGTACATTCGACCAACGGCACCTGGGATTTGATTGCTGAGATTGGCGCCGAAACACTGGAAGAGCTTGATCAGGTGCTATTTGCCATCCGCCGGATGGAGGGGATCACGCGCTCCGAAACCAATCTCCTCCTGTCTACCAAACGCGGGCGATAGGTCTTTCACTCCGCGTGCGACACCGTTAAACATGTGGTCCGAACAGGAGAGATCATGGACAACAACGCCCTCATTGCCCGTACCATCGCCACCGAAATTTCTGCGTCACCTCAACAAGTTAATGCTGCTGTTGGCTTGCTTGACGAGGGGTCGACTGTGCCATTTGTCGCAAGATACCGCAAAGAGGCCACCGGCGGGTTGGACGACACCCAACTGCGGAGGCTGGCCGAACGCCTGACCTATCTGCGCGATCTGGAAAAGCGCCGCGAGGCGATCCTGTCCAGCATCAAAGAGCAGGGAAAACTGACCGAGATATTGGCGAAATCCATCACCGGGGCAGAGACAAAATCCACCCTCGAAGATCTTTACCTCCCCTATAAACCCAAGCGCCGCACCAAGGCGATGATCGCGCGGGAAAATGGGTTGGAGCCACTGGTCGACCTGATCAAATCAGCGCGCCATATCGACCCAGAGATCCACGCCCAAAGCTTTCTCACCGAAGCTGTTCCCACGCCAAAAGATGCCCTGAATGGCGCGCGCGATATTATCGTCGAGAGCTTATCTGAAAACGCTGAGTTGATCGGGGGTTTGCGAGCTTTCATGCAGCGCGAGGCCCTTTTGACGGCACGCGTCGTCGCGGGGCAAGAACAGGCCGGGGCAAAGTTTTCCGACTATTTTGACCATCAGGAAAGCTGGGCAAAAACTCCCGCACATCGCGCACTGGCGATGCTGCGCGCCTCAAAAGAGGGTGCGATTACGCTAGAAATTGCTCCTGACGAGGCTGGGGCCGAAAGAGTGGTCGATATGATCACCGCCCAGCTTGAGGCACGCAACCAGACCCCCGGCGATATTTGGCTGCGCAAACTCGCAGGTTGGGCATGGCGCGTCAAACTTTCATTGTCCATGACGCTTGATCTCATGGGGGATCTTCGCGCCCGCGCCCATGACGGTGCAATTGATGTTTTTGCACGTAATCTCAAAGATTTACTTCTTGCGGCCCCCGCAGGTGCGCGCCCAACATTAGGCCTGGATCCCGGCATTCGTACAGGCGTGAAGGCCGCCGTGGTGGATGCAACGGGCAAGGTTCTCGACACCGCTACGCTTTATCCATTTCAGCCCAAAAATGATGTGAACGGCGCTGAAGCAGCTATAATTGCCTTGGTCGCAAAACACGGGGTTGAGCTTATTGCCATCGGCAACGGCACCGCCTCACGCGAAACCGAACGGCTGGTTGCAGATGCGTTGAAGCGCTTGCCAAAAACCGTGAATACACCCACGAAAGTTGTGGTGTCCGAGGCAGGTGCGTCGGTCTATTCCGCCTCTGAGCTTGCGGCGAATGAATTCCCGGACCTCGACGTCAGCCTGCGCGGGGCGGTGTCAATTGCGCGCCGTTTACAAGACCCTTTGGCCGAGTTGGTGAAGATCGAGCCTCAATCCATCGGCGTTGGCCAATACCAGCATGATGTGGACCAGCGACGTTTGTCCAAATCGCTCGAAGCGGTGGTAGAAGATGCGGTGAACGCCGTTGGGGTCGATCTAAACATGGCTTCCGCTCCGCTTTTGGCACATGTCTCTGGTTTGGGGCCCCGCTTGGCGCAATCCATTGTGGCGCATCGCGATGAGCATGGCGCATTTCCGGCCCGAAAAGCTTTGTTAAAAGTGGCGGGGCTGGGTCCGTCAGCCTTTGAACAATGCGCGGGTTTCTTGCGCATCCGAGACGGGATTGAGCCATTGGACGCTTCAGCCGTTCACCCAGAAGCTTATGGCATCGCCCGAAAAATCGTCGCATCTTGTGGACGAGACTTGCGCGAGCTTATGGGCAATGAAGGGGCGTTGAAATCTCTTCGGGCAGAAGATTTCGTGGCCGATAATTTTGGCCTGCCCACAGTGCGTGATATTTTTGCGGAACTTGAAAAGCCAGGCCGCGATCCACGGCCAAGCTTTAAAACCGCCAGCTTCACCGATGGTGTCGAAGAGATGTCAGACCTGAAACCCGGCATGGTTCTGGAAGGCACGGTAACAAATGTGGCCGCCTTTGGTGCCTTTGTGGATATTGGCGTGCATCAGGATGGGCTGGTGCATATCAGCCAATTGGCGGACCGTTTTGTGAAAGATCCGCATGAGGTGGTAAAAACCGGTGATGTGGTCAAAGTGACAGTGACCGAGGTTGATATTCCGCGCAAACGGATCGCCCTGTCGATGCGCAAAGACGGCGGGGCCTCGGCGCGCGAAGATCAAAACGCACGCGGACCGGCCAAAAGCCAGGATCGTCGCCCCCAAGGTGGAAAGCGCCCAATGCAGGCTGGCCCCAAACCTAGTGCAGCCTCTGGTGGGAACAGTGATACAGGCAACAACGCGTTAGGGGCGGCGCTGCTCGATGCAATGCGCAAAAAATAACAGGCGGGTCAGGCCGGTCTGTGTTGAAGCGGCGACGGTTGTAACCGCCCCGCGCCAAACGCACTAAGGATCAGCATCGCCCCGGCGACAGCGAGGCACAGGGGCAGCCCCCCCAACTGATAACTCACCCCGGACAGCAATGTGCCAACCAATCGGCCCGCCGCATTGGCCATATAGTAGAACCCAACATCCAAAGTCACGCGTGAGGCGTCAGTAAAGGCCAGAATGAGATATGAATGAAGCGCGGAGTTCAGCGCAAAGAGCGCCCCGAACACCAGCAAGCCGACAACCAGAACGCCTGTCAGCCAGGGGCTGGCCTCTCCTGCCAGAAAAGTCAGAATTGCCAGCCCAATCGGCACCACAGCAAGCGTAAATGCGTAGGGTCTGGCAAGGGTGATAAGTTCACTCTTCTCGCCGGATCTGTCCCCGATCAAGCGTGGGGCATTTGCCTGTACCACGCCATAAAGAATGATCCACAGCGCCATGAATCCACCCACAAAAAAGAAAGCTGTTTGGTCACTTTCTGAACTCCCATCGGATAATACACCGTGGAAATAGATTGGAATTCCAACCACAAACCACACATCCCGCGCCCCAAACAGAAAAACACGTGCAAAGCTTAACCAATTGATATTTCTGTTCTTTGAAAAAACTTCGCGGAATTTTGCGTCTTTTCGTCCACGCGGAAGACCCGCGGGCATCCGCATCATCACAGCCACGAGAATGACCGCCAACACAAATGCCATACCCAGAATGGCAGATGTGAATCCGACCAGCCCCAATAACCCGGCGCCTAGCAGAAAACCAATGCCCTTCACTGCGTTTTTCGACCCTGTCAGCACCGCCACCCAGCGGAATAATCCGTCACCTTCGCTGGGCGCCAGCAATTTCACCGCTGCTTTTGAACTCATTTTGGTCAGGTCTTTGGCCACACCGGACAGGCCCTGCACCAGCATGACATACAGAACCGAAAGCCCAATCGCCCAAGTTACGTCCAGCTGTGCCAGAGCCAGAAGGGCCACGACCTGCAACCCAAGCCCCACGTAAAGGGTGGTGGTCAGCCCAAATCGCGCCGCAATCCATCCGGCAGACAGATTGGTCACGACACCCGCAATTTCGTAAACAACGAATAGATAGGCCAGTTCGACCGGCGAAAACCCCAAGGTATGAAAGTGCAAAAGCACCAGCATTCTAAGCGCCCCATCGGTCAGCATAAAGGCCCAATAGGACGCCGTCACAGCCATGTAAGAGGCAAGCCCTTGTTTCACACCGACGCTCCGACCATCAAGGCAACATCAACAAGACGATGCGCGTATCCCCATTCGTTGTCGTACCAAGCATAGATTTTCAGCTGGGTTCCATTGACCACCATCGTCGACAAGGCATCCACGACCGTACTGCGATCATCATTGGTGTAATCCGTTGAAACCAATGGCTTTTCCTCATAGCCAAGGATGCCAAGCAGTGGGCCATCAGCCGCCTTTTTAAACGCAGCGTTCACCTCTTCGGCGGTGGTTTCCCGCTTCAGTTCAAACACCATATCGGTCAGCGACGCATTCAACAGTGGTACCCGCACCGCATGGCCATTTAGCTTGCCAGCCAACTCGGGGAAGATCTGAGTGATTGCTTTGGCCGACCCCGTGGTGGTTGGGATCAATGAATTCAAAGCAGACCGCGCGCGTCGTAAATCCTTCGCCGGACGGTCCACAATCGTTTGCGTGTTGGTGACATCATGGATGGTGGTCATCGACCCGTGCTTGATGCCAAACTCGTCCAATACCACCTTGATCACCGGGGCCAAACAATTGGTTGTACAGCTTGCGGCCGTCACGATGCGATGTCGGCGCGGGTCATAGATGTCATCGTTCACGCCAAAGACGATGTTCGCGGCTTCGTCTTCTTTGACAGGTGCCGAAACAACGACTTTCTTCACACCTGCGTCGAAATACGGAGCGAGTTTTTCTGCTGTTTTGAACGCCCCTGTGCAATCAATCACCACGTCAACGCCGTCAAGCGGCAGTTCGGTCAGATTGCGCGTATTTGTGATTGGAATACGCAAACCATCAACCGTGATACTGTCATGATCATAAGAAAAATCAGCACGCCAACGGCCATGAACCGTGTCAAATTCCAGCAGATGCGCGTGCATCTCAGGCCCCCCCACAGCGTCATTTATAAACGCAATTTTTGCGCCGCGCTCCAAAAGCGGGCGCAAAGCAAGTTTGCCCATGCGGCCCAAGCCATTGATTGCATATGTGGTCATTCCGGGTCTCCTGTCAGGGGAATTTCATCTATTACGTGTTGCAAAGACAGCCGATCCAGGGCGCTTAGGTCTAGTGCAGCAAATTGGGACAATCGTCGGTGTAGTTCGCCGTAAACGCATTGATACGAAAGATTCTTTTCAGCATCAGTGCCGGTCGTGCGCACGGGGTCTGGCAACCCCCAATGCGCACTTATCGGAAGGCCCGGCCATGTTGCACATTCTTCATTCGCCGCCAGATCACATACGGTGAAAATAAAATCAAACCGCTCCCCTTTGAGAACCGAGACATGTTTCGGCTGCAAGCCAGACACTTGATGCCCCTTGTCGCGGAGCATCTGAAGGGCGGTGGGGTTCAGAGCAACCGCAGGTTTGGTTCCCGCCGAATAGACCTCAAACTGGTCACCCGCGAGATCGCGCAAAATAACCTCGGCAAAAATTGAGCGGGCAGAGTTTCCGGTGCATAAAAACAGCACGCGCGGACGCTTTCCAATCCTGTGCAACACAGCTTGTGATGGGATGCAATGCGACGGGCGCCCCCGGCAGCAATCGTCAAACAGATAGCCCACCAGGCTGTCCGCGCCGACTTGATCAAATCGATACAACAGCGATCGCCCATCGCGTTTCTGTTCGATCAACCCCGCACGGTGCAATGCACCAAGATAGACCGACATGGTATTGAGCTTAAACCCAAGCGCCTTAGCCAAATCGCCGGAAGCCACATAGTCAGGGTATCGCCGCACAAGCAGACGATAGGCCCCCATACGTCCGGGATGCCCAAGGGTGGTTAGTCGTGTGATTTGCTCCATTTCCATAATTCGTGAATAATGGAAGTTTGTAACAAGAAAAAGTCAGTTTTGAACTGAGCCACAAAAAAAACGGCCCGCTTACTCTGCGGGCCGTTTCAGGTTCACTTGCTTAATTGTCGCTGTTGTCTAGCGTGCCCGGAGCAAACACGCCACCAAACCCGGAATTGTTCCCGGCCTTGGGCGCGGTCTGCGTTTGGGCAGGGGCAGCCCCTTCTTTGGCTGCCTTTTCCGCCGCATCCTTTGCACGTTGATCACGCAGTTGCTGGATCCGCAGCTCAGTCTCAATCCGTTTTTGTTCCTGCACATCTGCGATGCACTGGTTTGGACTATAGACAAACGACGAACCAATCACCGAAACGGTCACAACCAACAAAAGGATCAACAGCATGGCCGGCGTGTTGCGGGACAAGATCCCGGGCACTTCGACTTTTCCTGCCAATTCACCAACGGTTGCGTCCTTACGCGCCTCAGCCACCATTTCTTTGCGCCGGATGTTCGCCTCATTGAAGAGGGCCGCAAAAACGGTGAGGATCACGATCATGAAGGCCAAAGCCGAGATCGCCGGCGTGATGCCGTAGCGCACTTTTTGCGCCAGTTCGATCGTCAGCGTTGGATACTCGCCAAAGGTGAAGGTTGTGGTGTTATAGTTCTCAAAGGATGCGAGAAACGCCAACACACTGGCTGATGCAATCGCAGGCATCATGAACGGGAACAACACCTTACGGAACGCTTGAGCATGGGTTGCCCCAAGATCCAAAGCCGCTTCGGTCAACGTCATATCATAACGCTGAAGGCGCGCCACCAACACCAACATACAGTAGCTGGCGATAAAGGTGGACTGACCGATGATGGTCAGAAACAGCCCGTTTGACAGGAAGCTGTCCGCCCCAAGACCCAACATGCGGTTGACACGATCCCAGAACACCAAGGTCGAAATCCCGATCACCACACCGGGGATAAGGATTGGCGCGATGATGATCGTGTAATAGGTCGCGCGCAGTTTCGGCCAAATCTGGGTGAGCATCAACGCCCCTGCCAGCCCCATCGAGACAGACAGGATGATCGTCCCAATCCCAACCAAGACTGAGTTTTTGATCCCGTTCAGAATACGTTCATCCTGAAACAAGGCCGAGAACCAATCAAAGGTCAGACACTCCCACGGGGTCGCCCGCGGAAAACCGGGTGAGTTGAATGCCGTCAGTGACATGATCAACAGTGGGCCCAGAAGATAGGTAAAAAAGATCGCCAGATAGACCCAAATGCTGACACGGATGATTTTGTCAGATGTCATCATTTGCCAATATCCCCCATGTTCACTTTAAACAGACGCATCACCGCCAGAACCAGCAAGATACAAGTAACCAGCAAGACAATTGCGTAGGCCGCACCTTGTGGCCAATCCGAGTTGTCGTTGAACTGTTGATAGATCAACTGCGTGAACCAAAGCGACGAAGGACCGCCGAGGATTTGCGGCGCAGCAAGTGCTCCAGCCGACAACATGAACACCATCGTACAACCCGAAGAGATACCCGGTTTTGCATAGGGGATCACCACGCGCCAATGGATCCGCCACCACGGCGCACCAAGATCTCGGGCGGCTTCAATCTGATTGTGATCAAGACTTTCGATCACGTTATAGATCGGAAAGATCATCAGAAGGATGTAAGCATAGCCAAGACCCGCATAAAGCGCGATGTCGTTTCGGATGAAGTCAAACGGTGTGTCAAAGATCCCTGTGCCGACCAAAAGCGTATTGAGCACCCCGGTTTCGCCAAAGATAATCCGCAAGGCAAACGCCCGCAGAATCTCGTTGATCCAATAGGGAATGATCAGCATCAGCGCAAAGATGCGGATGTGATTGCCTTTGTTTTGACCCAGATAATAGGCAATTGGATAGCACAAGAGCAGGTTGAACAGCGTCACAAAGATCGCCGCAACCAGCGTGCGGTAAAACACCGCCAAATCAACCGCATTGTAATCCTGACCGCCCCCTTCTGGGCCGAAAATCAGGTATTTATAGTTCTCCAGCGTATAGACATCCTTGGGTCCACCAATCTCAGGAGGTGGCAGGTTTGGCCGGAACGAAAAGTCGAGCATCGACAGTTGAGGCAGAATAATCAGGCCCACGGTCCAAAACAGGACCAAACCCAACATGACCGACCCCATCATGGTGCCGTTGCGTTTATAATACTCCTTGAGGAAGCCAGGCATTTTGTCCCCCTACTCGTTTGCCAGTTCGCCCGCGGGCACAACAACAGCATTAGACGCATCATATTCAAGGTGATCGGCTGGCCGGTGTGATCGTCGAACGATTGGCCCAGATTCGGAATGGAGACTTTGATTTCCTTGCCACCATCCCCTTCGGTGAAGATGTTGTAAGTGTTGCCTTCAAACTCTTCATGGGTGACTTTTGCGGTCACATAATGATCCCCGGTCGACCCGGTAGGCGCCAATGAAAGCGCTTCGGGGCGAATGAACATCATTGCATCATCCCCGACCTTTAACCTGCCATGGTTGGCCGTTGAAATCCGCGCCAGCAAATCACCCGAACGGTTGGTGGAAATCAGTGCTTCATTACCGATAACCTTGCTAACCTTTCCACGGAACACATTGTTTTCACCCACAAAACTGGCGGCAAAGGCTGTGGCTGGATCGTTGTAGATGGCTTTGCCGTCGCCAATCTGGTCAATCACACCCGCACGCATCACCGCAATATCATCCGACATCGTCAAAGCTTCGCCTTGGTCATGCGTGATGTAAATAAAGGTAATGCCTACACGCTTTTGGATTTCACGAAGTTCCGTGCGCATGTGCTGACGCAGCTTAAGATCAAGCGCTGACAGTGGCTCATCCAAAAGCAACACATCAGGTTCCGCACAAAGCGCACGCGCGATGGCGACACGTTGGCGTTGCCCGCCCGAAAGCTCGCTGGGCAGCTTGTCACCCTGCCCCGTCAGGGCAATCATTTCAAGCAATTCATCCGCCCGCTTGCGGCGATCTCGCGCTGACGCGCCTGCAATCTCCATTGAAAAAGTGATGTTTTCCCAAACCTTCATCAGGGGGAAAAGCGCTAAGTTTTGAAAGATCAAAGCTGTCGGACGTTTGTTTGGCCCGATACCTTTCATATTGTTGCCACCGATCAGCACATTGCCCTCGGATGGTTCTAGAAACCCGGACACCGCCCGCAAGATCGTGGTTTTTCCACAGCCCGACGGCCCAAGGAACGAAAAGAAATCGCCCCCATTGATGTTCACATTAGCATCGCGCACGGCGACAAAATCCCCAAAGCGGATCCACAGATTTTCTAGATCGACGCCTACACCGGCACTCATATGGTTTCTCCTCATCAGCGCACATCTTCCCCGTCCCCTCGCATGAGAGGCCAATATGCGCCTGTTTCTATAGGTTGAGATCCGTGACCCCGCGCGTTTGGCAGGGTCACGGTTTACGCATTAAGCGCTTTTGAACTTGTTGACGAACTCAGTCCGAATGTCCGCATACCATGGGGCTTCCGCAGGCCATGGGTTCAGGTTTGCAAGGCTGTCGGCTGGATAGGCCTCTGCAAAGTTCTTTTTGTAGGTGTCACCTGAATAGGTATCCGCACCCAGAACTGGCGAGTTATAACCGTGGCTATCAATCGCAACACCGGCAGGCTCTTTGCGGAACGCATATTCAACAAAGGCGTAAACCTGCTCTTCGTTTTTCGCACCGATTGGCATCGACATACCGTCAACCCATGCCATCGCCCCTTCGACAGGCGCTTGGTAATGCACAGGCTCACCCGCGGATTTCAGCGCCAGTGGCGGACCATCCCAAGTTTGACCAACGATAACACCTTCGTTCAGCAGACCGTTTTTCTGCGTATCCGCATCGTTCCAGATCAGTTTGATACGGTTTTTACGCTCAACACACCAATCGGTGACCTGACCCCAAACTTTGCGCATTGTGTCTTCGTCTTCATAGGCCGCCCAGATTGAACCTGGCTCCATTGCGCCAGAGGCTTCCATGTAAAGACCAGCACCCAGCATCATTGAATGCGCGCGGCCCATTGTTTTGCCCGCGTTTTCTTCTGACCAAACATCACCGTAACTTGGCGCATCGCCAGCCGGCAGCCATTTGTCAGTGCGATACGCAATACCCTCGGTGCCCCAGATATGCGGCAACCAATGTGCACCTTTGCCGTCAAAGTTCCACGCATCGGTGCCGATTTTCGACATCGCAGGGTTCACCGCATCAATATTCACTTTGTTCAGGTCGAACGGCTTCAGAAGCTCAAGCGGACCCCACTGCAGCGACCGGTTGTTGGTTGGCGACACAATGTCGAAACCCTGACCTTTGGTCGCTTTCATTTTGTTGATGATTTCTTCGTTCGAACCGATACCGGTATAGTTCACTTTGATGCCTGTTTCAGCTTCGAAACCTGCAATGAACTCTGGTGGCAAATAGTCCGACCACATCAGGATATTCACTTCGCCCGAAGAGGCCAGCGCGCTTTTTACATAAAGCGGTGTCGCCAGGGCAGCAGCCCCCATCGTCGTCGCACCCTTAAGCACGGAACGGCGGCTGTAGTTTTTCTTGGTTGTCATGACAAACTCCCGTTGGATTTTTATTTTTTTATGTCGTGCCAGCAGTGTTGGCTATTTCCGGCACTTGGAATAGCGCCAATTGAAAATCCTTTTTCGGTCCAATTGGCCCTAGATTAGCCTTCACCATTCCACTCGCTAGAAGGGGGTAGGTCAAGGAAATAGCGTTCTAACACAGTAACATCACAGTTTTGTGGCTGCTGTAAAGTCGTTGTGAACAGCAATGGCTTTGAAAAAATGCCGATTCGTATGAAATCGAAATCAATTCTTTCTTCAACGGACAGAGGCGTATTTCCGACATCTCAAACCGCCAGCCCAATCAACGCAACGCCAACGGCCATGAGGCACGCGGCCAGAAGTCGTCGGAACCAGTTGCCCTCTCCCAACAGAAAAAACCCAATCAGCGCCGCAAAGATAACCGAGGTTTCGCGAAGAGCCGAGACCGCCCCCAAGGGTGCGAAGTTTTTGGCGTAAAGAACCAACCCATAGGCCGTCATTGAAACCATACCGCCCACCATACCCAGGGCCCAGGTTTTTGCCGGAATACCGCCTAAATCTGCACGGCGGCGCAGCCCAACAAAAGCGGCGATAAACAGGTGAAGGAACGCACCCCACGCCCAATAACTCAACGTGTTGCCAGACAGGCGCACCCCGACGCCATCCACCAAAGAGTAAGCAGAGATGCAGACACCGGTTGCCACCGCAAACCCAAGCGCGGCCTTTCCGACCCCTTGCTTTAGCGCCGACCAACTGGACATCTGGATACCAAACGCAATCAATCCAATCCCGACCCAAGCCTGCATCGGCAACACTTCCCCAAGGAAAATCAACGCCCAAAGCGAGACAAGCGCGGGGACAATGCCACGGGCAATCGGGTACACAACGCTGAGGTCGCCATGCCGATACGCCTGCCCCAGCATGTAAAAATATCCAAAATGAATGATGGTCGACAGTCCGATGTAAAAAAAGGCCTCTGTAGAGGGCAGCGGAAAAATGGCGACCATTATGGCCCCGGGCACCGTATGCCCAAATGCCACAATGCCCAATGTCAACGTGCGATCCCCCGCCGTTTTCACAATGGCATTCCATGTGGCATGCAACATTGCCGCCGCGAGGATGATCAAGACTATACCAAGGCTCATGAGGGTTCCTTAGATGGCAACAATTGTTTGCATTCTCGCCCACTAATCGTCAGCGGCATCCATATCTTCGATTAGGCGTGTTTCCAAAAGCTGCCCGTGTTTGTAGAGCAGCGGGTAGGCGACGGCGGCGATATGGCTGTTGAATTCACGCAGGGCGCGCAGGGTTTCAAGATGGATATCCGACGTTTCAAAGCTGTCCACCATCCCGGTTTGCAACCGTTTTAAGTGCCGCTTGCGGCTGCGCCGCTCTGCCTGCTTCACCTCGGTCTTTTCCAAACTCAGAATGCGCGCACTTTCCAAATCATCTGATACCAAGATATTTGAAGACAGCTTTAAATTGCTCAGAATGCATTCATGCAGGCGTGTAAGCTCAGACCAACCATCTGCCGAAAACTGCGCCTGTGTGCCCTGCATATCCCGCGCCAAAACGCATAGCCGTTTGGCCACCACATCCCCGGCCGTTTCCAACCGAATTGCATATTCCATCATATCCCGCGCGGTCTTGGTTGCGTCACGGCCAAATTCTTCTGTTGGCATCGCCGCGACGAATTCCCGAATGCCAGCAAGACAGGCATTCACATCCTTGTCCAAGGCTTGTACGGCGCGGATGCGATCCAGATCATTGTCACGGTAAAGCTCCAGCGCGGGGCGAAACATGACCTCGACCAGCTCAGACATGCGCAACAATTCTTGCTTCAAACTGGCCAGTGCTTGTGCCGACGTCCCTATATTGTGAATATCAAGTGCCGAGGTTGGGCGTGCATCAAAGCCATTTCCCCCAGAGTGCAGCCGAGGGGCCGGCATAAATTGCGCCATCATTCGTGACAATCCAGCGCCAAAGGGAATGGCCAGTAACACCAAAACGGCATTGAATGCGATATGAGCAAACACCAGCATTTGGCCCGTTTCAGGCACCACCAACGCGCCGCTGCGCAAAAACACATTACCAATGAACAGCGCTGCAACCGCCCAAACGCCACGCAATGCCAGATTGGCGTATGGAATGCGGCGCGCCACGACATCCATATCTCGTGTCAACCAGACCGGAATGAAGGCCGAGCCGAGATTGGCCCCCAAAACCAGTGACAATCCGGCCGAAAATGGAATTGCCCCGATCTGTACCAGCGTCACGCACATCAGATCGCGGCAACCGACGAATGCATGACAAATGCCAACGCGCCCCCAACGATAAACGCCGTCAGATAATCATGCGCGAGGTAATCGGCGATGGCCGGCAGAAAGGCACTGTCGCGGATCGGATCCATCGCTTCACGCAGAAATCTGAGTGAAATCAAGATGAACGCAATCCCCATCAGGATCCGCCCAGCCTGTCGCAATTTGCGCTGCTCGACCTTTACAAACAGATAGCCACCAACGGCCAAAAGCACCGGCACCAGCCAATCCAACCGGAAAGACAGGATTTGAATAACCAGCGCCGAGCCTAAATCGCCGCCAAGAACAATCGCTAGGGCTGCCGGAAACTGCAAATATCCGGCCGCCACAAATCCCGTCGCCAAAAGCGCCACCGCTGCAGAGCTTTGCAATACGATGGCCAGACCTACGCCCGCAGTGGAGTTAGACAACGCACCACGTTTGGTCGTCATCATCCGCTGAAACGACGCGCCAAAGCTCCGTTCAATCCCGGTGCGCACCATGCGAACGGCGAAAAGCAACAGCATTGTCGCCCCGGCCAGGCTCAGTAGAAAGCTTACAATTGCCATCAGTCCTGCACCATCTCTGACATCACTACATGTGTGGACTGCCTTACGTGCTGCATCGGGTCAGTAAGCTTTCTCATGGTTTGTTACCTTTGGCGACGATCACTTCGATGCCCCAATCTGACAAGGCTGTCGCCATCGCACCCTCAGGCGCCTGATCAGTAACCACCTGCTGAACCCGCGTCGGGTGAACCCCACAATGCGGAGCCTGAGTGGAATACTTGTGGTGATCCAATCCAATCAGCACCTGGTCGGCACATTCACTGACCACTTCTGACAGGGCCGCCTCGACCGATTTGGAAAACAAAAACCCACGCGTTTCCGACAGGGCATCCACGCTCAGCACCGCAATATCAAATGCAAACCGGCGCGCATGGCGTTCGGTTACGGAACCAAAGGTTCCGCGCTCGTCGCTTTTCATTTCACCGCCCAGAAAATGCACGCGATTACCATTGTGACTAACCAGGGTTTGCGCAACACCAACCGAGTTGGTGACCACCGTAAGCCCCACATGTTTGCGCAACTTCTCTGCAACAAAGGCGGTGGTTGAGCCCACATCCAGAAACACCGTCATCCCATCTTCAATGCGTTTCGAAAGCGTTTTGGCAATCAGGCGTTTTTCATCTGCGTGCTGGGCAAGGCGGCTGAAAAAACTGGGGTCGCCTGCCCCGCCCACCAAATATGCACCGCCATGAACACGTTCTACCGTGCCCGCCTTTGCAAGTGATTTAATCACCCGGCGCACGGTTTCTTCTGAAACATCCAATAATTTGGCAAGTTCCGCAGATCGCGCGGATCCGCCCAGACGACGTAACGCATCCATCAGTTCAAGCTCGCGATGGGAATGGGTGGTATCGGTCACACGGGGCCTCTTTCGGTCAAATTGTCAGAACAACTCCACATAGTCCCACATTAATGCAATTAAAATATGTATTTTTCTACAAAAATGTGGAGGATTGGTGAAAACCCACTATAACCCGTGAAATACAACTAGACCAGAGTAGGCGTATTTTCTATGAGGGATCTAACGCCAAGGGGGAATTGCGCCATGGGCAAAACGCAAAACGTGCTTTTCATCATCGTTGACCAATTGCGTGCTGACTGTCTGGCCGGGGCATTGGCAAACCATGTGGAGCTGCCGAACTTACGCGCTTTCATGCAGGACGCTGTGAGCTTTGAGCGGCATTTTTCAGTGGTCAACCCTTGCGGCCCGTCCCGTGCCTCGATCCTAACCGGGCAGTATTCGATGAACCATCGGTCCGTGCGAAACGGCACCCCGCTGCGCCACGACACGCCCACGCTGCCCGGCGAAATGCGCAAGGCCGGTTATCTCCCGATGCTGTTTGGCTATACCGACACCTCGGCTGATCCGCGCGTACATCACCCCAAAGACCCTGCCATGCAGACCTATGAATACCCTATGGCAGGATTTCATGAAATGGTTGAGATGCGAATGGAAATGTCGTTCCCGTGGCGCTCGCATCTTTTGAACCACGGGTATAGGTTTGAGCATTATTGGGAGGTTTACCGCCCCCAATCGCCCACCGGCGACACCCCTAAACTGAACGACCCAGCACTCTATAAGGCCGAGCATAGCGACACGGCATTTTTGACAGATCAATTTCTGGCCGCCATGCCCGCTTACGCCGAAGACAGCTGGTTTGCACATCTGACGTATATCCGCCCGCATCCCCCATTGGTGGCCCCTGCCCCGTATAATGACATGTATGCTCCAGGCGACATGCCCCTGCCCACACGCCACAAAAGCGCAGCTAAAGACGCAGAAGTGCATCCGTTTTTTGACCCCGCCCAAAAAACCGCCACCGCCAACGACTTCATCGTGGGCTTTCCTGACCTTGCGGCGACAGATGAGACCATTCAAACCTTGCGCGCTGTGTATCTGGGGCTCGCAACAGAAGTCGATCATCACATCGGACGGGTGCTGCAATTTCTGAAAGACAGTGGGCAATATGACAACACGATGATTGTCATTACCGCAGATCATGGCGAAATGTTGGGCGATCATCACTTGTGGGGCAAGTTTTCGGTCTATGATGCGGCCTATCACACGCCCCTCATAATCAAACTACCGGGAAATGATAACCATGCGGGAACGCGCATCTCGGTGCCAACCGAGTCGATTGATTTGACACCCACCATTCTGGACTGGGTCGGCGGCGACATTCCGAACGCAATGGACGGACAGTCCCTATTGCCGCTTCTGACCGGAACCATGCCTGACACATGGCGACGCTATTCCTTTTCCGAACTGGATTTTGCCAACCCCACCGAACCGTCCCTTTGGGAAGTGGAACTGGGCACAAATGCCAGCACCTCCAACCTGTCGATCTTGCGCGACAGCAGGTTCACATTGGTCGAGTTTGCAGCAGAGAACCTGCCGCCATTGCTGTTCGATCATCAGGGCGCAGGCGAGATGGCGGACGTGGCTAAGGATCCGGCTTTTGCCACGGATCTGACCCGGCTCACCCGTGCAATTTTGCGCCACCGCATGCAAAATATGGACCACACGCTTTCAATGGATATGATCACCACATCCGGGCCGAAAACCCACCGTCGCCAGAGGTAATCCAAAACCATCAATACGGTCTGGTCACAAAATCTCGCGCTGATATCGTCGATATGGCGATCACGCCCGCGGACCGCCAATATCTTGCGGAGCGATCGCCACGGTTTTGACAATCGCAAAAATGGGCTGACCGACGGCCAACCCCATTGCCAACGCCGAGCGGCGGGTGATCCGGGCAAGCACTTTGCCAGAAGGCGTCATCAACGCCACAATTGCGCCCGGCCCTTCGCCCAGATGAATGTCATCCACATGTCCGGGCATCACGTTTAATGCTGACATCCCTTTCGGCACGTCGCGCGCCAGAATGACGTCCTGGGCCGCAATCCGCAGCCGAAGGTTTTGACCCACCGGGTGGGGAATATGCGGAACAAACAGTGCAACGCCGCCGGCATTCAATTCGGTCAACCCATCATTATGATGACACGCGATGCTCGCCTGCAACACCGCCCCCATGGCGCGCGGGCCTTGCGGGGAAAAGCTCGGGTCACCCAACACGTCTTCGGCTGGCCCAACGCGGACCAGTTTGCCTTTGCCCAACGCAACCACTGTTGTCGCCAAACGCGCCACTTCTGCCGGGGCGTGACAGACATAAAGGATCGGCAATGCAACCTCATCCCGCAACCGTTCGAAATACGGCAGAATCTCAGCCTTGCGCGCTTCATCCAAGGCGGCCAAGGGCTCATCCGCCAACAGCAATCTGGGACGCGCCAACAACGCGCGCCCAATCGCAACCCGCTGCTTCTCTCCGCCCGACAATGTGCCGGGGCGCCGTGACAACAGCGGGCCAATGCCCAGCATCTCAACAACATGCTCAAAGCTGGCAACGCGCGCACGGGCACGGGCAAACCATTCACCAAACGCAAGGTTCTGGCGCACAGTGAGATGGGGAAACAGGCGGGCTTCCTGAAACACATACCCAAGGCCGCGCTTGTGCGGCGGCAACCAAATATCTTGCGCCGTGTCGCCAAGCACATTCCCACCCACGACCACGCGCCCCTGATCGGGATGCAGCAATCCGGCCACCGCATTGATCACGCTGGTTTTGCCCGATCCCGACGCCCCATAAAGCACAGTCAATCCAGGCGGGGCGTCAAAGTTGATATCCAGATCCGTGTCCCCGAAATGGTGGCGCAATGTCACTTCGATCATGACCCGCCACCGATCCGCTTGCTTAGTTTTCGCGCCAGTATTTCAGACGCAATCAGTGCCGTCATCGCAATTACAATCGACACGACAACCAGCCGAAGAGCCGCCCCCTCCCCGCCCGGCACCTGCAAAAAGGCGTAAATTGCGGATGGCAGCGTTTGGGTTTGCCCCGGAATGTTCGACACAAACGTGATGGTTGCACCAAACTCGCCCATCGCTTTTGCGAAAGCGAGGATGGCCCCGGCCAATACGCCGGGCAAGATCATGGGCAAGGTGACGGTGGTAAAAACCCAGAACCGCGAGGCCCCCAATGTGGCCGCCGCTTGTTCCAGTTTTGGATCCACCGCTTCGATCGACAGGCGGATTGCTCGGACCATCAGCGGAAAACCCATGATGGCGGCGGCAAGGGCGGCCCCGGTCCAGCGAAACGCGAAGCTTATCCCAAGCACAGAAAGGGGGGCGCCAAGTGGGCCGTTGGGACCAAATCCCACCAGCAACAGATACCCGGTCACAACGGGCGGCAGGACCAGTGGCAGATGCACCAAACCGTTCAGGATCTGCTTGGCCGCAAACTCACCCCTCGCCAAAAGATGCGCGACCAAAATGCCCGGTGGCAATGCAAAGAATGTCGCCCAAAACGCAACTTTCAGCGAAAGGCGCACGGCCTGCCATTCCTCGGGGCCCAACCAATCCACCCTTAATCCTCCAACACCTGAAACCCTTGTGCACCAAAAATGGCGCGCGCGGGTTGGGATTGCAGGTAATCCAAAAAGGACAAAGCTGCGTCAGTTGCGCGGCCCGTCACAAGGGCCGCAGGATAGTGAATGGGGGAGTGACTCGTCTCTGGAAACTGACCCAAGACCACAACACGAGGATCTGCTATTGCGTCACTGGCATAGACAATCCCAATTGGTGCTGCTCCCTGCGCAACCAAGGCAAGGGCGGCGCGAACATTGTCCACCTGCGCGACTTTGGTTTGTACATCATCCCACACCCCAAGCGATGATAAAGCCGCTTTTCCATAAATCCCCGCAGGCACCGCCTCGACCAACGCCATCGCCAAGCGCCCTGACCCTAACAATTGCAAAAGATCCAGATTTTCAGAGATTTCGACTTCTGCGCCGTCGCGGCCAATCAGGACCAGAGTGTTTCCGACCAGATCAACACGGCTCGCGCGTTCGATCCGCCCGGCGTTTTCCAAATGATCCATCCAGTCGGAATTCGCAGAGATAAACACATCCGCTGGGGCCCCATATTCGATTTGGCGCGCCAATACCGAAGAGCCTGCGACGGATAAAGTCACATCAATTCCAGAGACCTTCTCAAAATCGTCAATGATTATTTCCAGCGCGGTCTTCATGCTGGCCGCAGCAAATACCGTAACCTGCTCCGCCTGGGCGGGGGCGACCTGTGGACCCATCATAACCACAGCGATTAGAACACAGAGAAGGCGCTTGAACATGCGCTGACCTTGACCCGTTTGCCGCAGAACAACAAGAGACAATTCCCGCAAATACGTCGTGTCCGGATGGGCGGGTTCCCTATGCGGTGGGCAGATATACCACAACGCCTCGCAAGTTGATCACCACATATGGAACGCACGCATTTGCCTTTCTAGGCAAGGCCCAAATCCGTAAGGATTTGGGCGAAGATTTTGGTGAAAACCTAACCTCCGCAGAATTGGTTGACCTCCGGCACCGAGTGTTTGGCCAAAACGGCACGCGCATGGTGACGTCACAAAAAATCGGGCGAAACCTGAGCCGGCTCCGCCAAGGAGCAACTGCAAATTGAAGGAGCAGGATCGCCGAGGGTATTCGGCAAAAAACTACACCTGCAGCGACACCCAGAGAACTTTGGCATCTTCTTCGCTGGTCGACACGCACCCATGCCCCATGCCGCTGTCGTAATACACGGAATCCCCCGCTTTCATATTGAGCGGGCGATAATGTTCGGTGTGCAGCGTCAGCTCGCCTGAAATCACGAACATAAATTCCTCGCCACTATGGCGCACCCAGTTTTCGAACTCTGCCACCTCACGGGCCTTGATCGTCGAAATATAGGGCACCATGCGTTTTGACGTCAGCTCATTGCACAACAACTCATGATCATAGGTGCGGGTTTCTTTGTGCTCGCCGAGTCCGGATGGCGTAAAATCGCGGCGCCCCGAAATATCGGATTTGGCCGATTGAACAAAAAGCTGCGGCGTTTCCAGATCCAAGGTTTGCATCAGGCGGCGGATGATATCAAAACTGGGGCGGGTTTGGTTGTTTTCGATCTTGGAAAGCGTCGATCGCCCGATGCCGGCAGTCCCAGCCGCTTCTTCCAAAGTCAGGCCCATATCCTTACGCGCCTCGCGAATCATTTTACCCAAAACTTCCCCATCCGGGGCCTCGGTCCCCTCTACTGTCGGGGTATTTTCCTCATGTGGAACCCATTCCATCACCACATTTCTCCCTGTTTTCTTATAGCTTATCCACGCTTCCCATATATGTCAAAATCCCTATATATAGACAAATGTTGCCTATAGTGGATTTGTTTCTTATAAGGGAATTGTGTCATTTAACGTAACGGTAAGACGCCACTCTTGGACCCGTTTGCGACAGGCACACAGATAATGCTGCGCCAAGAGGCAAGTCTTGTTTGGCGCAGAGGTGAAGAACTCGTGGGGAGGAAACCATGGAAGCGTTAAATAATATTGTAGGCGCCATTAACGGTGTCGTTTGGGGATGGCCGATGCTCATCCTGATTTTAGGTGTCGGTCTGTTTTTGCAGGTCTTTTTGAAATTCATGCCTATCCTGCGCGTTGGCACAGGCTTTAAACTGTTGTTTGAAGGCCGTGAAAATCAAGGCGAAGGGCAAATCAGCCCGTTTAATGCGCTGATGACATCGCTGTCCGCCACCATCGGCACCGGGAACATCGCAGGCGTTGCCACGGCCGTGTTCCTTGGTGGACCTGGTGCGCTTTTCTGGATGTGGATGACCGCCCTTGTGGGTATGGCCACCAAATATGCCGAGGCCGTTTTGGCGGTAAAATATCGTGAAACAGACGAGCTGGGCAACTTTGTTGGCGGACCAATGTATTACATCAAAAACGGTCTTGGCCCAAAATGGTACTGGCTCGCGCCAGCCTTTGCCCTGTTCGGGGCCATCGCGGCATTCGGCATCGGCAACGGTGTACAGGCCAACGGTGTGGCACAGGTGCTCGACAGCAACTTTGGCATCAACACCTCCGTGACCGGTGTGATTTTGATGGTTCTGACAGCTGCAGTCATCTTGGGTGGCATTTCGCGCATTGGTGCGGTCGCCGGTAAACTGGTGCCCTTTATGGCCATCAGCTACATCATCGCGGGTCTGTTGGTTCTATTGATCAACGCAAGCGAAATTGGCAACGCGATCTCAATGGTCTTCACCTACGCCTTCACCCCGTCAGCTGCGACCGGTGGTTTTGCGGGGGCTGCTGTGATGGCGGCGATCCGATTTGGTGTGGCACGTGGTGTGTTCTCTAACGAAGCGGGCCTGGGTTCTGCCCCAATTGCACACGCAGCGGCGTCAAACAACAGCCCGGTGAACCAAGGCTTGGTTGCGATGCTCGGCACCTTTATCGACACGATCATCGTGTGTTCGATCACTGGTCTGGCGATCATTTCATCCGGCGCCTGGACATCTGGCGAATCCGGTGCGGCCCTGACCTCGCTGGCGTTTGAAACATCGCTGCCGGGTATCGGTGGGACAATCATCGCCATTTCACTGTCGATATTTGCCTTCACAACCATCCTAGGCTGGTCATTCTATGGCGAAAAATGTGTGGGCTTCTTCTTTGGTGCAAAGGCCTTGATGCCCTACCGCATCCTGTGGATTGCGGCGATTTACTTTGGTGCAACCGCGGATCTTGGTTTCATCTGGTTGCTGGCCGATACGCTGAATGCAATGATGGCGATCCCGAACTTGATTGCTTTGGCTCTGCTCAGCCCAATCGTTGCCAAGCTCACCAAAGAGTATTTTGCTGAACGCGGCGCATCCGAGCCCGCTGAATAAATCAACCGGGGGGCCAACACCCGGCCCCCCTTCCCTTTCGCAATTTTACCGGAGATGTCAGATGGCTAAAAAAATCCTTCTGCCGATTGACCACACCGACGACCGTTCGTGGAAAAAGGCCCTGCCGCTCGCTCTTGAGCAGGCAAAATTTTACGGTGCTGAACTGCACGCCGTTGAAGTCATTCCCGAAATCATCCAACTGCCCAACCTGCCCGAAGGCTACGGTGCCGGCGCCAAAACCTTTGTCCGCGGTAAGGTCGAAGCAATTCTCGCCGCGGGTGGGGCCGCCGATGTGCCTGTTCATATCGAAGAAGGTAGCGTTTACCGCGAAATCCTGAAATTGGCCCATAAAGACGGCTTTGATCTGATTATCATCGCGTCCTCCAAAGGCGACTTCCCCAACTACGAAATCGGCCCTAACCTTGCGCGTGTTGTACGCAACGCGCATTGCACGGTTACTGTGGTCCGCGATTGATCAAATAAGAAAGGCGACGTCATGACTGATGCCCCCAAACGTACCCCGCTTTATGACTTGCATGTCGAACTTGGCGGCAAAATGGTTGATTTTGCTGGCTGGGAAATGCCCGTGCAATACCCGCTTGGGATCATGGGCGAACACAAACACTGCCGCGAAAAGGCAGCACTGTTTGACGTCAGCCATATGGGTCAAGTGATCCTGAAGGGCGACAATGTCGGTGAAAAACTCGAAGCTCTGTGCCCACAAGCCTTTTCATCGCTGAAAGAAGGTAAGGCACGTTACGGGTTCTTCACCAATGACGCGGGCGGCATCATGGATGACCTGATTGTCTCAAACGCAGGCGACCACTTCTTTGTCGTCGTCAACGCCTCGATGCGCCACCAGGACATCCCGCATATGGCGGCCAATCTGGACGGCGTAGAGGTGACCGAAATCTTTGATCGCGCGCTGGTTGCCGTTCAGGGGCCCGCCGCTGAGAATGTGGTTGGCGACCTCTGCCCTGCTGCCCGTGATCTGACGTTCATGGAAACTGTGCTGGCCGACATCAGCGGTGTTGAATGCCGCATTTCACGCTTGGGATATACCGGCGAAGACGGCTATGAAATCTCAATCCCCGAGGACAAAGCCGATGCCATCGCACGGGCTTTCTTGGCCCATGAAGACTGTGAAGCGGCCGGTCTTGGCGCACGCGACTCGCTGCGCCTTGAAGCTGGTCTTTGCCTTTACGGCAATGATATCGACGACACCACATCGCCCATCGAAGGTTCGCTGATCTGGGCGATCCAGAAACGTCGCCGCGAAGACGGCGGCTTTCCGGGCGCAGACCGCATCCAGCGCGAAATCACCGAAGGGGCGGCCAAAAAACTGGTTGGTATCAAGCCCGAAGGCCGCGCCCCCGCCCGCGCGCATGTTGAAATTCAATGCGCAAACGGCAATACAATCGGCGAGATTACGTCAGGTGGCTTCGGCCCAACCGTTGGCGCACCCGTCGCAATGGGCTACGTTTCCAAAGGCCACGGCGAGCCGGGCGAGAAAGTAAACCTGATCATCCGTGGCAAGGCACAACCCGCTGAGATTGTTGCCCTGCCCTTCGTAAAACAAAACTACAAACGTTAAACTTTGAGGAGCGTCATCATGACCACCTATTATTCTGAAGAGCATGAATGGATGACCGTCGAAGGCGACATCGCAACGATCGGTATCACGCAACACGCGGCTGACCAGCTGGGTGAAGTGGTTTTCATCGAGCAAAAAGAAGCTGATGATGAGTTTGAAAAGGGCGATGAGATTGGTGTGATCGAGTCGGTAAAAGCCGCATCGGAAATTTACGCCCCGGTTGATGGCGTTGTGGTCGAGGCCAACGACACACTCGAAGGCGCACCCGGATCGCTGAACGAAAGCCCTGAAGCCGACGCTTGGATCTACAAGATCAAATTGTCGGATCCTTCTCAGCTTGAAGATCTGATGGATCTCGACGGTTACAAAGCGTTTATCGGCTAATCGACCCTCAAACTTAACTCCCGTCGGCGGCCCCTGCCCCGACGGGACGGTGCCCCCCGCAAAAGGATCTGAACATGGCGTTCAAACTGACCGACTACGAAGCCTATGATTTCGCCAACCGCCGCCACATTGGCCCGTCGACCCAAGAAATGGCCGAGATGCTCAAGGTGATCGGGTTCAAAACACTCGATGAATTGATCGACGCGACTGTCCCCCCGTCCATCCGCCAATCCGATGATTTGGACTGGGGTGAGGCAATGACCGAACGTGATGCGCTGTTCCATATGAAGGAAGTGGCATCGAAAAACAAAGTCCTGACCTCGTTGATCGGGCAAGGGTATTATGGCACCACAACGCCTGCGCCGATCCTGCGCAACATTCTGGAAAACCCGGCTTGGTACACGGCTTACACCCCCTACCAGCCAGAAATTTCCCAAGGCCGTCTGGAAGCCCTTTTGAACTTCCAAACCATGGTGTCTGATTTCACCGGCCTGCCCGTTTCCAACGCGTCGCTTTTGGACGAAGCAACCGCGGCGGCTGAAGCAATGGCAATGGCCAAACGCGCCGGCAAGTCAAAGTCAAACGCATCCTCGTTCTTTGTGGACCAAAACTGCCACGCCCAAACCATCGCTGTGATCAAAACCCGGGCAAAACCACTGGGCGTTGAGGTCACCGTTGCCGACCCGTCAAAAATGGAAGCGGGCGCCTATTTCGGTGCGATTTTCCAGTACCCCGGCACCTATGGACATGTTCGAGACTACACCGCTGAAATCTCTGCGATGCATGAACACAAAGGCATTGCCATTGTTGCCGCAGACATTCTGGCACTGGCTCTGCTCAAATCACCCGGTGAAATGGGCGCAGATATTGCGATTGGGTCCACCCAACGCTTTGGCGTTCCCATGGGCTTTGGTGGTCCACACGCCGCCTATATGGCAACCACTGACAAGCTGAAACGCTCGATGCCAGGCCGGATCATTGGTGTGTCCATCGACAGCCGCGGCAACAAAGCCTACCGCCTGGCCCTGCAAACCCGCGAACAGCACATTCGCCGCGAAAAAGCCAACTCCAACGTCTGTACCGCACAGGCTTTGCTGGCTGTTATGGCGTCTATGTACGCTGTTTATCACGGCCCGGACGGCATCAAAGCGATTGCCCAATCGGTGCACCGCAAGACCTCGCGTCTGGCTGCTGGTTTGGAAGAAAATGGCTTTAAAGTCTCACCAGAAGTGTTCTTTGACACCATCACCGTTGAGGTCGGCCCGCTGCAGAAAACCGTTATGGAAGCCGCCGTCGCGCGTGGTGTGAACCTGCGCAAAGTTGGCGATGACCACATCGGCATTTCGCTGGACGAACAAACCCGCGCCGTGACAATCGAAGCCGTCTGGGGTGCCTTTGGCATCGACAAAAAAGACGACAGCGTGAAAAATCGCGCCTATCGCCTGCCCGATTATGCCTTGCGTGAAACCGAATATCTGACCCACCCGATTTTCCACAAAAACCGGGCTGAAGCAGAAATGACCCGCTACATGCGCCGCCTTGCGGACCGTGACTTGGCACTTGATCGTGCAATGATCCCGCTTGGATCCTGCACAATGAAACTGAACGCCACAATCGAGATGATCCCGGTCACATGGCCTGAATTTGCTAATCTGCACCCGTTTGTGCCGCGCAATCAGGCCGAAGGGTATTACGAGATGATCGACGATCTCTCGGACAAGCTGTGCCAAATCACCGGGTATGATGCGATTTCAATGCAACCAAACTCCGGCGCGCAAGGCGAATATGCGGGTCTATTGACCATTCGCAACTATCACGAAAGCCGCGGCGACATGCATCGCAACGTCTGTCTGATCCCGACCTCGGCACATGGCACCAACCCAGCAACCGCGCAAATGGTTGGGTATCAGGTTGTTCCGGTGAAAGCAGATGAGGATGGCAACATCGACATCGCTGATTTCACCGAAAAGGCCGTGAAGCATTCGGACAATCTAGCCGCCTGTATGATCACCTATCCATCGACCCACGGTGTGTTTGAGGAAACCGTACAAGAGGTTTGCAAGATCACCCATGATCACGGTGGGCAAGTTTACATTGATGGTGCCAATATGAACGCCATGGTGGGCCTGGCACAGCCGGGTAAAATTGGCGGCGACGTAAGCCATTTGAACCTGCACAAAACCTTCTGCATCCCGCATGGCGGGGGTGGCCCCGGCATGGGTCCAATTGGTGTGCGTTCTCACCTTGAGCCCCATCTTCCCGGCCATCCAGAGCTGAACCAAGCCATCGGTCCTGTATCAGCCGCCCCCTTCGGGTCGCCGTCGATCCTGCCTGTATCCTGGGCTTATGTCTTGTTGATGGGCGGTGCTGGCCTGACCCAAGCAACCAAGGTGGCAATCTTGAATGCCAACTACATCGCGGCCCGCCTGAAGGATGCATTTCCAGTGCTTTACACCTCCAAAACCGGTCGTGTAGCACATGAATGCATCTTGGACACACGCCCCATGGACGAAGCCGCCCACGTCACCGTGGACGACATCGCCAAGCGTCTGGTAGACAGCGGTTTCCACGCCCCAACCATGTCCTGGCCTGTGGCTGGAACCTTGATGGTGGAGCCGACAGAATCGGAACCCAAAGACGAGCTGGACCGCTTCTGCGACGCCATGCTTTCGATCCGAGCCGAGGCGCAAGACATCATCGACGGCAAAATCGACCCAGAAAACAACCCGCTGAAAAACGCACCACACACGGTGCGTGACCTGGTGGGCGATTGGGACCGCCCCTACACCCGCGAAGAGGCCTGTTTCCCGGCCGGATCCTTGGGCGTGGACAAATACTGGTCCCCGGTCAACCGCGTCGACAATGCTTACGGCGACCGGAACCTCGTCTGCACCTGCCCCCCGATGGAGGATTACGAGGACGCAGCAGAGTAAATCAGAACCCCTCCCCCGCCGGTTCGCTGGCGGGGTCTTCCTGCAGGAGACATGCCATGAACCAGTTTTCTCCCGCCTCTGCGGCCCACAGCTCTGCATTGCCCGTCCTGCGTGACCAGATTTTGGTACAGCATGTAAATATCATCGTTCCTGACGGAGCCAGTTCAGCCAGCGCCCAGATGTTTATTGATCTCTTCGCCGCGGCCAATGAACTCGTCAGTAATGCCCGTTATGTGGTCGAAACCCATAGCCTGCCGGATAGCCACTCCAGTGACCCGCTGTATTGGCGCGAACGGTGTGTCCTCTTTTTGGGGGATATCCGATCCAGATGGTCATTTTCACGCGAAGAACGCGCGCGCGCACAACAGATTCTGCGGCTGTCTAGGCGAAGCATCTTGGTCGGCGGCGCGATTTTTCTGGTTTGTCAGTCTGGGCAATCCATGGACCTGCCCCTTGCGATCCACCCCAACTTTATCGCGGCAGCGGAGGAAGAAGGACTGACCTGTGACAACGATGGCCGTAAATTCTCCTCGTCTGACCGGATCGACAGCGCCATCAGCAGTTTTGCAGCCCTGAACCTGATCCTCGACCAATTTGCCCGTCAACATGGCGAATATGTTGTCGGAGCCTTACGGGATTACATCGGCTTGGACACTGGGGTTGAACGTTCGCAAAGTAAATTTGCCCTCGCCATTCGACAAAAATCTGGCGGGGATCGGCTGGTTTGTGCAGCGTTAGAGACAATGATGAGCGAGCTGGAGCAACCTCTCGCCATTGAAGAACTGGCGGATCGCCACCGCATTTCATCACGCCAACTACAACGGCGGTTTATGGACCTAACCGGTGAAACGCCGCTGGCTGTGTATCGCAATTTGCGGTTAGAACGCGCGTATCAATTGATCACACTGACCAGCATGTCGCTGCGCGAAATCTCAATCGCTACCGGCTTTGGGGCGACATCGAACCTAACCAGGTGGTTTAAAACGGTCTATGAAAAAACCCCCTGCATGCTGCGCCAAACGTCATATACCTGTACCGCGGCCTAAGAATTGGTCTCTAATCCTATGAACAGAGACCAATTTTCCTAAACGCCATCGAACAGCCCAGGTTCCAAATCGCTCCAGAAAACAAATATGGCTTCAGCGTTTAATGCGGATGTCCAGCCATGCCTCTCAAAATCATCCCGCGCGTCCGGGTCCGCAAGCTGGCCCATAAACAAGCGCCGATCTGCATCTTTCTGTGTGGGGCTGCGGCTGGAAACAACGCCCAAAACCTTCCCCAACATTGCGGCTCGGCGACGCGTCTCGGGCGTCATAACACGCCCCCCCCCCTGCCCCGGTTCGGCCGGTTGATAATCTTCCGAGATCGCAGCCGACAGATATTTCACCGGGCTCTTAACGCCATCGCGAGTTTCAACCAGATCCACCTTTTCCGACACATAGGTATCACCATGCTGGCCGATCCACTGGCGCGCCAACCGATCGCTTACGCCAAGCTTGATCAAGCGCCCATAGGTTTCGGTGGTTCGAAGCCCTTCTCCGTCATCCATGTCCAGAATTGTCAGCTGAGGATTGCGCTCGATCAAAAACCGAATATCCGTGACCGAACGACCCATTTTCCGGGTCTCTGGTGTTACGATAATATCACTGACCTTGTTCACCTCGGCCACTGCGGGTTTGATGATTTTGGCATTAAGATGCTTGAAACTCTTGTAATAGTCACTGTCATCCACCCCCATCAGACGGCGAAAAATCTCCAACGACCACCACCCTGTGGAGCCGGTGTTGATAAAACGAAAACAGTTTTCATACAGCGCAAGGGCATGCCCGCCCGTAAACTGACGCTGGATATTCAGGTTGATAAGCGCAAAAACCTTTGGATCATGTAGCTTCTCCGCAAGCGCGGGAGAATAAGCATATTCACAGACCCCCCCCTTCAGCTTTGCGTATGACAGCAATGCCGACACACCCCACTCTTGGCGACCAGCGGTATCCAACATGTCCCACTCCGCCACGGTTTCAGCAAGCCCCCGCAGCGACGCCTTGAGCGTATCAAAATCATTCGAATTATATCCAATCATCGCACATAAGGTGCGAGCATCAATCCGATGGCTCGGTTGGGTGATCAACGTATCATATGCGTTCAGCAAAAGCACATTTGACAGCTTACGCTGCAGCAACGACAGTTTGCCTGAGACATGGATTGCTGCGACGTTCTTTTTGACACTCTCACGACGCAACGCACCAGTAAGGCGTTTATTGGGAATCGGGTCCATTCTGCTCGACCTCTATTAAGTGACCTGATAATCGCATGTAAGGGACCCGCATTCAAGACGCACTAAGGTTCCTAATGCGCAGGCCGCTCTTACCGGAGATGGGTTCCTTTGGACGTTTAGGGGACCCAGATACAGGAGATACCGGGATCTTATAGACAAAGTTATCCCCAATTCAGCCGAGTTATCCCGAGTTACCGGACTCTGGCACCCTATTTACCGCGAATCGGAGTCCTTCACCCCGCATCCAGACACCCTATGACCCGTTCACAGGCACCTTTCAGCCCGCAAACGGGTCCCCAGAACACACTAACCTGTTGTTTAATATAGGATAGTCACCCGTAAAGTACTTAAAGTACCTAAAAATAAAAAAGCTTAGCTGTGGTCTATATTTATGGTTTCGTGGCGAAACCTATACCCAAGGTGTGCACCATGTTTCATTTGCCAACACAATGTGAGATGGTTTACGTAATAACTACAAAAACAGCGCACATATCGGGAAACCCATGGCAAGAGCAGCTCAGACCCCACCTCCGCCCTACTTTAACATCAATCCAGAGGAAGCCGCAAAGAAGCTTTCCGAACCTATTAACACCGCCCGATTCGCAAAAGCAGCAAGTTTCGCAGCACGCGGTCGCGACGATTTGGCCAAGCGCGGTTATGCGCCGGACGGTCGAAAACGCCTTCGACGGTTTTCTGTCTGGGAAATCTGCAAATACCTCATCCCCGTGGCTGCCGCACATTTCAGGCGCGTTCTGAAGCAAAATCCAGACCTTCCACAAGGCGAAGGAGAGGGCGGTTCAAAATGGTTTACATTAGACGATGTTTTGAAACTTCGTGACTATTTTGCGGCAGAGGGTGTCGCCACTCGCGAATACCGCCCCTGGCGACCAGAAGGTTTAGACGCAAAAGTCATCGCCGTGGCAAATTTCAAAGGCGGTGTGGGGAAAACCTCAACAGCAGCCCATTTGGCAATGTCTGCAGCGTTAGATGGATATAAAGTTCTGGTTATTGACCTCGACAGCCAGGGTTCGATGACCTCGATCATGGGCGGGCAGGTCGAGGATGAATGGCAGACGGCTTTCCCGCTCATGGCAAAACACTACGCGCAGTTTCTCGAAAAAGAAAACAGGGTGCGTGTCGCCGCCGGCCAGCCCCCCCTGCCCCTCGATGAAACGCTGAAAGAAGCGTTGGATTTTGATGCTAAGCGCGTCATTCAACCCACGCACTGGCCCAATATTGATTTGATTGGCGCCCAGCTGAATTTGTACTGGGCGGAATTCCAGGTGCCTGTCTGGCGAATGCAGCTGCGGTCTTGGCCGCTGTGGGATGCTTTGACGGGGTTTATGGAAGCCGAAGGCCTGTTAGATGAGTACGATATCATCCTACTGGATACGCCACCCGCGCTCGGATACCTGACCATCAACGCCCTCGCGGCAGCAGATATTTTGCTCATTCCGCTAGGGGCGTCGTTCTTGGAATTCGACTCTACAGGCCGGTTTTTTGACATGTTATACTCGACGTTCGCCTCTATCGAAGAGGGCGAAAACACGTTGAGGCGACAGCATGGATTAGATGAGATTCGGTTTGAGTGGGACGCAGTTCGCGCGCTCATTACTCGGTTTGACGCCGCGCAGCAGACGGATCTGGCAAATGTTATCCAAGCCTATTTTGGCGACTTTATGACCACCTACCGCCAGGAAGTGACCGCTATGGTTGGCCAGGCGGGGGAGCAGGTGAACGGAATTTACGAAGCAGATTACCGTGAATTCAATCGGGACACCTATGTTCGGGGGCGTGAAACCTTTGACCGAACTTGGGCTGAGGTGAAAGAGATCGTGTTGGGGTGCTGGTGGCGCGATCTTCAGATGGTAGATGCAGAGAAGGAGGCATAAGATGGCGCGCAGACGTAAGTTGGAAGCCCCGAGTGCCGAAGATATGAGCCGCTTGGAGCAAGAGTTTCGCAGCGAAACCCCGATGAGAAATGCGATGGCGCCGATCGCTCAGGTGGCGGCTGACGCGGCGATGCAAAGCCCGGTGGTGAGCGCCGAGACGCGGGAGCTGATGGCAAAAAACACCGCTGATGCGGAAGTTCTGAGAGAGGCTCAAAGCAAGGGCTTGGTCATGACGGAAGTGCCGCTTGATCAGATAGATCTTGATGACATGATCCGGGACCGGGTGACACTGGATCCTTTGGAACTTGAGGAGTTAAAGGCCTCTATTCGGGCAAATAGTCTAAGATTACCGGTCGAGTTATATGTGTTAAAAGCGGCTGAGAGGGGCGTCAAATATGGCGTGGTCTCTGGGTATCGCCGGATTATGGCCATCAAGGCGCTGAAAGAAGAAACCGCTGACGCAAGGTTTTCAACAGTAAAGGCTCTAATAAAGCCAATAGAGACGATCCCAGATGCGTTTGTGGCTATGGTTGAGGAAAACGAAATCCGTTCGCAGCTCAGCCATTTTGAGCGCGGTCGTATCGCGGTTATCTCAACACAGAACGGCGCATTTGCCTCGGTCGAGGAAGCGGTCGCAAAACTATTCTCTTCAGCATCCAAGGCCAAACGCTCGAAGGTTCGTTCTTTTGCGCAGGTGTTCGAAGAGCTTGGCGACATGTTGAAATATGCAGAGAGCCTCACGGAAAAGCAGGGGCTGCGTTTGGCGGCAGGGTTAAGAATGGGCGGCGTGCAGGAGTTGCGCGAGGCATTGGCAACGCAAGCTGCGACGGATGCCTCTGGCGAATGGGTTGCGGTGCTGCCAGTTCTCGAAGCATTTGAAGAAGGGCCAAAAGACAACAGTCGCGGTGGGCGGCCACGGACTGCTTCTAACACAAAGCTGGCTGGAGCGCATTTTGAGATAACGCGCGCAGGTAAATCTATTTCTGTTCACGTTGCAGAGGACGGGCGCGGCCATCTCATTCGGTTTGAAGGGGATCCAGTTGATCGCAAGTTTATGGAAGAGGTCTTGGCAGAGTTGCAGCGGCTGTTCAAAGACTAAAGTGGGGTAGGGGGTTTCGCCGCGAAACCCTTTCCTGTTTTAACTATGCCCATCGGCTCTAACGATTGGTCACGTTTCCGTATGGACGATGGACGTCGCGAAGACGGTAAGCCATAGATCGTGTGAAAGCTCTCTCGCTTCGTTGCGCAAGCCAGCCTAAAGGACAGATAACATGCTTGACAGGGCCATGCGAAAACTGATTGACCCACCGCTCAACCTAGTAGGGGTCGCATTGGCAAAACGAGGCGTGACGGCAAACTCCGTTACGCTCTTTGGGCTTCTAATGGCTCCTCTGGCTGCTGTTTCCATCTCGTTTGGCGGTTTTGGTGTTGGTCTCATATTTATTGTTCTATCTCGGATTGCTGATGGCCTGGATGGTGCCGTCGCTCGCGCCAGTCAAAAGTCGGATTTTGGCGGATACCTTGATATTGCGAGCGACTTTTTTTTCTACGGTGTTGTCCCGTTTGCCTTTATCGTGGCTGATCCTGCGATGAACGCCCTCCCCGGCGCATTTCTGCTGTTGGCTTTTTATGTCAATGGGGCGAGTTTCCTGGGGTATGCAATCTTAGCTGAGAAAAATGGGTTGAAAGCTGATGCGCATGGAGTAAAATCATTGTATTATTCCAATGGGTTACTGGAAGGGTCCGAGACAATTATTCTGTTTGCTGCTATTTGCTTTTGGCCAGTTTTGTTTCCCATTTTGGCTTGGAGCTTTGGCGCACTTTGCTTTGTGACCGCTAGTCTGCGGGTTCTTGGCGCACACAAGGCCTTTGGGACAGTTACCATTAACGAGGAGAAAGTATGAAAACGCATTGGTTGAAAATCGCCGTTCTTGGTGCGCTCGTTCCACTGACGAGTTGGGCCGATACAGACCCGAAGAACTGGGATCTGGTTTTGGAGAAGGCGCAGGGGCAAACGGTCTATTGGAATGCTTGGGGTGGATCTCCTGCGACCAACGCATTTATCGAATGGGCGGGAGATCGTGTTAAAGAAGAGTTTGGTGTTACTGTTGAGCATGTGAAGTTGACGGACACGGCCGATGCTGTGACCCGGGTGTTATCAGAAAAAGAGGTGGCAAAAGATCACGGTGGCGCCATCGACCTCATCTGGATCAATGGTGCAAATTTTGCGTCGATGAAAAATGCCGAGCTTCTTTTTGGCCCATGGGCTGAAGATCTGCCTGGTTGGAGCCAAGTCGATGTTGTTGGAAAATCGGTTCAGACCGATTTCACCGTGCCTGTCGAAGGGTTTGAAAGTCCCTGGGCTATGGCACAGGTTGTGTTCATGTATGATACTGCAGACATCGCAGACCCGTTACCATCGGCCAGTGCAATTTTAGAATGGGCCAAGGACCACCCGGGCAGATACACCTATCCGCAGCCCCCTGACTTTTTGGGTACGACGTTCCTGAAGCAAATGTTGGTTGAGGTGATCGACAATGCAGGGGATTTGGCGCAGCCAGCGACTGATGACAACTATGATGTTGTTACGGCGCCATTGTGGGACTATTTGGCGGAATTGACACCTGTTCTGTGGCGAGAAGGCCGGGCATACCCGCCGTCTGGGACGCGGCAGATTCAGTTGATGAACGACGGGGAACTTGATCTTGCGATCTCTTTCAGCCCCGGTGCCGCATCGACGGCAATCGCCAATTATGAACTTCCAGATACGGTGCGTACATTCGTGCTCGATAAAGGCACGATTGGTAATGCGTCATATGTGGCCATTCCATACAATTCCAGCGCCAAAGAAGGGGCGATGGTGCTCGCCAATTTTCTGCTGTCACCCGAAGCTCAGGCCAATGCACAAGACCCTAATGTGCTGGGATATGGTACAGTTTTGGATGTTTCTGGGTTGCCTGTGGAGGATAAGATGCGCTTTGAATCGCTTGATCTTGGCATTGCCACTCTTTCGCCTGCTGAATTGGGCCTCGCGCAGGCGGAGCCCCACCCCAGTTGGATGACGCGGATCGCTGATGACTGGCAAAAACGCTATGGGGTGGCGCAATAAATCGCGAAGAAACAGTCTCTATCTTGCCAGAAATACATAGTTTCGGGCGAGATAGGGTGTGACGCCAATGCAAACACAACGCTCGCTTCTGCCTCTTTTGCCTGCACTTACCCTTTTGGCCTTGTTAGGGCCTGTTTTTGGGGGGCTCTACGGTACACTCCTACCAGCATTCGGGCATTTGCCTGCTGCCGGGCAGGTCGGCCCTTCGCTGGATCCGTTTCGAGACCTTTTGACCTGGCCAGGTTTCTTGCCCTCTGTACGCCTGTCGATGATGACAGGAATTGGCGCGGCCTTTTTATCGCTTTCGGTCGTGGCGCTGATCCTGGCGGGTTGGTCGGGGACACGGGCGTTTCGCTGGGTCGAGCGGATGCTTTCGCCGCTCCTGTCGGTTCCCCATGCAGCGGCGGCCTTTGGTTTGGCATTTCTTATCGCGCCTTCCGGTTGGCTGCTGCGGCTTATTTCACCTTGGCTCACCGGGTGGGAGCGACCACCTGACGTGCTAATTTTGCAAGACCCTTTGGGCTTGTCGCTGATTGCTGGATTGGTCATGAAGGAAATTCCCTTTTTGCTACTGATGTCCATCGCAGCAATGGGGCAGGTGGGCGGGGCAAAACAGCTGGCTGTGGCCCAAAGCCTTGGTTATGGGCGCATTGCCGGCTGGCTCGCCGTCGTCTTTCCGGCGATTTATATGCGTATCCGGCTCCCTGTTTTGGTGGTGTTGGCGTGGTCGATGTCGGTGGTGGATGTTGCCGTGATTTTGGGGCCATCCACACCTTCGACCTTGTCGGTTCAGATTGTCCGCTGGATGTCAGATCCCGATCTGACCTTGCGATTACAAGCAGCGGCGGCAGCCCTGATCCAGCTTGGACTTGTGATCGTTGCGCTATTGGTTTGGTACGTTGCGGAATGGTCTCTAGTGCAGCTGAGCAAGCGGTATTTTCATATGGGGCGGCGTCATGCGCGTGATCGGTTGCTCAGGGGGGTTGGGATCGGATTTGCCGGTGTGGTCTCTCTTACCCTCATTCTGGGGCTTCTGGGGCTTGCTTTATGGTCCTTTGCCGGGTTTTGGAGTTTTCCAGACCTCCTGCCACAACAATTCACCCTACGGAGCTGGCAACGGCATGGCGCTGGCAGCTTGGAGGCGCTGACAGAAACCGCCCTGATTGCAGGATGTGTCGTGACCCTTGGCGTCGTATTGACGTTGGGGTGCCTGGAGGCAGAAGAGCGCCACAACCTGCGTCTAACCAGCAAGGGAATGTGGCTGTTATATCTGCCGCTTTTGGTTCCACAGACCGCGTTTATTCCGGGATTGCAGACCTTGCTGCTTAATTTCGGACTGGAGACGGGCAGGGGCGCGGTTATTTTGGCGCATCTGGTGTTTGTATTGCCCTATTTGCGCCTGTCCTTACAAGATCCCTGGACGCAATGGGACCGTCGTCAGGCGGTAAGCTCGGCAGCATTGGGCGCTTCGCCACGACGTATTTTCTGGCGGGTGCGGTTGCCGATGCTTTTGGCACCGATCCTGACGGCGATCGCCGTGGGGGTTGCCGTTTCTGTGGGGCAATATCTGCCGACGCTTTTGATTGGCGGAGGGCGGGTCGAAACGCTGACGACAGAGGCTGTCGCTTTGGCTTCGGGGGGGGACCGACGCGCGATAGGTGTCTTTGGGTTGTTGCAAACCGCGGCGGCACTTTTACCCTTTGCGATCGCGTTGCTAGTCCCGGCATTGGTTTGGCGCAAAAGAAAGGGCCTTCGCCATGGTTAATCAAAGCAGGTTGGGGTTGCGATTGGATGGGCTTGAAATCTGCCATGGTGACAGGCGCCTTGTCGCGCTCAACCATGACATTGCGCCGGGTGAGGTTCTGACGCTAATGGGGCCGTCTGGGGTTGGAAAATCAACGCTTCTGTCGGCAGTCATAGGCACTCTTTCACCGGAATTTCACCTTATCGGGGGGATTTCCCTGAACGGACAAGACATCACAAACCTGCCGCCACATCAAAGAAATGTTGGTATCCTGTTTCAAGATGCACTGTTGTTTCCGCACATGTCCGTCGGCGCGAATTTGGCCTTTGGTCTGGCCCACGGCGGGACCCGGGCCGAACGTAAGCGTCGGGTCGAGTTTGCGTTGTCAGAGGTCGGGCTGGAGGGGTTTGCCAATCGTGATCCCGCAACCTTGTCTGGCGGACAGCGCGCGCGGGTCGCGTTAATGCGCACGCTTTTGGCCAGGCCTCAAGCGCTGCTACTTGACGAGCCATTTTCTGGATTGGATGCGGTTCTGCGCACAAAGATCAGAACGCTGGTCTTTGAACAGGCACGTGCGCAAAACCTGCCGGTTTTGATGGTGACCCATGATGCAGAAGATGCCGCAGCGGCAGGTGGCGAAGTGATCACGTTGGGAGCGTGACGCCTAGAGCGGTCAAAAGTGCGTTTGCATGGGTCTGATTTTTGACGACGGCCGCATGTTTCACTGGGCCATATCCGCGCATCTCCAGAGGAGCAGATAGGATGGTTCGGATCAGTGCCAGATCTTCGTCGGTCGTTGGGGCGGGCAGGGACGTCAACACCCTATCAAACCAAGTGATCAGTGCGCGTTCCATTTGGCGTTCGTTGGTTTTTCCAAAGGGGTCAAACCATTTGCCTCTTGCGCGGTTCAAAAACTTAAGCAGCGCAAAAACATAGGTCATCCACGGGCCAAAACTTTTCTTTTGCGGTCGTCCGCGACTGTCGGTTCCACGCGACAAAATAGGCGGGGCAAGATGGTATTTCACGGTGAACCCAGGTTCAAATTCAGTCTCTAGTTCGGCCAAAAATGCAGGATCTCTGTGAAGCCGGGCCACTTCGTATTCGTCTTTGTAGGCCATTAATCTAAAGAGCGACTTTGCGGCTAGTCCTGCCAAGGCATCGCGATGCGTGAGAGGCATGCGAGACCGGAATGTTTCGATGGATGTTCTAAATTGCTCTGCATAGGCGCCGTCTTGATAGTCCTGCAAGATTGCAATGCGATGGGCGATGATCTCTTCGGCCCCCGAAGGGAAGTTGCCCGCGGTGGGTTGCGCGAGAGCTTCTGGGATCTCTGCCATTACACGGCCCAAATCAAAGGCTTGATTGTTTTGTGAGATGGCGACGCCATTTAGCTCGATGGCGTGTTTCAATGCGCCTTCGCTGACGGGGACCAGCCCTTTTTGCCACGCAAACCCCAGCATCATGACATTTGCAAAAACGCTGTCACCCAACAGTGCTTCTGCGGCGAGATTTGCATCAAACCCGGCGAGGTTCCCGGCGCCAACAGCATCTTCAATCATCTGTTGGCGGTGTTTGGCCTTCAGATCCGCGTCTCGGTTTAGAACAACATCACCTGTGGGCATTTCGGCGTGGTTCAACACAATTTTTGTACCGTGGTGGTAATGGGCCGATGCTTTTGGGGAAGAGGACACCACGATATCACAGCCAATCACAGCGTCAGCTGCGCTTTGGTCAATGCGCACTTGATGGATGTCATCTGGACAGGCGCCAAGACGGATGTAGCTAAGGACGGTGCCAAATTTCTGCGCAAACCCAGTGAAATCAAGCACGCTCGCCCCTTTTCCCTCAAGGTGGGCGGCCATGGTGATTAAGGCCCCAACGGTGACAACGCCCGTACCGCCAACACCGGTGACCAACAGATCAAACGGCTTGGAAAGGGGCGGTAGGGTCGGGGTGGCCAGTTTGGCAATGAGCGGTGGAAGATCCACATCTGCTCCGGTTTTCTTACGTCGGACGGCCCCCTCAACCGTGACAAAGCTTGGGCAAAACCCTTCTAGGCAGGAAAAATCCTTGTTGCAGGTCGACAGGTTTACCTTACGCTTTCGGCCCAAAGGTGTTTCCAACGGTTCCACGCTCAGGCAATTTGACGCAACAGAACAATCGCCGCAGCCTTCGCAAACCAGTGGGTTAATCACCACAAACTTTTTTGGGTCTTCCATGGTTCCACGTTTGCGGCGCCGGCGTTTTTCTGTGGCGCAGACTTGCTCATAAATAATCACACTTACCCCTGCCAGCTCGCGCAATTCACGCTGCACGCGGTCCAAAGCCACGCGGTCATGAAAGCTGGTGCCTGCGGGGAAATCGCTGTGCCGGAACTTTTCGATATGATCCGACACCAAGGCAATGCGCTGTACCCCTTCGGCGCGGCAGGTGGCGGCGATTCCATGCACGGAAACGGGGCCATCAACTGGCTGCCCCCCTGTCATCGCCACGGCATCGTTATAGAGGATTTTATAGGTGATATTGGCCTTGGCCGCCACGGCTTGCCGGATTGCTAAAGACCCTGAGTGATACCATGTGCCTTCGCCAAGATTCTGAAAAATATGCTTTCCACCGTTAAACTTGGATGCCACCACATGCGGCACCCCTTCGCCCCCCATCTGGGCGTAACCACCGGTGTCGCGATCCATCCAGCTGGCCATCACATGGCAGCCAATTCCCGAGGCGGCCTTGGACCCTTCCGGTAGTTTGGTCGAGGTGTTGTGCGGGCAACCGGAACAAAAATAGGGGGTACGGCTGGCCCCCGGAACGTTCAGGACAAGCTTGGGCGGCGCGGTCAATATGCGCGCCTTCTCTGCCAAATCCTCGTCTGGGAAAAAGGCATCTAACCGTTCGGCAATGAATGGCACCAAAGTCAGAGGGGACAGCTCGCCAGTCCAAGGTAGCAATGGATCACCAGCCGCACGGTGTTTGCCAACCATTTTCTCGGGCTTTTCACCGGGCCAGTCGTAAAAATACTCTTTGAACTGGCTTTCAATGATGCCGCGCTTTTCCTCGATCACCATGACCTCGCGCTTGCCACGTACAAAAGCCAAGGCATCGCGGCGGGCAAGGGGCCAGACCATCCCAACCTTGTAAATGTCGATGCCAAGTCGCCGACAGGCGGCCGCATCCAACCCCAACAGTCTCAGCACCTCCATCAGGTCAAGATGCCCCTTGCCTGTGGTGACAAAGCCGAAAACAGCGTTGGGTGTATTATAGATGCGTTTGTCGATTGGGTTGGCCTCGGCAAAGGCCTCGACGGCGGCCAATTTATATTCCAGCCGGGTTTCGATTTCTGGACTTGGAAGGTCGGACGGGCGGATATGCAAACCGCCGGGTGGAATGGTGATTTCTGGGAAGTGAAAGTCTCTATCCTGGCCCAATTCTACGGATTGTCCGCTTTCGACGGTCTCAGAAATCGCTTTAAACCCGACCCAGGTTCCAGAGAACCGGGACAAGGCGATGCCGTATTCACCGAACTCCAAAAATTCGGCTACGCTGGCGGGGTTCAGTGTGGGCATGAACCACGACATGAACGCGACGTCAGATTGGTGCGGCATAGAGGATGAGACGCACCCGTGGTCGTCGCCTGCCACCACCAGAACGCCACCTTTGGGCGCAGAACCATAGGCGTTGCCGTGTTTTAAGGCATCCCCGGATCGATCCACGCCGGGGCCTTTGCCATACCACATGGAAAACACGCCCTCGACCTGGCAATCAGGATCAAGCGATGCTTGTTGCGCCCCCAAAACGGCGGTTGCCCCCAGGTCTTCGTTCACGGCGGGCATAAATGTAATGTGGTTCTTGTCCACGATGTCGCGGGCGCGCCACAGTTCTAGATCAACGGCACCAAGGGGAGAGCCGCGATACCCAGAGATAAATCCGCTGGTGGCCAGACCGGCTGACCGGTCGCGCCTTGCCTGGTCAAGCATGATCCGCACCAATGCTTGCGTGCCGGTGAGAAACACACGCCCCTCTGTGCGGGTGTAACGATCAGAAAGTTGATAGGGGGCAAGTGGCTGGGTCATGGGGCAATCACACTTTTATTTGGATGCTACTATTATTCTTCACATGAGAAGAATAATGTGACCAAAATACAGATGCATTCGCAGGGTTATGGGATAGTATGCCCGAAACTAGGCGATATTATGGATAGAAATACCAAATGACTCTTGATGATCTTGACTGGAAGCTTCTGACATTTCTGCAAAAAGATTGTCGCATTTCCAATGCAGATCTGGCAGATGCCGCCGGCTTGTCCGCTTCTTCTTGTTGGCGGCGCGTTCGGGCACTTGAGGAGGCCGGATTGATCCAACGCTATGCTGCTGTGTTGGATCCGGCCCGCGCGGGGATGGGGTTTCAGGCCATGGTGCATGTACAATTGACCCGCCATGACCCTGAGAAATTGGCGGAGTTCATCCGTGTGATTGAGGACCGCCCCGAAGTGGTTGAGTGTTTTGCAACCACTGGGCAGGCGGATTACCATGTACGCGTGATTGTCCGAGATCTTGAAGCCTACAATCAATTTCTAGAGGATGTGCTGTTTCGGTTGCCAGCGGTCGCCAGCGCACAAACCAACGTGATTTTGCGCAGTGTGAAAGCCAACAAAGGTATTTTCCAACGTCGATAAATGTCTCAACCCGCCTTGATCAGATCCGCGGCCTTCTCTGCAATCATGATCACCGGAGAGTTGGTGTTGCCTGATGTGATATTTGGCATGATAGAGGCGTCCACCACCCGGAGCCCCGCAATCCCCCGTACCCGGAGTTGATCGTCAACCACGGCCATGGGGTCAGATCCCATTTTCGCGGTGCCCACCGGGTGGAAAATAGTGGTGCCGATGTCGCCTGCCGCTTTGGCCAAATCGGCATCACTATCGTCGAAATTCGGACCAGGGCGCAGCTCCTCTGGTTGATATTTTGCGAGCGGGGATTGAGCGACGATATTCCGCGTCAGGCGGATCGCGCGCGCTGCGGTCAAACGATCCGCTTCGGTGGATAGATAATTGGGCGCGATCACGGGCTTATCGGTGGTCGCGGCCGACCGTAGACGAATTTCCCCACGGCTTTCCGGGCGCAAGGGGCAAACGCTTGCCGTAAAGGCCGGGAAAGGATCAAGGTCTTCGCCAAATTTTGGCAGGGACAATGGCTGCACATGATATTCCAGATCCGCGGTCGCTACAGATGGGTCCGATTTTGCAAATGCACCAAGTTGGCTAGGGGCCATTGACATGGGCCCCGACCGTTTCAAGGCGTATTCGAGACCAATCTTTGCTTGCCCCCACCATGTCGCAGCCATTTGGTTCAAGGTCTTCACCCCAGTTACTTTATAAGCGCAGCGCAGTTGCAGGTGATCCTGCAGGTTTTGCCCCACGCCGGGCAGGTCATGTGCGACGTCAATGCCGTGATCTGCCAAATGGGCCGCTGGTCCAATGCCAGACAGCATCATGATCTGGGGGGAATTGATTGCCCCTGCAGATAAGATAACTTCGCCTCGTGAGCGGGCGGTAACCTGCGTTCCTTGTTGGGTGAATTGCACACCAGTCACGCGTTTTCCATCCAGAACCAGCCGATCCACCTGGGCATGCACCTCTATGTGCAGATTGGGTCGGGCCTTTGCCGGGCGCAGAAACCCCTTAGCGGTGCTCCAGCGCCAACCGTTGTTTTGATTGACCTGAAAATAGCCGACCCCTTCATTATCCCCGCGATTGAAATCATCTGTTTTGGTGATGCCCGCCGCCTGTGCCGCATCGGAAAAAGCGTCTAAAATTTCCCAACTTAACCGTGGTTTGCGCACTTTCCACTCGCCGCCAGCCCCATGCATGTCGTCGGCCCCGGCAAAATGATCTTCGGATTTTTTGAAATAGGGCAGGACATCATCCCAGCCCCACCCAATATTGCCCATCTGTCGCCAGATGTCATAGTCGCGCGCCTGCCCGCGTAGATAAAGCATGCCATTGATTGAACTACAGCCCCCCAGGACGCGACCGCGGGGGTATCCAATCGCGCGGCCATTTAACCCGGGCTCTGCTTGGGTTTGATAACACCAATCTGTGCGCGGATTGCCGATGCAATAGAGATATCCGACAGGAATATGGATCCAGTGGTAGGTGTCGCGACCGCCCGCTTCGAGCAGCAGAACGGTTTTGCTTGCGTCTTCGGACAGACGATTGGCCAGAACAGATCCGGCGGATCCGGCGCCAACAATAATATAGTCAAAATCGCCCAGATCTTTCATTCTGCCCACCTTGTTTTGCCTTTGCCATAAGATTGCGTTAGAGGCGTGGTAAGTAAATGACCGATATTCGCCAGCTAATGTGCATAAATGATCAGGGGCCAGAATGCTTTACCGATGGGATGATCTGCAGTTTTTTCTTGAACGGCACCGGATGGGCTCACATCTGGCGGCATCGCGTCGATTGGGGGTCAGCCATACGACGGTCGCGCGCCATATCAAGCGGCTTGAGGCGGATTTGGGCGTGACCCTGTTTGAGCCACGCGGCGAGGCGCAGGTTCTGACCGCTGCGGGGCAGGAGGTCTTGGCCTTGTCCCTGCGGATGGAGGAAGCCGGATCCGTGATCGGCGACCGGGTGGCGATGCAGGGGGAGGTGGCCGGAACCATCCGTATTGGTGCGCCCGATGGGTTGGGGAACGCCTGGTTGGCACAGGTTTTGCCACAGCTATCCATGATGCAACCCGATCTTGAAATTGAACTCGTACCTGTGCCGCGTGCGCATAAACTTTGGCGCCGCGATGTCGATATCGCGATTAGCCTAGAACCGCCGCAAACCGGGCGGATCGTGCGGCGTCGATTGACCGAATATGATCTACGACTTTACGGCGCGAAATCTCTGTTAGACGAGGGCAGGCCGCGGTGTGTCGAGGACCTGAAAGACATGCCGTTTGTGGGATATATTGACGAGCTTCTGTACACGGATGAGTTGGATTTTAACCCCCAGATCCTGCCAGACCTACACGCAAAATACCGCGCGGCAACGGTGCAGGCCCAATTGGAGGCGGTCCGGGCTGGCGCTGGATTGGGTATGTTGCCGTGTTACATGGCGCGGGGTAGGGGGCTTCTTACGATCCTACCAGAGGAGGTTGGATTCAGGCGGGCCTATTGGCTTTTGGTGCCGGAAGAGCTTCGCGATGTTGCGCGCATTCGAGTGGTGGTGGATTTTATCACGCAGGCTTTTCGCAAGGATGCTCGGATATTCCGTTACGTAGGGTAAAGCGCGGCACATTTTATTGCAGCACTCTGTGGGCAAACCTTTTACAAGCAGCAAAGATGCGAATCTGAGGCTGCCGGTGTAAAATACCATCCGGCGAGAGAGTGCAAAGGAAGCCCGCTTGACCACGCTAACACAACTGCCGGAGATCGCTTTGGATCACGTCACATTTGGGCGTGAAGGGCGGGTGATTCTAGAGGATATTTCGGTGTCCTTTTCCGCGGGGCGTGTGGGAATTGTCGGGCGAAATGGCTCTGGTAAAACCACCTTGTCGCGGGTGATCGCTGGGTTGTCTCAGCCGGAAAAAGGCCGCGTTTCGGTGGCTGGAATTGATCCAGCACGGGACCGAAAAGGGGCACTTTCCACCGTTGGTATTCTGTTTCAAAACCCGGATCACCAAATCATCTTCCCTACGGTTATCGAAGAGATCAGTTTTGGTCTGAAACAAATGGGGCATGACCATTTAGATGCGGAAAAAAAGGCACTAACTTGGCTGGCAGACTATGGTGTTGCCCATTGGGCGGAGGCATCCGTTGCGCGCTTGTCGCAAGGGCAAAAGCAGCTTGTCTGCCTGATATCGGTGTTGGCGATGCAACCCAAAGTTCTTTTGTTGGATGAACCCTTTTCCGGTCTGGATTTGCCAACACGTGCCCAATTGGCCCGGCGCTTGGCGCGGTATCAAGGAACTTTGGTGCATGTGACCCACGCCCCCGAGGATTTAACCGGTTACGATCATGTCATCTGGCTTGACCAAGGGCGTGTCGCTGGATCAGGTGCTTCGGCTGATGTGTTGGCTGCGTTCGTCGGTGAAATGGCCAAGAAAGGCGAGGGCAATGATCTCACTGACCTCTCCGATTAAAACCCGAGCGCATGGCTGGCCCGCAGGTGCCAAGTTAGGGGCGCTCTGTTTGGCGACACTTGTTTTGTTTCAGATCGAAACCCTGTCGCTCCACATGATTGCATTTGTCGCAACTCTCGCGCTTTATCTTGCCCCTGGACGCGACTTTGCGGCGGCTGGATGGCGGGCAGTTAAAGTGATTTGGATGTTCGTCTTGATCATCGCCATCTGGCACATTGTAACCCGCACCCCCTATGAAGGTGCTGTGATTGTGTTACGAATGGTGACGGCTGTTGGGCTTGCCAATCTCGTCACAATGACCACGCAGCTTTCTGAATTTATCGCGGTGATCCGCTGGCTAACACGGCCGCTTAAGCGGCTTGGCCTGCCGACCGAAGCGTTGGAGATTGCGATCGCCTTGGTCATCCGCTTCACACCCGTGCTTGTTGAAAAAGGGCAGGGGTTGGCACTGGCTTGGCGGGCCCGATCCGCACGGCGCCCCGGTTGGCGGATCATCTTTCCGTTCACGATCCTTGCCCTTGACGATGCCGAGCATATTGCAGACGCCCTGCGCGCGCGCGGTGGGATCACCCAGAACCAGCAGAAATAGTAACATAAGAGAGTGAGACATATGGAACGAAGTGTAACGATGATTGCCCTGTTTGCTGCCCTGATTGCAGCGCTGGGTTTGATCCCAAAGATCACCTTGGCAACGGGGATTCCAATCACCGCGCAAAGCATGGGCATCATGTTGTGTGGCACTATTCTGGGTGCAAAACGCGGGGGCCTTGCGGTATTGCTGTTTTTGGTTCTGGTTGCTGCGGGTCTGCCGCTTTTGGCCGGGGGCCGTGGTGGTCTGGGCGTGTTTTCAACACCATGGGCGGGCTTTTTGTTTGGTTTCCCAGTGGCGGCATTTGTGACGGGTCTGGTGATGGAGAACTGGCGATCGGACAAGGTCTCGCTGGTGGCAGGTGTTGCCGCAGTGGTCGGTGGGATTGGCGCGCTTTATCTGATCGCCGTGCCCTATTACATGGTGATGAAACCCGCGGGATTGGGGGAATCGCTGGTTGCGGCGATGCTGCCCTTTATGCCCGGAGATTTGATCAAAGCGATATTGGCAGGTTTGG